>Ga0307373_10000384_pt1 | contig 84548 bp, 89 predicted proteins | sample OX2MG_FD_202534 | JGI IMG/M metagenome (GOLD analysis project Ga0307373, IMG submission 202534) | Soil microbial communities from Risofladan, Vaasa, Finland - OX-2 | ecosystem: Environmental > Terrestrial > Soil > Coastal area > Acid sulfate soil | place: Finland: Risofladan, Vaasa | collected...
CAGGCTTTTGACCAAGACCGCAACCGAGCTGAGACCTGGCCGGGTACTCCTTTACGTGACCGCCGCGACCTTGCTCGTGGTCGGGCTTTTCGCCGCCGCCGTGTTCGTGCCATCGGCCTCGGTCACGTTGATCGCTCAGGCGCAGCCCTTTGCCGAGAACAACGTGGAAATCCAGGCTCAGCCCGGCAAGGCGCCCATCCACGTGAGGGTGGTCAAGGTCTCGGTCTCGAACTCCCAGGGCTTCAAGACCACCGGCTCGATCATCGTGCCGCTTGCCCCGGCGATCGGCCAGGTCGTCTACACGAACGGTTGCAAGAACAACAACCCGATGTTCACGATGCAGAACGGTCAGCGGCTGTACGACCCGACCAACCAACTGACGTTCGCACAAAGTTCTGGCGGCGTCCAGGTGGCTGCTGGCCAGAGCGTGACGGTCAATATCATCGCGGTCCAGGCGGGTTCGGTCGGTAATGTCGGCAGCAATGTCATTACGCAGATCGTTCCCAATACTTATGACTGCTTGACCGTCACGAACCCGCAGGCGACTGGTGGCGGAACTGATCCATCCACGACCCCCCAGATGACCGAGGCCGACTTCGACGCCGGCCGCGCGCAGCTCGAATCCGAGCTTCACCAGAGCATCGCTCAGCAGCTCGCGACCGCCGGCCAGGCCGGCGAGACGCTGAGCCCGACCATCATCTACGGCCCGCCCCAGTACACGACCGACCACCAGCCCAACGACAAGGTCCCGAGCTTCAGCGGCACGATGACGGTGGTGGGCGAGGGCGATTTCTACGCCGACGCCGACGTGAAGAAGGCCTTCCAGACCTACCTGTCACAGCGCGTGCCGAACAACCAGCAGCTGCTCACCGAAAGCCCGATCCAGACCACGTACAGCATCCTCAGCGACACCGCGGGCGGCGACATGACGTTCGTCGGCAGCGCTTCGGCCTACGTCGCCCCCTCGCTGGACGAGGCGATGATCCGCTCGCAGATCGTCGGCCGGCCGCTCACGCAGGCCAGGTTCTACCTGCAGGGCCTGCCGATCCGATCTGTGGCGATCAAAGAGCAGCCCATGTCGCTGCCGCTGATGCCGCTCCTGGCGAGCCGCATCTCGCTCCACTACGTCGTGCAGCAGGGAGCCCCCGGCCCTGCTAACGCCCCGTCCCCGTCCCCGTCGCCGTCTCCCCGGGGTTAGTGCGGACGCTCGCCGTCGATCCCGGTACCAAGCGGGTCGGAATCGCGCTCAGCGATCCGACCGGGACGATCGCACAGGCGCTCACCACGATCGCAGCGGTCCCGGTGGAAAGCCTGGCGGCGCGGCTGGCGGACATCGCCTCCGAGCAGGGCGCGGGGCGAGTCGTCGTGGGCCTGCCGAGGCGGATGGACGGCTCGTACGGGCCCGAGGCGAAAGCCGCCCGCGAGCTCGCCGACGGAATCCGCAAGGCATCCGGCCTGCCCGTCGAGCTCGTCGACGAGCGCCTGACCACGGTGGCAGCCGAGCGTTCGCTGCTCGAGGGCGGCGTGCGGCGCGCGAAGCGGCGCGAGAGCATCGACAGGGTGGCGGCCACCATGCTGCTGCAGTCTCACCTGGATCGCAAACATGCCCGCTGAGGGATCCGAGCCGGCGCAGGTGATAACGCTGCTCGACGAGACAGGGGTCGAGAGACGTTTCACGATGCATGACGCTTTTGACCTGGAGGGCAGTACCTACTTCCTGGTCGAGTACTTCGACGATCCGGACCAGGTCCTGCTGCTTCGCGAGACCGATGGCGGGCTCGAAACCGTCGATGGCGACGAGTTCACGCGCGTGATGACAGCGCTCGAGCAGGACAAGGTGGATTGAAGCGCCTCATCGCCCTGGTGGTCATCCTCGCCCTGCTGGGCTTCGGCACCTCCAAGACGATGGATTGGTGGAGCTTCAACGTGAACACGCCGATCTCGACCTCCAGCCATTCGGTCCCCTTCAACATCGACCAGGGTGAAACGCCCACCGACATCGGGACCAACCTGTTCGACCTGCACCTCATCCGCAGCACGGTGGCCTTCGACTTCTACACGCGGCTGACCGATGCCGGGCCCAAGTTTGAAGCCGGCTCGTTCGTGCTCAACTCCAACATGAGCCTCGCCCAGATCGTGGGCGCCCTGCAGCACAGCAACCCAGCCGAGCAGGTAATCACCTTTCCTGAGGGCTTTCCCCTCCGCGAGCAGGCGAAGACGGTCGAAGCGAAGAAGCTCGGGACAGCGCCGAACTTCTTCACAGCCGCGGACTATCTCCAGGCCGCCAAAGACCCGAGCTGGGCCGCCTCCTACGCCTTCCTTCCCAAGCAGCCCGCTAGCGCCGACTTCCCGTATGAGGGCTACCTGTTCCCGGACACCTACCAGATCGATCCCGCCGCGGGGGTGCGCGGCCTGATCAAAGAGCAGCTTGACCAGTTCGGCGTGGTCTTCTCTTCGGACCTTCAGGCGCAGATCGCCCAACCGACGGCGAGCCGGCCGGCCGAGTCGGTCCAGGCGATCGTCATCCTCGCCTCGATGGTCGACCGCGAGGCCAACGCCACCAACCCGAGCGACCGCGGCAACGTGTGCAGCGTTTACTACAACCGGCTGAGGACGGGCGCGCCTCTGGGGGTGGACGCCACGCTTCTTTACGCCCTCGGCAGGCTGTCGCCCGAGCCGACCGCGGCCGAGCTGACCCTCAACTCGCCCTACAACACGCGCACGCACACCGGCCTCCCGCCGGGACCCATCAGCAACCCGGGTCAGGCGGCTCTGCTTGCGTGCATCAACCCTCCGAAGACGAACTACATCCATTACTTCACGGACAAGCAGGGCGTGACGCATTTCGAGACCACCGACGGCGATTTCTACCGGGACATCGCCAAGTACGGCGTGAGCGGAAGCTGAAAGTCTTCCTGCTCGGGCAGGGCATCTCCTATTCGAGAAGCCCCGCCATGCACAACGCGGCCTTTCGTGCGCTCGGGCTCGACTGGAGCTACGAGCTGCTCGACCTGGGCCCTGAGGCGGTCCCCGAAGCGATGGCGATGCTTCGCGGGCAGGACGTCGCGGGCGCGAACGTCACCATCCCTCACAAGCAGGTGGTGATGCAGCATCTCGACACCCTCGAGCCCGAGGCATTGCGGGCGCGGGCCGTGAACACGATCGTGAACCGGGAAGGCCGGCTCGGCGGCTCCAACACCGACGTGGCGGCCATCCGGACGGCGATCTCCGCGATCGGGGTCGAGCCCCGCGGGGCCAACGTCGTGATCCTGGGCGCAGGAGGCTCAGCCCGCGCGGCGGCGGTCGCCCTCGAGGGCGCGCACATCACTTTCGCCGTCCGCCATCCGAAGGACGCCGATGTGCCGGGCAAGATTCTGCTTTGGGACGATCCGGAACTCGCGGCGCTGGCGCGATCGGCGGACCTTCTCCTCAACGCCACCCCCCTCGGGCGCCGCGACGAGATGCCTTTACGGCCGAACGCGCTGCCGAAGGCGGGGGCCGTGGTCGACCTCGTCTATGTGAAGGGCGGAACGCCGCTCGTGCGCAAGGCGCGCTCCTTGGGCCTGCGCACCGCCGACGGCTGGGAGATCCTGCTCGCGCAGGGCGCCCGGTCTTTCGAGCTGTGGATGGGCCGCCCCGCGCCGCTCGATGCGATGCGCCAGACTCTGGAGCCGTGACCGTCCTGCTCGCGCTCGGCTGGGGAGTCCTCGGCGCGGCCGCCGGATGGGCCGTGCGCTGGGGGTCGGTGCGCCTGGCCCGACTCGAAGAGCTCGAGCCCGGGAACCAGCCCTGGCAGGTCTACGGGCCGGTCATCCTGAGCGCGGCCCTCTTCGCCGCGTTCGCTCTGCGCGTCTCGCCGCTGCCGCTGCTGGCGCTGCGCAGCCTGTTCGTTCTCGTGCTGGTGCAGGTGATCTTCTTCGACTTCGAGCATCGCCTGATCCTCGACCGCGTGATGTTCCCGTCGATGGTCCTGGCACTCGTGGTCAGCCTGTTCGGCCGCCCCTGGTGGGCCGGCATCGCCACCGGTCTTGCGGCCGGCTTGCTTTTCCTGCTCATCGCGGTGGTCGGCGCCGCGATCTTCAAAGCAGAGGCGCTGGGCTTCGGAGACGTCAAGCTCGCGCTTTTCATGGGCCTCCTGCTCGGCCCGCTTCCCACCGTCCAGGCGCTTTTCTACGGAGTCTTCCTGGCGGGCATGGTGTCGATCGCCATCATCGTCTGGCGCCGGTCGATGAAAGGCACGATCGCCTACGGCCCTTACCTGGCCGCCGGCGCCCTCATCACCCTGTTCCAGTTGTCATAACGCGGTGGCGCAGAATAGTCGGCGATGAGCAACCTGCTTCCCGGCGAGAGCCTGGTCCTCAAAGCGCATCCCCACTGGATCACCATCATCCGCACGTTGATCGTGCCCGCCGCCCTCGTCATCGTGGTGCTCTGGGCGGACTTCACGATCCTGCTGGACAACTACAACTCCTGGAACCTGCCGGTGCACTTCCGGACCTTCTTGACCCTCGCCGTGGTCGCATTCGCCGTCCTTTGGCTGATCGTGGTCTGGATCCGCTGGCAGTCGACCGCCTACACGCTCACCGACCAGCGCATCAAGATCGAGACCGGCGTCTTCGGCCGGCAGGAAAAGGTGATCCCGATCGATCGCGTTCAGGACTGCACGACCAAGCAGTCGGTCTTGGGCCGGATGCTCGGCTACGGCCGCGTGGAGGTCGATGCGGCCGGGGCCCAGGGCGCCGAGGTCCTCGACCACCTCCCCAACCCGGGCACGTTCCGCGACCAGGTCTTCGTGCAGTCCGAAAAACGGCGTGGCGGCGGGGTGCAGGCCGCACCGCCCGTTTCGGCCAACCCAAGCGGCCTCTGACGCTCTGAGGCCAACCCTGACGCTGATCGGTTTCATGGGCTGCGGCAAATCCGTGGTCGGGGTGCTGGTCGCCCAGCGCGCGGGCGCCCCGTTTCACGACCTCGACCTGCTGATCGAAAGCGAGGCGGGGATGTCGATCTCCGAGATCTTCGCGACCCGCGGAGAGGCGGCGTTTCGGGCCCAGGAGTCGCGCCTCCTGCCCACCGCGCTCGCCCCCGGGGCCGTCGTTGCGATCGGGGGCGGCACGCCGCTGGACGACGAGAACTGGCGCCTCATCACCGAGCGCTCCGTCACGGTCTTCATCGATTGCGGGTTCGAGACCATCTGGCAGCGCACCAGCGGCACCACCGACCGCCCCCTGGCCGTGGGACGCTCACGCGACGAGCTGGAGGCGCTGCTCCACGTCCGACTGCCCCGTTACCGCGAGGCGGTGCACGTCGTCAACGGCGATCGGCCCCCCGACGTCGTGGCTTCGGAGGTCCTCAAGATATGGTCCGACTGATCCTCGATTCGGCTTCGGGAAGCTACCCGGTGGTCATCGGGACCAACCTGCAGCGGGAGCTCCGCGCCGCCGTGACGCGCCTGGACCCCACCGGCGTCGCCATCATCACCGACAGCAACGTGCGCCCCTGGGCGATGAAGGTGGTCGCCAAGGCGGTGAAGCGGTCGGGCCACAAAACCGCCATCCACACGGTTCCGGCGGGCGAGCGGTCCAAGTCCATGGCCCAGCTGCACGAGGTGCTGGCGTTCCTCGAGCGCGAGCGCATCGACCGCGGAGGGTGCGTCATCGCGGTCGGCGGGGGGACGGTGGGAGACCTGGCCGGTCTCGCCGCGGCCGTCTGGCAGCGAGGCGTGCGCCTGGTCGGGGTCCCGACCACGCTGCTCGCCATGGTCGACTCCAGCATCGGCGGCAAGACGGCAGTCAACGGGACGCGCTCGAAGAACGCGATCGGGGCTTTCTGGCAGCCTTCGGCGGTGATCTCGGACCTTGCCTCAATCGACACGTTGCCTGCGGCCGCCTACCGAGACGCCTTCGCCGAGGTAGTAAAGTACGCCGTCGCCATGGATCGAGGCCTGCTCCTGCTGCTGCAGAAGGAACGCGAGCAACTGGTCGCCGCCGACAAGGCCACGCTGGAGCGAGTGGTCTTCAGGTGCGTCGCGGCCAAGGCGCTGGTGGTCGCCAAGGACGAGCGCGAGAAGGGGCCGCGCGCGATCCTCAACTATGGCCACACCGCCGGGCACGCCCTGGAATCGGCCAGCGGCTTCCGCGTGTCACACGGCCGGGCGGTTGCGTTCGGCATGCGCGTGGCCGCACGGCTGGCATTCGCCTCAGACCTCTGCAGCAAGCGCCTCGTGGAGACCCAAGACGAGCTCCTCAACGCCTATGGACTGCCGGCCCGAGTTCCACGCGTCGACCCCACACGAGTCCTGGCTGCCATCTCGCTCGACAAGAAGGCTCGCCGCGGCAGGGTCGCATGGGTGCTGCCCAGGCGCATGGGCCATGCGGAGATCGGTCACGCCGTGCCTGGGGCGCTGGTCCGGCGAGTCGTGACCAAGGCTCTGGCATGAAGAAGATCGTGGTCGTGAACGGCCCCAACCTGAACCTGCTGGGCAAGCGCGAGCCCGAGATCTACGGGACGCGGTCGATGGCGGATCTCTTGAAGACGGTGCGAGCCAAGGCGCGCGAGCTCGGGGTCCAGGTGAGCGTGTTCCAGAGCAACCACGAGGGCGAGATCATCGACTTCCTCCAGAAGGAGGCTGCGGGCTCCGCGGGCATCGTGATCAACCCCGGCGCGTTGTCCCACTACTCGCTGGCGCTCTACGATTGCCTCCAGGCGCTGGCCGTGCCGGCGGTCGAAGTCCACATCTCGAACATTCACGCGCGCGAGGAATTCCGCTCCAAAAGCGTGACGGCGCGGGCGGCGCGGGGGGTGATCACCGGCCTGGGCTTCACCGGGTATGAACTGGCCATGGAGTACCTGACGGGACTGTGATCTCAACCAACGACTTTCGAAACGGGACGATGTTCGAGATGGATGGCCAGCTGCTGTCGATCGTGACCGTCGAGCACATCAAGCTTGCTCGCGCGGGTGCTGTGATCAAGGCCAAGCTGCGAAACGTGCTCACGGGCTCGATCTTCGAGCAGAGCTTCCGCAGCGGCGACAAGTTCAAGACGGTGCGCATCGACAGCAACGAGGCGACGTACCTCTATTCCGACGGAACGCACCACTACTTCATGGATTCGCACACGTACGACCAGGTCCCCGTCGACGAGGACATGCTCGAATCGGTTCTGCCGCTGCTCAAGGAGGGAAGCGTCGTCTTCCTGCAGCGCTACCAGGACCGGCTGATCGGCGTCGAGCTGCCGATCAACGTCGAGCTCAAGGTGCTGTCCACGGACCCCGGGTTCAAGGGCGACACCGTCTCGGGCGGCACCAAGCCGGCCACCCTCGAGACCGGGGCCAAGATCCAGGTGCCCCTTTTCATCCAGTCCGGCGACCTGATCAGGGTCGACACCCGCACGCAGACCTACATGGAGAGGGCGTAAACCCGGCCGCAACGGGTAGCATCACCCCTGATGAGTGAAAACGGCTCGTTGGGGTCGGTCCGAGTGGCCAACGAGGTCATCGCCAGCATCGCCGCGCTGGCGGCCTGCGAGGTCGAAGGCGTGGGTGGCATGGACGAGGCCGCGGCGCGCCACTTCGGCGACTTCGTCCGCCGCCAGGGCGCCCACCGCGGCGTGCGTGTGCACATCGAAGCCGACCGCTCGATTCACCTCGAGGTCTTCATCACCGTCGACTCTGACGCCAAGCTTGCCGAGGTGGCGGGCGCGGTGCAGGGCAACGTCGTCGAGGCGACCGAGCGCATGCTCGGCCTGGAGGTCGGCGAGGTGAACGTCTTCGTTTCCAGCGTCGCCTTCGCAAACTAGGGCGAGTGGGGAAGAGGCATCAGGCCAGGGAGCTGGCCCTCAAGGTCCTGTTTCAGCTCGAGGGCTCGGATGACGACGTCGACGAGGTCTTGGGTTATCACGCGGCCGAGGGCGCCGCATCTCCTGACGTCGCCGTGTTCGCCGGCCAGCTCGTCCGAGGCGTGCTCGCGAACCGCGAGAAGCTGGACCAGATCCTGAGCGAAGCGTCCGAGCACTGGAAGCTCGAGCAGATGGCCAAGGTCGATCGAATCATCCTGCGCATCGCGGTCTTCGAGATCGCCATCGACCGGCACGTTCCCACCAAGGCCGCGATCAACGAGTCGATCGAGCTCGCCAAGACTTTTTCCGGCGACGAGGCGGGGCGTTTCGTCAACGGCATCCTCGGCCGGGTCGCGGCGACCGCGCCATGAGCCGCACCGAGACAACCCCCCCTGCCTTCGAAGAGCTGCTGGCCGGTCTCGAGCAGACCATCACCCTGCTCGCGACCGGCACGGCGCCGTTGGAGGAGTTGGTGGCGGCCCACCAAAAAGCGGTGCGGTTGCTGGCTGCGGCCTCGGCGCGCCTGGACGAGCTCAAATCGCGTGCCGAGCAGGCCGCACGATCATTGGCCGAGTGAGATACCTGCTCGCGCCGTTGGTGGCGTGGACGATCGCGCAGGCCACCAAGGTGATCTACACCTCGGTCCGCCAGCGCAGGCTCAACCTCCGGGTCCTGGCCGAGACCGGCGGTATGCCGAGCAGCCACAGCGCGATCGTCATGGGCCTGGCCGCCTCGGTCGGTAAATATTCGGGCGTCTCTTCCGCGGCCTTCGCCATCGCCCTTATCTTCTCGTTTGTGGTGATGTACGACGCGGCCGGGGTGCGCCGTGCCGCCGGCCGGCAGGCCGAGATCCTGAACCGCCTGGTCGAGGACTTGGTCCACATGCGCGGCGTGCAGGAACAGAAGCTGCGCGAGCTGCTCGGGCACACGCCGGTCGAGGTGCTGGTGGGCGCAGTCCTCGGCGTGCTGGTCGGGATCATCCTCTAACGACAGTGCCACGTCTGGATGTGCTGGTGACCCGGAGCGGCCTTGCCGAATCGCGCGAACGGGCGCAGGCCCTCATCCTGGCGGGCAAGGTGCGTGTCGCCGGGGAGACGGTGCGCAGACCTGACCGCAGCGTGAGTGAGGACGCCTCGATCTCGGTCGAGTCCGCGCCCGGTTACGCCAGCCGCGGAGCTTTGAAGCTCGGTCCCGCGCTGGAACGCTTCGGCGTCGATCCGTCGGGTGAGGTCTGCGCCGACATCGGCGCCTCGACCGGCGGCTTCACCGACATCCTGCTGAGGCGAGGAGCCGCCAGGGTCTACGCGCTGGACGTCGGGCGGGGCCTGCTTCACTGGCGCATCAGGCAGGATCCACGCGTGGTCGTGATCGAGCGGGTCAACGCGCGAGAGATGACGCCTTTTCCTGAACACGTTCAGCTGGTCGTGATCGACGTGTCCTTCATCAACCTGGAAAAGGTGCTGCCCGCGATCCTGCGAGCCGCGCCCGAGGCCGAGGTGGTCGCGCTTTTCAAGCCACAGTTCGAGGTCGGTCGCTCCGAGGTGGGAAAGGGCGGGATCGTCCGCGACCCTTCAGTGGTCGAGGTGGCGCTGGCGCGCTTTCGCGATTGGTGCGAGGGTAACGGCTACACCGTGCTCGCAACGGCTCCCTCAGAGGTGGCGGGGGCGCAAGGCAATCGCGAGATCTTCGTCCACCTCAGGCCGGCACCGCGATGAAGGTCTGCATCCTGCGCGGCCAGAGGGCAGATCAGGATGTGATCGATCGCGCCCTGGCCTGGTTGAAAGGACGTGGCGCGGAGATTTGGGAGGCGCAGCGGGACAGTCCGGTGAGCGCTCTCGCCGGACGACTCACGGGCACCAACCTCCTGGTCACCCTCGGAGGCGACGGGACGTTTCTGTCCGGGGCTCGTCTTGCGGCGCCACGCGGCATCCCCATCCTCGGCGTGAACCTTGGCCGCCTGGGCTTTCTCACCGAGCTCGAGGCGGACGAGCTGGAGACCAGCCTGGCGCGGTTCACCGAGGGGGCTTACCGGATCGAGGAACGCACCATGCTGCAAGTCACGCTGAGCCGCGCCGGCCGCAGGGTCGCCAGGGCCATCGGGCTCAACGAGGTCGTGATCGATCACTCCGGCCAGACGCGGATGCTCCGGCTCGAGATCGACGTCGCGGGGCGGGCCGTGGGTGTGATCGACGCCGACGGCGTCATCGTCGCGACCGCGACCGGCTCGACCGCGTACGCCCTGGCCAGCGGCGGCCCGATCCTCGAGCCGACGCTCAGGGACCTCGTCCTGGTCCCGATGAACCCATTCGCCCTCACGGTGCGCCCCATCGTCTTCCCTCCCGGCCAGGACATCACACTGGCATTGGTGCGGGGACCGGGGGAGATGCGCATCGACGGAGGGCGTCGCGGGCGAGGGGTGAAAACGGGCGACTCGATTCGCTGCGGCTCCCATCCCCGCCGGCTCAAGGTGGTTCGCTTCAACCCGCCTGGGGGTTTCTACCAGCGTCTGGGGGACAAGCTCGGCTGGGGCCGGCCGCTGGTCCCCATGAAGTGACTTGCTGAAAGAGCTGACCGTCCGCGACCTGGCGCTGGTCGCGGAATCCCGCGTCCGGTTCGGACCCGGCCTCAACCTCCTCACCGGCGAGACGGGTAGCGGGAAGTCGTTGATCGTCGATGCGCTGAGCCTCGCGCTGGGCGCTCGAGGCGGGGCAGACCAGGTCCGCCACGGCGCCGAGCGAGCCAGCGTGGAGGCTGCGTTCGAGTCCGGGACCACCAGGCTGGTCCTCCAGCGCGAGATCGGCAAGAAGAGCGCCGCGCGTATCGACGGCCGCCCTGCGACCCCCGGTCAGCTGCGCGAGCTGGGACGCAACCTCGTGGCGCTGCACGGCCAGCATGAGCACCATGCGCTCCTGGACACGGACACCCAGACGGATCTGCTGGATGGATATGGAGGCGCGTTGGAGGTCCGGGCGGCCGTGAGCGCGGCCCATGGCTGGTGGGTGGGGGCGGTCAACGCGGTCCGCGACCTCGAGCAGCTTCGCTCCCGCGGCCAAAGGGAGCAGGAGTACCTGCGCTGGCAGCTGGACGAGCTGCGGTCCGCGGAGCTCCAGCCCGGGGAGGACGAGTCACTGGCGGCCGAGCGGGCCGCCGTCAGGCACGCGGCGCGGCTCGCGGATCTGGGCGAGCAGGCCCTGAGCGCGCTGCGTGACGACGGAGTCGCCAGGGCGGCGGCGGCGATGCGGTCCGCTGCGGAGCTCGATCCACGGCTGGCCCCGCAGGCGGCACGCCTGGATGCGATCGCGGAGGAGACCTCAGACCTCGCCGCGGAGATACGTCGGCACGGCGAGCTGCTCGACTCCGATCCACGCCGCCTCGAGGCGATCGAGTCACGTCTTTCCGCGCTCGATGCGATCAAGCGCAAATACGGCGGGTCGGTCGAGCAGGCGATCGCTGAGCGCGATCGGTTGGAGCACCAAGTCGAGGCTACCCTCGATCTCGACGCCGCCGTCTCCGCCGCCTCGGCAGACCGGGATCGGCGCCGCGGCGAGCTGGAAGCCGCGGCCGGCCGGCTGACCAAGGCGCGCGCCGAAGCGGGGCGCCGGATGCAGAAGGCGGTCACTGCGGAGCTCGTCGGCCTGCGGCTCGAAGGCGCGCGATTCGAGCTCGAGCTGCGGCCACAACCGGAGATCGGGGGCGCCGGTGCCGAGATCGCCGAGATGATGTTCTCGGCCAACCCTGGCGAACCGCTGGCGCCCCTGGCCCGGGTCGCCTCAGGAGGCGAGCTGGCGCGCGTGATGCTGGCGATCAAGACTGTAGGCGCCGACGCCGACCGCCTTCCTACCCTCGTGTTCGACGAGGTCGACGCCGGGATCGGTGGCGAGGCGGCGATCCAGGTCGGTTTGCGGCTCAAAGCGCTCGGCTCGCGCCACCAGGTGCTGGTGGTCACGCACCTGGCCCAGATCGCCTCATTCGCGGACCATCACCTGGTGGTGGAGAAGGCGGCCGGCCCCGACGGGCGCAACGTGGTCAGCGTGCGAGAGCTGACGGCCGATGACGAGCGCGCCAGGGAGATCGCACGCATGATGAGCGGAGGTGTGACCGCCAAGGCCGTGGCCCGCGCCCACGAGCTACTCGAAGAGGCACGGCGCAAATAGTTGGCCCGCTCCAGGCTGTTCACCGGGCCCCAGGACTCTGGGGTCAAGCGCGCCCTGTGCATCGTGGCCCACCCCGACGACATCGAGTTCTACTGCGCCGGCACGGTCCTGTTGATGGCGGCTCACGGCGCGAGCATCGACTTCGTGCTGGCGACCTCGGGCGACAAGGGAGCTCGCGACGCGACCAAATCGCGGGCGAAGGTCGCGAGGCTTCGGGAGCGCGAACAGGAGATTGCAGCCGAGATCCTCGGCGCGCACCGCGTGAGCTTCTTGCGCCATCCGGACGCCGAGCTGGTCGAGAGCCTCGAGCTGCGCGAGGAGCTCGTGCGGGAGATCCGAACCACCCGACCCGACGTCCTGTTGACCTTCGACCCCAACGTTCCTTATCGCTATCACCCAGACCACCGTGTCATCGGGCGCGTCGCGCTCGACGCCGCATGGCCGAGCGCGCGCGACCCGCTGACGTTTCCCAAGGCGGGCGTCCCTCACGAGACGGCCGAGGCGTGGTGCTTCGGCGGCCCCTCTCCGGACCTCGAGGTGGACGCAAGCGAAGTGATCGGCAAGAAGATCGAGGCCCGCCTCGCTCACGCGAGCCAGACTCCCAACCCCGCCGCCCTGGCCCGCCGGTGGCGCGCCATGGCCAGGGTGGAGAAATTCCACCGGGTGAACCTGCGATAGCCTTACCCGTCGTGGACGTCGGCCCGAGACTCGACGTGAAGACCCCGGTGTTCGAAGGCCCCCTCGAGCTTCTTCTGGCGCTGGTCGAGCGGGAGGAGCTCGACATCTTCCAGGTTCCGCTCGCCAACCTGACCGACGCCTACCTGGCCGAGATCGCGTCGCGGGAGATCGCCGACCCCCAGGAGATGGCCGAGTTCCTGTGGATGGCCGCGCGCCTTTTGCTGATCAAGTCCATCCGCCTGCTGCCCGGCGAGCCGCCGACGGACGAGGAAACCGACCTGCTGGGTTGGGAGGAGGAGGTGCGCCAGCGGCTCGAGGAGTACCGCGCGTACAAGGTGATGGCGGGAGAGCTGATGGAGCGTGCCCAGCAGGAGACCTTCGCGTTCCCGCCACCGGCGCGGCCCGTCGAGGCAGGCGGGCAGGAAGAGCCGCTCGAGGTCGGGCTCCTGGTGGTCGCGTTCAACAGCGTGCTGGCACGCATCCCTCCGCGGCCGCTGGTCGTCACGGGGCGCACATGGACGCTGGCGGAGAAGCTCGAGCTGATCAGCGAGCGGGTGCGCCAGGGCCCGATCGAGCTCGTCCAGCTCATCCTCGAGTCGGAGGACCGCCTCGAAGCCGTGGTCACGTTCGTCGCAGTGCTCGAGCTGTTGCGCCGATCGGTGATCAGAGTGCGGCAGAGGGAGCGCTTCGGGCCCATTCACGTCGAGCTGAGGGAGCCCGCCGATGACTGAGGAGCAGGCCCAGGTCTCGGCGGCGGTCGAGGCGATCCTGTTCAGCTCCAACCGACCCCTGAAGCTGCGCGAGCTGCAGCAGGCTACGGACATGGACCGGACCGGGTTGGAGCGCGCGCTGGACGATCTGCGCCAGAGCCTGGAGGGACGTGGAGTCATGTTGATGCGCCACCACGACGAGATCCATCTCGCCACCCGTCCCCAGTTCGCAAGCGCCGTGAGGCGTGCCCTTCGTCCCGAGGTGTCGGGCAAACTCTCGGCGGCCGCGTACGAGACCCTGGCGATCGTCGCCTACCAGCAGCCTGTGGCCCGCTCGCGCATCGAGGAGGTCCGAGGGGTCAACTGCGAGAGCGTGCTGACGAACCTCGAGCTCCGCGACCTGATCACCGAGGTGGGGCGAGGCAGCGGGCCGGGCCAACCCAAGCTCTACGGCACCACGATGCGTTTTCTCCAGGTGCTGGGTCTTGAGTCCCTCGATCACCTGCCCACGCCAAGGGTCGAAGGCATGGTGGCCGAAAATCAGTGACCGCGCCCCGTCCGAAGAGCGGCTGAACCGCTTCTTGGCCCGAGCCGGGGTCGCGAGCCGTCGCGCCGCGGACGAGCTGATCGCCTCTGGGACGGTCAGGGTCAACGGCGAGCGGCCGCCGCCGACGGGAATGATGGTCGACCCGGAGCGCGATCGCGTCACCGTCGAGGGCCGCGTCGTCCGAACTGTGACCCGCCATCGCTACTTGATGTTGAACAAGCCGTTGGGCGTGATCACGACGGCCAGGGATGAGTCGGCGCGTACCACCGTGCTGGACGTGGTGGGCGACGACGGGAGGCTCGGACACCGGTTGTTTCCTGTCGGGCGGCTCGACGCCGATAGCACCGGGCTGCTCCTGCTCACCGACGACGGCGACCTCTCCTACCGGTTGACGCACCCGCGATACAAGGTGGCCAAGGAGTACCGGGCGGTGGTGACCGGCACGCCGACCACCGCCGACCTCGAGGCCTTGCGGCGCGGCGTCAAGCTCGACGACGGCATGACCGCCCCGGCCGAGATCGAGCTCGTGCGCCTCACTCCGGGAAGCCGTGATTCCGGCCACGCCGAGCTGCGGGTGGTGATCCGCGAGGGCCGTCACAGGCAGGTCCGCAGGATGCTTCTCGCCGTCGGCCACCGGGTCGAGTCCTTGAGTCGCGTCGCCTTCGGCCCGTTGAAGCTCGGACGCCTGAAGACGGGCGGTTGGCGCGTGCTGGGCGACCTCGAGGTGGAGGCGCTGCGCCGATCAGTCGGGTTCGACGCCAGGTGATCTCGGCTCCATGATCATCGCCATCGACGGCGGAGTGGCCTCCGGCAAGTCGGCGGTGGGGCGGCGGGTGGCCGAGAAGCTCGGCCTGGCGTTCGTGGATAGCGGGCTGATGTACCGAGCGATCACGCGGCTGGCGGCCGAAGCCGGCCTCGATCCGCGCGATGAGAGCGCGGTCAGCGCGCTGGCCCAAGCCTCGGAGATGAAAGTCGATGGAGAGCACGTCTCGGTCAACGGCGTCGATTTGACCGAGGGCATCTACGACGCCGACTACACGGACGCCCTGCCGCTCATCTCCGCCATGCCCGGAGTCCGCAGTGCGCTGGTCGCCCAGCAGCGGCGGATGGGCGATCGTGGGGTGGTGATGGCAGGCCGCGACATCGGCACCGTCGTGTTCCCGGAGGCCGATCACAAGCTCTTCTTGGTGGCGAGCCTCGAAGAGAAGGTCCGCCGCCGCGCCGCGCAGTTTGAACGCAGGGGAGAGCGCGTGGACGCCGATGCGATGCGCCAAGAGGTGGAGGCGCGAGACCGCGTCGATTCGCAGCGGGCGGTCGCTCCACTGCGACCTGCGGCCGATGCGATCGTCGTCAACACCGATCTCCTCGACGTCGACCAGGTCGTGGATCTCATCGTCAATCACGTCCGCGCACGGAACGGCGGCTGATGTACGCCGTGCTCCGTGGGCTCATGCGCGCGCTGGTGCACACGTACCTGGTGGGCCTGTTCAGGGTGAGGGGGGCCGAGAACGTGCCGGCGACGGGAGCGTTCATCGTGTGTCCCAACCACCCCGGGACGCTCGACCCGCCGCTGGTGCCGGCCTTCGTCCCCAGGAGCGACACCTGGAGCATGGCCAAGTCCGAGTACTTCGAGAAGCCGGCGACACGCTGGGTGTTCTCGAGATACCACGCGTTTCCTGTGATCCGGCACACGGCGGACCGCGCGGCGTTGAAGCGCTCGTTCGACCTGCTCAAGGCGGGCCACGTCCTGATCATCTATCCGGAGGGCACTCGAATCGACGCGGGAGTCCTGTCTCAGCCCGAGCCGGGCGCCGGTTTCATCGCGCAGAAGGCGGCGTGCCCCATCCTGCCGGTCGCGCTTACCGGGACGCCCGAATGCCTGCCCAAGGGCGCGAGATGGCCGCATCGCGTGCCTGTGACGCTCACCTTCGGCAAGCCCTTCGTGGTCAGGCAGCGGCGGCGGGGAGGCGAGAGGGTGTCGCACGAGGAGGCTTCTGAGGCGATCATGCTGGCGATCGCCGAGCTCCTGCCGGCCGACCGGCGCGGCGTGTTCAGCGACCTGCGGTCATGGCACGAGCGCCTGGATGGAGTCACCGATGCGCTCCCCGTCGGGGAGAGCGCCCAACCGGCCTAGCCGATCGCGGGTCGGGCCCAGTCGTCCTCGGTGAGGCTGCCCAGCGCGGGGTTGAAGCAGGCGTCGAAAGCTTCCTTGAGCGTCTGAGGAGTGAGCCTTGGCGGCTCCTGGCGGTAGTTGGCGAGGTCGACCAGGCGCGCGATGAGCGCGCGCGGGTGTGACCCGCGCAGAGGCTTTTTACCGTACAGGTTGTTGAGCAGGTAGCCGATCGCCTTCTCGTCGAACTGCACGCCCTGGCGGTCGCACTCGTAGCGCAGGATGCGACCGAACGCCTCCGGGGTCGGGTTGCCGACCCCGATCTTGTAAGCCATGCGCCGTAGGAACGCCTCATCGACCAGCTCGGTGGGTGAGAGGTTGGTCGAGAACACGACCTGGCAGAGGAACGGGAGCTCGATCTTGCGGCCGGAAGCGGACAGGTCGAGATAGTCGACCTTCTTCTCCATCGGGACGATGAAACGGTTGAGGAGCCGCATCGGCGGGACCTCCTGGCGCCCGAAGTCGTCGATCACGAACACCCCGGCGTTGGCCTTCCACTGCAGGGGAGCCTCGTAGTAGCGGTTGGACGGATCGTAGGTGAGATCCAGCTGCTGGAGCTTCAGCTCGCCTCCCGCGACCACCACGGGCCGCTCGACTTTGACCAGGCGCCGGTCGATCGGCTGCTCGCCCTCGGCGATCTTGTGGTAGACGGGGTCGATGACCCGGATGATCTCGTCCCCGACCGCGACGGCATGGGGGATCTCGATCGGCGCGCCCATCAACAGGGCCATGCGCTCGGTGATCGTGCTCTTGCCGTTGCCGGGTGCCCCAAAGATGAACAGCGACGCGCGCGACACCATGGCGCCGCCGATCTGGTCGATCACGTGCTGCTCGAGCTCCAGGGTGCCGAGCGCTTTCTTCAGCAGCGCATCGTTCACGTTGGCCTTGCCGGTCACCTGCGAGCGGACGAGCGCTAAGTAGTCCTCGAAGTTGATCGGGCAGGGGCCGAGGTAGCGGGTCTGCACCGACGACATCTCGGCCGCGCGCTGCCGGCCGGCGCCGGAGATCGCGTAGTTCATCTTCACCGGGTAGGGCCTGCCCTCGAGCCCGGCGTCGCTCGACACGCCCCGCGTGTCCATGAGCTGGTTCTTCTCGAACTCCTCGATCAGTGGCTCGAAGGTTTCGAACGGAAGGCCGAGGCGCTGCTCGAGGCCCGCTCCCGTCAGCTGGTCGGCAAATGCAAGGGTCCTGAGCAAGAGGCTGGCGACCAAATCACGCCTGACGTGGAGGTCTTCCAGCCGCTTGGGTGCTTCGATCGCCCCGGTTACCATCGGCCGCAAATATTACAGCCGGGACTCCCAATGACATCCCACTTGCGAACAAGCGGGGGCGACCGGCAGACCGCCCGGGTTGCTCCTCATCCGTAGAATCCCGTCAACGGTGCCGGAATACGCTGCCCTTGATCTCGAGACGACCGGTCTCGATCCGGCGCGCGATCGAGTCATCGAGATCGGCGCGGTCGCCTTCACAGCCGAAGGGGTCACCTCCCGACTCGAACAGCTCGTCGATCCTGGCCGCGCGGTGCCCGACACCGTCCTGCGCCTGACCGGGATCAAGCAGGAGGAGCTGCGCGGCGCCGCCGACCCCGGGACCGCGCTCCGCAGGCTGGCCTCGTTTCTCCGCGGCCGCCAGCCGGTGGGGCACGGCGCGCGCCTCGACGTCGACTTCCTGGCCGCGGCCGGGCTGTGGGATGAGTCCCAGGAGATCCTCGACACGCTGGACGTGGCCCGCATCCTGCTCCCGGCGGCCGCCAGCCACAGCCTGCCCATGCTGGCCGTGGAGCTGGGCTTCAGCCAGCCGCGGCCGCATCGCGCGTTGGACGACGCAGACGCGACGCGCCAGCTCCTGCTGCGGCTGTGGGAGGAGGCGGTGTCGCTGGACGAGGCATTGAAGGAGGCGATGCTGGCCCTGGTCGCGCCCTACACCTGGCCGATCGCGCGGTTCTTCGCCGACGCGCTGACGGCGCCCAACCCAACGCCGGACCAAGCAGGGGCACAGCTCGTCGAATCGAGCTCGCGGCGACGATCCGCGGCCGCGCCGCCGGACGACCCGATGGTGATCGCCGATCTGCTCGGACCCCGGGGCCCGCTGGCCGGCGTGCTGCCCGGATACGAGCACCGCGAGGCCCAGGTGCAGATGCTGCTGGCGGTGGCACAGATCCAGGCCCGGGGCGGCTCGCTGGTGGTCGAGGCCGGCACCGGGACGGGCAAGAGCCTGGCCTACCTCGTGCCCTCGATCGCGCGGGCGGTCCGCCATCACGAGAGGGTCGTGGTGTCGACCAACACCCACACGCTGCAGGAGCAGCTCATGGGCAAGGACCTGCCCGCGCTGCGCGAGTGGCTGCCATGGGACTTCAAAGCATGCCTTTTGAAAGGCCGCTCCAACTACGTGTCGCTCAGGCGGTGGCGGCGTTACCTCGCCGAGCCTTGCGCCGATGCCGACGATCTCCGCTTCAAGCTCAAGGTGCTCCTCTGGCTGCACTCGACCGAGAGCGGCGACCGCTCGGAGCTCCGCCTGCACGGGCGCGAGGAGGTGCTGTGGTCGCGCATCGCCAGCGACCCGCTCGACTGCGTCGGCATCCGGTGCACCAAGGAGGACTGCTACGTGCACCGCGCCCGTGCGGAGGCGGAGGCCGCGGACCTGGTGGTGATCAACCATGCGCTGCTGCTGGCCGACGCCGAGGTGGGCGGAGGGCTGCTGCCCGGGTTCGATCACCTGGTCGTCGACGAAGCCCACCACCTGGAGGAGGCGGCCACGCGCGGCCTGCGCCAGGAGATCGACGGGCCCGGCCTGCTCGCCCTCCTCGAGCGCCTGGCCGGCCCGGACCATTCGCGGCCGGAGGGCCTGCTGGCCGAATTGCTGAAGCAACCGCGGTTGGGTGCCTCAGACGCGGCGTTCCAGGAAGCCGTCCCGGCGAGCCTCGCGGCCGCCGGCCGCGTACGGGAGCTCTTCCACCTGGCCGGTCCCTGGGTCGCCACCCGCCTGGGCGAATCCGAGCGCCGCGACGAATCCGTGCGCATCACCCCGCAGGTGCGGGAGGACCCGGGTTGGGGTCACGTCCGGCTGGCGGGAGAGAACGCCGTCACCGCGCTCGACGCGCTGGACGCAGCCTTGCGGCGCGCCGTCGCGGGCGTGCGCGACTGGCTGGGAGGGGCGGAGCCTGACCAGGGCGTGCGCGAGCTGGAGATCATCCGCGGCCGCCTTCAAGGCGCGGCTGCGCTGCTCGGCGAAGCCCTGCTCACGCCGGATCCCAACCGCGTCTACTGGTTCACCCTCCTGTCCCGCACTGACAACCTGCTGCTGCGAGCAGCTCCGATCAACGTCGGACGGCTCCTGCGTGAGCGCGTGTACTCGGAGCGGCGCTCCTCGGTTTTCACCTCGGCGACGCTCGCGGTGGGCGGCAGCTTCGACTACTTTCGCTCTCGGATCGGCCTCGGCTCCGAGATCGAGGAGCTGGTGCTGCCCTCGCCTTTCGATTTCCTCCACCAGGCGCTCGTCTGCCTGCCTACCGACTTCCCTGGGCCCGAGCACGAGACGTTCGACCGGGAGGTCGAAGAGGTGATCGCCGCCGTGGCCCAAAGGGTGGGAGGACGCACCCTCGTGCTGTTCACCTCGCACCGCCAGCTGCGGGACGTGCACACGGCCCTCAAGCATCGAACCGACCTCGACGAGGTCTTGATCCTGGGCCAGGGGATCGACGGCCAGAGGCGGCAGCTTCTGAAGACTTTCGAGGAGGCCGAACGCCCGCTGCTGCTCGGGACCTCGACCTTCTGGGAGGGCATCGACGTGCCGGGCGAGCGGCTCAGCTGCGTGATCATGGTCCGGCTGCCGTTCCCCGTGCCGACCGATCCGGTCTACGCGGCGAGGGCGGAGCAGGTGCGAGATCCGTTTGGGCAGCTCGCCCTGCCGCAGGCGGCGCTGCGCTTGAAACAGGGCTTCGGACGTTTGATCCGCCGCTCCACCGACCGGGGGGCCGTGGTGATCCTCGACAACCGGATCCTGGGCCGCGATTACGGCCAGGCGTTCCTGGACGTGCTTCCGCCGGCATCGCGGTTCGTCGGCCCGGCCGCCGAGATCGCGGGACGTGTCGGCGCCTGGCTCGACCCGGTGTGAGCCGCCTCTACGTCGTCGCAACTCCGATCGGCAACCTCGAAGACGTCAGCGCGCGGGCCCTGCGCGTGCTGGGCGAGGTGTCGGCGATCGCGGCCGAGGACACCAGGGTCACCTCCAGGCTGCTGGCCAGGCACGCCATCCGCAAGCCGTTGATCAGCTACCGCGCGCCGGTGGAGCGGCGGGGATTGCCGCGCGTGATCGCCGCGCTCGACCAGGGCGATGTCGCGCTGGTCAGCGACGCGGGCACACCGACCCTGTCCGACCCCGGCCAGGCCCTGGTCACGGCCGCGTGGGCGGCGGGACACACGGTCGTGCCGATTCCCGGTCCGAGCTCGGTCACGGCCGCGCTTTCGATCGCCGGCTACGGCGGACCGGGTTTCACGTTCCTCGGCTACCTGCCGCGCAAGCCCGGTGAAATGCGGCGGCTGCTGGCGATCCTTACCGGCGACCCGCGTCCCTCGGTCGCATTCGAGTCGCCCTACCGAATCGCAAAGTCCCTCGCGCTGATCGCCGAAGCCCTGCCCGAGCGAAGCATCACCGTCACGCGTGAGCTGACCAAGCTGCACGAGGAGGTGCTGCGTGGCACCGCGGGCGAGGTGCTGGCGGCGCTCGGTGAGCGGGCGCGCGGCGAGTTTACCCTTGTGATCAGTGGCGCCTGAACCCAGAACCGTCCTCATCGCGCCCGCCTGGCCTTATGCCAACGGGCCGCGGCACATCGGCCACGTGGCCGGTTTCGCCGTGCCAGCCGACGTGCTGGCGCGCTTCGAGCGGCTTCGCGGCTCCCGCGTGCTGATGGCCAGCGGGACCGACGAGCACGGCACTCCGATCACCTACGAGGCGGACAAGGAAGGGGTACCGCCACGCGAGTTCGCCGACCGCAACAACGCGTTGATCGTGGAAGACCTGCGACGCCTCGGAATGACGTACGACATCTTTACGCGCACCACCACGCAGAACCACGAGCGCGTCACGCAGGACCTGTTTCTCAAGCTGTACGAGAAGGGCTACCTCGTCAAAAAGACGCAGATGGGCGCGTTCGACCCGGCCAGCGGGCGCACGTTGCCAGACCGTTACATCGAGGGCAAGTGCCCGATCTGCGGCTTCCCCGATGCCCGCGGCGACCAGTGCGACAACTGCGGCAACCAACTCGACCCGATCGATCTCATCAATCCGCACCAGCGCGGCACCGACGCGGCGGTCGAGTTTCGTGAGACCGAGCACTTCTTCTTCGACCTCCCTGCGCTCGGCGATCAGCTGAAGGAGTGGATCGAGCAGCACGACGACTGGCGGCCCAACGTCCGCAAGTACTCCCTCGAGTTCGTGCGCAATCTCAAGCCCAGGGCGATCACGCGCGACCTCGACTGGGGCATCCCCGTCCCCCTGCCGGGCTGGGAGGACAACCCACACAAGAAGATCTACGTGTGGTTCGACGCCGTCATCGGTTATCTCTCTGCGTCGATCGAGTGGGCGGACCACAAGGGCGAGCCGGACGCGTGGAAGGACTGGTGGCAGAACCCCGAGGCCCGGCACTACTACGTGATGGGCAAGGACAACATCACGTTCCACACGGTGATGTGGCCGGCCATCCTGCTGGGGGTCGGCGGACTCGACCTGCCCGACGAGATCGTCGCCAGCGAGCACCTCCACATGGCAGGCAAGAGACTCTCGACCAGCCGCGGGCACGTGATCTACGTGCGCGACGTGCTGGACCGCTACGACGCGGACGCGCTGCGCTACTACCTCATGATCGCCGGGCCCGAGAATCAGGACTCCGACTTCACGTGGGCGGAATTCGTGAGGCGCAACAACGACGAGCTGGTCGCGACATGGGGCAACCTGGTCCACCGCACGCTGGTCAATGCGCACCGCAACTTCGGGGCGGTGCCAGAGCCCGGGCAGTTGAGAGATGGCGACCACGGGCTGATCAAGGAAGTCGAGGATGGGCTCGACGTCGTGGCCCAGCACCTCGAGGCGGCGAGATTTCAGCTGGCGCTCAAGCATGCGCTGGCGATGGCCGCGAAGGTCAACGTCTACTTGGGCACGGAGCAGCCGTGGCACACGATCAAGACCGACCGCGAGCGGGCCGGCACCGTCCTCTACGTCGCGCTGCGTTGCGTCGATAACCTCAAGACCATGCTCACGCCGTTCGTACCGTTCTCGTCGCAGAGGCTGCACCTCATGCTCGGTTACGAGGACCTGCTCGCCCCGCAGCCTGTGATCCGTGAACACGCCGAGAACGGCGCGACTCATGCGGTTTTGACGGGCGACTATCCGATCTCTGACCGCTGGCGCCCGTCGGAACTCGAGCCGGGTCGTAAGCTGCCGCCGCCAGAGCCGCTGTTCAAGCGTCTGGACGACGTGCTCGAAGAAGAACCATCGATTTCATAGACACCCACCTCCACCTCGAGGAGCTGGGCGATTCCGGCGCGGCTGTGGAGGAGGCGTTCGGCTCGGGCGTGACCCGGATGGTCGCAGTCGGCGTCGACCTGGACCGAAGCCGGCGCGCGGTGGCGCTCGCCCACCGCCACGACCAGGTTTGGGCGGCCGTCGGCCACTATCCGCTCGAGCCCGCCGGGCTCGACCTGGACGCACTGCGCGAGCTGGCGACCGACCCGCGCGTCGTCGCGATCGGTGAGATCGGACTCGATTTCGAGCACGTCGGCGGAATTGCCCGAGAAGTCCAGCTCGACCGCTTCGACCAGCTCCTGACGATGGCCACGGAGCTGGACCTGCCGGTCTCGGTTCACAACCGCGGAGCCGATTCCGAGGTGGAGTCGGCGATCCGGCGCCACCGCGGGCTGCGCGGCGTGATGCACTACTTCGCACTCGACTGGGACCACGCCGAGCCTTTCCTCGACCTGGGCTTCCACCTGTCCTTCGCCGGCCTGATCACCCGTCCCAGCCGCGCCGCGCTGCGCGAGGTCGTCAAGCGCTGTCCCCAGGACCGGCTCCTGCTGGAGACGGATTCGCCCTACGGCAACGCGCAAAAGAGGATGGGCACGCTCAACCGCCCTGCCTACCTGCTCGACACCGCGGAGCTGGTCGCCGAGCTGCGCGGCATGACCATCGAGCAGCTCGCCGAGCTGGAGTGCGCCAACGCTCTCGCCCTGTTTCGCGGAATTCATTGATCGACCCCGCCGACTCGAAGCAGCTCGAAGCGCTTCTGCGCCGCCACCGCATCGACCTCAAGCACCGGCTGGGCCAGAACTTCCTGGTCGACGCATCGGTGCGTGATGACATCGCAGGGTCGGCCGGAATCAGGGCGGACGACGATGTGCTCGAGGTCGGGGCCGGCGTCGGCACGCTGACCGTCGCGCTGGCTCCACTGTGTCGCAGGCTCATCGCGGTCGAGATCGACGGCCGGCTCATCCCCGCACTGCGCGACGCCACCGCCGGTTTCGCCAACGTCGAGATCGTGCGCTCGGACATCCTCCGGTTCAACCTCCGCTCGGCGTTCCCCCAGGGTGGAGAGGTCGTCGCGGGCAACATCCCCTACAACGTCACCGGCGCGCTGGTCCGCAAGCTGCTGGACGATGAGCCACGTCCTCGCCACCTCTCGCTGGTGGTCCAAAAAGAGGTGGCCGAACGCTGGACCGCGCCTACCGGCGCGAGCCTCTCGACGGTCGCGGTGCAGGTCTTCGCGCAAGCTCGATTGCTGTTCACGATCCCGGCGGCCGCCTTCAACCCGCCGCCACGAGTGGATTCGGCGCTGGTCGCCCTCGAGGTGCGCCCCCGGCCTGCGGTCGACGTCGACGACCTGGACCGCTTCTTTCGGTTCGTGGAGTCGATCTTCCAGTTCCGTCGCAAGCAGCTGGGCGGCGCGCTCGGCCGGTTGGCGGGGGCGGGCGGCGCGGCCGCTGCCGCGCAGCTCGGGGCGATCGGAATCGACCCCACGCGCCGGGCTCAGACCCTGAGCTTGATGGAATGGGAAGCCCTGTATCGCAGCTTCTCGGCGGGCGCTGGAGGCTAATCTCTAGCCTTCGTGGAAGCGCCCATCCGCTTTCCGGTCGAAGGGACCGGCGGCTTTCGAGCCGTGCTCAAGCACACCGCCTTCAGAAACATCTGGTTCGCGCAGCTGGCGGCGCAGCTGGCGGACAAGTTCCTTCTGTTCTCGCTGATCATCCTCGCGTACCACATCTCCGGCGGCAGCACCCCGGTGGCCGTGACGCTGCTCGCCTACACGGTTCCCGCAGTGCTGTTCGCTCCGCCCGCCGGCGTGATCGCGGACCGGGTCGATCGCAAGCAAATCATGATGTGGTGCAACTTCGGCCGGGCGGCCGTCGTCGCGCTGATCCCGATCGTGGCATTCATCCCCGGCATGGCCAACGACTTCGCCCACCTGCTCGTGATCACGCTGATCTTTTCGGCGGTCGGCCAGCTGTTCGGTCCGGCCGAGGCCGCGGTGATCCCCACGATCCTGCCGCGCTCGGCACTGATCACGGCCAACTCGATGGCCCTCCTGACCATGGTTCTGACGCTCGTCGTCGGAGGCGCCCTCGCTCCGATCCTTTCGAGGATCGACCTTTATGCGCCCTACTGGTTCGCGGTGGTCCTCTTGGTCATCGCCGGAACGCTGATCTTCGCCTCCGACATTCCACGCCTGGAGCCGAGGACCGAGTCGCCGGTCGCGGAGGGCCGCAGCCGGTTCCGATCCATGGTCGTCGACCTCAAGGAGGGCATCGACGCCCTGCGCGCCTCGCGCGGCCTCATGCTCGCGTTCGGACAGGTGAGCATCGCGGTCCTGGTCCTGTTCATGCTCTTCACGCTCGCGCCGGCCTACGTGAGCAAGGTGATCGGCATCGCGGCGCAGGACACGTATGTGATCCTGGGTCCGGCCACGGGGGGCGCCATCTTGAGCGCCGTCCTGCTGGGCCAGTTCCTCCGCCACATCGAGCGCACCAAGCTCCTGGCCGGCTCGCTCGTGGCCAACGGCGTCACCATGCTCGCGCTCGCCGCGGTGCCGCAGGCGATGAGCCAGTTCCCCGACCTCCAGGTGCATAACCGGATCACGGCCGCCACGTTCAGCTTCCTGCTCGGCGTTGAGTTCGGGGCCATCATGATCCCGGCCGTCACCTACCTCATGGAATCGACCAGTGACGAGATCCGGGGCAGGATCTTCGCTCTGCTCTACATGGTCATCAACGGGGTCACGGCTCTGCCTGTCTTGATCGCCGCTGCCCTGTCCGACACCATCGGCATCGCGCACGTGATCGGTGGCCTCGGGGTCCTGCTGCTGGCGGGCGGCGTGGTCATCATCGTGACCTCGCGCCGCGGCGGTTTACGACCAACAGGGTCAAACCCATGAGCGCGATCACGACCAGTCCTCCGATCCCGATCGCCCTCACGATGGCCTCCAGCAGGGGAAGGTTGGCGCCCAGCAAGTAGCCGGCCGAGCCGATCAGGGTCGCCCAGCCCAGACCACCGATGGCGCTGAAGATCTGAAACCGCCAGAACGGCATCCGCGCCATGCCGGCCAGCATCGAGCCCCAGGTCCGCAGCCCGAGCACGAACCGCGCTGCCAGGATGGCCCGGTCGCCGTAGCGGGCGAAGAACAGCTCGGACCTGGCGATGTGGTCGGGCCGGATGTGGAAGAGGGCCCCGAACCGTTCGACGAACGGCCGGCCGCCGCGATAGCCGAGCCAGTAGCCCAGATCGCCCCCGGCCGTCGCGCCGAGAAAACCGAAGAAGATGACCAGTGCCAGCGAGTGATGGCGGGCCGCGGCCCACGCCCCGGCGGCCAGCAGGAGCGCCTCGCCGGGGAAGGGCACGCCCGCGCTCTCGATGAGGATGCCGAGCCCGGCCGACGGGTAACCCAGGGCGTCGACGATGGCCGACCAGTTCAACCGACGACCGGTTCAGCCGGGGGGTGGGGAGCACCAAGCCTTTTCAACTGCGTCCATATACTGGACGACCCCGATGGCCGAGTATGGCGACCACGAGTCGAGCGACGACCCCCTGCACGTGTTGCGGCACTCCACCGCGCACCTGCTCGCCGCCGCCGTCCTGGAGCTGCACCCCGACGCCAAGTACGGGATCGGGCCGCCCGTGCAGGACGGTTTTTATTACGACTTCCAGTTCAGCGAGCCGCTCTCTGAGTCCGAGCTCGGCGCGATCGAATCGCGCATGCGCCGGATCGTCAACGAGGACCGCCCGTTCGTCCACGAGACCCTGTCGCGCCAGGAGGCGATCGCCGAATTCGAGAAGCGCGGCCAGGACTACAAGCTCGAACTGATCGCCGACAAGGTCGAGGGCGACGAGGTCAGCGTGTATCGAACCGGCGAATTCATCGACCTGTGCCGCGGTCCCCACGTGCGCTCGACCCACGATTTGAAGGCGTTCAAGCTGCTGCGGGTCGCGGGCGCGTACTGGCGCGGCGACGAGAAGAAACCGCAGCTGACCCGTATCTACGGCACGGCGTGGCCGACCCCGCAGCAGCTCGACGACTACCTCAAGTTTCTCCAGGAGGCTGAGAAGCGCGATCACAAGAAGATCGGGAAGGACTTGAAGCTCTTCATGGTCGACGATCGCGTCGGACCGGGCCTTCCCATCTGGCTGCCCGACGGGGCGACCATCCGTCGCGAGCTGGAACGCTTCATCGTCGACGAGGAGCTGGCCCGCGGATACCTGCACGTGCGCACGCCCGACGTGGCCCGGCTCGAGCTGTTCAAGCAGAGCGGCCACGCCCAGCTGTACAAGGAGTACATGTACCCGCCGATGAAGTTCGAGGATGGCGAGGAGCTGGAGTTGCGCCCGGTGAACTGCCCTCACCACATCGTGATCTACCAGTCGGACCTGCGCAGTTACCGCGAGCTGCCGCTGCGAATAGCCGAGATCGGCAACAACTGGAGGTACGAGCGTTCAGGCACGTTGATCGGCCTGAATCGCGTGCGGTCCTTTGCGCTCAACGACGCACACATCTTCTGCACGCCCGACCAGCTCATGGGCGAGGTCAAGGGAGCCATCGAGCTCGCGCTCTACTTTTCGGACGTGCTCGGCATCGAGGATTTCTCCTACCAAGTCTCGACTCGGGACGACCTCAAGGACAAATGGCTCGGCACTGAGGAGCAGTGGCAGGAGGCGCAGGCTGCGCTCATCGAGGCGCTCGACTCGATGGGTCAGCCATACAGGATTGGAGTGGGGGATGCCGCGTTCTACGGACCGAAGATCGATTTCCAGGTCAAGGACGCGCACCGGCGCGAGTTCACAAACTCGACCGTCCAAGTCGACTTTCAGCTGCCGCAGCGATTTGACCTCGAGTACGTCGCGGAGGACGGCTCGAGGCAGCGGCCGATCATGGTCCATCGCGGGGCGGCAGGCTCGATGGAGCGGCTGTTCAGCTATTTGATCGAGCGCTACGCCGGTGCCTTCCCGACTTGGCTGCATCCGGTGCAGGTGATTGTGATCCCGATCACGGACGCGCAGCTCGATTACGCCCGCAAGATGGCCGACCGATTGCGCTCCCTGCGCTTGCGGGTGGAAGTTGACGCCCGCCCCGAGCGCATGCAGCGAAAGATCCGCGACGGCCAGGCGCGCAGGGTGCCGTACATGGCGATCGTCGGCGCGCGCGAAGCGGAGACCGAACACGTCAACATCCGAGACCGCTCGGGGAATCAAGTCGACTCGACGCTGGAGTCGTTCGCGAGCATGGTCGCGACCGAAGTCGCCGAGCGCCGCCGTTAGAAATCTGAGCGCAACCTCGGCGGTTCCCGCTCATCGGGCCCGTTGGCGGCCTGGCTCAGCTTTCCCGGGCGGGACCTAACAGCTCGCCACTCCCAGCCACCCTGGCTCACCCAAGTCGGCAGAACCGCGATCGGGGTTGACCCGACCGCCAAGCCGCAGGCTAGAGGCCGCCGGGGATGCGCCCCCCGCACTCGCCCTGGGCGGCCACCGGGACGACCTGGCCGTCAGTCACGTTGGCCACGCTCGGCTGGCGCTGCACGTCGCCGCCCGAGAGCAGGTGGGTGCTGTCGATCCAGCCGCAGGCGATGAGGTTGACGGCTGCGTTGGTCGGGTAGAGGAGCGTCGAGGCGGACGAGTACGGGGCGATGGCGACCAGCTTGCCGTCCGGCGATATGAATCCCGGCGAATAGCCCTGCACGCCGAAGGAGCTGATCCCAGTCGCCGTCCAGCTGAGCACGCTGGCCTGGGTGCTGGTCTCACAGACGGCGCCGGCCGGGGACGGCGCTCCCGCGATGATGCAGGTCGAGCTTCCGATCGTGAAGCGCCGCACCGCCGTCGCCGGGTCGATGACGTGCAGCTCCTGGGGACCGCAGCAGCCGGGCCCTCCGCCCTGCGTGCAGGCGGGCACTTTGGCCACCACCAGGTTGTTGGCGCCGTGCCAGCCGATCGGCCACAGCGTGTAGGAGCCCGACTCGCTGAACACGTCGACGTGGTTGCCGCCGCCGTTGAGGTCTTCGACATACAAGCGGGTCGCCGCCCCGCCCGAGGTGAAGTCGTCGACGATCACCGCGATTCGCCGGTCGTCGGGGCTGACGGTGAACATGCTGCGTCGCGCGGCGCCGATGGGCACGGTGGTGGCGCGGCCGGTGTCGCCGTCGGGCGAGAGGAACCTGACCACGCCCTGGCCGTCCATGAAGTACAGGCGGGTGTTGCTGGTGCTGACCGGAAGGGGGAGCACGGCCGCCGCCGTGTTGGCGCAGGTCACCGCGGCCGGTGTGCTGGCCTGGGCACTCGTCACGACCTTGCCGTCGATCCCGACGAGGCTGACCGTGTAGGTGGCGCCGCTCTGCTGGCCGACCAGCACGCCGTATGACGCGGTGACGGCCACCGGCGTGGGCGAGGCGGGTGGCGCCGAGGCGGCGGGGGATGCGGAAGCCGAGGCGGAGGCTGACGCGCCCGCGGAGCTCGATGAAGCCACCGGTGAGGGCGAGTGGCCCGCGACCGTGCTCGGCGCGCCGCAAGCAGCCGCGGCGGCCAGCAGCAGCAGCGCCGCCAGCTTCCCGGGTGGTCGTCGGGCGCGTCGGGTTTCCATCAGCAAAGGCAACGTCACTTTGCGCTCCGGGTTACGTTTCCGGTACCATCCACCCTCTGAAGCAGGGGCGCCGCCCCTCACCCCCAGGGCCCGAGCTCGAAGGGGTACGTAAGGCGGACGGCTGCTGCTGTCCGTTTTGTTTTATCTGAATGGAGGACTAGAGCAACACTGATCTTGGCCGAGGTAGCGTCTCATCTCGTTTAAAGAGCTAAGGATCAACGATCAGCTCCGCAGCTCCGAAGTGCGGCTGATCGACGACCAGAACAACCAGCTTGGCGTTCTGTCTCTGGACGCAGCTTTGCGCATTGCAAGCGAGAAAGGGCTTGACCTCGTCGAGGTGGCGCCGCAAGCGCAGCCGCCGGTCTGCCGGTTGATGGATTACGGACGCTACAAGTTCGAAACCATCAAGAAGGAGAAGGACCAGCGCCGCAAGCAGAACGTCACCAAGCTCAAGGAGATGAAGCTTCGACCCAAGGTGGCGGAGCACGATTTCCAGACCAAGTTCAAGGGTTTGCGACAGTTCCTCGAAGCAGGCGAGAAGGTAAAGGTGACGATCATGTTCAGGGGCCGAGAGATGGTCCACCAGGAGATCGGGCGCAGGATCCTCGATAGGGTCGCGGACGACGCGCGCCAGTTCGCGGTGGTGGAGCGCCAGCCCCTGCTCGAGGGCAAGAACCTCTTCATGATCCTCGCGCCAAGCCGTCAAACCGCCACCAAGGAGTCACCGACCAGTGCCTAAGATCAAGACCCGCAAAGGGATCGCCAAGCGCATCCGGGTGTCCGGCGGCGGAAAGTTGATGCGCGCCGCTTCCTGGAAGAGCCACCTGCTCGAGCACAAGTCGCAGAAGCGCAAGCGCAACTACGAGAACGAGCAGCCCGTGCACAAGTCGGACCGCAAAGCCGTCCGCCGGGCGCTGGGCATCTAGGAAGATTCGATGGCAAGGGTCAAGCGAGGCGTTCCGGCTCATCGCCGCCACAAGGCGATACTCGAGCGGGCCAAAGGTTTCCGGCTTTCCAAGAAGCTTCTGTTCCGCCCCGCCAACGAGGCGGTGCTGCACGCGCTCGCGTACGCGTTCCGGGATCGCAGGCGTCGCAAGCGCGAGATGCGCCAGCTCTGGATCGCGCGCATCAACGCCGCGTCCCGGCAATCGGGGCTCCCTTACAACAAGCTCATGCACGGCCTTCGCCAGGCAGGAGTGGAGATCGACCGCAAGGTGCTGGCTGACCTGGCCGTGCGCGACAGCGGTTCCTTTGCTCAGCTGGTGGAGGTTGCTAAGAAAGCCCTCTGACCAGCCGATAAGCAGCCCGGACAACGAGATCGTCCGCCGCCTGACGCGTCTCGCCCGCCGGCGCGAGCCAGGCCTTGCCCTCCTGGAGGGTCCGCGCGTGCTTGCCGAGGCGCAGGCGGCGGGGCTGGAGCTGGAGCTCGTCGTGGTGCGCGAGGGCGATCACTACGACGGCCAAGCGGACCAGCTGGTGACCGTGACGCGCGGCATCTTCCGCGAGCTGGCCCAGACCGTGACCCCACAGGGGGTTTTGGCGATCGCGCGGATCCCTGAGTCGAGCCCGGCCGCCGCCATCGCGGCGGCACGCAAGGCGCACTGGCCCCTGGTGGTGCTGGATGGCGTGCAGGACCCCGGCAACGTGGGGGCGATCTGCCGCACGGCGGCCGCGGCCGGAGCGCCCGCGCTGGCGGTCCTGGAGGGGTCGGCCGACCCCTTCGGTCCCAAGGCGGTGCGGGCGTCGGCGGGTAACGTGTTCCGCCTCACGGTGGCCCACGCGTCATGGGGCGACCTCGAAGGCCTCGCCGGCTATGGTGCCGCGGCTGCGGGCGGCACGCCCCTGTCCGAGGCCGCAGTGGAGAATGCGGGCATGATCGTGCTGGGCAGCGAGGCGCACGGGCTCTCCCGCGGGGACCTGGAGCTGGTCACCGTCCACCTCAGCGAAGGGGTGGAGTCGCTCAACGTCGCCGCAGCCGCGGCCCTGATCCTGTTTGAGGTACGCAGGAGGCTGGCGGCATGAGGTTGCGACCGTCCCTCAAAGGGGTCGCACCGCGAATGGTGCAGCAATGAGCGATCCGTCGGCGCTGACCAGCCAGGCACTCGCAGCCATCGCACTCGCCCAGACCGTCGATCAGCTGGATGCGATCTCGCAGGAGTACCTCGGACGTAAAGGTGGCCACATCAGCCGGATGCTGTCCGGCATCGGCAAGCTCGAAGTCGTCGAGCGCGCCGCGCTCGGGCAGGCCGCCAACGACGCCAAGCGCACCATCGAGGCCGCGCTGGCGGCCCGTCGTGAGGAGCTCGAGGGCGCCCGCCTCGCCGACATGGCGGAGACCGAGGCGATCGACATCACCTTTCCGGGGCCCCGCCTGGAGCGAGGCCACATCCACGTGCTCACCCAGATGCGCCGCCAGATCGAGACAGTGCTCGAGAGCCTGGGCTACCAGGTCGAGCAGGGTCCAGAGGTGGAAACAGAGTGGTACAACTTCGAGGCTCTCAACATCTCGGCCGGCCACCCGGCGCGGGAGAACTGGGACTCGTTCTACTTCAGCCCGGAGCTGCTCCTGCGCGCTCACACGTCACCGGTCCAGATCCGCGCGATGCAACGCATCCAAGAGCCGCCCGTGTACATCATCACCCCCGGCCGCTGCTACCGGCGCGACGCCCCGGAAGCGACCCGGTTGCCCTACTTCAGCCAGGTCGAAGGCCTGGCGGTGGACAAGGGCCTCACGGTGGGCGACATGAAAGGCACGCTGCTGTTCATGATCCAGTCGCTCTACGGTCGCGAGCGCAAGGTTCGCGTAAGGCCCAGCTACTTCCCGTTCACGGAGCCGAGCTTCGAGTTCGACGTGTCGTGCGGCATCTGCGCTGGAATGGGCTGCAAGAGCTGCCGCCACAAGGGCTGGCTCGAGGTGGGCGGCTGCGGCATGGTCCATCCTCAGGTGCTGCGCAACGGCGGCATCGACCCCACCCAGTGGAACGGCTATGCCTGGGGTTTCGGGATCGAGCGGATGGCGATGCTGAAGCACGACGTCGACGACATCCGCCTGTTCTACGAATCCGACCTCCGCTTCCTGGAGCAGTTCTAGATGGACATGAGGTCACTTCCCCCCTGGCGGGGAACTACCCGGCGCAGCCGGGGGATGGGGAGAAGCACCTAACCGATGCGAATCAGCTACGAGTGGCTCACAGATTTCGTCGATCTCGACGGCGTCTCGCCCAAGGAGGCGGCCGAGGTGCTCACCCGGCTCGGCGTGGAAGTCGAGTCGCTGGTGGTCACGGACCTCTCCGCGATCGTGATCGGCAAGGTGCTCGAGCAGGTGCCGCACCCGAAATCTCGCAATCCCTTGTGGGTGCACCAGGTCGAGCTCGGCGGCCGCGTCGAGCAGATCATCGCCGGCGCCCCTAACGCCGTCCCGGGCTCCTTGGTGCCGGTCGCGCTGCCCGGCGTCACGGTGCCGAACGGGAAGCTCGTCAAGGACATGAACATCGCCGGATACAAGGCCAGCGGGATGCTGTGCTCTGCCGACGAGCTCCTGCTCGGCGACGACCACTCCGGGATCATGATCCTCGAGCGCGGAGTGACGGGCGAGGCGCTCACCACGGTGATCCCGATCCAGGCGGTCATGGAGGCGGAGATCACGTCCAACCGGCCGGACTGCATGGGCCATCTCGGCATCGCGCGCGAGCTGGCGGCGGGCCTCGCCCGCCCGATGAAGCGGGACTTCATGCCTTCGTTCACCGGCACCGCCACCCCGCCGGGCAAAGACCTGGTCACGGTCGCCATCGACGAACCGGATCTGTGCAGCCGCTACATCGGTGGGGTGGTCAAGAACGTGAAGGTCGGCCCCAGCCCGGAATGGCTGCAGCGCCGGTTGAGCGTCTGCGGCGTGCGGCCGATCAACAACATCGTCGACATCACCAACTACGTGCTGCTCGAGTACGCGCAACCACTGCACGCTTTCGACCTCTCGAAGCTTTCCGGCGGCGCGATCCACGTTCGCCGCGCCCGGGGCGGCGAGAAGCTGCTCTGCTTGGATGGCGTGGAAAGGACGCTGACCACGGACATGCTGGTCATCGCCGACGCCCTGCGGCCGGTCGCGATCGCGGGGGTGATCGGGGGCGAGGAATCCGCCGTCACGGTAAAGACCACGGAGATCCTGCTCGAGGCGGCCACGTTCAGCGGGCCCAGCGTCCGTCAGACGTCGCGCGCCCTGGGCGTTCGCACCGAAGCATCCGCGCGCTTCGAGCGAGGGCTGCCTCCGGAGCTCGCGCTGGCCGGCGCGCGCCGGGCCGCTTCGCTGATCGCAGAGCTCGCTGGAGGGAGCGTGCATCGGGAATGGGCCGACGTCTACCCGCGTCCGCAGGAGCCGGTGCGGGTCAACCTTCGACCAGGCCTCGTGGACGAGGTCCTGGGTACTCACGTGCCGCTGGAGGAGGCCGAGGCGATCCTCAAGCGCTTGAACTTCCACGTCAAGGTGATGAGCGACGGCGACTGGGACGTCCTCCCGCCGGTTTTCCGGCTCGACGTCACCCTTCCCGAGGACCTCGTCGAGGAGGTCGGGAGGGTCTACGGCTATGACCGGGTGGTGCCCACTCTTCCGGGTCGCCGGCACGACCGATGGTCGCCGTCCGCGCCCAGCGTGGATCGGCGGCTGGACCATGCCCGGCAGGTGCTCTCGGGCGGGGGCTTCGACGAGACCTGGAACCCGGCCCTGGTGTCCGGGCGTACGCTCGACGCTCTGCGGATCTCTGCTCTAGCGATGCACGTGTCGAACGCTTTGAGCGACGACATGGACACGCTGCGCACGTCGCTGCTGCCCTCGCTTCTCGATGTTGTCGCGCTGAACCGCGATCGCGGACGCCCGGACGTGCGGATCTATGAGATCGCCAGCGCGTTCCTGGCCCGGGTTGGGGAGAAGAACGTCCAGCCGGATGAGCCGCTGCGACTGGCGGCGCTGGCCACCGCCGGCGCGACGGCCGACTCGGCGCGCAAGGCGTTCTATGCGTTGAAGGCGGTGCTCGACGAGTGCGTGCAAACGCTGGGCTCGTCGGCCTGCACCTACCAGCGCGCCGCCGGCCACCTCTTCCACCCTGGACGCTGCGCCGCGGTGATCCTCGAAGGTCGTCAGCTCGGCTACATCGGGGAGCTGCATCCGACCGTGGCGGCCTACCGCAAGGTCGAAGGCCGGCTGGTGGCCTTCGAGATCGACGTCGAGCCGGTGCTCGCAAACTCGGCCATTCCTCGCGCCCAGCCGCTGCCCAGGTTTCCCGGGGTCGACCGCGACCTGGCGGTCGTGGCCGAAGAGCACGTGGCGGCGGGCGCGCTCCTGGCGACCATCAAAGAGGCGGGCGGCGAGCTCCTCGAGCTCGCCCGCGCATTCGACGAGTATCACGGCGCCCAGGTGCCGAGCGGTCACAAGAGCATCGCTTTCACCTTGACTTTCCGCAGCCCCGAGCGCACCCTGACGGACGCTGAAGTGGACAAACCTATGGCGGAGATCAAGCTGAGATTGGAGACCAAGTACGGCGCCAGGTTCCGCGAGTGAGCTGGGCGCAAGTTTCGGGCCGCCGGATCGTGAATCTGGCGGGAGCTGACGAATGACCTGGATCGACCTGATGCCGCTGGTCTTGATCGCCGGCTATGGCGTCGGAGGCTATTTCACAGGAGTCCTTCGCCGCTTGATCGGGGTGGTGGCTCTATACGTGGCTTGCTGGGCCGCTTCGAACATGGGACTGCAGGCTGGCGGGATCCTCCAACAGTCCTCCAACCTCGAGACCCCTGATGCCCGCATCTACGGATTCTTCGGCATCATCGTGGCCGTGCTCGTCCTGGTCGAGGTGGCGACGCAGCTTGCGCACAGCCAGATCCAGATTCCGGCCCTGGTTTTGAACCGCACCCTGGGCGTGATCGCGGGGGTGATCACCAGCGTGCTTTTGTCGGTGATCCTGATCTACGAATTCGGCGCGGCGGCCAACCCTTTCGGGGGCCCCCAGCTCGACCAGATGGAGCAACATCTTCGTGACAGCTACAACGGCTCCGTGTTTGCCGTCTCGATCGTGAACAAGGTGAGTCCTGCCATCATCGGACTGTTCCAGCCCGTGCTCCCCAGCGACCCGCAGATCTACTTCGGACCCGGCCCGGTCAACCCCTGATCCGGTGAGCGACCAATTCTTCGACCGCCTTAAAGCCAGGGCGGTGGAGATCCACGTCGAAGACCATCTGCGCGCGCGTCTTGGCCGCGGCGAGAAGCTCCGCGTGAAGCTCGGCCTCGACCCCACGGCCCCCGACCTGCACGTCGGCCACCTCGTGCTCCTCGACGTCCTGCGGGACTTCGTCGAGCACGGGCACACGGTGGTCGTGATCATCGGCGACTACACCGCTCTGATCGGCGACCCGAGCGGGCGTTCGGAGACGCGACCGATGCTCACGCGCGAGCAGGTGGCGACCAATGCGGAGACGTATTTCGAGCAGGTGGACGTGGTGCTGGATCGGAGCAAGATCGAGGTGCGGCACAACTCGGAATGGCTCGCCGCGATGACCGCCGCCGACGTCCTGCGTCTCACGGCCAAGGCCACGCTCCAGCAGGTGCTGCAGCGCGAGGACTTCGCCGATCGCATGAGGTCCGGGACCTCGATCGGGGCGCACGAGATCCTTTACCCGTTCAGCCAGGCCTATGACTCGGTCGCGGTCGAAGCCGACCTCGAGGTTGGAGGCACCGACCAGCTCTTCAACCTGCTGTTCGGCCGGGAGATCCAAAAGGCGTACGGGCAGCGGCCGCAGGATGTCGCCGTCTTCCCGCTGCTCGAGGGCACCGACGGCGAGCAGAAGATGTCCAAATCGCTCGGCAACTACATCGGCATCAGCGAGCCGCCGGAGCAGATCTACGGCAAAACGATGTCGATCCCAGACCGACTGACCGAGAAATATGTCCGGCTGGTCTCAGGCCTCGATGAGAAGGGGCAGGCCGAGGTGCTGGCCATGAAGCCTCGGGACGCCAAGGCGGCGCTGGCGCGGCAGCTGGTGTTCCGGCTTCATGGCACCCAAGCCGCGGCTCGCGCGGAGGCGGATTTCGAGCTCAAGTACCGCAAGCGCGACATCCCCGACGAGATGCCAGAGCACGTCACCGCCTCGGCGGGCGATCTCATCGGCGTGCTGGTGGAGTCGTCGCTGGCCAAGAGTCGCGGTGATGCGCGCCGCTTGGTCGACCAGGGCGGGGTGCGGGTCAATAACGAGCGAGTCGGCGCCGACGCTTCGCTGGCGGACGGCGACGTGCTCCAGGCAGGGAAGAGAAACTTCGTTCGAATTCGGGTGCGATAGAATCACCGAAAGCATGTTCCCACCCCAGGAAATCAGCGATTTCCCGGGGACCCCGGGTTTCTCTTTGCAAGGGTTGTCGGGGATCCCCGGCTGATGTCGGGACATTCGAAATGGGCCGGCATCAAGCACAAAAAGGCGATCGTCGACGCCAAGCGTGGCCAGGCCTTCACCCGCGCCAGCCGCGAGATCACGATCGCCGCGCGCGAGGGCGGGGGCAACCCTGAGGGAAACTTCCGGCTGCGCCTGGCGGTGCAGAAGGCGCGCGAGATCAACATGCCGACCGACCGGATCCAAAACGCCATCAAGCGAGGGACCGGGGAGCTGGCGGGTGAGAAGCTGGAGGAGATCCGCTACGAGGGCTACGGCCCCGCGGGGGTGGCGGTGATGGTTGACGCCTTCACCGACAACCGCAACCGCACCAGCGCGTCCATCCGCCACCGATTCGCCAAGCTGGGCGGCAACCTCGGCGAATCGAACTCGGTCGGCTGGATGTTCGAGCGAAAGGGGGTCATCGCGGCCAACGCCGGGAAGATGGATCCCGAGGAGGTCGGCCTCGCCGCCATCGAAGCCGGCGCGGACGACATCCAGGTCGATGGCAGGTCGGTCGAGATCTCGACTCCCCCTCCTGCCTTCGAGAAGGTCAAGGCCGCCATGGAGGCGCTCGGCGTGACCGTCGAGAACGCAGAGATCACGATGCAGCCCAAGCAGACCGTGCCGGTCGGAGAGGACAAGGCCGCCGCGGTGCTCAGGCTGATGGAGTCACTGGAGGAGGACGACGACGTCCAGCAGGTTTACGCCAACTTCGACATCCCGACCAACGTCCTTGAACGCGTCTCAGCACAGGTGTAGAACCTGATGGATACATGCCAGGCCGCGACAACGGGCTGATCCTCGGCATCGATCCCGGCCTCGCCGGCACCGGTTTCGCCCTGCTCTGCGAGCCCAACTTGGTTCTCGCGTGCAGCACCGTGGTGACCATCCCAGGCCGGGACGGAGCGCGTCTTTTGACCATCACCAACCACCTCCGCGCGTTGCTCGCGGAGCACCCGCCCGCGGAGGCCTCGGTGGAAGAGCTGTTCATGGGTCGCAACGCCACGAGCGCCGTGGGCGTCGCGCAGGCGCGCGGCGCGATCCTGACGGTGCTGGAGGAATGCGGGATCCCGGTGTTCGAGTACAAGCCGAGCCAGGTGAAAGTCATCCTCACCGGCTACGGCAACGCCGACAAGGCACAGATCGCGCGCATGCTCGCGGCCCAGGTCAAAGTCCCGGAGGGCCGCATCGACGACCACGGCCGAGACGCCATCGCGATCGCTCTGTGCCACGCCCGCAGCCGGCGTTTCTCGAGGGCCGCCACCCGTTGATCGCCCACCTGCGTGGCAAGGTTCTTCGCACGGGTGTGGATTTCGTGGTCCTTGACGTCGGAGGGGTGGGCTACCTCGTCAGCGTCGCGGCGGCGACGCGGCAGCTGGTGCCGGCGCCCGGTGTGGAGATGGATCTTCACATCCACACCCAGGTGCGCGAGGACCAGCTGGCGCTCTACGGGTTTGCCTCGGTCGACGAGCTCGAGCTCTTCGGGATGCTGATCCAGGTCGACGGCGTGGGCCCCAAGGTGGGGTTGAACATCCTCAGCGCGGCGAGCCTGGAGATGTTGAAGCGCGCGATCGTGAGCGAGGACCCCGGGCCGATCAGGCGCGCCAGCGGTGTCGGCCCGCGCACCGCGGCCAAGGTGATCATCGAGCTCAAACCGCGCCTCGACGCCGTCGCAGAGCTCGAGGCGGTGCCGCGCGCCGCGGCCATTGCTGGAGATGGCGCCGTGCCCAAAGCGGTCGAAGCCGCGCTGCGCAACCTGGGCTTTACGTCTCAGGAAGCCCGCACCGGCATCGAGGCGGTCGACTGGAAGTCGACGCCTGCCACGCAGGAGGCCCTGGCCGTGGCCTTGAAGGCCCTGGGTCGGAAGTGAGCGGGGAACCCATCCTCGACGCGCGCGTGGACGACGAGCAGTTCGACCTCACCCTGCGCCCGCGAATGCTCGACGAGTACGTCGGCCAGCACCAGGTCAGGGAGAACCTGAGCATCCTGCTCGAGGCGGCGCGGCGGCGCGGCGAACCGGTCGAGCACGTCCTCCTGTGCGGTCCGCCCGGACTGGGCAAGACGACGCTCGCGCACATCATCGCCAACGAGCTGGGGGTGGCGATCAAGGTCAGCTCGGGGCCCGCCATCGACCACCAGGGCGCACTCGGGTCCATCCTCCTCAACCTCACCACGCGTGACGTGTTCTTCATCGACGAGATCCACCGGCTGAACAACATCGTCGAGGAATCGCTTTACCCCGCCCTGGAGGATTTCCGCTTCGACGCGGTGCTCGGCAAGGGGGTGGGGGCGAGCGCTGCGACTTTGCCGCTACCGCACTTCACCTGCGTCGGCGCCACCACCAGACAGGGCCTTTTGAGCGGTCCCCTGCGCGACCGCTTCGGCGCCGTCTACCGACTCGACTTTTATACCAAGCCAGAGCTGGAGTCGATCGTCACGCGCTCGGCACGCCTCCTCGACATCGAGATCCACGACGACTCCGTGTCGGAGATCGCCCGCCGCGCGCGCGGCACCCCTCGCATCGCCAACCGCCTGCTGCGCCGCGTGAGGGACTTCGCCCAGGTGCGGGGCGACGGGCGGGCGACGGTGGAGATCACAAAGCAGGCCCTCGCCATGCTGGAGATCGACGAGATCGGCCTCGAGCCGCTCGACCGCCAGCTCCTCCAGACCCTGATCCTCAAGTTCAAAGGCGGCCCGGTCGGGCTCGACACGATCGCGACTGCGCTCTCGGAAGAGCCGGAGACGATCGAGGACGTCCACGAGCCCTACCTCATCCAGGTCGGGTTTATCGCCAGGACTGCACGCGGCAGGGTGGCCACCGAGCTGGCGTACCGTCACCTGGGCATCGCGCCGCCCGACCCCGGCCCGCAGCAGACCCGCCTGCTCTGAGCTCGAGATGGCCGACATCGGTCGCACTGTGCTGGTTCTCGGGGTGCTGCTGGTGATCGCCGGCGGGGCGCTGATGCTGTTAGGCCGCTTCCATCTGCCGGGTGACTTTGCCTTCAGGCGTGGCGGCGTGACGGTCTACGTGCCCATCGCGACCAGCATCATCCTGTCGGTAATCCTGACCGTGGCGCTCAACCTGTGGTTCCGGCAGCGATAGGCTGCCGGACCGTAGACTGATCGGCCGTGCAGTTCGTCCTCAGCTGGCCCGTTCGCCTGTTCGTGGTAGCGGTCCTGGCGTTCTCGCTGTTCGTGGACGGGGCCGGCTACATCTACAGGATCGCCAACCACTATCCCCTGACCGGCAACGTGCCCGGGCTCCCGCCGAACTTCGGCGGCTGGCAGCTCTACATCCACAAAGGGCTCGACCTCGCGGGCGGAACGCACATCGACTACCAGCTCACCAACTTCCCACCCGGGCAGTCCCGGGCCGACGTCCAGCAGCGCACGATCCAGGTCATCAACAAGCGCGTCAACGCCCTCAACGTGAGCGAGCCCGAGATCCGCGGCGCCGGCGCCAACAACGACCGCATCACAGTCGACCTCGCCGGCGTCACGGCCGACCAGGCGCAGAAGGCGATCGGCGCGGTCTCCAAGCTGGTCTACACCAAGTGGGTGCCGGACTCGAAGGTGACCAACGGGCCCGAGCCCGGGTACAAGCCGGCGTTCGTGGGGCTCACCGGGGACGACATCACGAGCGCCACGGCTTCGATCGACCAGACCGGCGTGAGCTGGGTCGTCAACGTCAACTTCACCTCCGCCGGCGGAACGACGTTCGCCAACTTGACGCGAGACAACGTCGCCGCCTGCCCGGGTGACCCCAACACGGTGGCGACTGCCAACTGCCCCCAGCGCCACCTGGCGATCTGGCTCGACCTCACCCAAAAGGACATCGACAACTGGGAGAACGCCGCTTACGTCTCCGCGGTCTCCTCGACGTACAACCCGGGCTGCTTGGCCGCGCAGACGGCTTCCACCGTGTGCGGCAAGTTCCTGACCGACCCCATCACGCTGCAGGAGATCGACGGCGGCCAGGCGACGATCAGCGGCACCTTCACGCAGGCGAGCGCCACCGACCTCGCCACCGGCATCAACTCAGGGTCGTTGCCCGTGGACCTCGTGGTGCTCGACGTGACCCAGGTCAGCTCGACGCTGGGCGCGGAATCGGTGAAGCTCAGCCTCGCCGCGGGCCTGCTCGGGCTCTCGATCGTGGTCCTCTTCATGATCATCTACTACCGCGTGCCGGGGCTTCTCGCGAGCATCGCGCTCCTGTTCTATGCCGCCGCCGTCCTGGCCGTGTTCAAAGTCGTGCCCGTGACCCTGACGCTGGCCGGCATCACCGGCTTCATCCTCTCGGTGGGCATGGCGGTCGACGCCAACGTGCTGATCTTCGAGCGGTTCAAAGAAGAGGTGAGAGCCGGGCGCACCATCGCCGCTGCGGTCGATGCCGCCGTCAGGCGCGCCTGGCCGGCCATCCGCGACTCCAACACGTCGACGTTCATGACCTGCGTGATCCTCGGCTTCGTGGGACCGTCTCAGGTCAAGGGCTTCGCGATCACCCTGGGCATCGGCGTGGTGGCGAGCCTCATCTCGTCGATCGTGGTGACCCACAACCTGCTTGCGATCGTCATGACGGCCGGCAGCTTGCGGCGACCTTCGCTCCTGGGGGTGGACCGGACCCGCAGTGTCTGACATGGCGCCCGAGCAGCAAGCAGCCGACCTCGCCGCGGAACGAGCGACCAAGGAGAGCGCGCCGGTCGAAGAGGTCCGCGAGCCGCGCGTCCGAAAGCTCAACATCATCGGCCAGCGCAACATCTTCTTTGCGATCTCGCTGCTCATCATCATCCCCGGCATCCTCTCGATGGCGACCAGGGGTTTTTTGCTCGGCATCGACTTCGTCGGTGGCACCGAGTTCACCGTCAACTTCGCCCAGAACCCCTCGCTGACCCAGGTGGGGAATGCGGTTGCGGCGGAGAACGACAACGGCTCGGTGATCCAGACGGGCGGTGGAGGGTACATCCTGCGCTATCCGCCTCTCACTCCTGCCCTCCAGAAGCAGGTCGAAGACGACCTCCAGGCCCGGCTCGGAACGGCGAACTTCAGCCAGGTGCTGGAGGTGGGGGGAACGATCGCCGGAGAGACCATCGAGTTCGCGCTGCTCGCGGTGGTGCTGGCAGCGGCTGCCATCCTCTTCCTGCTGGCGATCCGATTCCGAAACGTGCCCGGGGGCTGGCGCGCAGGGTTCCAGTTCGGCGGGTCCGCGCTGTTTGCTTTGCTGCACGACGTCTTCTTGCTGACCGGCGTCTTTTCGATCATCGGCAAGGTCTTGAACCTGAGGATCGGTGAGATCGACAGCCTTTTCGTGACCGCCGTGCTGACCGTGGTGGGCTTTTCGGTGCACGACACCATCGTCGTGTTCGACCGGATTCGCGAGAACCTTCGCGTCAGCCAGAGGCTTTCGTTCGAGCAGGTCGTGAACCTGAGCATCATGCAGACAGCTGCGAGGTCCATCATCACGAGCTTCACCGTCGTCCTGGTCCTCGCGGCGATCCTGATCGCCGGCGGCACCACCCTCAAAGGCTTCGCTCTCGCGCTGTTGATCGGCATCGTGTCGGGCACCTACAGCTCGATCTTCAACGCCTCGCCACTGCTGGTCGTCTGGCGCAGGCTGCAGCCCCTCCGCTGAGGCGGCTGCAGGCTGGTAAGGTGTCGACGGACACCGGACATGCCGACCTGGCCAATAACGTCACTGAAGGAGCTGCTCGAGCCGTCGCTCAACCACATGGGTTATGAGCTTTACTCGCTCGACCAGTCGGGCTCGGCAGGCCGCACGCTGCGTGTATCGATCGACCATGCCGAGCCGATCACCATCGAGGACTGCGAGCGCGTGAGCCGCGTCGTCGGTCCTCTCATCGATCATTCCGACCTGATCACCGGACCATACGACCTGGAGGTCTCGTCACCGGGCGCCGAGCGTCCTCTGCGCAGCCACCAGGAATACGAGAGGTTCAACGGAAGGCGCGTGAACATCAGGTACAGGACCGGCGAATCCGAGACGGTGGTCGAGGGCCAGCTGGTCGCCGTCGACGCGGCGGGGATTGCGGTCCAGGCCCTCGGCGCCCGAGGGCGCGCGCCGGTGATCGTCCACATTGCATGGAGTGACGTTGTCGCGGGCAGGCTCGCGGTCAACATCTGAGCCGTCCACCGAGAGCTTCGGCGAGGCGCTGACGGCGCTGTGCGCCGAGATGGGCATTCCCTTTGAGGAGATGCTGCACACAGTCGAAGGCGCGCTTGCGGCCGCTTACCGGCGCGCGTTCAACCCGCCCGGCGACATCACGATCAAGCTGGACATCAAAACCGGTGCGCTGGACGTGCGCAGCAGGGTCACCAACCCCGACGGCACCGTGGTGGTGGAGCAGCTCCCGTCGGAAGATTTCAAGCGCATGGCGGCCCAGACCGCGAAGCATGCCGTGCTCCGTCATATTCACGACCTCGAGCGCGACAAGGTCCTGCGCGATGTCGCGGAGCACAAGGGCGAGCTCTCCTCGGGCGTGGTCGATCGCATCGAAGCCGGGACGGTTTACGTCGACCTCGGACGCGCCGAGGGCATCATGCCGCCCGAGGAGCAGATCCCCGGCGAGCTTTTGCACGTCGGGCGTCCGGTTCTGGTGGTAATCCTCGACACGCAGCGCAACACGCGCCAGGCCTCGGTGCGCGTGTCGCGCGCCGCGCGCTCGTTCGTCAACCGGCTGCTGGAGGCCGAGGTGCCGGAGATCAAGGCCGGCACCGTGGAGATCAGGGCGATCGCGAGGGAGCCCGGACTGCGGACCAAGATCGCGGTGTCGGCCACGCAGCCCGGGCTGGATCCTGTCGGCGCATGCGTCGGCCCCAAGGGCGTCCGCCACCGCGCGATCCTCAGCGAGCTCTCCAACGAGCACATCGACATCGTGCCCTGGTCCGACGACCCGCAGGCTTTCGTCGCGGCTTCTCTCGGCCCGGCCAAGGCGGACTCGGTTTCCATCGACCGGGCGACCCGCACGGCGACCGTCCTGGTCCCGCGGGCGCAGCTTTCGCTTGCCATCGGCCGCGACGGGCAGAACGCGCGGTTGGCGGCCAAGCTCACGGGACTGCGCATCGACATCAAGCCGAGCGATCCGGACGGCCCGGTCCATGACGATGGGAGCTCATGAGCCGGTCCGGACCTGCGTCGGATGCCGCGTGGAAGGCAACAAGCAGGCGCTGATCCGCGTGGTCCGCCGCGCGCAAGGTGGCGCCGCGCTCGACCCCTCAGGACAGGCGAGCGGTCGGGGCGCATACCTGCACCCCGATCCTGCGTGTATCGAATCCGCCCGCAAGAAGCGCTCGCTCGAACGCGCTCTTCGCACCTCGATCCAATCCGAGCTGTGGTCTGAATTGCTACCCCTTCCATAGGGAGGGCGGTCAGACGTGCTCGTGAGATCAGGGCAGGATGGCCAGTTCGAGACCGCAGGCCGGCCAGCACCCAGACATCGCCCCGCACACTGAGTCCGCGCCTAATCTGTTCTGGCCGACCAAGGCTCGAACGGATGCCTCGGCGCTCCAGCTGACAGGTCCAGGGAGGTGAAACATGACGTCTTTAGGCAACAACGTTCATCTATTTGCCAGGCCAAATCGGCGGGAGGAGTTGCGCCGGCTTTTTGAAACCGTCCTGGAGTGCGGCCCGGTGGCTACCGTGGAACATCCAGGCATGGCTGAGTCGATGCTTGTGGTGCGGTTCCCGGGTGGGGGCGCGCTCAGTATCGAGTTCATTGACGCTGCGGACGACAGCGATGAGCCCAGGCGCGCAGCCTGGCTGGAGCTGCGAGCTGCCCAGCCAGCCGAGTTGATGCATAAGCTGTTGAGGGCCGGGTTTCGCGAGGTCAAGCACCCTGGGCATCCTCACTACTTCATGGCTCCAGGTGGTCAGGTGTTTACGATCGCTCCCGCGTCGGGATAGACGGAGCAGGCAATCCAGCGAATCCGTCTCCGGGTACGAAATGGTCCAGGTTCAGAATCGGCGGGCAGAACCTGAACCCGTACACCAAAGCGCGTCTTGAAGGATCTGCGTGTTGGTGCGGATTCGCCCTCGAGACGTCCAAGCTTCCACCTCCACACTTGGCGGCGCGGGTGGCCGAAGGCTGGGTGAGAAGCCAACTTTCAGATCCAACCTAGGACCGCCCCAAGTTTCGAATTCGCCCGGAACGGCATAATCAGTAGTCCGGTATGAAGGCACACGAACTCGCGCGCGAACTCGGAATCAGCCAAAAAGAGCTGGTGAACTTCCTCCAGCAGCGAAGGCTGACCCGCAACGCGGCCGCCCCGCTGGCGCCGGCGGCGATCGAGGCTGCCCGCTCTGCGTTCAAGCCATTGTCGGCGGCGCCGAAGATCGAATCCAACGGCGAGCGCAAGGTTGCGCTGCCCCCGACCCTCTCCGTGAAAGACCTCGCAGACAAGCTCGGCGTCGGCCCCGTCGAGGTGATCAAGAAGCTGATGGCGTCGAAGATCCTCGCCACCATGAACCAGGTGATCGACTTCGCCACGGCCGAGATCGTGGCCGACGAGTTCGGCTTCACGGTGGAGCCGGTCTTGAGCGAGGACGTGGTCGCGGTCGAGTCGGCGGGGGGCGGGGGCGACGTGGTCACCACCTCACGCGAGGAGCTGTTCTCAGTCGAGCACGAGGATCCGGCCAAGCTGAAAGAGCGCCCACCCATCGTCACCGTGCTCGGCCATGTCGACCACGGCAAGACCTCCATCCTCGATGCGATCCGCAAGACGCGCGTTGCCGCGGGCGAGGCCGGTGGGATCACCCAGCGCATCGGCGCTTACAAGATCGAGACCGCTGACGGCCACGCGGTTGTCTTCATCGACACCCCCGGGCACGAGGCGTTCACCGCGATGCGCGCCCGCGGCGCGCAGGTCACCGATGTGGTGGTGCTCGTGGTCGCCGCCGACGACGGCGTCATGCCGCAGACGGTCGAGGCGATCCAGCACGCCAGGGCCGCGAAGGTTCCGATCATCGTCGCCATCAACAAGATCGACAAGGAAGGCGCCAACCCCGACCGCGTGCACCAGGAGCTCGCTACGCAGGGCATCGTGACGCGCCACTACGGCGGCGAGCACGAATGCGTCCACCTGAGCGCGAAGACCGGCCAGGGCATCGACGACCTGCTCACGACCATCGTGCTGTCCACGGACATACTCGAGCTCAAGGCCAACCCAGACCGCCACGCCATCGGCACCATCGTGGACGCCCACCTCGAGCGCGGCCGAGGTCCGGTGGCGACGGTGCTGGTCCAGGCCGGGACGTTGAAGGTCGGCGACGACTTCGTGTGCGGTCACATCTACGGCCGCGTCCGTGCGCTGGCCGACGACCGGGGCATCAGCGTGATGGAGGCTCCTCCCGCAACCCCCGTCGTCGTGTCGGGCATGAGCGAGGTGCCCCAGGCGGGCGACATCTTCCAGGTGGTCGGTTCGGAAAAGGTGGCGCGGCAGATCGCGCTGACCAAGCTGACCGAGAAGCGAACCCTGGAAGCGGCCAAGGACTTCGCCCCGCGCATCACCCTCGAGGAGCTGGCGCGCCGCGCCAAGGAGGGCGAGGTCAAAGAGCTCAGCCTCGTCGTCAAGGCCGACGCGCAGGGCACCCTCGAGGCCGTCCTCAGCGCGCTGCAGAAGATCGAGGACCCGGTCGTCGCGATCAAGATCGTCGGCCAGGGCATCGGCGCCGTGAGCGACTCGGACCTGCTGCTCGCCAGCGTGTCCAACGCGATCATCGTCTGCTTCAACCTCAAGGCCACTCCTTCTTCGACGGCCGCCGCTGAGCGCGCCAAGATCGAGGTCCGCTATTACGACGTGATCTACAAGCTGACCGAGGACGTCGAGCGCGCAGCCAAAGGTATGCGCGAGCCGACGTTCCGGCAGGTCCGCGAGGGCAAAGTCGAGGTCGTCACGCCGATCAAGATCCCGCGACTTGGCATCGTCGCCGGCAGCCGGGTGCTGGAGGGCAAGGTCAGCCGTGGAGGCTGGGTCAAGCTTTTCCGAGGCAAAGAGCAGGTCTTTGAGGGCCGCATCACCTCGCTCAAGCATTTCAAGGAAGACGTGCGGGAGATGCCCGCCGGACAGGAGTGCGGCATCGGGCTCGAGGGTTACGAGACATTCTCGACTGGCGACACCATGGAGACGTATCGACTCGAGCGGGAAGAAATTTAGGCAAAGCGTGTCTTTGCTGACAGCGGAGGTCGTCATGACCAGCTACCGCGCCGACCAGGTTGGAGAGCAGGTGCGCGAGGAGATCATGTCCATCATCAGGCGCGATCTCAAAGACCCGCGCATCGGTTTCGTCAGCATCACCGCCGTGCGCATGTCGCCAGACCTGCGGCAGGCCAGGGTGCGCGTCAGCGTGCTCGGCAACCCAGAGCAGAAGAAGGAGTCGCTCGCGGGACTGGTCTCCGCGCGGGGCCTGATCAGGCACGAGCTGGGACGCCGTCTGCAGAACCTCAAGTTCTCCCCCGATCTGCGCTTCGAGCTCGATCCCTCGATCGAGTACAGCGTGCACATCGCAGAGCTGCTCAAAGAGGTGCTGCCGCAGGGCGACGCGCCGGCGGAGGAGGAGTCATAGGCAAGCCCAAGAGCAAGATCCGGCACCAGTACGACGAGATCAAGGAGCTCATCGACGCCAACCAGGAGATCCTCGTCTTCGGTCACAAGGATGCTGACGGCGACACTCTCGGCTGCAGCCTTGCCTTCGCAGAAGCGCTTCGTACGGCGGGCAAAGAGGTATGGGTGCTCATCCCGCCACCGCTACCGGACATGTACACGTTCCTGCCCGGTTTCGACGACATCCTCTCCGAGCCGCCGCACGGCGTCGACCCGCATCTGGTCTTCTTCTTCGACTCGGGCAACCTGGAACGCTCGGGCAACAGCGTCAAGCGGATCGCCGAGCACGCGGTGATCGTCAACGTCGACCACCACCCCTCGAACTCCCGGTTCGGCGACGTCAACGTGATCGATTCGACGGCGTCGGCCGTCGGCCAGATGGTGATCGAGATGCTGGACCACTTCGGGTTCCCGATCACGCCGACCATGGCGACCAACCTGTACGTCGCGTTGCTCACCGACACGGGCGGCTTCCGGCACGAGAACACCACCCCGCGCACGCTCGACGACGCGGCCCGGCTCGCGCGTCTGGGCGCGGATCCAGGGCAGATTGCGACCCAGGTCTACAAGATGCGGCCCGAGACCACGCTCAAGCTCAGCGGCCTGGCACTCGCGACCATGAGCGTGGAGCTCGAGGGCCGGTTGGCGTGGGCCAAGGTGACGCGCCGAATGCTGCGCGAGGCGTCGGCCGTGATGGCCGAATCCGAGGGCATCATCGACACGCTCAACAGCATCGCCGGCCTCGAGGTGGCGATCCTGTTCAAAGAGGTCAAGGGCGAGCTCACCAAGATCAGCGTGCGGAGCCGAGGCGGGGTCGACGCAGCGGCGCTGTGCGCCTCGTTCGGCGGGGGTGGCCACGTGCGGGCCGCGGGCGCCGAGATCGAGAAGTCGATGGACGAGTCGGTGAGATACGTCCTGGCGGCCGCCAAGGAGGCCATCCTTGCCGCGCCGCCAGAAAGCTGACTCGCCGGTCTTCGCGACAGGAGTCCTCAACGTCGACAAGGCGGCCGGCGAAACCTCGTTTGCCGTGGTCAGCCGACTGCGCCGGCTGACCGGCGCTCACCGCGTCGGTCACGCAGGGACGCTGGACCCGCTGGCGACCGGCGTGCTGCCCATCCTGTTCGAATCGGCGACCCGGCTTGCCGAGTTCGCCCTCAGGCTCTCGAAGACATACGTCGCGGACATCCACCTCGGCTTCATGACGGCCACCGACGATGCCGAAGCCGAGCTGCAGGCGGGATCCGATCCGAGCGGACTCACCCGCGGGCAGCTCGAGGCCGGCCTGGCCGCCTTCACCGGCCGCATCCTCCAGGAGCCTCCTGCGTTCTCGGCCGTCAAGGTTGAGGGCCGGCGCGCCTACAAACTGGCGCGCAGCGGCGAGGCAACACGGCCGGTGGCGCGCGAGGTGGTGGTCTACGAGGCCATCCTCCTCGACTTCCAGCCGGGACCCCAGGCCGTGGCCAGGGTCGAGATCCGCTGCGGCAGCGGGACATACCTGCGCTCGATCGCGCGAGACCTCGGCGCGCAGTTGGGCGTCGGGGGTTATCTCGGTCGCCTGGTGCGAACGGCTTACGGGCCGCTGGCCATCGCATCCGCGGTCCCCTCGGGAGAGATCACAAGCGCCGAAATCGTGCGCGACCGGCTGCTCCCGGCCGAAGTCATACTGCCGGACATGGAGCAGGTCAGGCTCACGGTGGAGCAGACCGGGATGGTCCGCCAGGGGCGCGCGGTGCGCGTTCTGCCCGAACCGGGGCCAGGGCAGGTTCGCGCCCATGACGCCGAGGGGCGCCTGATCGCTCTCGGCCACACCGACCCGCTGCGGCGAACCTTCGTGCCCGAGAAGGTTCTCAACTGAGTTGAAGATCCACCTCGGGCTGCCGTCGAGCCCGATCGGGGCGGTGGCCCTCACCGTCGGCAGCTTCGACGGAGTCCACCTCGGACATCTCGACGTCATCGAGCACGCCGTCCGCTCCGCCCGGTCGGCCGGCGCAGAGCCGGCCCTGATCACTTTCGAGCCCCACCCGCGCTGCGTGCTGGACCCGGCCAACTGCCCCCAATCGATCACCACGCTGCACGAGAAGCTGGAGCTGCTCGAGGCCGCCGGAATCGCGCACGCCATCGTCCTTCGATTCGACCGCGAGCTCGCCTCGTGGTCTCCACAGGAGTTCGTGGAGCGCCTCTCGGCAGTCATGGACATCCGGCGCTGGGTCATCGGCTTCGACTTCGCCTTCGGACGAGGGCGCACGGGGAGCGCAGAGTGGCTCCGCGCCAACGAGCACGATGTCGAGGTCGTCCCGCCGTTCCTGGTCGAAGGTCACGAGCTGCACAGCTCCGAGGTCCGGCGGCTGGTCACGACCGGCGACGTCGAGTCCGCCAACCGCCTGCTCGGCCGCGAGTACGCCATGGCCGGCCCGGTGGAGGCCGGCGAGCGCGTGGGAAGGCGGCTGGGCTTTCCCACCGCGAACATCGGGATCGAGCCGAACAAGCTCGTGCCGGCGCTGGGCGCGTACGCGGGCCGGGCAGCCGGACCCGAAGGCGAGTTCACGGCCGCGCTGTCCGTCGGGTACCGGCCGACCTTCGGCGGCACCCAGCTCCGTGTCGAAGCGTTCCTGCTGGACTTCGAAGGTGACATCTACCAGCAGCGACTGGAACTTCGCTTCGTCCGATACTTGCACGCCGACATCAAGTTCCCCAGCCCTGCCGAGCTGGTCGTGCAGCTGAAGAAAGACGTAGCGGACACCAGGAGGATCGTGGCGCGGTGAAGGTCGTGGTCATCGGGGGTGGAATCGCCGGTTACTGCGCGGCGCTGGCGGCGCGGCGCGACGGGGCCGAGGTCACGTTGGTCGCCCGGGCACCCGGTGCGACCGCGCTCTACGCAGGTGGGATGGAGATCGTCGACGACCTCGATTCGATCCTGGCCTCCCAGCCCCATCACCCGATCACGCGCCTCGGCCTCGACGCGGTCCGTCTGGCGACCGAGCTCGACGGGGTGATTCAGACGCTGCGATTGGCGCTCGAGAAAGAGGGCCTGAGGTTCGAGGGCAGCTGGCGCGCACGTGGCCTGTACGCGGACATCCACGGGCTCGCGCGGCCCGCCAACCTGGTGCCGGCCACCGTCGCCCCCGGCGAGCTTCGTGCGCTGAGCGGGCACCGCGTGGCCGTGATCGGGGTCTCGCAGGTGGGCGACTACGACGCTGCTTCCACCGCCCAGGCCTTGAAGGAGCTGCACGGGATCGATGCGTTCGCCGAGGAGGTGAGCATCGCCGAGCTTCCGGTCGGGGCGGCCCTCACCGACCTCTACGGCCGCCGCGCGCCTGCAGCGGTGAGGCCGAAGGCGGCCTCGATCGCCTACCCGCCCGGATTCACCAACCTCCCTGACAACGGTTTCGAGCTGCTCGCGTCCCCGCCGTCGCCACACGGATGGCGGCTGCAGCAGGCGATCGCGCTGGGCACCGTGAAGGCGGAGGTGACCGGCTTCGAGACGGCGGGGGACCGCGTCGTGGCGGCGCGAGCAGGCGATCGCGCTTTCCGCGCCGACGCCTTCGTCCTGGCCACGGGCCGGCACATCGGCGGCGGCCTGCAGGGTGGCCGGCAAACCAGCGAACCGCTGCTCGACCTGGGGGTTTTTCACCAGGGCCGGCCAGTGCGCACGCTGGGCACGCGCTTCCAGCACATGCAGTACCTCGACCCCGCAGAAGAGCTGCGGTCGGGCGTGGCCACCGACAGGGGGCTGCATCCGCTCGCCGAGGCAGGGATCGCGCCATTCTCCAACCTTTTTGCGGCCGGGGCCGTACTCGGCGGCTACGACTACAGCGGCCCCTGCGGCTTCGGCGTTCCGATCCTCACCGGCTGGCTGGCCGGCCGGTTCGCGGCGAGGAAGCCTTGAGGGCCGAGCTGGAGGCGATCGTCGGCCGGCCTGCTGTCGACGAGCGCGAGGTGCGCGACCTGTGGCCGCTGGCGATCATGGACCGGCGCGCGGGCAGCTCCCCGGCTCGGACGCTGGTCGTGCGTCCCTCCGGACGTGAGCAGGTGGCGGCGGTGCTGCGCTGGGCGAGCGCCCGTGACGTCAAGCTCACTCCGTTGGGCGGCGGGAGTGGAGTCTGCGGCGCCCTGTCGCCCCAACAGGGCGAGATCGTCCTCGACATGGGCGCTTTGGACCGGATTCTCGAGGTCGACGAGGTCAACCTGTCGTGCAGGTGCGAGGCGGGGGTGAACGGCCTGGTGCTCGAGGAGCACTTGAACGGCCTCGGCCTGACCTTGGGCCACTATCCGAGCTCCCTCCCGGGGACCACCGTCGGCGGCCTGGTCGCCACGCGGTCGTCGGGGCAGGAGTCGAGCCGCTACGGGAGCATCGAGGACATGGTGCTCGGCCTGGCCGTCGTCTTACCCGACGGAACGTTCGCGGCGCCGCGGCCGGGCCCGCGCTCCGCGGTCGGTCCCGCCCTCCACGAGCTGTGGATCGGGTCCGAGGGCGCGCTGGGGGTGGTGGTCGGTGCCTTGCTGCGCGTTCACCGCCTGCCGCCGGCGACCGTGGGCGCAGGGTATGCGTTCGCAGACCTCGCAGCCGGCCTCGCGTGCATGCGCGAGGTCATGCAGTCCGGGATCCGCCCGCTGGTGATGCGGCTGTACGACGCCGAGGACAGCGCCTTCAACGGTTTTGACCTGGGGGAGGGCGGTTGCGCGCTGGTCGTCGCCACGGCGGGCCTAGCGGAGGTCGCGCAATCGGAGGCCGCCGCGGTCAAGGGATTCGCCGGATCTGCCGCCGACCTCGGCTCCGGCCCGTGGGAGCGCTGGCAGCGCCACCGGTTCGACCTGTCGGCCGAGCGGCTCAAGACTTTCCTGGAGCCCGCCAACTCCTACCTCGACACGATCGAGCTGGCGGCGCCGTGGACGGCGCTTCCCCAGCTGCACGCCAGAGTCAAATCCGCAATAGCGGTCGGCGGGCTGGCGTTATGCCACTTCAGTCATGCCTACGAGCAGGGGTGCTGCGCCTATTTCACGTTCGGTGGCTCTGCCGGCAGCGAGCAGGACGCCCGCGCCGCCTACGGGCGCGCCTGGGAAGGTGCGATGAGCGCGGCCCTTGAGCTTGGTGCGACGATCAGCCACCACCATGGCGTGGGCCAGGTGCGGGCGCGCTGGGTCGCCGATGAGATGGGGGGCTGGATGAAGGTGTGGCGAGCGGTGAAAGAAGGGCTCGACCCCAAGGGGATCATGAACCCCAGGGCCATGGGAGGCTCGAAGTAGGCGGCCAGGCCGGCGCCCCGGTGCTCTTCATCGTCAACCCCGCGTCGGGCGCGGGTAAGGCGGCGCGCGAATGGGCCGCGGTCGAGGGGTGGCTGCCGGCGACGGGCATCCCCTACGAGTCCGCGCTCACCTCGCGACCGCTGGAGGCGAGCGAGATCGCGGAAAGGGCCGTGCGGCAGTCCAGGCCGGTGGTGGTGGCGGTCGGCGGGGACGGCACGCTGAACGAGGTCGTCAACGGCTTCTTCCACAACGGCGCCCCGATCCCCACGACCAGCAAGCTGGCCATGGTCCCGCTGGGCACTGGAGGAGATTTCCGCCGCACCCTGCGCATCCCTCTCGACGTCAAAGCCGCCGTGCAGGTGATCAGCGGTGGGCTGGTCCGGCGCCTGGATGCGGGATGCGTGACCTACCAGGCAGAGGACGGCTCGACGCACGTGCGGCATTTCATCAACATCGCCGACGCGGGCTACGGGGGAGAGGTCGTCCACCGGGTGAACAACGGCAAGAAGCGTCTGGGCAGCGCCACCTTCACCCTGACCGCGCTGATGGCTCTTCTCGCCTACAGGAACAAGCCGATGACCGTGGTCATCGACGGCAACACCCACGAGCTGGCCAAGGCGCAGCAGGTGGTGATCGCCAACTGTCAGTACTTCGGTGGGGGCATGAAGATGGCCCCCACCGCCTCGCCGACCGACGGCGTGTTCGACGTGATCCTGGTCGCCAACGCCGGCAAGCTCGAGACGATTCGCGGCATGAGCGACATCCGCACCGGCAAGCACCTGGACCAGCGCAACCCGAAGATCGAGCTTCTCTATGGCAAGCGAATATCGGTCACCTCGCCCCAGAAGGTTCGCATCGACGTGGACGGCGAGCAGCCCGGCTTCCTGCCTGCCCTTTTCGAGATTCAGCCCGGAGCGATCGAGTTCATAACGCCCCGATAATCAAGCCGTGACCAAAGGCGTCATCGCAACCCCCCATCGCCTCGCCAGCGAGGCCGGAGCCAGCATCCTGCGCGACGGCGGCAACGCCATCGACGCCGTGATCGCGGCCGACGCCGTGCTGTGCGTGGTCTACCCGAGCATGACCTCGGTCGCGGGCGACCTGATGGCGATCGTGTGGCCGGCCGGCGCAGCAGCCCCCGTCGGCCTGGTCGGCGCTGGACGCTCGGGGGAGCTTGCCACCATCGAGACGGTCCGCTCTCGAGGCCACTCGGAAATGCCGGTGCGCGGAGTGCTCACCGTCACCGTGCCGGGCACGGTCGAGGCATGGGGAAGGCTTCTCGAGCGCTTCGGGACGTTCGGCTTCGGCGCGGTCCTCGAGCCCGCGGCCGCGCTGGCGCGCGACGGTTACGTCATCACGCCCCAGCTCTCCCGCTTCCTGATGGACGCGGCCGATCTCCTGGGACGTGAGCCGGCGGCCCAGGCGCTGTATCCACCGATGGAGGCGGGGATGCTCCTGCGCAACCCCGACCTCGCCTCCGTGCTGCAGTCAATCGGCCGGGGCGGAATTGGGGGTTTCTACCGCGGCGAGGTCGCGGCCGAGATCGCAGCAGCCATCAAGCGGCGCGACGGTCTGGTCACCGCTGGCGATCTGGCCGCGCATCGCTCCCAGTGGGTGGACCCGGTCGAGGTCGCGTATCGCGACCTGGTGGTCTACGAGCTTCCGCCGCCGACCCAGGGCCTGGCCGCGGCGGCCATGCTGGCGCGTTTGAACACCGTGCCGTCACGGGACTTGCGGCCGGGGATCGATTTCATCGAGCCTTTCAAGCGGGCGCGTGACGCGGCTTACGGTCTGCGTGATCGATATGTCACCGACCCGGATTTCGCCCACGTCCCGTTTGCCCCTTTTCTCGACCCCGGCCACGCGGCCCCCCAGGCGGCAGCATCACTGGAGGGCGGCGACACCGTGTACATGTGCGCCGCCGACGAGCACGGCAACGTCGTCTCGCTGATCCAGAGCGTCGCGTTTGATTTCGGCTCCGGGATCGTCGCGGAGGGCACCGGCATGCTGCTGCAGAACCGGGGCAGCTACTTCAGCCTCGACCCCAATCACGTCAACCGGCTCGAGCCGAGGAAGCGCACGATGCACACGTTGATCCCGGCCATGGCATCCAAGCACGGCCGGCCCTGGGCTGCTTTCGGCTCGATGGGGGGCGACGGCCAGCCTCAGCTGCAGGCACAGGTCCTAGTCAACCTCGTGGACTTTGGGCTGGAGCCCGCCGAGGCGGTGGCGCGGCCGAGGATCCGGATCCTGGCCGACGGGGTGACCGTGTCGGTGGAGGCGGATTATCCCGGCGCGGGTGAGCTGTCGCATTCGAACTGGAAGGTGGAGCTGATGCCGCCCAAGCATCACCTCTTCGGACACGCGCACTCGATCGTGATCGACGGGCCGAGCCGATGGCGCGCCGGGGCCGACCCGCGCTCCGACGGGAGCGTGGAGTTCGCGCTCTGACGGCCGAGGCCACGCCGCACGTATACTTCAAGGTCGAGTTTTGGCAGTAGAGACTGAAGTCAAAGGCAAGCTCATCGCGGAGCACAAACGCGCTGACAAGGACACGGGTTCGCCCGAGGTCCAGATAGCGCTTTTCACAGCGCGCATCAGGGAGCTCACCGAGCACCTGAAGACGCATGCCAAGGACCACCACTCGCGCCGCGGCCTGCTGCTCCTGGTGGGCAAGCAGCGGCGGCTGCTGAACTACCTGAGGGACACCGACATCGAGCGATATCGCGCGCTTGTCGCCAAGCTCGGGATCAGGAGATAGTCCGACCAAGCGCCGGGCGCCCACCGGGCGCCCTCAAGTAAATCCGGGAGGACCCCACGCTGGTAGCGCGGGTCAGCTCTTAGAAGCCCTCACCCAGGTCGTCGAGGTTGCGCAGGGCGCGCACCCCGACGAGCACTCGGCGGCGGCTGCTAGGAACCTGGCCCAGGTCGCACCTCCGGGGGACTCCTCCCACACACATGGAGGTATCTCACGTGGCAATAGTCACGAAGAACGTTGACGTAGCCGGCAAGCGGCTTTCGATCGAAACCGGCCGGGTGGCCGAACAGGCCAACGGCGCGGTGATCCTGCGCCAGGGCGACACGGTGGTGCTCAGCACCGCGGTGATGGCAAAAGAGCCCAGGGAGGGGATCGACTGGTTCCCGCTCACGTGCGACTACGAGGAGAAGCTCTACGCGGCGGGCAAGATCCCGGGCGCTTTCATGCGCCGCGAGGGACGTCCGAGCGAGACCGCCATCCTCGCATCCAGGCTGACCGACCGGCCTCTTCGACCGCTCTTCCCCGACGGCTTCAGGCTCGACGTGCAGGTGGTGTCGACTGTCCTCTCGGTCGACCAGGAGAACGACCCGACCATCCTCAGCATCAACGGCGCCTCCACGGCGCTGGTGATCTCCGACATCCCGTTCGCGGGACCGGTGGGGGCGGTCCGCATGGGCTACCTCGAGGGCCACGTGGTGGTGAACCCGCCGATGTCGCGGGTGGCGGAGTCGGAGCTCGACCTCGTCGTCGCCGGGACCTCTGAGGCGATCCTCATGGTCGAGGCGGGCGCCAAGGGCGTGTCGGAGCAGGTCGTGCTCGACGCGCTGTCCATGGCCCACGAGGAGATCAAGCGGATCTGCGCCGCCCAGGTGGAGCTGCAGCAGCAGGTCGGCCTCGAGAAGCGCGACTTCGTTCCGGTGTCACACCCGGTGCAGATGGTCGAGATCATGAGCGAGTACCTCGCGCTGCGCCTCGACCAAGTCCTGTACAGCGCGGACAAGGCGGTCCGCGAGGCGGGCGTCGAAGACCTGCGCCGTACGACCAAGGCCGAGCTCGGCGAGCGGTTCCCGGAGCATGCCGAGATTCTTGGCAAGCTCTTCGACAAGGCGGTCAAGGATCGCGTTCGGCAGCGCATCGTCGAAGAGGGCGTGCGCGTCGACGGTCGCGGCCTCAAGGACGTCAGGCAGATCACCGTCGAGGTCGGGGTGCTGCCCCGGACCCACGGCTCGGGCCTCTTCACGCGCGGCCAGACCCAGGCGCTGACGATCGCCACCCTCGGCTCCATGTCCGACAAGCAGAAGCTGGACGGGCTGACCCTTGCCGACGAGTTCAAGCGCTACATGCACCACTACAACTTCCCGCCCTTCTCGGTCGGCGAGGCGCGGCCCCTGCGGGGCCCAGGCCGTCGCGAGATCGGCCACGGCGCGCTCGCCGAACGTGCGCTGCTGCCGGTGATCCCTCCGGTGGAGGAATGGCCGTACACGATGCGGCTGGTTTCCGAGATCCTGAGCTCCAACGGCTCGACGTCGATGGCATCGGTGTGCGGCTCGACGCTCGCCCTGATGGACGCGGGCGTGCCTATCAAGTCGCCGGTCGCCGGCATCGCCATGGGCCTGATCACGCGGGAGGGCAAGTTCGCCGTGCTGACCGACATCCAGGGTGTCGAAGACGCGCTGGGCGACATGGACTTCAAGGTCGCCGGCACGCGGGACGGAATCACCGCCCTGCAGATGGACATCAAGATCAAGGGCCTGACGCATGAGATCTTCAGCCAGGCGCTGGAGCAGGCTCGGGTCGCGCGCCTTTTCGTCCTGGACAAGATGCTTGCCGTGCTCGCCAAGCCTCGCAGCGAGATGAGCAGCTATGCGCCGCGAATCACCACGATCCTGATCAACCCCGACAAGATCCGCGACATCATCGGCCCGGGAGGCAAGATGATCCGCAAGATCACCGAGGAAACGGGCGCTCAGATCGACGTCGAAGATGATGGGCGCGTCTTCATCGCCGCGGTGGACCAGGAAGGCGGCCAGCGGGCGATCGATTGGATCAAGGGCCTCACCGACGAGGTCGAGGTCGGCAAGATCTTCCGCGGCAAGGTCGTACGCATCATGCCTTTCGGCGCTTTCGTCGAGGTGCTGCCGAACCAGGACGGTCTCGTGCACATTTCCAAGCTCACCGACCATCGGGTCGAGCGTGTCGAGGAGGTCTGCAACGTCGGAGACGAGATCATGGTCAAGGCGGTGGAGATCGACAGCCAGGGCCGGCTCAACTTGAGCCGTCAGGCCGCGATCGAGGAGCTGACCGCCAAGGGTGAGCCGATCGAGGAGCACATCGACAGAGAAGCCATGGCCGTAGCCCTGGCATCGCCTCCGCCCGCGCCTCGCGAGGGCGGGTTTGGCGGGCGTGATCGGGGCAGCCGCAACGGCGGCGGCGGCGGCCGCAGCCGCGGACCGCGTCGAGACTGAGCGAGATCTCATGACCGAGCCGATCAAAGTCGCGGTCGCCGGCTACCGCGGCAAGGTCGGCTCGGTGCTCGTGCCGGGTCTGCAAGCCGAGTCGGACATCGACTACGTGGGCGGCATCGGGCGGGGCGACGACCTGGCGGCGTTCCTCCACACCAAGAGGCCCCGCGCCTTCATCGATTTCACGCGGCCATCGGACGTTCTGCACAACGCGCTCGCGGCGATTGCGGCGGGAGCCTCACCGGTCATCGGGACCACGGGCCTGTCGGTGGAGAACGTCGACAAGATCGAGACCGCGTGCAAAGAGAAGGGCGTGGGCGGCATCGTGGCCCCCAACTTCGCGATCGGTGCCGTTGTGATGATGCATCTCGCCGACATCGCCGCGCCTTTTTTCGATGCGGCGGAGGTGATCGAGATGCACCACTCGGCCAAGCTGGACGCGCCTTCGGGCACTGCGCTCGCCACGGCCAAGCGGCTCGCCGCGCGTCGCGGCAGCAAGCCGTTCAGCCACCCGAAGACCGAGAAGGAGACACTGCCCGGCACGCGAGGCGGGGAGGAGGGGCACGTCGCTGTTCACAGCGTTCGATTGCCCGGGCTCGTCGCCGACCAGGAGGTGATGTTCGGCCTGCCCGGCCAGACGCTGACCATCACCCATCGCACCACCAGCCGTGAGGCTTACGTGCCGGGAGTCCTCCTCGCGATCCGCAAAGTGACCTCCGAACAGCGCTTCTACAGGGCTCTCGACGAACTACTGGGCCTTCGGTAAACTGACCTCGTGCCCACCTCCCAGCGACTAAACGTTGCTGTCGTCGGCGCCACCGGGATGGTCGGCCAGGAGATGCTGCGCGTGCTCGCCCAGCGCCACTTCCCGAGCGACCACATCACCGCGCTTGCTTCGGAGCGGTCTGAGGGAATGTCGGTTCCGTACAACGGCAGCTCGCTCAAGATCGAGCATCTCCACGAGGGCGCGTTCAGGGGCATCGACGTCGCGTTGTTTGCCGCCAGCGGCGACATCGCCCTGATGTACGGACCGGTGGCGGCCGAATCAGGTGCGCTGGTGATCGACAACAGCTCGGCCTGGCGGATGAAGGAAAACGTGCCCCTGGTCGTCCCAGAGGTGAACGCGAATGACATCCGCGCCAACGAGGGCATCATCGCGAACCCCAACTGCTGTGCGATCCCCCTGACGGTCGTGCTCAACCCTTTGAGGAATGCGGCCGGCCTGGAGCGCGTCCTGGTTTCGACCTACCAGTCCGCGTCCGGCGCGGGAAGGGCGCTGGTCGAGGAGCTCGAGGAGCAGACCAAAGCGATCGCCGACGGCAAGGAGCCGCCGGTCGCCGCTTATCCCTATCAGCTCGCCTACAACGTGGTGCCGGGCGGATGGCGCCCGGAGCCCGACGGTTACAACGAGGAAGAGGTCAAGATCGTCAACGAGACCCGCAAGATCATGCACATGCCTGACCTGCGGATCACCGCGACGTGCGTTCGAGTGCCCGTGCCCGTCGGCCATGGCGAGTCGGTCTTCATCGAGACGACCAGGAAGCTCACGGCAGATGAGGCACGCACCATCCTGGGCGGCGCGCCCGGGGTGATCGTCGAAGACGACCCGCACGCCAGGCTCTATCCGACGCCGCACGGGGTCGCCGGCAAGGACGAGGTGTATGTTGGCCGCATCCGCAACGACACCTCCACCGGCAACGGGCTCGTCCTGTGGTTGGTCTCCGACAATCTGCGCAAGGGCGCTGCCCTCAACGCGGTCCAGATCGCAGAGCAAGCCATCGAAATGGGAGTGGTCGTCAAGTGAGCGTGGAGCTGGGACGGCTTCTGACGGCGATGATCACGCCCTTCAAGGCCGACGGCGCGCTCGACCTCGACGCCGCCGAGAGGCTCGCGGCGCAGCTCGTCGCGGACGGCTCCGACGGCGTGGTCGTGTCCGGCACCACCGGCGAGTCGCCCACGCTCGACGACGACGAGAAGATCGAGCTGCTCCGAGCGGTCAGGCAGGCGATCCCGGGCAAGACTGTCGTCGCCGGCACCGGGAGCAACGACACCCACCATTCGGTCAAGCTCTCCGAGCGCGCGATGAAGGCCGGCGCCGACGCGCTGCTCGCGGTCGTGCCCTACTACAACAAGCCTCCGCAGGACGGCATGTACCTGCACTTCAAGGCGATCTCGGAGGCCGGCCCGACGATCATGTACAACATCCAGGGCCGCACGGCGGTCAACATGACCGCCGCGACCACGCTGAGGTGCGCGGAGCTGCCGGGGATCGTCGGAGTCAAAGAGGCCAGCGGCGATTTGGACCAGGTCGGATTCGTCTGCGCCGGCAAGCCGGCCCACTTCACGGTCTGGAGCGGGGACGACAGCTGGACCCTGCCGGTGCTCGCCGCGGGCGGTTACGGGGTGATCTGCGTGGTGTCGCACCTCGCCGGAGGTTCGATGAAGCGGCTGATCGAGGCCTACGGCAAGGGCGACAACCAAACAGCGCGCGAGATCCACCTCGGCCTGCTGCCGGTGATCAAGACGTTGATGACCACCGCCGCCAACCCGGTGCCGATCAAGTCCGTGCTCAACGCGATGGGATTCCCGGCCGGCCCTTTCCGCCTGCCGCTGGTCCCACTCAGCGCAGATCAGCTGCAGTCGGTGATGAAGACCGTCCATGACGCGGGCGAGCTGATCACTTTCAAGCCGGGAGTCAAAGTCGCTTAGTACCTCAGTGGAGCTGAACCAGCTCCACGACACGATCCGCTCCTGCAAGAACTGCGGGCTGCACGCGACGCGAACCCAGGCCGTGCCGGGCGAAGGACCTTGCCCGGCCGACGTGATGATCGTGGGCGAGGCGCCGGGATTCAACGAGGACCGCCAGGGCGAGCCGTTCGTCGGCGCGGCCGGCAAGCTGCTCGACACCCTGCTCGCGCGCATCTCGCTGAGCCGGTCCGAGGTTTTCATCACCAACGTCCTCAAGTGCCGCCCGCCGATGAACCGTGACCCGATGCCGAACGAAGCGGAGGCCTGTTCGCCATACCTCGCACGCCAGCTCGAGCTGATCAAGCCGAAGGTCGTGCTCATCCTGGGGCGGCATGCGCTCGAGCGCCTCATGCCGGGCCAGGGGTCCATATCGCGGGTGCACGGCAGCCTGATCAAGCGCGGGGATGTCGCCTACGTGCCGCTGTACCATCCGGCCGCGGCCCTCCACAACGGCTCTTTGGTCGCGGACCTGGAACACGACTTCGACCTGGTCAAGCAGTACCTCGACAAGCTGCTCGCGCCTCCGCCTCCGCCTGTTCCCGTGCCCAAGCAGGAACCCGAGCAGCTCCAGCTTTTGTGAGCCCGCGACTCAAGTACCTCCCTCTCGGCGGCCTCGGCGAGGTCGGGATCAACATGTGGGCGCTCGAGTGGGAGAACAAAGTCCTGGTGGTCGATGCAGGGTTGATGTTCCCTCAAGAGGACATGCTCGGCATCGATCTGGTCCTCCCGGACATCTCGTACTTGCTCCGGAAGGACCGCGAGGTGCTCGGCGTCTTCCTCACCCACGGTCACGAAGACCATATCGGCGGACTGCCCTACGTCTTGAAGAAGCTCAATGTCCCGGTGTACGGCACCCGGCTGACCCTCGGCCTGGTCAAGCCGAAGCTGAAGGAGCATCGGATCCTGCGCGAGTCAGACCTGCGGGAGGTGCGTGTCGGCGATTCGGTGCAGTTCGGACCTTTTCGCGTCGAGACCGTGGCGGTCTGCCATTCGATTCCCGACGCCGTGGCGCTTTCGATCGACACGCCAGTCGGTCGCGTCGTCTACACGAGCGACTTCAAGCTCGACTCGGCGCCCCCCGACGGTCATCCAACCGACATGGCGCGCTTCCGGCAGCTTGGCGACGAGGGTGTCCTGTTGCTGCTGAGCGACTCCACCAACGCCGAGCGGACCGGGCGGTCGGGCAGCGAGCGTGACCTCCACGTCCCTTTCGAGCGGATCTTCGGGGAAGCGCCCGGGCGGATCGTGGTGGCCAACTTCGCATCCAACATCCATCGCATCCAGCACCTCGTTCGCATGGCGACGCAGTTCGAACGCCGCGTGGCGGTCGTGGGTCGAAGCCTGGAGACCAACTTCAAAACCTCGCGCGAGCTCGGCTTTCTCAAGGTGCCCGAAGGACTCACGGTTGCGCTGCCCGAGATCGGCCGGGTGCCGCCGTCGAAATTGCTCCTGCTCACGGCGGGCAGCCAGGGTGAGCCCATGTCGGCGCTGGCGCGTTTTGCCGCCCAGCGGCACCCACTCGTCAACGTGTTGAAGCACGACTGGGTGGTCATCTCGGCGCGGCCCATCCCGGGCAACGAGCGGATGGTCCACCAGACCGTCAACAACCTGTACCGGCATGGGGCGCGGGTCTTTTACTCGGAGGTCGGCAACGTGCACGTCACAGGGCATGCGCAGCGCGACGAGCTGAGGGAGATGCTCGAGGCAGTCCGGCCCAGGTTCTTCATCCCGGTGCACGGCGAGTACCGGCAGCTCCTGCTGCACTCGGAGATCGCGCTCGAAGCAGGCCTGACCGAAGACCGCATCGCAGTCGTCGAGGATGGCCAGACGGTGGAGCTGGATGCCGATTCGATGCGCGCCGGCGAGAAAGTCGGCACCGGCCTCGTCTACGTGGACGGGCTTGGCGTGGGTGACGTCGAGCAGGTCGTGCTGCGCGACCGCCGGCACCTCGCCGAGGACGGGATCCTGGTCGTCACTTTGACCATCGATCGCGACACCGGCGTGGTGCGGGCCGGTCCCGATCTCATCTCACGGGGGGTGATCGAGCCGGAGCTGTCGAGCAGGCTCATGGCCGACGCTCGGGCGGCGGCGATGGCGAGCATCTCTCGCTTCTCCAACAGCCGGGCCGACCTGAACCTGCTGCAGGAGATGATTCACGACGCCGTCTCGAAGACGGTCTACAAGCAAACACGCCGCCGTCCCATGGTGATCCCCGTCGTGACGGAGATATGAGCGAATGAAGCTGCCGCCCCTGGCGCTGGTAGCACCAAGTCTTTGCCCTCGCTGCGACCAGCCCGCGATGGTGCTCGACCACTCGGGGGACGAGGCCCGCTGCGGCCACTGCGGCCTGCAGCTGCACCAATGCAGCAACTGCCGCGGCGTGGCGGGCCCGTTTGACCGCTTCTGCGGCTTCTGCGGGCACGAGATGGTCCGCGGCGAAAACCGGCCGATGTGGTGGCGCCTGTGGTTCCTGGTCGCGCTCGTCCCGCTGGCCGCGGGCCTCATCTACGGCATCGCGCAAGCACAGGTTCACAAGTAGCTCGAATCGCTTTCCCAGCGGCGGGGAAGTGGCTTATGCGGGTCGCTGAAGTCGCTGGCCACACTCGACGCAGAAGCTGTGCCGCCCGAGGTTGTGATGGCCGCAAGATGAGCAGACGAGCCGTCTCGGCGGGTCGGCCTGCAGCCAGCGGTCGTTCTCGCGGCGATACCAGATCCCGTCCTCTGGACCGAGCATCCAGCGCCGCCCTTCGCTGTCGAGCACGGCGAGGTCGCGCACCGCAAGCCTGAAGGCGCGCGCAGGCATGCCGCCGGAGCGGCGCTCGTCGGCCAGCGACTTGTACCTCATCTCGGCTTGTGAAAAAGGATCGACCGCCACGGGGAGAGAGTATCGCTCGCCCGCGCGCTCGCGGGCCGGGTCGCAATAGGGTCGTAGTAGAATCCGATTCGGCTCAAGGGCCCGCAGCATGCGTCGCACCACATCCCGAGGCACACGTCACTCCGCGAACGGCGCGCGTCGCGCTTCGAGTTCGCGTTCCCGCACCGCACGCGGCAAGAAAACCACGCGCCCACACCTGACGCAGCGCCAGGTGCGCGAGGTGTCGGGAGTCCTGTTGATCCTGATCGCGCTGCTCGGATTCCTCGCCATCGCGAGCCACGCCGGCTCGATCCTGGCCGGGATTCGCGACAGTCTGGTCTCGACGTTCGATCGCGCCTGGTTTGTCCCGGTCGTCGCCGTGCTGGCCCTCGGGGCGTACCTCCTGTGGCCCAAGGCGCCGCGACCGCGGGCCGTCGACCTCGTCTCCGGAGGGGTCGCCGTGCTGGCCCTGGTCGGGTTGTTCGGCCTCGTCGGTCACGCGGGCGGATCGGTCGGAAGGTCCATCGACGGCGCAGTGAGCGGCGTGGTCGGCCCCATCGGGGCGTGGGCGCTCCTGATCGCACTGCTCCTGATCGGGCTCATCGTGACAATCCACTTCAGCCCCGGCGCGTTGCTCGCCGCGGGAGTGGGCGCGGCTCGTACCGCTTATGGCGAACGAGTGCGGATCCAGAACCTGGTCGCACTCCCGGTCTCGGAGAAGCCCAAGCCTCCCAAGCCCGCCAAGGCCGCGCCCGCCACCACCGACGAGCTCGCCCGCTCGGCCGCCAGCTTCGCCAGTCCGGTCCCGATGCTCGAGCCGGCCAGGCCGTGGGAGATCGAAGATTCCGAGCCGGAGGAGAGCCCGCAGACGGAGCGTCAGGAACGGAAGGCGAGGTCCGACCAGGCGGCAGTTGAGGCGCCCGTCCCGGTGATGCGGGTCGTCGCCGAGCTGGAAGACGACCTTCCGGAAATCGAGTGGAAGCTGCCTTCGATCACCCTCCTCGACACGGTCACAGCGCGGCGGGAGCGCATGGCGGACGAGATCAAGCGCAACGTGAAGATCATCGAGACGACGCTTGAGACCTTCGGGGTCGCGTGCAAGGTGGTGGGGGTCAACCCAGGCCCCGCGGTGACGCAGTACGAGCTCCAGCCGGGGGCGGGCGTCCAGGTCAAGCGCATCACAGCGCTGCAGAACGACCTCTCGCTGGCGCTGGCCGCGGCGCCCCTTCGCATCGAGGCCCCGATCCCGGGCAAGGCCGCGGTCGGGATCGAAGTGCCCAACAAGTCAGCCAGCCTGGTCACCATTCGCGAGGTGCTCGAGACGGCGGCGTTCCGCGAGGGCACGAACAAGCTGGCCCTCGGGCTCGGCAACGACGTCTCCGGACAGTCGATCGTCGCCGACCTCACGCGCATGCCGCACCTGCTGATCGCCGGCGCGACCGGCCAGGGCAAGAGCGTGTGCATCAACGCGCTCATCACGAGCCTGTTGTTCCAGGTCACTCCCGACCACCTGCGCCTGCTCCTGATCGACCCCAAGCGAGTCGAGCTGACGGGGTACAACGGCCTCCCGCACCTTGCCCTGCCGGTCCTGGTCGAGTCGCACCAGGCCGCCGCCGCGCTGCGCTGGGCGGTGGCGGAGATGGACCGCCGCTACAAGCTCTTCTCGGCCGAGAGCGTGCGCAACATCGCCGCTTACAACGACAAGGCAACGCTCAAAAAGGCACGGCCGCTGCCGTACATCGTGATCGTGATCGACGAGCTGGCCGACCTCATGATGGTCGCCGCAGGGGAGATCGAAGAGCTGATCTGCCGCATCGCGCAGCTGGCGCGTGCGGTGGGCATCCATCTGATCATCGCCACCCAGCGCCCTTCGACCGACATCATCACCGGTTTGATCAAGGCCAACATCCCATCCCGCATCGCGTTCGCGGTGGGTTCGCAGGTCGACAGCCGGGTCATCCTCGACACCGGGGGTGCGGAGAAGCTGCTCGGTCGCGGCGACATGCTGTACCAGCCGGTCGACGCCGGCAAACCGACGCGCATCCAGGGCGCTTTCGTCAGCGACCCCGAGGTCGAGGGGGTCGTCAACTTCTGGAAGTCCCAGGGCGGTCCCCGCTACATGGAGGAGATCCTCGAAGAGGGGACCGGCACGGAATGGGAAGGCGAGAGGCGAGAGGAGCGAAAGCTCGACCCGCTGTTCGCCAGGTCCGCGCGTGCGGTCGCCGCCGAAGGCTCCGCGTCCGTCTCGCTCGTGCAGCGCAAGTTCAACGTGGGCTACTCGAGGGCCGGCCGGATCGTGGATCAGCTGGCCGAGAACCACGTGGTCGGCAGCTACCAGGGTTCGAAGTCTCGCGAGGTGTTGATGACGCTGCCGGACGTGGATGATCTGCTGGAGAGGCTCGGACTGGAATGAAAGCGCACGGGGGGCAGGCCCCGCCTACGCAACCCCTCCTCCCGATCCAACAACTTTCGAATCGACCGTACGTGAGCGGTGGCCCGGCGGATCCAGGCCACGCGGAAAAAGCTCGAGTCGCCCCTGGGTCGCGGTCAGGGATCCTGGAATGACCCCGGGGACCCTGCTGGCTGCCAAGCGCGGCGAGCGAGGTGTCACCATCCAGCAGGCGGCGGCCGCCACCCGGATCCGTGCCGACTACCTGCTCATGCTCGAGTCGGACGAGCTCGACTCCTTCTCGGCGCCGGTCTACGCCAAGGGTTACCTCAAGACGTACGCGAGCTATCTCGGCCTCGATGCGGACTCGCTGGTAACCAGCGCGCAGATCTCCGCAGGCCCTCCGCGTCTTGCGCTCGGCCTCGGCCGGACTGAGCGCAGGCCGCGCATGGTGGTGACCGCACCGGCGGTCGCGGTGGCGGGCGTGGTGCTGCTGACCGGTGCGTTCGCGGCCTACGCGTGGCGGCAGGTCGTGGCCGACCAGCGTCCGGCCCCGATCACCGTGGCGTCCCAGCAACTCGCTTCCCCCACGCCGTCCGCGCCGCCGACGACTGCTGCGTCCGTGCAGGCCCGCCCCATCGTCGTCGGCGTGCGTGTCACCGACGCCGTCTGGATCAATGCGGTCGTCGACGGGAAACTCCCCTTCGCCGATTCCGGGAAGACGCTCCAGGCAGGCTCCGTCGTTTACTTCACAGGAGTGGATATCAAGATCACCAGCGGCAAGGCAGCGGCCACCTTCATCACGATCGACGGGCACAGCCTGGGCGCACTTGGGGTCGGGGTGGCGACGCGAGAGTTCTCGTCGCAGACTTCTCCACAGTCGTGAACCTTTCCAACGGCCTGACCCTGAGCCGACTCGCTGCGATCCCCGTGCTGATGGCACTGCTCCTGATGCGGTTTCCCGGACACGACCAGGCCGCGGCCGCGCTGTTCATCCTGTTCTCGTTCACCGACACGCTCGACGGCCAACTCGCGCGGCGTCGCGGCACCGTGAGCGACCTGGGCAAGTTCCTCGACCCTCTCGCCGACAAGCTCTTCGTCCTGTCGGTCCTCATCGTGCTGGTCCAAGAAGGGCTGGTGGCAGCGTGGGTCGTCGTGCTGATCTTCTCGCGCGAGCTGATCATCACGATCCTGCGCTCAGTCGGGGCGAGCCAGGGGCGGGTGATCGCCGCGGCGCCCCTGGGCAAGACCAAGACGGTCATGCAGATGAGCGCGGTGACGCTCTTGATCCTGCAGCGGCCATACCCGTGGCTCGGGCCCATCGCCGACGTGGCGGTCGGCGTGGCGATCGTCTTCACGATCTGGAGCGGGCTTGACTACGTATGGCGGTTCCGCTACCTCCTCGGCCCGTTCGGCAGCTCGCGGATGGCGGGGCGGGCGGGGCCGAGCGGCGGCGCGCCTGAACCCAGTGATCCGGCGTCGACCGAGGCCGAGGTCGGCCGGGAGCTGGGCGATGCCCTGCGCCGGGCGGGGCTGACCATCGCGCTCGCCGAGTCCTGCACCGGCGGCCTCCTGGGATCCCTCATCACCGACCAGCCCGGCAGCTCGGCATACTTCCTGGGAGGCGTCGTCGCCTACTCGGACGAGGTCAAGCGGGCCCAGCTGGGCGTCTCGACGGCCCTGCTGGAAAGCGTAGGGGCGGTCAGCGCCGGCGTGGCCGAGGCGATGGCCGAGGGCGCGCGCTCGCGCTTTGGCGCCAAGTTGGCGATCTCGGTCACCGGCATCGCAGGTCCGGACGGAGGCGGCTTGGCCAAGCCGGTCGGGCTGACCTACATAGGTGTCGCGTCGGCCCGCGGCGTGTCCGCGCGCGAATACCGGTTCAAGGGCGACCGGCGGACCAATCGCCGCGAGGCGGCGGCCCAGGCGATGCGCCTGGCCATCGAGGAAGCGCGCGCGCTCGAGCGGGCTCAGGCCAAGAGCGCTTGACGCACGAACAGGTGTTCGCTACACTCTGCGGACCGGCCGGTAAAGCACGTTGACCTCAACCAGACGACGTAGAACACTCGCCGTAACGACCTAGGAGGCGTCAAAGCATTGGAAAAAGAGAAGGAAAAGTCCCTCGACTCGGCGATGGCCCAGATCGTGAAGAGCTATGGCAAGGGTTCGATCATGAAGCTGGGTGAGCAGGCGGCTCTGCGGGGAGAGATCATGGTCATCCCCACGGGCGCGCTGCTGCTCGACCTTGCGCTCGGAGTGGGGGGGATCCCCCGCGGGCGGGTGACCGAGCTCTACGGCCCCGAGTCGGCGGGCAAGACCACCCTGGCCCTGCACGTGATCGCCGAAGCACAAAAGCAGGGGGGTGTGGCGGCCTTCGTCGATGCAGAGCACGCGCTCGACCCGCTGTACGCCTCGCGCATCGGAGTCAAGATCGACGACCTCCTGATCAGCCAGCCTGACACCGGCGAGCAGGCCCTGGAGATCGTCGAGGTCTTGGTGCGCTCGGGCGCGGTCGACGTCATCGTGATCGACTCGGTCGCGGCGCTCGTGCCCAAGGCCGAGATCGAAGGCGAGATGGGCGACGCGCACGTCGGCCTGCAGGCCCGACTCATGTCGCAGGCTCTTCGCAAGCTCACCGCCGCCATCTCCAAGTCGAACTGCTCAGTGATTTTCCTCAACCAGCTTCGTGAGAAGGTCGGGATCATGTTTGGCAACCCCGAGACCCAGCCCGGCGGACGCGCGTTGAAGTTCTATTCGTCGGTGCGCCTGGACATCCGCAAGGTCGAGGTCATCAAGGCCGGTCTCGATTCAGTCGGCGCCCGCGTCAAGGTGAAGGTGGTCAAGAACAAGGTCGCGCCGCCGTTCCGGTCCGCTGAGTTCGACATCCTGTTCAACGAAGGCATCTCGCGCGAAGGCTCTCTGATCGACGCGGCGATCGAGTACTTGGTGTTCGAGAAGAGCGGCACGTGGATCTCGTACGGCGACCAGCGCCTGGGCCAGGGCCGCGAAAACGTGCGCAACTACCTACGCGAGAACCCGACGCTGTCGTCGGAGATCGAGGCCAGGGTACGAGAGAAGGCAGCCGGCGGTGTTACGCCCTCCAGGGCCGCAGCCGCCGTGAAGGCCCCTGCAGGTGCCCCCCCAGAGCTCTAAAGCCGCCCGCCGGGCTCCGCAGCCCAGGACTCCTGCCGGCACGGCGCTGGATGCGGGGCTCAGGCTTTTGGGCCGGCGAGCCCACTCGCGCGCGGAGCTGAACCGCAAGCTGGGCCGCCGTGGCTACACGGAGATCGAAGTCAGCTCTGCGATGGACCGGCTGGGCGAGCTCGGCTACCTGGACGACCGCGCGTTCGCGGAGGGCCACGTCAGGCGGCGGCAGGCCGGCCTGGGTCCCCGGGCCCTTTCGGCCGAGCTGTTTGCTCGGGGGGTCGACCGCCAGGTGGCCGACGGCGCGCTGGCGGGATTCGACAGCCAAGCTCAGCTCGTGTCGGCGATCAATCTGGCCCAACGGCTGCACAGGCGAACGACGCGCGCCGGCTATCGCGAGATGCTCGATGCGATCGGCCCGAAGCTGCTTCGGCGAGGGTTCTCGTCCGGGGTGGCCAGGGCCGCCTGCCAGGCGGTCTGGGCCGGGACGTCGTCCGGGACAGAAGCCTAGAATTTCACTTCACGCGGACGCATTTTGACGTCCGCAGTCATCGAGCCAACCCGAGGCGGGAACGTGCTGTTCCTGCCATGGTCGACGCACTTTGACAATGGAATAAACGAGGTGCATGTCACATGCCTGTCTTCGTCTACGTACCGCTTTTGGTGGTGGTGGCACTCCTGGCCGGATTTGGAGCCGCTTACTGGCTGCTTCAGCGCCGGCAGAGCGACGGGACCCACGTCCTGGAGCTCAAGGCCCAGCAGACCCTCTCCGACGCCGAGACACAGGCCAAGGAGAAGCTGCTCGAGGCCAAAGAGGAGGCCGTTCGAATCCGCACCGCCGCCGAACAGGAGGCCCGCGAATACCGGGCTCAATCGCAACAGATCGAAAAGCGTCTTTTGCAGAAGGAAGAGAACCTCGACCGCAAGGGGGAGGACCTCAACCGTCGCGAGCGTGAGTTCACAAATCGCGAGAAGGCGCTGGACGACATCAAGGCCCAGCTAGAAGACACGTCTCGTCAGCAGGAAAAGGAGCTCCAGCGGGTCGCCAACATGACCCGCCAGGAAGCCCAGGGAGTGCTGATGGGGCAGGTCGAGCAGGAGCTGCGAAACGAGGTCGCGCGCAAGGTCCGGGAGGCCGAGCTGGCCGCCCGCGACGAAAGCGAGCGCAGGGCCAGGGAGATCGTCACCGAGTCGATCCAGCGCATCGCCGCCGACCAGACCGCGGAGGTCTCGGTCTCGGTGCTGCCGCTGCCGACCGACGAGCTCAAGGGCCGCATCATCGGCAAGGAAGGGCGCAACATCCGCGCCCTGCAGCAGGCGACCGGGATCGACCTCATCGTCGACGACACCCCCGAAGCCGTGATCATCAGCGGTTTCGACCCGGTCCGCCGCGAGGTGGCCAGGGTGGCGCTGAACAAGCTCATCGTGGACGGCCGGATTCACCCGGCCAGAATCGAAGAGATCGTCGCCAAGTCCCGCCAGGAGGTCCTGCAGAGGGTCAAAGAGGAAGGGGAGGCGGCTGTTCTGGAGGTCGGTCTGCAGGGTCTGCACCCTGAGGTCGTCCGCCACCTCGGCATCCTGCGATTCCGTACCAGCTACGGGCAGCAGGTGCTGAACCACTCCAAAGAGGTCGCTTATCTGGCCGCCATGATGGCAGCCGAGATTGGCGCCGACGTCCGCATCGCCAAGCTGTCAGGCCTGCTGCACGACATCGGCAAGTCCATCGACCACGAGGTCGAGGGCTCGCACGCCGTGATCGGAGCAGACCTGCTGCAGCGCCACGGAGTCCCCGCACAGGTGGTCCACGCCGTTCGCGCGCACCACTACGACGAGGAACCTCACTCCCTCGAGGCGCTCCTCCTAATCGCCGCCGACGCGATTTCCGCAGCTCGCCCAGGGGCGCGCAGAGAGTCGCTCGAGGCCTACGTCAAGCGCCTGGAGAAGCTGGAGGAGATTGCCAACTCCTTCCAGGGCGTCCAGCAGTCCTACGCCATCCAGGCCGGCCGAGAGGTTCGGATCCTGGTCAAGCCCGAGCAGATCGACGACACCGCTGCTCAGCTCATGGCCAGGGACATCGCCAAGCGAATCGAATCAGAGCTGAGCTTCCCCGGCCAGATCCGCGTCACCGTGGTGCGCGAGACCAGGGCCGTGGAGTATGCGAAGTAAATCCAGCCAGGGAGCCCCAGCTCGGGGCTCCCTTTTTTGTTGCCCAATAGACTTGTGCTTGTGAGCGGCGACGACTTCCGAATCATCTTCGTCGCCGACGTCGTGGGCCAGCCGGGGCGCGATGCGGTCAAAGCGCTCCTGCCTGGCCTCAAAAAGGAGCTGCGTCCGGACCTGACCATCGTCAACGGGGAGAACGCCGCGGGAGGCTTCGGACTCACGGGCAAGATCGTCTCCGAGCTCAAAGGCGCCGGCGCCGACGTCATCACGACGGGCAACCACGTCTTCGCCCAGAAGGACTTCCTGTCCGAGCTGCCCAGCCTGGAGCGCGTCCTGAGGCCAGCCAACTACCCCCCGGGGGCGCCAGGCACGGGGTCCTGCGTGGTGGAGGCCGGCGGGCGCTTGGTCCTGGTCATGAACCTGATGGGAAGGATCTTCACGGGCGAAGGCCTCGACGACCCGTTCCGAGCCGCCGACTCGATCCTGGCCGCCCATCCGAACGCCAGGATCGTCTTCTGTGACATGCACGCCGAGGCCACGTCTGAGAAGAGTGCGATGGGGTGGTACCTGGACGGCCGCGCGAGCGCAGTCGTGGGCACCCACACCCACATTCCGACAGCCGACGCCCGCGTGCTGCCGGGCGGGACCGCGTTCGTGACCGACGTCGGGATGGTCGGTCCGAGGGACAGCTGCATCGGTATGGACAAGGACGTCGTCATCCAGCGGTTCCTCACCGCGGTGCCCGCCCGCTTCCAGGTGGCGTCGGGACCCGTGACTTTCAATTCGGTACTGATTACCATTAGTGCCTCCACTGGCCGAGCAACATCGATCCAGAGAGTCGATCGTGAACACGTTTGAAGGGGTTCCAGCAATGACAACCGAGCGCGCTCCAGTAGAGGTGCTGAAGGTTTCGGCCACCTCCAAGCCGGTTGCCGTGGCAGGGGCCATCGCTGGCGTCATCCGCAGCAAGGGGCGGGTCGAGGTGCAGGCGATCGGGGCCGGCGCCATCAACCAGGCGGTCAAGGCGATCGCCATCTCGCGTGGCTACGTGGCCCCGGGCGGCCTTGACCTGGTCTGCATCCCGGCGTTCATCGACATCTCCATCGACGGCGAAGAGCGCACCGGGATCAGGTTGCTGGTGGAGAGCCGCTGACGGCAGGATCCCCTCGAGCGCGGTCGTTCAACATCTGGACGATCGGGTGCCAGATGAGCTCAGCCGACTCCGAGAGCCTGGCGCGGCGTCTGCTCGCGGCCGGCTACGTGGAGGACTCGCTGGAGCGAGCGGACATCGCCATCCTCAACACGTGCGTGGTGCGCCAGGCGTCGGAGGACCGCGTTTACTCCAAGCTGCACGAGCTGAGGGAGTGGAAGACGCCGGAGCGGACCATCGCGGTCACGGGCTGCATCGTGGCCAAAGAGGGATCGGTCCTGCGCCAGAGGTTCCCCCAGGTCGACGAGGTGGTGCCGATCGGCGCCTACGAGGAGTTCCTGGCCGGGCTGGAGGCTCGGTACGACTATTCGCAGGGTGAGGCGCTTCCGCGGGCCGGGCGCACCGGCATCAGCCACTACGTAAGGGTCATCCAGGGATGCGACCACAACTGCACCTTCTGCATCGTCCCGCGAGTCCGAGGCCGCGAGAAGCACCTGTCGATGGCCGCGGTGATGGAGGAGTGCCGCGAGGCGGTCGAGGCGGGCGCCAGGGAGCTGGTCCTGCTGGGCCAAAACGTCGACGACTATCGCGACCCCCACGGAGGCGGCGGTCTGGCCGCTCTGGTTCGCTCGGTCGAGCGGATCCCCGGCCTGAAGCGGTTGCGGTTCATGACCTCCCATCCACAGGACCTGGAGCAGGAGCTGCTCGAGGTGATGGCCGCCAGCGACGTGGTCTGCCGCGAGCTCCAGTTGCCCATCCAGTCGGGCGACGACACGATCCTCAAGCGCATGGCCCGCGGCTACCAGACCCGGCACTATCGCGCCATCGTGGAAGAGGCTCGACGCCTCATGCCGGACCTGGGACTGGTCACCGACGTGATCGTCGGCTTTCCGGGCGAGTCGGAGGCGGCGTTCCAGAACACCCGCGCGCTCCTCGAGGAGATCGAGTTCGACGTCGTGCACCTCGCGATGTACTCACCGCGGCCAGGCACTCACTCAGCCGACCGGATGGCGGACGACGTGCCGGATCCCGAAAAGCTGCGCCGCTTGAACGATCTGCTCGCCCTGCAGCGCCAGATCGCCGCGCGGAAGACGGCTCGATGGATCGGCCGCGACGTCGAGGTCTTGATCGAAGGCCGCGACGAGCTCGGCCGTCCCTATGGCCGCATCCGCCAGGGCAAGCGTGCGGTCGTCCTGGGTGGTAAAGACATCCCTGCGGGCGAGGTCCTCGAGCTGCGCATACTGCAGTCCACCGCGGGCCAGGTCTTAGGGTTGCCAATCCCCTCGAACTCGGAGGCTTCGCCGTGAGTTGGCGGGGACCCCTCGGGCCGGCGGCATGACCCCGCCCGCGACCCCGGTGATGCGGCAGTACCGGGAAGCCAAGGATCAGCATCCGGACGGCATCCTTCTCTTCAGGCTCGGCGACTTCTACGAGATCTTCTTCGCGGACGCCGAGGTCGCCGCCCCGGTCATGGGCGTGACCCTCACCTCCCGGCCGCTGGGCAAGACCGGGCGCGCTCCGATGTGCGGCGTGCCGCACCACGCCTGGCAGACCTACGTCGGGCGCCTGCTGCGAGCCGGACACAAGGTCGTGATCTGCGACCAGGTGGAAGCCGCATCGAAGAACAAGATCGTGAAAAGGGACATCACCCGGGTGCTGACGCCGGGGACGGTGGTCGAAGACGCGTATCTCGACCCGGCCCGGCCCAACTACCTCGTCGCGGCCTGGACCAAGGGCACCGAGGCGGGGATTGCGGCGTGCGAGGTGTCCACCGGCGACCTCCTGCTCTGCCAGCTACCCGCGGACCGGTTGCGCTCTGAGCTCGAGCGGCTGGCGCCGGCGGAGCTGCTTGCGCCACCCCACCTAGAGGAGTACCGGTTCGACCCGGTTCGCGGCCAGCAGCGCCTGCGCGACGTCCTCGGGATCGCGTTCCCCGCGTCGGTGGGGGCAGGTGACGCCCCGTTGGCGGTCGGCGCCGCCGGAGTCATCCTCGACTACCTGAAGCAGAACCAGGCCAAAGTCGGGCCCGGGTCGTTCACGGTGCGCACCTACTCGCCGGAGGCCACGATGCCGCTCGACTCGGCGACGGTGCGCAACCTCGAGCTGCCGGCGCTCATCGGGCTGATCGACCGGACGCGGACCGCGATCGGCGCCCGCCAGCTCCGCGCCTGGCTCGGCGCTCCCCTGCGGGACGCGGAGTCGATCGAGCTGCGCCTGGCGGCGGTCGACGACATGCTTTCCGCCCCGCCACTGCGCGACCGGCTCGAGGCGGCCCTGAAACCGATCGGCGACCTCGAAAGGTTGGTGACCCGGTCGGCGCAGGGACATGCGTCGGCGCGTGAGCTGGTCGCTCTGCGCCGTTCCCTCGAAGCGATTCCCTCGGCCCAGGACGCCCTGGCCGCGTTCCAGGCGCTGGTCATCAGAGAGCTGTCGGCACAGGTCAGCTCCGCGCCGAACCTCGCCGAGCAGCTGGCCCGGGCCTTGGTCGAGGACCCTCCCGCGACGATGCGCGACGGCGGTGCGATCAGGCCTGGGTACGACTTAGTCCTCGACGGAATCTCCGAGGCTTCGCAAAGCGCCCGCGAGTGGATCTCCAGGCTCGAGGCCGTTGAGCGGCGGCGGACCGGCATTCGCTCGTTGAAGGTGGGATTCAACAAGGTGTTCGGCTACTACATCGAGATCAGCCACGCCAACACCATCGCGCTGCCCGCGGACTATTTGCGCAAGCAGACGCTCACGGGGGCCGAGCGCTACATCACGCCGGAGCTCAAAGAAAAGGAGGCCGTCGTCCTCAGCGCGCAGGAGCGCATGGCGGCGCGCGAGCTCGAAATCCTGCAGGCTCTGGGCTCGGCGGTGGCGGAGTCGGCTCCAGTCCTTCGCTCCACGGCCCAGTCGATCGGCATGGCCGATGCCCTCCTGAGCCTTGCGAGCGCCGCCGCAGAGCACGGCTGGAGCCGGCCCGAGGTCAACGCGGGTCTGCGACTGAGCATCACCAACGGCCGCCACCCCCTCGTAGAGCAAGGACTCCCAGCCGGCGTGTTCGTCGCCAACGACCTCGAGCTCGACCCCGACGGTGAGCAGGTCATCATCCTCACCGGACCCAACATGGCCGGCAAGTCGACCTACCTGCGGCAGGCCGCAGTCATCGTCCTGCTGGCGCAGTGCGGGAGCTTTGTTCCCGCGGAGCGGGCGGTGGTCGGCCTGGCGGACCGCATCTTCACCCGCGTCGGCGCCCATGACGACATCAGCGCGGGCATGTCGACGTTCATGGTCGAGATGACCGAGACGGCTTACATCCTCAACCACGCCACCCGAAGCTCACTCGTCATCCTCGACGAGGTGGGGAGGGGGACGTCGACCTATGACGGGGTGTCGATCGCGCAAGCGGTGGTCGAGCACATCCATGACTCACCCAAGCTCGGCTGCCGGACGCTCTTTGCCACCCACTACCACGAGCTGACCGCGCTCGCCGAGAGGCTGCCCCGCGTGCGCAACCAGCGCGTCGAGGTGCTGGAGGAGGGCGATACCGTCAAGTTCCTGCACCGCGTCGTACCGGGCGGGGCAGATCGCTCGTACGGCATTCACGTCGCCGCCGTCGCAGGCCTTCCCTCGGCCGTGATCGCGCGCGCGCGCCAGGTCCTGGGCGAGCTCGAGCGCCAGCGGCCCCTGGAGCCGCCAGAGCTGCAGCTGGGCCTGCCGATGGAGATCGCCCCCGACCCCTTGCGCAAGGAGCTGGAGGAGATCGAGCCGGATTCGCTGAGCCCTCTCGAGGCGCTCCAGAAGCTGTACCAGCTGAGGGCGAAGTTGACACCGTGACCGAGCCGATTCGCCTTTTGTCGCCGGAGGTCGCGGATGCGATCGCGGCCGGCGAGGTCATCGAGCGTCCCGCATCGGTGGTCAAAGAGCTCGTGGAAAATGCGCTCGACGCGGGCGCCCGACGCATCACGATCGACGTGCGAGGCGCCGGCAAGACGTCGATCCGCGTCAGCGACGACGGTTCCGGGATTCCGGCCGACGAGCTCGCGATCGCGTTCGTCCGTCATTCGACCAGCAAGCTGGCCAGGATTGCCGACCTTGGCGCGATCCAGAGCTTTGGCTTTCGTGGCGAGGCGCTGGCGAGCATCGCCGCGGTGTCAGACCTGGAGTGCGCGAGCGCAGGAGCGACAATCCGCATCCGCGCCGGCGAGCTGGTGGAGCAGGGCGCCGGGCCACTGCTGCCCGGGGTCGCGATCGAGGTCAGGGATCTTTTCGGCAACGTTCCCGCACGCTTGAAATTCCTGAAGAGCGACGCCACCGAGACCGCCGCCATCAAAGAGGTGGTGGGCTCGTTCGCGCTGCTTCACCCACACGTGCGGTTCCACCTCACTGTCGACAGCCGCGCCGCCGTGAGCACCAGTGGCGACGGCGACCGCCGGCGGGCGATCAGCGCCGTCTACGGCGCGCCGGTGGCGGCCGAGGTGCTCGAGATCGTCGGAATGCCGCTCATAGTGGGGATGGTCAGCCAGCCGCGGCTCAGTCGGGGCAGCCGCGATGGCATGGTCATGGCGGTCAACGGGCGGCCGATCAGCGCCAGATCGTTGGTGTACGCGCTGGAGGAGTGTTACCAAGGGCGGCTCGAACGCGGACGCCACCCCGTGGCGGTGATCGACATCGGGATCGACCCCGAGCTGGTGGATGTCAACGTGCACCCCGCCAAGAAAGAGGTCCGCTTCCGCGACGAGGGGGCTGTTTTCGGCGCCCTGCAGCGCGCGGTCCGCGCCGCCCTTGACGGTAGCGATCCGTTTCGATACCGCGCGCTCGAGCCGGCCGCCAACGCCGTCATGGCGGGACCCCAGATGACGCTCCACGAAGCCGTGTCCACCCTTCCGGCGATCCAGCCCAACGGCCACGTGGCCGGGGGGTCGGTGCTGCGGCCGATCGGCCAGGTTGGCCCTGGTTACCTGGTGGCCGAAGGGCCCCACGGCCTGGTGCTCGTGGATCAGCATGCCGCCCACGAGCGCGTCCTTTACAACCGCCTCCTGGAGCGACTTCGTGAAGGGCGAGGCGCCAGCCAGCCGCTGCTGATCCCGCAGGCGGTCGACGTCGAGCCCGCCCTGATCGCCGCGGCGGCCGACCACAGGGCCGATCTTGCGAACCTGGGCCTCGAGTACGAAGAGTTCGGGCCTCGCAGCGTCCGGATCACCGCGGTGCCGCTGGAGATGCCCGCGGGCAGGGCGACGGCCGCGATCCAGGAGACCCTGGCGGCGCTGGCAGAAAACCGCGGCGATCAGGCGATCGAGAAGGCGGCCGCAGCGCTGGCGTGCCATTCGGCGGTCCGGTTCGGCGACGTCCTCGACATCAGCGAGCAGCGGCGACTCCTGGCCGACCTGGAGGAAACCTCAGAGTCCATCACGTGCCCGCACGGGCGCCCAACCCGGCTCCTGGTGGAGTGGCAGGAACTGACACGCCACTTTCGGAGAAACTACTGACGGCGAGAATCGCCAGCCAGCTGGCGTCCCACAAGAGCTGAGGGAATGGAAGCGCCAGCGCAAGCACCTGGAGGGTCGCCACGCCGGCGAGCAGCCACAGGCGGTGCCAGAACGGTGGAGAGGTCCGCAGCACCAGCCAGCCGGCCAGGACCAGGACGCTGAAGTCGGACTGGTGCAGGTAGGAAGCCACCGCCAACGACCCGACGAGACCGGCGGCGAATACAATCTCGAGCTGCGCTCTCCGCCGCCAGGCGATCAGCATCACGGCTACTCCCTGAATGATCCACAGGGCGTAAGTGGCCGGGCTGAATCCGAAGAGCTGAACCAGCGTGTAGTAGACGTTTGTGGGCGCAGCCTGTTCGAACCTGAGCGCCTGCCACCAGTCCACAAGGCCTGTTTGGCCAAGGCTGGCCACACTGGCCAGACCGAGGACCGCGCATCCCAGGATCCAGCCGCCGACCGCCCGGTAGTGCCCCGATGCGAGCAGGGCGAGAGGCATCAGCGTCACAAGCTGTGGTTTGAGAAAGGTCGCGGCGGCGACGGCGAGGCCGGCGCTCACGGGGTGGTCGTGGGCGCACAGCCACCAAGCGGTGGCAAGGAGCGCGAGGATCACGATCGCCGGCTGGCCGAAACTAAAGGACAGGAGCACGGGCCACAGCGCGAGCGCCGCCAGCAGGAGCGTCACCTTGGCGAAACCGTGGTATGGGGCGGCCAGATGCCAGGCCCCTACCAGGGCGGCCAGCGAGACGGCCGTCCAAATCACGTAGGCAGCCGGCTCCGAGGCAATGGTAAGAGGAGCGAGCAGCCAGGCTAGAAGCGGCGGGTTGACATACCTGGCAGTCGAATCGAACTGGAGCTCGCCAGTCGGAAAGCCAGTCGATAGAGAGCGCAGTGTCGTGAGGTTATAGATGGTGGACCAGCCGTACCGCACGCCGGCTTCGGCGGCGACATAGAAGACGGGGAAATCGGAATGGATCGGGAAGGCGACAAACAACAGAGTCCAGCGGCCGATCGAGTAGACGACCCCCCAAGCGGAGGCCACCCCGGCAGCCGCCAGCCACAGGGGCGGCCGCCGCGCCGAGGTCGATTCGCTCACGTGACTGGCTATTCTCGACCATGTGATGGCCCAGTCCTAAAGCTCGTACCTGTCATCGTCGGCCCGACCGGGATCGGAAAGTCCCAGCTGGGGTTCGACCTGGCGGTCGAGCTCGACGCAGAGATCGTGGTGGCCGATTCGAGGCAGGTTTACCAACGCCTCGACATCGCCACCAACAAGCCGAGCCCGGAGCATCGACGCCGGATGCCGTACCACATGATCGATTTCGTCGATCCAGCTGGCGACTTCAACGCCGCCCAGTTCGTGGAGGGCGCGCGCGCCGCGATCCAGGGCATTCACGCTCGCGGACGGATGGCGATCGTCGAAGGCGGCACCATGCTCTACGTCGACGCGCTCTGCGAGGGCTTCAGTCTCGCGGGCATCCCACCCGACGCCGCGCTGCGCGCCGAGCTGGCGAGCCTGGATGCGAGCGCGTTGCGAGAGAGAATGCTCGCGCTTGATCCGGACCCGGGCGTCGATGAGAAGAACCCTGTGCGGATGATCCGGGCCATTGAGATCCTGGAGGCGGCAGGGCCGCCGCTAAGCCGCTTGCGAACTCGGACGCCTCCGCTTTGGAAACCACTGCGCATCGGGTTGACCGCGGACCTGGAGGTGATCGACCGCCGGCTCGAGGAGCGCAGCCGGCGACAGGTCGAGCGAGGCCTGGTGGCGGAGACCAAAGCAGCCCTTGAAGCGGGCGTGCCGCCTTCCGCCCCCGTCCTCACCGGGATCGGCTATGCGGAGGCGTTGGCCCACATCCGGGGGGAGGTTACCGTGGAGGAGCTGCCGACGGTCATGGCGCGATCGAACCGCCGTTACGCGCGCCGCCAGCTCAGGTGGTGGCGTCGTGATCGCACGGTGAGGTGGTTCGCGATCGAGCCGGATCCGCTGCCCGCTATCCTCAATTACGTGAGGGAATCCGAGTGAGCAAGACCGGCGCCGGAGCCAAGCGGCTCGGCCTGATCCCGCCCTACCTGTTCGCCGAGATCGACCGCAAGGTGCAGGAGAAGAAACGCGCCGGAGTCGACGTGATCTCGCTCGGCATCGGTGACCCCGACCTGGCGACGCCAAAGCGCATCGTCAGCGTCCTGCAGGAGACGGCGGCCGACCCGGCCAACCACCGCTATCCGTCTTACTTCGGTCTCGCCGAGCTGCGTGAGTCCATCGCCGGGTGGTACCGGGATCGCTCGGGCGTCACCCTTGATCCTGCGAGCGAGATCCTGCCCACGCTCGGCAGCAAGGATGGGATCAGCCACGTCCCCCTGGCCCTGGTCGATCCGGGCGACATCGTGCTGGCGCCAGACCCCGGCTACACGGTTTACGTGACCGGGGCCGTGATGGCGGGCGCCGACCCCTACATCATGCCGCTCACGGCCCACAACCACTGGCTGCCCGACCTGGACGCCATCCCCGAAGACGTGGCGCGCAAGGCGCGGCTGATGTGGCTGAACTACCCGAACAACCCGACGGCAGCCACCGCAGACCGCGACTTCCTGGAGAGAGCGGTCGAGTTCTGCCGGCGCCACGACATCGTGCTCTGCCACGACGCTCCATATTCAGAGATCGCCTTCGACGGTTACCGGCCCCTCACGCTGTTCGAGATCCCAGGAGCCAAGGACGTAGGCCTCGAGTTCCACTCGCTGTCCAAGACCTACAACATGACCGGGTGGCGCATCGGGTGGGTTTGCGGCAGGGCCGACCTCATCCACCTCATCGGGCAGCTGAAGACCAACATCGACTCGGGGATCTTCCAGGCCGTGCAGTGGGCCGCCATCGAGGCGATGAATGGGGGGGAGGCGGAGACGTTGGCCGCCTGCGAGATCTACGCGCGCCGCCACAGGCTGGTCGCCGACACTCTCAACGACCTGGGCTGGAACATCAAGCCCCCTCGTGCGACCTTCTATGTGTGGGCGCCCGTTCCCCAAGGCTATGACTCGATCGGGTTCGCAAGTCACGTGCTCGACGAGGTGGGCGTCAATATCACCCCAGGGGTCGGATTCGGCAAGTACGGCGAGGGCTATTTCCGTCTCTCGGTGACCGCGCCGGACTCGCGGCTCGAAGAGGCGATGGCCCGCATGAGGACGCTCAAGCTCTGAAATTCCCACGGAATCGGAGGCTTCGCGGCCACCGGGGTCCCCGCGAACTCAAGCCGAAGGCTGCGAGCTCGTGGGATCTTTTCGCGGAGGCCTTCTTCAAGTGATCACGACCAGGACGCCGCGCGAGCGGGCCTACCTCGTCGGTGTGCTGCTCCCCGGCAACACCGCTGAGACCGTGCACGACCAGATGGCGGAGCTCGCAGACCTCACCCGGACGGCCGGGGCGGAGGTCGTCGGCTCGGACGTGCAGAGACGTACTGAGGTCGACTCGGCCCACTTCATCGGGATGGGCAAGGTCGAAGCCCTTCGGGACATGCGGATGGAAGGCGGCTTCGACGTGATCATCTGCAACGAGGACCTGAGCCCTCGTCAGCAGCGCAACCTGGAGCTGGAGCTGAAGACCAGGGTCCTAGACCGTACCGAGATCATTCTGGAGATCTTCGCCCAGCACGCTCGGACCCACGAAGGTCGCCTGCAGGTCGAAGCGGCACGGCTGCACCATCTGCTGCCACGCCTCATCGGCGCTTACGCATACGACCGCCAGGTCGGTGGACGGCGCGGCGGCGTCGGCGCGCGCGGAGGTTTCGGCGAGCAGCAGATCGAGGTGGAGCGCAGGCGAATCCGCAAGAGGATGCGTGACCTCGAGCGAGAGATCGAGCAGGTCCGCACGCAGAGGCACCAGCAGCGCACCGGGCGCCGGCGCGCGCAGCTGGAGACCGTCGCGATCGTGGGCTACACCAACGCGGGAAAGTCGACCCTCCTGAACACGCTCACGGGCGCAGGTGTCCGCGCCGAGCAGAAGCTGTTCGCCACGCTCGACCCGACCACTCGCAAGCTCGACCTGCCCGCCGGGCGCGGCCTCCTCCTGACCGACACCGTGGGCTTCATCCAGAAACTGCCAACTGACCTGGTGGCGGCGTTCCGGGCGACCCTGGAAGAGGTCACCGAGGCCGACGTGATCCTGCAGGTGCTTGACCTGAGCTCTCACGCCGTCGAAGAGCAGGCCGAGACGGTCGACAAGGTGCTCGCGGACCTCGGGGCCGCCGACAAGCCGCGCGTGGTCGCGCTGAACAAGGTCGACCTGCTCGGGCCGGCGTCACGGCGCCGGGCGGTCGGGGCGCTGGTGGCGAGATATCCCGGAGCAGTCGCCATCTCGGCCACCCAGCAAACGGGCCTGGGCGAGCTGATGGCAGCGCTGGACCAGGCGACCCGCGGCGACGTGGTGGCGCTCGACATTCTGGTGCCATACGGCAGCGAGAGCGTGCTGGCGCTGCTGCGAAAAATAGGTGGGGTGGACCGGACCGAGTACGTTGCGACGGGCACTCGGGCGTGGGGCTGGGTGCCGCGGCATGCCGCCGGCCGGTTCGAGAGCTTCGCCGCCGCTACCGGAAGAGCCTGATCACACCTCGGACGACGCCGACAAGGCTCACGTTGCTGCTCACGATCGGCTCGTAGGCCGGGTTCTCGGCCACCAGCCGCACATGCCCGTTGCCCCGCTCGAATCGCTTTACGGTGGCGTCGCCATCGACCAGCGCGACCACGATCGTGCCCGTGGGCGCTTCGTGCTGAGGCCGGACGAGCACCATGTCGCCGTCGAGAATCCCTGCATTGATCATGCTGTCGCCGCGGACACGCAGAAGGAAGTTGCCTTCCTGGGCCATGTCGGAGGAGAGCAGGACGTGCTCCTCGATGTTCTGCTCGGCGAGGATGGGGGCCCCGGCGGCGACGTTGCCGATCACCGGCACCGAGATGGCACTCCTGCGCATCTGGTCGGCATCGGCGTCCTGGACCAGCTGCACTGTGCGCGACTTGCTGGGGTCGCGCTTGATCAGGCCGCGCCGCTCGAGCTGGTTCAGATGGTTGTGGACTGTCGAGCTCGAGCTGAGGCCGACCGCCTCGCCGATCTCACGGACGCTCGGGGGATAGTTGCGGACCTTGGTCACGTCGCGGATGTAGTCGAGAATCTTGGACTGCCTCTCGGTGAGCTGCTCTGTCAATTCGATCTTCTCCAAACTGCTTGGTAGGGGGACCTTTGTAGGGACGTTGCGGCCATGCTAGCACTTCGGGTCTCCAAGCGCAAACCTTTGTTCGTAGGCCTTGACAATCGAACGCCCGTTCGTTATCGTGCGGCACGAACAGATGTACGCGGCAGGTTACGGCATCAGACCCATGGCTTCGCGCCGGCAGGACGCAGGCGTTCGCTCAGTCGGACGCCTGGTCGCTGTGGTGGCGCTGACGCTCGCCGCCACGGTCGGCCTGGCACTCGTCGCGCACGGCGGCTCGGCACCCGTGGATTCCACGGTGGTGGTCCAGCCTGGTGACACTCTTTGGTCCATCGCATCCACCCGCTATCCGTTGGATGATGTGCGGGTCCGTGTCGATGACATCGAGCGTGCCAACGGCCTCCACAGCCCGATCATCGAGGTGGGGCAGACGCTGCAGTTGCCCGGCTAGGCAACGCCGGCCGTGAGCCTCGTCCTGGTGACCCGCCGCGACTGCCATCTGTGCGACGAGGCCCTTCAGCTCCTTCGCGACCTTGGCGCCGAGCCCGAACTGGCCGATGTCGACTCGGACGACGATCTGCACGACCAGTACGACTGGCGCGTCCCGGTCCTCATGCTCGACGGTCGCGTGGTCGCCGAAGGCCGCATCACGCGCGACCGGGTCCGCGAAGCCCTGGGTCTGGCTTAGGGGCGAGGCCAAGCGGCTCGGGTTAACAAAGTGTCGCAAGGATGCGTGCCTCTGAAAGCAACCACCCTTGGCGGGTCTCTACAGCTCGGACGGTCCGATTACGTTGGCGATGCGCGAACCCGACGCCTTCAACTTCGCGTCGGTGGTCAGGAGCCGACAGCTGAGCAATCGGGCTAGGGCAAGGTACTCCGCATCGTAGGTCTTGGCCCAGCCGAGCTGGTCCGCTATTCGCCAAGCCTCGGTAGTCAACCCCTTCGGCCTGCGGGGGCTGACGTCAGCCACCGCCAATCGCTCCAAAGCGATCTCGGCCAGCGCGTTGGAGATCTCCTTCCGCCACCTCAGCTCGTGCAGTACAGAGGAAGCCTCCGACCACATTAAATGGGGAGCGACAAGCTGCTCTGTGGCCAGAAACTCAAATCCGGCTTCGGCCAGACTTGCCGTGACAACGACTGCCGCATCAACGACTAGCACTCAGCGGCCAGCTCGGGACGAGCGGATGGCCGCGAGCACGTCCGGCATCGTTTCTTGGGTGGCGGTTCGCCGCCAGCCTGATGGCAAGGGCAGGATCGCCTTCATTTCAGTCAGCTGGCTCAGATCGTCTTCCTCGATCATGTGCTGGGTGCCGACTTTCGTCGACTTCAGTCGACCGGACCTGATCCATCTGCGGACCGTTTCCGGATCCCGTTTGGTCCTGCGTGCGGCCTCGGGAACCGTCAGCATTGTAGCCACATACTACAATAACTCAGATTTACCAAAGCTCCATGGGGAGGGCTGCCGGCGCTGGTGGTCGGGCTCCAACGGTAGTGGCTGTGAAGAATGTTTAGCCGGGGATCGATCCTCGACCCGGGGGAGCTGGGCCGTCTTGCCCGCCCTCCCTGCTCGTCCCCGGGACCCGGCAGGGGGGCGGTCGGGCCGGAGTGAGACCCGGGGCACCGCAAGCAGTACACCCGACTGGATATACAGTCCGCGGAGCACAACTAACGTTAAACCTATGATGATGATAGGATTGGTGTATGCCCACCCGCATTCCAGCCGCCGTCTTACGCCGCGACCTCGGCGCCA
>Ga0307373_10000388_pt1 | contig 84233 bp, 78 predicted proteins | sample OX2MG_FD_202534 | JGI IMG/M metagenome (GOLD analysis project Ga0307373, IMG submission 202534) | Soil microbial communities from Risofladan, Vaasa, Finland - OX-2 | ecosystem: Environmental > Terrestrial > Soil > Coastal area > Acid sulfate soil | place: Finland: Risofladan, Vaasa | collected...
AATCCGGCCCTCATCGGTGAGCCTGGAGTTGGCAAAACCGCGATCGCTGAGGGACTGGCCCAGGCGATCGTGAACCAGGAGATCCCCGAATCGCTGGCCAACAAGCGGGTGCTCACCCTGGACATGGGGGGGCTGGTGGCCGGCACCAAATACCGAGGGGAGTTCGAGGAGCGGCTCAAGAAGATTCTTGACGAGATTCGATCATCCAAGGAAGTGGTGCTTTTCATTGACGAGCTCCACACCCTGGTGGGAGCCGGTGCCGCGGAGGGTGCCATCGACGCCGCCAACATCCTCAAGCCGGCTCTGGCCCGGGGCGAGATCCAGTGCATCGGTGCCACCACCCTTAACGAGTATCGCAAGTACATCGAGAAGGACGCCGCCCTCGAGCGCCGCTTCCAGCCGGTATTCGTTGAGGAGCCGAAGCTGGAGGAGACCGTCGAGATCCTCTCGGGGGTGCGCAGCCTCTACGAAAAACACCACCGGGTGACCATCAGCGACAGCGCGGTGCGGGCCGCCGCCGAACTTTCGGGGCGTTACGTGAGCGACCGCTCCTGGCCGGACAAGGCGATCGATCTCATCGATGAGGCCTCAGCTCGGGTCCGGATGAAGTTGACCACCACCCCACCGGAGCTCCGCGCCAAGCAGCGCCGGGTGCGGGCGCTCCAAGCTCGCAAGGACGAAGCGGTCGAGAAGCAGGACTACGAGGCCGCCACCAAGCTCGACGAAGAGGCCAAGCTGCTCCGGGCGGAGTACGCGTTGGAGGAGGCCGCGTGGCGGGACGAGCTGGGGAAGACCGTGCCCGAGGTCAGCGAGGAGAACATCGCCGACATCGTCTCCTCCTGGACCGGGATACCGGTGAGCCGCTTGGTGGAGGCGGAAACCAAGCGGCTGCTGGCCATGGAGACCGAGATCCACAAGCGCCTGATCGGCCAGGAAGAGGCGGTCAAGATCGTCTGCCAGGCAGTTCGCCGGGCTCGAGCCGGACTCAAGGACCCCCGGCGCCCGATTGGGTCGTTCATCTTCCTGGGACCGACCGGCGTGGGCAAGACCGAGCTGGCCCGCTCGTTGGCTGCATTTCTCTTTGACAACGACGACGCTTTGATCCGCCTCGACATGTCAGAGTTTGCCGAGCGCCACAGTACCGCTCGGCTGGTAGGGTCGCCACCGGGCTACGTCGGCTACGACGAGGGTGGGCAGCTGACCGAGGCGGTCCGCCGTCGCCCCTACAGCGTCGTCCTCTTCGATGAGATCGAGAAGGCGCACCCCGACTTCTTCAACATGCTCTTGCAGATCCTGGAGGACGGCCGACTCACCGACGCCAAGGGCAAGGCGGTCAGCTTTGCCAACACCATCGTGATCATGACCAGCAACCTGGGCATCCAGGGGATCGGCTCGAATCTGTCGATGGGATTCCAGACCGGGGTTCCCGGACGGAGTGGCGAGGACCAGGAACACGGCAAGATGCGGGAGCGGATCACGGACGAGCTGAAGCGCGCTTTCCGCCCCGAGTTTCTCAACCGGGTCGACGCGGTGGTGGTCTTTCACCGTCTGCACGCCCACGAAACCCGTCAGATTGTTGATCTCATGCTGGTTCGGGTCCGGGAACACCTGCAACGTCAGGGCCTCAGCCTCTTGGTCACCGATCAGGCCAAGGACCTCCTGGCCGAGCGCGGATTCGACAAGCAGTTCGGAGCCCGACCGCTGCGTCGGGTGATCCAGGCGGACATCGAGGATCCACTGAGTGAGGAATTGCTGAAGATTGAGTACACCCCGGGGGATCTGGTGACCATCGACGTCGAGGACGGCAACATCCGGACCCACGTGGTGCCGGGACCGCCCCCGCCGCCTGAGCTTGTCGAGGAGCAACCTCCGGCTGCGGAGCCGGCCGGAGCGGGGGCCGCCGGTTCGACTGGCGGCGAAGGTGGCGGACCAGTCTGAGGCCGGGGAGGTACCCGGAACCGTAGCCGCCGCCGACAGCGCGGGTCAAACTCCGGCGGAGCGTCCCGCTCGGCTCCGCGCCGTTCGCATCGCGAGCCTGCTCGGGATGTCCGTGGGCGCGGTCCTGGGCACTCTTTACGCGACGGTAATAATCACCACCTTCAAGGCGTCCTTTACCGGCTGGGAGCTCAAATCTCTGGCACTGGTGGTGGGGCTCTTCTTGGGGTGTGGGCTGGGGTACCTGCTGGGCCCGGCGCTCAGCGTCCGCCCTTATGCGCGGGCCGAGGAGGAGTTAGCCAACATTCCGCTCCCCGAGCTGATCGGGGCGCTGGGCGGGGTGGTCGTGGCGCTGGTGATCGCCGCCCTGGTGTCCCTGATCGCGGCTGGGCTTCCGGGAGGACTGGGTTGGCTGGCGGCGGTTGGGGTGGCCGCCATCCTGGTGCCGCTGGGGATCTCGGTGGGGCGCCGGCGGAGACGCGAGCTGTCGCACCTCGGGCTTCCCCTGGGGGTCTCGGCCCCCGCGCTGGCCCGGGTGGTGGTCGACACCAGTGCGGTCATCGACGGCCGCCTCCTGGACCTCGCTCGGGCCGGGTTCTGCCTCTACGAACTGCTGATCCCCCAATTCGTCCTGGCCGAACTGCAGTCGGTAGCCGACTCGGCTGACCCGATCCGCCGGGCCCGCGGGCGCCGGGGTCTCGCGATGCTGGAGGAGCTGCGCTCGCTGCCCGGGCTGGACCTCGGCTTCCCCGACGTCGATTACCCGTCCATGCCCGAGGTCGATTCGCGCTTGGTACGGTTGGCTCGCGAGCAGCGAGCGGCGATCCTGACGGTAGATTTTAACCTCGACCGGGTGGCCCAGATTGAGGGTCTGACGGTTTTGAACCTCAACCAGCTGGCGACGGCACTCCGCCCGGCTCTGGTACCCGGAGAGAAGTTGGAGGTGGACGTGGTCAAAGAGGGGAGGGAGGCTGACCAGGGGGTGGGCTACCTGCCGGACGGGACCATGCTGGTGGTCGAGGGGGGGCGGAGCCACGTCGGGGAGAGGATGACGACGACCGTGCGAAGCGTGATCCAGACCGCCTCGGGGCGGATGGTGTTCGTGCAGGCGCCCGGGCTGGAGGAGGACCACGGTTCGCCCCCGGTCGTGGGAACCCACTCCAAACCCGCTCCGACGCCCCGGTCCTGAGCTTGGCGGAATCAACCCTGGGGACCACCGCCGTGGTGGCGGCGGCCGGGCTGGGGTCGCGGTTCGGGGGTCCCAAGCTCTGGGCCGATCTGCTCGGCCAGCCGGTCCTGGCCTGGGTGCTGCAGGCCCTGGGGGATCCCACCAGTGGGGTCGACGAACTGGTGGTCGTCGCCGACGCCGGGGATCACCACCGGGTCCAGGTGATCGCCGCCGCGGTTGCGCCCCGACTCAGCTGCCGCTGCGTCGCGGGGGGTGCCCGCCGGCAGGACTCGGTTTCCCAGGGGCTGCGACTGTGCACCCTAGAAATGGTGCTGGTTCACGATGGAGCCCGACCCGGGGTGACTCCCGAGCTCTGCGCCCGGGTGCTCCGCGCGGCGCGGGAGGTCGGGGCGGCGACCGCCTGTGTTTCGGTGTCGGACAGTACCGCCGTGGTCCAGTCGGGGCGCCTGAGAGAAGTACTGGCACGCTCCGAGCTGGTGGCGATTCAGACCCCCCAGGCCTTTCGGCGGGAGCTGCTGCAACGCGCTCATCAGGCGGCCTCAGCCACCAGCCGGGAGGCTGACGACGACGCCGCCTTGGTGCGGGCGCTGGGCGAGCCGGTAGCCGCTGTGCTCGGCGATCCTCGCAATCTAAAGGTCACCGGCGCCGAGGACCTGGTGGCTCTCCGCTCTTGGCTCGGCGCTGGCGTGGGCGCCCACCCGTGAGCGGACGACCTATTCCCGGAGTTGGCCTGGGGGTCGATGTCCATCGGCTCGGGGGCCAGGGACCGATCCATCTGGGCGGCGTGGAGATCGAGTACCGGCAGGGTCTCCTCGGTCACTCTGACGGCGACGTGCTCTGCCATGCCCTGGCCGATGCCCTCCTCGGAGCTTCGGGCCTGGGGGACATCGGGGAGCATTTCCCCTCCACCGACGAGCGCTGGCGGGGCGCTTCCTCCATCGATTTGCTCAGACAGGTGGGCGAGCTGCTGGCCGCCCAGCGCATCGAGATCTGGGGGCTCGATGGAACGGTGGTGGCCCAGGAGCCCCGACTGCACCCCTACCGCCAGGCCATGGCGGCTGCCGTGGGGGAGGCGCTGCGGCTGGATTTGGCCTGCGTTTCGATCAAGTTGAAGTCGACCGATGGCCTGGGGCTGACCGGCCGCGGTGAGGGAATGGCGGCGCTGGCGGTCGCCCGGGTGGGCATCGGAACTCCGACCGACCGGGAATAACATAAGCCGGGCATGCCAATTCGCCTCTACAACAGCCTGACCCAGGCCGTGGAAGTGTTGCATCCCCTGCACCCCGGCCGGGTCCAGATGTACACCTGCGGACCGACCGTTCACGATCGCGCCCACATCGGCAATTTTCGGACCTACCTGGCCGAGGATCTGCTCCGCCGCCATCTGGAGGCGCGCCACCTCAAGGTGGAGCAGGTGATGAACATCACCGACGTCGACGACAAGATCATCGCCAAGGCCACCGCCTTGGGGCAGACCCTCGCCCAATTCACCACCCCCTATATCGAAGCCTTCTTCGCGGATCTGGACACGCTCGGAATTCAACGGGCGGAGCAGTTCCCTCGGGCGACCGAGTACCTGGACTCGATGCGGGCCCTGGTGGAGCGGCTGATCGCCACCGGGCATGCCTACCCCAGCGAGGGCTCCGTCTACTTTCGCATTGCCTCCTTTCCCAGTTACGGCCGACTGACCCACCTGGACCTGAAGGGGTTGAGTGCGGGCGCCAGCGGACGGATCGACTCCGATGAGTACGAGGCCAAGGAGGCGGTCGGGGACTTCGCGCTCTGGAAAGCTGGGTCGGAGGGAGAGCTGGCCGCCTGGCCATCCTCATTCGGCTGGGGACGGCCCGGCTGGCACCTGGAGTGCTCGGCCATGGCGATGGCCCTGCTCGGGGAGTCGATCGACATCCACTGCGGTGGGGTTGACAACAAATTCCCCCACCACGAGAACGAGATTGCCCAGTCCGAGGCGGCCACGGGCAAGAGCTTCGTCCGGCTCTGGTTTCATGTCGAGCACCTCCTGGTGGAGGGAGGCAAGATGGCCAAGTCGCAGGGCAATTTCATGACCCTTTCGGCGCTGATCGACCGGGGTCACAGCCCGTTGGCGGTGCGCTATCACCTGCTCGGCAACACTCACTATCGGCAGCGCCTGCATTTCCGCGAGGAGGACCTGGTGGGAGCGTCGGAATCGCTGGACCGGCTGGCGACCTTCTGGCGGCGCTGTGCGGCCGCTCAGGGAGGCGAGCTGAAGACGGCGGGGTCGGGCGATCCGCTCACCGTGGCCGCTCAGCGAGCTGGAGATCGTTTCGAGGCGGCCATGGACGATGATCTGAACCTGCCCCTGGCGCTCGGGTCGCTCCACGACCTGGCCCGGGAGGGCAACCGGCTGCTCGATGAGGGTCGGGTCGGAAGCGACGGCTGCGGCGCGGCACTCGCGACGCTGCGCAGTGCCGACAGTCGCCTGAGCGTCATCGAGCGGGCGGCGGTCACCGAAGACTCCCAGTTGAATCAGGATGAGCAGCAGGCACTTGACCGTCGCGAAGAGGCTCGGCGCAAGGGCAACTTCTCCAAAGCCGACCGGATCCGTGATCAGCTGCTGGAACTCGGCATCGTGGTCGAGGACACCAAGGAAGGCACTCGCTGGCATCGACTCTGATGCCCGAGATTCTCTACGGGCGCAACCCGGTTTTGGAAGCCCTCCGGGCGGGACGCCGGATTCGCCGGCTGCTAATCGCGCCCGGTCTCAGCTCCGATCTGCGCTTAGGCGAGATCATCCAGCTCGCCGAGGTGGCCGGGGTGCTGGAGGAGATCACGCCTAGAGGCCGGCTGAGCGATGTCGCCCACACCGAGCACCACCAAGGCGTGGCCGCCTACTTCGATGGCCGACAGTTGGCCAACCGGGATATTCTGCGCCAGATTCTGGAGACGCAGAATCCGAGCTGGCCCCCCGCCTTTCTCTGTTTGGATGGAGTTCAGGATCCCCAGAATCTGGGTTCTCTGGCCCGCACCGCGGAGGTGCTGGGAGTCACCGCCCTGATCCTGCCCCGGCATCGCAGCGCCCCCCTTTCGGCGGCCGCGGCCAAGGCCAGCGCCGGGGCCATCGAGCATCTCCAACTGGTGCGGGTGGTCAACCTGGTCCAGACCCTGCGCGAGCTGAGTGATCTGGGGGTCAAGGTGGTGGGGCTAGATGCGGCGGGAGATCGACGCTGCGACCAGGTGGATCTCCGAACCCCGGTGGCCCTATTGGTGGGGTCGGAAGGAGAGGGGCTCCGGAGCCTGACCCGTCGCCACTGCGACGACCTGGTGTCGGTCCCGATGGGCGGCCGAGTTCAGTCCCTCAACGCCGCGGTGGCCGGCGCCCTGCTCATGTATGAGATGGCTCGGCAGCGCCAGTTCAGCTATTTGGCGAGTCCGCCGGTCAACTAGGCACCGGCCCGGCGTTGCCTATACTGCCGAACTGCCCCGGCTCCGCCGACGTAGCTCAGTGGTAGAGCAGCTGTTTTGTAAACAGCTGGTCGGGAGTTCGAATCTCCCCGTCGGCTCCAGCCATACAAACTAGATCCGATAACCGTGATTCAGCTGCTCGGAAGCGCGAAGTGCCAGCAAAGCGCGGGGGCCGATCTGGTTGGTAAACAGCCGCCGAGGCGGCGGGAATATTCGAACCCGGTAGTTGAGTTCGGTGGGATCTGGGCTCGGGGGCCAAACCTCGCCCCAGATCGGATCGGGCTGGGCGCGGGTGATCAGCAGCGGGCCGCGCCCACTCCGAGCCGCCCTTGGATTGTTACAACGGGACAATTCGTCGCCGCTGTAACGTGAGCTTCAGTTCTGCTAGGGGACCGCTGAGCCACGGACGGTAGCTCGCCGCAGGGGCGGACGGGGAGGGGATTCTCACGGAAGCTTGGGACTCCGCGTCGGCGGGGGTGGTTCGGGTCAGGTGCTCCGGGCGAGCAAGGCGGTCGAAGGTTCCGGTTAGGGAATCCCGCGTCGAGGATCGGGCCGAGCGGCCCGCGCAGCCGCGCGAGTTGGCATGTGTTGGGGGGTGATGCCTCTGGACCTTCAGCAAAGTGACTCGCGGCGCTCCGAAGGAGAAGTCCGCACCACACCACGCTCGATAAGAAAGGGGATTCATGCTGCGAAAGTCGACGATCACCCTGTTGGCGGTGGCACTGTCGGGGATTAGCATCGCTGCGGTTTCGGCCGCAGGATCTTCCGCTGACACTCACCAGACCTCCTCCGTGCTCTACAGCAGTTTGGTGAGCCCATATTCGGCGACCAACCCGCCTAACGAGTGGTGGAGCCTATCGTTCGGCGGGACGAATGCAACCCAGTTCGGAGCCAAGATCAACCTGGCGTCACCGTCACGGCTTAGCGGTGCCACGGTGATGCTGGACTCGCAGGCGTGCGAGTCCGGGAGCGGAGCGTCGTGCTCGACGACACCCGGTGCAACGTTCTCAGTGCCGATCACCTTCAACATCTACCAACCCGGGGCCACCGGAGGCAGCGTCGGGGCGCTCTTGGCCACTCAGACCAAGACCTTCCATGTGCCCTACCGTCCGTCCGCTGATGCGACGGCGTGCGCTGCGACCACGTCTTCGATCTTCCCGGGGTTCTCGAACGACGGCACGCAGTGGTTCAACCCGGCGACGGGCAGCTGCTACTTCGGTGTCGTCTACGCCGCCAACTTCAATTTCAACGACCGGCAGAACCTGCCGGCCACGGTTGTCTATGGCATCTCGTACATCGCCACGTCTGGGCCCGCCAGCTCGTTGAACGTTCTGTTGTCGACCGAGTCATCCTCGGGGGCGGTCACCGTCGGTTCGGACACAGATCCAGGCAACCTGTTTGTGGCGGCCGGGTCAACTTCGAACGCTCTCGGCGGCGCCAGTGGTCAGATCACCTGCTCAGCGGTCGGGACCTCGTTCCAGGAATACAACACCGCCGTTGGCGCGACCGGTTGCGGAACGGACACGCAGCAAGGCGGGGGCGCTCCGTTCGAACCGATTGCGTTTGTCCCTGCCGTGGAGCTCGATGGCGGAAACTAAGTAACTCAAGAACGAACGGCATCAAAGGATCCCCGGCCCCTCGGGCCGGGGATCCTCGCCTTTGCCGGACCTGGCGGCCCGAGCTGGGGCGTGGTTGCTCAGGTGAGCCGTTTCGACGCCAGTGCAAGCAGCCGCAGTGGAGGTCCTCGTTCAGGTTGCGGTTGCTGGTCTGGACCTTTACCGCTCGACGTCGCAGCCGCAGAGGGCGTCAGTTCTGAAGCTCACTGCACCCGCACCAGCGCCACTGCTCAACCAGTCCGCGCGGCGGGTGCCTTGGCTCCTTCGGCAGGAACGAACTGCGCCGGCCCCTGGCTCAGAGTGAGCAAGGCGAGATCCGCCCGGGACGCCGTGCGCCGTCCGGTCCGGTCATCGGGTCAGAGTCGGTGGAGCCCACCCGGCTGCCTACTGCACTTCAGGCGGGGAGACCCGCTGGGGGACGTCTCGTTCATACCCGAAAACTTCGACCTCTACGCTTGCACCCTGGAGCTAGAACGCACGGCGTGGGGGTGAGGTGCTTCGTAAACAGCTGGTCGGTAGTTCGAGTCTCCCCGTCGTGCTTCACCGAGTGTTGTAGACAGCGAAGTCGGATTCGTGCTCGAGGTGGGCAACTACGGAATGGCTCGTCCGGCTTCCTGCGCCTGCCGCAAGGGTGGCAGGGTCGGTGGGTCGACGGTACCGAGGTGGGCAGCGGATGTCGCCGGGTCGTTGATCTGGCTCCGCGGTGGGCCGGGTTCGCCACTTTCCGATCATGAAAGCCTGGAATCCTTTCCGCCAAAGTCCCCGTGACCGCGCCGGCCTCAGTTTCACTGGTGGGCGCGTGCCAGAATGCCGTGTCGGTGGTTGGACTGGTCCGGAGTTGACTCGCCTTCAGCTCGGCCGAAATCGAGGTCCTGTCCCCCTGCCCCGGATGTGAATCCGCGTCGTCAACCAGGATGGTGGAGGAGAGCTCACAATCAGAAATCGCGGCCGCCGGCTGGGGGACGGCGCCCCGAGGATCTCAGGGCGTTACCTGGAGGAGACCGTCCTGGGGTGGACCTCCACGCTCAGGGAATTCACAGGACCAGACAATAGCCTTGGGACGCATGCCGGAGTCGATGAGGCGGCCGCGACCTGACGACGCCATGCTGCAGCGCGATTGGGCCGACCCCGAGGTGTTCCAGGACGGTTCGGTCGAAGGTAACGCCCGACTGACCGGGACGCTGGGCCTGGTCCTGCTGGTCCTTTTGGCGATGGAGGGATTCACCATCCTCGCCATCCGGCCCCTGCTCGCGGCCCACGTCTTTTTGGGTATTTTGCTGGTGCCGCCGGTCCTGCTCAAGATCGGCACCACCTTCTGGCGGTTCGCTCGCTTTTACCTGGGCGCGGCCGACTACCGCCGGCGGGGTCCTCCTCTCCTGTTCATGCGCCTTCTCGGGCCGCTGGTGGTCATCTCGACGGTCGCGGTGATCGGCACCGGGATTGCTTTGCTGCTCGCCCCGCTTGCCTGGCGTTCGTCGCTGCTGACCCTGCACCAGGGGACCTTCGTTCTGTGGTTTGGCCTGATGGCGTTGCACGTGCTGGGACATCTGCTGGACGGGCTCCGGCTGGGGTCTCGGGATTGGCTGAGCCGAGGTCGAGATCGCCTCGCCGGGGTCGGGGCCAGGCAGTTTGCCGTGGCGGGCAGTCTGGTGATGGGCACTATTTTGGGGGTGCTGGTCCTGCCCGCCACCAACGGGTGGCCGCTGATCGGCGGCAACTGACAGTTTCTGACGTAGTGCCCTCCTAGCCCCTTGGGTTTGGAGGTGATCGCTGCCGGGCCGGAATCGACTTTTGAACCCGACCGGTGGTCGTTACTAAGCTGACTCCCAGGCAATCCCAAGTCTCCGTGGAGACAAGCACGTCACACTCGGGCAATGGACAACCGACCCCTCAATCAGGTTCCGGCAGCGCGGCGCCACGGTGAGGGCCTGACCCGGCGGCTCACCGTCGCCCTGACGGCTGCTGTGATGCTCTCCACGGGGATCGCGGCCGGGTTGGTTTCACAGCTCCTGCCGGGCAGGACGACCTCCTCCTCCGTGGCCACATCCACCGGCGCGGCCGCCCCGCCCGCCACCTCCGGCGGCTCGAGTGGACTGGCGCCGGCGGCAGCCCCGGCGGGGGCGGTCCCTGCCGTGGTGTCAGGTGGGTCCTGACCACTCGAGAGGCTGGCGCCCGGGAAAACCGCCGCAGCTAATCAGGGCGGCGGCCATTCCCTGCGTCGGGATGGTCCGTGGGCTTGATCCAGATCAATCTTCGGTTCGGGTTCAACTCAAGGTGGAATCGGTTGGCCAGCGCCAGTCTCGGCGATGGCTGGGCTGCAGTTCGCCGAGGCGCCCAGCCGGGGCAGCCAGACAACCTCGCCGCTCACAGCTCCTCTGGAACCGATGCCAGACTGCGCCGCGGCGTCCACCCCGAGGGACGTCATGATCTCGGCGGCGGTCGCGGTGAGCAATCCTTCGGCCCTGTGGTATCTCGGCCGGGGAAGCGGCCTGGTCTTGCTCGGCCTGTTGAGCGCCAACCTGGCACTAGGCGTCGCCATCCAGGGGGGCTGGCGCCCGCCCACCTGGCCCCGCTTCGCGATCCAGGGAGTTCACCGAAACGCGGCCCTGCTGGCGGTGGTGCTGCTCGCGGTCCACGTCATCACCCTCGAACTGGACCCCTTCGTCGGGGTGGGGTGGTGGGCTGCCTTCGTGCCCTTGGTCAGTCCCTACCGGCCGCTCTGGGTGGGGCTCGGCGCTCTGAGCCTGGACATCTTCCTGGCGGTTGTGGTCACCAGCCTTCTGCGCCGCCACCTCCGGCCCGCCTGGTGGCGTTTGGTTCACTGGCTCGCCTACCTCTCCTGGCCGGTGGCGGTGCTCCATTCCATCGGGACCGGAACCGATACGCATGTAGGTGCGGTGTTCGTCTACGAGCTCGCCTGCCTCGGTCTGGTCGTCGCAGCCCTGCTGGTTCGACTGGCGCGAGCAGCCCAGCTTTCTCAGTCACAGCGCCGCGCCGGTTGGGCAGTGGCCATCCTGCTTCCAGTGGCCGTCCTGATCTGGTCGGCGAGCGGCCCCCTCCAGCGCGGCTGGGCCCGGCAGGCGGGGACTCCGACCACAGTCCTGTCCTCCGCCGGGGGCGCAACTGCGCCGGCCGGAGGTGGATCGGCCTCGGTTCTCGCCCCCTTCACAGCCAGCTTCGTCGGGACGGTAACGACCTCCCAGTCGGGAGCCTCGGCGATTCTCACCATTCAAGGGCAGGCGCCGGCCGGGACGGGAAGCTCCCTGTTGGTGACCCTCCGGGGTCAGCTCCAGGCCGCGGGCGGGATCGTGGTATCCAGTGGCAGTGCTACCTACTCCGCCGCCAACTCAGTGGCGACATACCGGGGACCGATCGTCGGGGTCGACGGCGGCGTCGTGGAGATGCAGTTGCGCACCGCGGCAGCGCTGCCAGTGCGGGTGACCCTGGTCCTCCAGGGCGAAGCGGGACCCACTCAGGTCAGCGGCCAACTGTACTTCGGTACCTCCCCCGCAGGAGATCGGTGAAATGGGGGCTGGCCGATGACCTCGGCGACCGTGGTCCAAGGCCGGAGTTTTGCTCGCTCGCGGGGAGCGCTCGTCCCGGCGCGCCTGCTGGGGGGGCCGAGCCGCTCCGACGCTGAGACCTGGGTCGAGCACAACTCCCGACTGGGCGGAGCCATCTCATCAGCCCGGGGCAGGCATCACCCAGCTCAACTCATCGCCATGATCCGGCGCGCGGGCCTCACCGGTCGCGGCGGGGCGGGGTTCCCGGCTGCGGATAAACTCGCTGCCGTCCGGGGCCAGCCGCGCCGTCCGGTGGTGGTGGGGAATGGCAGCGAGACCGAGCCCGCATCAGCTAAGGACGATCTTCTCCTGCGCCTCCGGCCCCACCTGGTGCTGGATGGGTTGGAGCTGGTCGCCGCCACTCTCAAGGCCGAACGGATCTTCGTGGTGGTGCCGTCAGCGCTCGCCGCACGGAGCGTTTTGCGGGCTCTGCGCGAGCGGGAGAGCGAATCCAGTCGCGGCCCTGCCGTTGAGGTTGCGCTCGGTCCGACGAATTTTGTGGGAGGCGAGGAGACCGCCCTGGTGCGCTGGTTGGAGGGTCTTGCCGCCCTGCCCCGATTCCAGCCCCCTCGAGGCTTCGAGCGAGGCTGGCGGGGAAAGCCGACCTTGGTTCAAAACGTGGAGACGCTCGCCAACCTGGGGCTGATCGCCCGCTTTGGGCCGGAGTGGTTCCGCCAACAGGGCACTCCCGAAGAGCCCGGTACCTGTCTGGTGACCTTGAGCGGCGCCTTTTCTCATCCCGGCGTCTACGAAGTTTCCATCGGAATGCCGCTCTCGGAATTGGTGGTGGCGGCCGGGGCGGATCCGAGCGCGGCGGCGTTGCTCGCGGGCGGGTACTTCGGCAGCTGGCTCCAGCCCGCTCAATTCCCGGCAGCGAAGGTCTCTCGGGCCGGGCTTCGAGAGCTAGGAGCCTCTCCCGGGGCGGGTGTGTTCCACCTCCTGGCTCCGGGGAACTGCGTTGTCCGGGAGTCCCAGCGCTTGGTGCGCTGGCTGGCCGGGGAGAGCGCCGGGCAGTGTGGCCCGTGCGCCCAGGGGCTGCCCGCGATGGCTGAGACTCTTGAGCGCCTCTCCGATCCTCTCCAGGCGACCGAACAGGGGGTGCGGCTGATCGCTCGCTGGTGCGCCCAGGTGGAGAACCGAGGTGCCTGTCGCCACCCCGACGGAGTGGTTAACCTGATCAGGTCCACCCTGTCCGATTTCGGAGCCGAAGTCGAACTCCATATTCGGGGCCGCTGCTCCGGTACGGTCTCCACTCCGCTGCCCCTGCCGACGGATTGGGAGAGAGTGGTTTGAGCGCCCGGTATCTCCGGGTCGATCCCACGCTCTGTGTCGGTCACGGACTTTGCGCCGAGCTCTTCCCGGAGCGGGTGCGCTTGGACGACTGGGGCTTTCCCATCATCGCCCCGGATGAGCTTCCCAGCTCGCTGCAACGGGCAGCTCGTCGGGCCCAGACTTCCTGCCCTGCACTCGCCCTGAAGTTGGACCGGACGCCTCCCCGTCGGCCGATCGACCCGGGGTTGCCCCGGCGCGGGATCAGAACTGCGCAGTAAGCCTGGTGGCGCGGCTTGCCCGCTGGCGTTGGCTCGGAAACGGGTCGGCGCACGACCCCTCTAAACTCCCCGCGCGCGGGAACGGGCCACGCCCGATAGCACCCATCTCAGGGGATGGACGAGCACGCTTGGGAGCGCATCTAAAACCGGTCCGCGGCGCGGACCGCTTCCTAGCGTCTTACGACTGACCTGGAGTTCTGGCGGTTCAGTTACCGGTGACGCGAGTCACAAACTGGTTCTCGACGATCATGGCGGTCAGGGCGACGAAGTCGGTCAGGAAGAACATGAAGATGACCGGAAGGACAACGAACCTCCAAGAACGCTGAGCCCCTCCAGAATGGCTGAGGAAGATCACGGCTCCCAGGTAGGTAGCGCCCAGCATGAGCACTAGGGCCATGGTCAAGATCGTCATGCCGGGAATAGCTCCGAAGACCGCCATGCCGCCCTCCCTGTACTTCCAGCGGACGCTGCTCGTCTGAGATCCGTCTGAACGGACTGCCGACAAGTGCCGCCCAGAGTCTAGGATCGAGGCCGGAGCCGTGTCAACCGTTCGTATTCCCTCATCCAAAATCACACCGTGGGGCGATCGCTCCCGCAGCCAAGAATCGCACCCACGGCGGCTCGCCGGAGGTTGGAGGTGAGGGGGCCGAGCCCAGGCGAATCTGGGAGCGGTACGAGCTGGCCGAAGAGTTGGCACCAAGGTATCGGCGGGCGAGGCGTCGAGAGCGCGGCGAGATCCTGGACGGTTTCTGCTTGGCCACGGGATACGAGCGCAAGCATGCATTGCGAGTACTCCGGGGGCGCAAGCGGGTGATCGCAGCAGCGATTCCGCTGCGCCGACCCGATCCGCCGGTGGTCAAGACGGAGAGTCCGATCGGGAGTCGGCTGGCAGGGGCTCGACGAGAGGTGGCCCTGAGGGGTGGACGCCGTTCCTCTGGTTTTGGCCCAGGTCCTTGAGGTCCCGGTCCCGGTGAAGGTCCCCTGCGCCCGATTGATCACCAACCGGCGGGGTGGCGGAACTCTCTGCCACGCGGCAGCACCGAGGCAACGGCTGACGGCGGGAGCCTGCGTTAGGTAGTTCTGGGCCGGCTCGACCACTTGCTGGTCGACCAGAGGATCCACTACGTGTAGCGGAAGTCTTCCCCGGTCGTCGGCGATCAGTTCTCCGGCCCGTTCCCCGAAGGTCGCCCGCTCTCTTTCCATGGGGTGACCGATTCCCTGACCCTCCACCCCACTCGCCCGCATGGTTGACAGAACCCGATCCGGTCCGTAGGATTCTGCGGTGAGTCGGATGGAACTCAGCCGCAGGCTCGGCGCCCGAGGCGGCGGCCTACTTTCAGGGAAGAGTCGGTAGCAGGGGGAGCCAGCGTAAAATGAGTTCGGCGCGGAAGCTGACGATCGTCAGCGGGTTCCTGCTCTTCGGTGTCATCGCACTGGCGCTGTACGTCATTGTCTGGCTCGCTTACAACCCTGAGACCATCACGCCGCCAACCCACGTCAATGCGGCTGGGCGCACGACCACCAACATGGAGTTGGCGACCGTGGGGGCGATCGACATGGGCACCCACCCGAGCTGGGTCGCTTACCTGATCCGCCAGGACGGCAAGTGGGTCAGCTCCACCGTCTGGCAGGTCCCGGCCCATTCCGTAGTCCATGTGACGGTTTTGGAGTACGACACTCAGACCGGTCTGCGGAATCCGTTCCAAAGCATGGTGCGGGGAACGGTCGGCGGGGTGGAGTATGTCAACGGCAAGGCCGTGCGCTACATGAATCCCAACCTCCCCGCCCACACCTTCTCCATTCCCGAGCTCGGGCTCAACGTGCCGCTCGAGGGAATCAGCCAGAGTTCGTACCCCGGATCGATCGCCAACCCCCACAACACCCACGTGACGATCACCTTCTCGTTCCGCACCGGCGGGGCTCAGACCCTCCACTGGCAGTGTTTCGTTCCCTGCGCCGCCGGTTACCTGTTTGGCCAGGGCGGGCCGATGCAAACGGTTGGCTACATGGACGGATATCTGAAGGTCGTTTCCCGCTGATCGATCGGCTGTTTTCCACTGACTGAGTAATCAAGGAGTCCGCACTGTGAGCACAAAGCGACACCTAATCATCCCGGGGATCATTGCCGCGATTCTGGCGGTGATCGGGGATCTGCTAGTCGCCTTTGTGCTTCACATGCCTCCCGGCCACGCCACGACCGCGGCCAACGACGACACCTTCACCGGCCAGGTGTTCGCCATCATTTCGTGGTCCGTCGGTGCCGCCGTGGTGACCTACGGGGTGTACTTCATCGCGATGGCCAAGCGGGCCCCCGACGCCCCTGCGCCAAGCACCGGGTATCTGCGGGTCCACCTCGGACTGCAGATTGCCTGGATCGCCACGAGTGTCACCTTGGTGATGTTCGCGGCGGGACTTGGGGTGGTCGCGCTCGAAGGTCAAACCAACCCGCACTTGGTGGTGCCTGCCAAGGCGCTCGCCGCCGGTGCTGGGCGCGACCCCCTGATCATCCAGGTGATCGGTCAGCAATGGCAGTTCACTTACCGCTATCCGCAGTACGGTGGCTTCGAGACGAATCAGCTGCGGCTTCCCACCGGACGGTTGGTCCAATTCGACGTGACCTCGTTGGACGTTTCCCATTCGTTCAGCGCCTACCAGTTGGCGGTGAAGATCGATGCGATCTCCGGGATCAACAACGTCGGCTATGTGTACGTGCTTCATCCCACCGTCATCGACGTACGTTGCGGCGAGTTGTGCGGGCTATGGCACGGCTACATGACCCAAGTCGGTTCCCAAGTCGGGAGAGTATTGACCCCTTCACAGTTCTCGTCATGGCTGAGTTACGCCGAAAGCACCTATGGACCAGAGGAAAGCAACCTGCCCAAGTTCAGCCTGACCTATTACCCGAACCCACTGACCTACTGATCCGGTCCGCCGGGCGACCATTAACACAATTGCGAACTGAGTGAGTTGGAGGCACCCTTGAGTCAGACAGCCATCGCCAGCGGACGGGCCCCAGTGGAGTTTTCGGCACGCCGCCTCTTCCTGAGCCAGAATCTGCTTACGGCGTGCATCGTAGGCGCGCTCGCCGGAGTGGTCGCGTACTGGATCGGGGCCCAACTCGATACCACCGACAACGGCGATGGAGGCATCCTGCTCGGTTATATCGTCGGCGCTGCCGGCTTTATGATCACCCTCGGCTTTGCCAACGATCTGATCCTCAGATTGCGCGGACGCCCGAGTGCCAGCTTGGTCAAGACGGCCGAGGGCAGGGGCTGGACCGAGTACTTCGGAATCTCCCTAGACCACAAGGTGGTCGGGATCCAGTTTGCGGTCGGCGTCACCTTCATGTTCCTGCTGGCAGGCTTTCAGGCCATGATGATTCGGACCGACCTGATGTTCCCCAATGGTGGGCCGTGGCCCGCCGGACAGTACACCACCCTGGTCGGACTCCACGGCCTGATGATGATGTTCGTCGCCACCTTGATCCTCATCGGCGCCTTCGGCAACTACTTCATCCCGCTGATGATCGGGGCCAAGCGGATGGCGTTTCCTCGGCTGGAGTCGTTCGCCTTCTGGCTGGTTCCGCTGGGCGCTCTGATCCTGTATTCCACCATCTTCGCCGGCTTCGGGGGAGGCTTCAACACCGGTTGGTACCTGTACGCGCCCCTCTCCGTTGAGGCCCGGGCCGGGATGGACGGCGCCATCGTCGGGTTCGCCTTCATCGGCGTCGCGGCGTCAATCGCCGGGATCAACCTGCTGGCGACCATTTTCGTGATGCGGGCTCCGGGGATGACCTGGAGTCGGATGCCGATTTTCGCCTGGTCCATGGTGGCTGTGGAGTTCCTCTCAGCGCTCGCTCCTCCGGTCTTGGCCTGCGCCTTGATCATGGTGGGGATGGACCGGGCGGTCCAGTCATCGTTCTTCGAAGCGTCGGGCGGTGGTACCACCTTCCTCTACGAGGAGATGTTCTGGTTCTTCGGTCACCCCGAGGTGTACATCTTCATAATTCCCGCCTTTGGCATCGCCATGGAGATCCTGCCGGTCTTTGCCCGGAAGCCTCTCTTCGGCTATCGGCTCGCCGTCGCCGGGATGATGGGTGTCTCCCTGATGAGCTGGTTTGTCTGGAACCACCACATATTCACCAGCGGGATCGCGCCTGGACTGCGGCCGTTCTTCATGACCGCGACCGAGCTGATCTCCATCCCGACTGGCGTGGTTTTCCTCGCCCTGCTGGGCACCATGTGGAGGGCGCCACTCCGGTTCAAGTTGCCCCTGCTCTTCGTGCTGGCCCTCTTCTTCAACTTCTTGATCGGGGGTCTAACCGGAGTCTTCCTCTCCGACGTGCCGCTTGACACCACGCTTCACGATGGATTCTTTGTGGTGGGCCATTTCCACTACACGATCGTTGGGGGCGAGATCTTTGCCCTCTATGCGGCTAGCTACTACTGGTTCCCGAAGATCACGGGCAAGATGCTGAACGAGAAAATTGGCAAACTGCACTTTTGGACCGCCTTCATCTTCTTCAACACGACTTTTCTGCCGATGTTCGCGGTCGGGTATCTGGGGATGCTGAGAAGAAGCCCGGTCTACGCAGCCAATCTGCACGGTCTGAATCTGTGGATCAGCATCAACGCTTTCCTGTTCGGCCTGTCAAACCTGATCTGGCTGATCAACATCATCTACTCATGGGTATTTCAGACGGAGCGGGCCCCAGCGAACCCGTGGGAGTCGCGTTCCCTGGAGTGGCAGGTGGCTACTCCGATTCCGGCCGACAACTTCGATCGAATCCCAACCATTGTGTCGGGTCCATACGAATACGGCGACGCCAATGCACGGCCGGTCGCCGAATGGCCCGATGGCGGACAATTTCCTTCACCAATTCCGGCCACCTGAAGGTGATAGCTAGATGATTTCTGACAACCCAGCGTCAATCGGAGGGCTGCGCCGCGGTGGGCGGGCCCACTCGCCGGAGCAGATCGCGCGCATTCCGCTGGTCGGTACCTGGCTGTTGATCGGAGCTGACTTCTTCTTTTTGCTCCCGCTCTTCTTCGCCTTCTTTCTTTTGCAGGAGACCAACAACAACGGCATGTGGCAGCCCAAGGGAGTCCACGCGCCCAACCAAGTTCTGGGCGCAGCCGTGGTCGTGCTGGTCGCGGCGGGCATTCTGGTAGCGCAGTTCGGGCTGAAGCATCTTCAGAGCCAAAACACTCTCGCCAGATTTGCCAATGTGGGTCGGTCGGCCGCAGTTCTGATGTTGGTCGCTGTGGCGGTCGCGATTTGGCAGCTGTCTCACGTCGGGTACGGGATCAGCAGCGGGGCCTACGCCAGCGTGTTCTTCGCGACCTGGATCATGCTCTCAATTCAGGTGGTAGCTCTCGCTCTTTGGGTGCTGAGCCTGGCCAACCGGGCTGGCTACGAGTCCCAGCACCCCATCCAGATGCCGGGTCCGGACGCCGTTGAGGAGGTCGCCACGCCGATCTCGGCTCTGGCTCACTCCTATGGGATGTTCGCCCTCTTTTTGGGGAGCGTCGTAGTCTTGGCGTGGCTGGTCACCTACTTCTTGTAGGCGCTGGTTCCTCTGGGGCTCGGTAGGGAGGAAGGGGCTCGGGTCGACTCGTGCCCGGGCAGGAATTCACCGGTGGTGGTCGCCAGGACGGGTCGCGATAGGTTCGATTGATGCGCATACTCGTAAGGGGTCACTTCTCATCTCTGACTCGATCGTGGAGACGGTATCGGCGGGGACTTCCGGCGCGCCATTAAACGCGTCGGTCGGGGTCTGGACCGGACCGCGGGCTCTGGCGTCGCGTCGGGTGATCAAGCAGGTGGTGTCGGACTATCTCAGCTTGACCAAGCCGGGGGTCATGAGTCTTCTGCTGGTCACGGAATTTCTCGCCATGGTGATTGCCGCCCGGGGTTGGCCAGGCCTGGGCCTGAGCATGGCCGCAGTCGCCGGGGGGGCGTGTGCCTCGGGGGGGGCGGCGGCGATCAACTGCTGGTTCGACCGCGACATCGATGCGGTGATGGGTCGTACCCGGCATCGGCCGGTGCCAGCCGGCCGGATCCGGCCGGGCAGCGCCTTGGCTTTCGGGGTGGGACTCAGCCTAGCCGGTTTTCTAGTGTTCCTGACCTTGGTCAACCCGTTGGCAGCGGTGCTGTCGGCGGCGGGCGGAGCCTTCTACGTCTTCATCTACACCGTCTGGTTGAAGCGCGCCACCAAGTCGAACATAGTCATCGGCGGGGCCGCTGGAGCTATCCCCCCCTTGGTCGGGTGGGCCGCGGTGACCCATGGAATCGGTCCAGTCGGGTTGGCCCTGTTCGCCGTGGTGTTCCTCTGGACCCCACCCCATTTCTGGGCCCTCTCGCTGATCGTCCGGCGAGATTACGCGGCAGTCGCGGTGCCAATGCGGCCGGTGGTGGTGGGGGTCAAGCGAACTCGCAGCAGCATCGTCGGATACACCGTGCTCCTGGTGGCCTTCAGTTGCAGCCTGGCCATCTGGCTCGGGCCGGCGGAGCTGGCGGTCGCCCTACTTCTTGGTGCCCCCTTCGTCGGGCTGAGCGTGATGGTCCTCCGAGAGGCGTCCGGGATGCGCTGGGCCAGGCAGTTATTCCGATTCTCGATGATCTACCTATTCGTCTTCTTCCTCGGGACGGCGGGCGTAGCCGTCTTCGCTCGGTAAGTTCGGGGACGGGTCAGCTCAGGAGTTGACGACGCCGAGACAGACCACCACGATGAAGAAGGAAAGTGCGGCCCCGAGGAACATGAACGCGATGAGCCAGCCTGTGCGGCTCATGCGGAGGTGGGTCTGGAGGTCCCCCAGGGTCTGAGGTCCGTCGCCCCCGGGGGATCCCGGGTAGGCGCCGCTCAAATCCGGGTCCGTTGGAACATCCACACCACCGAGTATAGAGGGGAAGCTCGCAGGCCGCGCCAAGTTCAATCTGAGCTGCGCCACCTAGAATGCTGTAATTGGGCATGCAGTTCGAGGACCTGCTCCCCCGTCTCAGCTACCTGGGCGAGGGCGAGGTGGCCACGCTGGAGCGGGCGTACCGGGTAGCTGAGCTGGCCCATGATGGCCAGCTGCGTCTCTCTGGCGAGCCTTACATTACCCATCCCCTAGCCGTTGCGGCCATCCTGGCGGACCTCCACCTCGACACGGACGCCTTGGCGGCCGCACTGCTGCACGACGTGGTCGAAGACACCCCGGTCGAGGCGGACCAGATCCGGGAGGAGTTCGGCGCCACGGTCGAAAAGCTGGTGGCCGGAGTGACCAAGCTGGGCCGGATCAAGCTTCACAGCCAGGCTCAGGTTCAGGCCGAAAACATCCGCAAGATGCTGATCGCCATGGCCGAGGATCTCCGGGTGGTGCTGATCAAGCTGGCCGACCGGATGCACAACATGCGAACCATCGGAGCCCTGCCCGAGGAGCGCCAGCGGCGGATCGCCCAGGAGACGATGGACATCTACGCCCCGCTGGCGCACCGGCTGGGGATCTGGCAGATGAAGGCGGAACTGGAGGACCTCGCCTTCTCGGTGCTAGACCACGACAACTACGACCGGGTTCGCCAGGAGGTGCACCTGAGGCGACGCCAGCGGATCGTCGTTTTGGAACAGGCGTGCCAGCGCCTCGAAGCCGAGCTGGCTGACGCCGGCATCCAAGCCGAGGTGCTGGGCCGGCCGAAGAACCTCACCAGCATCTTTCGCAAGATGCAGCAGGGCGGCAAGACAATTCGGGAGATCTACGACCTGGTCGCGCTGCGGGTGATCTGCGACGACATTCGGGGGTGCTACGGGGCGCTCGGGGTGGTGCACTCGCTGTGGAAGCCGATCCCGGGCCGATTCAAGGACTACATCGCCATGCCCAAGGGAAATGGCTATCAGTCGCTGCATACGACCGTCGTCGGGGAGGGTGGCGAGCCCGTCGAGATCCAGATTCGCACTCGGGAGATGCATCGGACCGCCGAAGAGGGAATCGCCGCGCACTGGCACTACAAGGAGGGCACCCGGTCCAACCAGCGGCTGGACGAGGGGTTCAGCTGGCTTCGATCCCTGCTGGAATGGCAGAAGGAGGTGCTGGACGCCGAGCGCTTCGTGGAGCACGTGCGCCTCGATGTCTTTCAGGACGAGGTCTTCGTCTTCACCCCCAAGGGTGATGTCCTCTCCTTGCCCGCCGGGGCCACCGCGATCGACTTCGCCTACCGGATCCACACCGATGTCGGCCACCGCTGCTTGGGCGCCAAGATCAATTCCCGGATGGTGTCCCTGGACTATTCGCTCCACAACGGCGACATCGTCGAGATCCTCACCACCAGATCCGAGCGCCGCGGGCCGAGCCGGGACTGGCTCAACTTCGCCAAGACCAGCAGCGCTCGGGAAAAGATCCGCCAATGGTTTAAGCGAGAGCGGCGGGAGGAGAACGTCACCCGAGGTCGGGAACTGCTCGACCGGGAGCTGCGGCGGATGCGGGGAATTGCGCTGGCGAGCCTTCCCCAACCCCGCCTGCTCGAGCTCGCCAAGGAATTTCGGATCCCTGACCTCACCGACTTTTTCGCCGCGATTGGGTACGGCGAGGTGGCGGCGCGGACCGCCGTGTTGAAATTTGCGGCCCGCGAGGAGGCGGCGACCAGCGTTGCCGCCCCGGAACCGGCCAGCGCCATCCCGCTGATCTCCCGGTCGGCTCCCAGCGGCGGGGTCACGGTCGCCGGCCTGGCCGACCTGATGACCAACATCGCCCGCTGCTGCAAGCCGGTGCCGGGGGAGCGGATCCGCGGCTACGTGACCCGGGGGCGCGGCGTCACGGTGCACCGGGAGGACTGCGTCAACATGCGCCACGCCACTGACCCGCAGCGAATCGTCGAGGTGGACTGGGACGAGGGCAGCCGTCAGGTCTACCCGGTTCGGCTGCGGATCGAGGCGCGCGACCGGACCGGACTGCTCCGGGATGTGGCGATTGCCATTGCCGAGAGCAAGGTCAACTTGAGCGGGGCCGCGGTGGAGGTCGACGGCGCGCAGGCGGCGGTCATCTCAGCGGTAGTTGACATCGCCAGCCTCACCGAGCTCAGCCGACTCCTGGAGCGCTTGGAGGGGGTGCGCGACGTCCAGCAGGTAATGCGCGAGGTCGGTTGAGGCAGCCCAGTTAGGCGAGCCCACCGCCCCTGCCACTTACACTGCCACTTCGATGTCCCCGATCTCGCGGCCCCGCGGAACCGAAGACCTCCTCCCTGACCGGCTGGCGGCCATGAACCGGGTCGCGGCGATCGGGATGGCGGTAGCCGGAACCTTCGGCTATCGGGAGATCGCCACCCCCATCTTTGAGGCGACCGAGCTCTTCGTCAGAGGTGTCGGCGACACCACCGACGTAGTTCGCCGGGAGATGTACACGTTTCCCGACCGCTCGGGACGGTCGCTCACGTTGCGTCCCGAAAATACCGCCTCGGTGCTGCGGGCCGTCGCAGAGTCTCCGTTGCGAGAACTGCCGCCGCCGGTCAGGCTGAGCTACCGAGGCCCGATGTTTCGCTACGATCGGCCGGGGCGGGGACGCTACCGACAGTTTCACCAGTTTGGGGTGGAGGCGGTCGGGGACAGCGAACCCGAGCTCGACGCCGAGGTGATCGCCGTGGCCTGGGACTGGCTCACCGAGGTCGGATTGGGCGGCGTCACGCTGCAGCTCAACAGCATTGGCGATGCCCAGTGCCGGCCAGCTTTTCGGCAGGCCCTACTGGATCACTTCGCGCCCCACCTGGCGACGCTCCCTCAACTCGATCAGGAGCGGCTCCGGCGCAACCCCTTGCGGATTCTCGACAGCAAGGATTCCGAGACCGAGTCGCTGGTGGCGACGGCGCCGCAAATGCAGGAGTATCTCTGTGACGACTGTCGGTTCGCCTTCGAGCGGGTGGAACGGGCGCTCCGCGCATACCACATTCCCTATCGCTTGAACCCGCGACTGGTGCGAGGTCTCGATTATTACGTGCGGACGACTTTTGAGGTCTGGCACGAGGACCTGCATGGAGCCCAGAATGCCCTCTTCGGCGGCGGACGCTATGACGGGCTCTCCGAGCTCCTGGGCTATCCCGCGGAGCCGGGCGTGGGCTTCGCAGCGGGGATCGAGCGGGTGGTGATGTTGGCTCCGCCCGGACCGCCCCCGGCCCCCCCGGAGGTGGTCGTCTGCTCGGCCCAGGAGACGGTGGCCCCGCTCGCCATCGAACTGGCGCAGCGGCTGCGCCGCGATGGCCTCACCGTCCTGTGCGACGTGGGGAGGCGGAGTCTCAAAGGCAAGATGCGGGCCGCTGAGCGGAGCGGCGCCGGGACGGTCGGCCTGCTCGGAGAGGTCGAGGCCGAGGCGGGCCAGGTCTCCCTGCGTCGGCTGAGCACCGGCGAGCAGGTCGCGGTGCGGCTGGAGGAGGCGTCGGCCCAGGTGCGCCGGTGGGCTCTGGCGTCGAGCACGGAGTGAGCCAGTGAGGGGGCGTCGGATGTGCGGCTCGGTCGGATTGGGCGATCGGGGTGAGCGACTTCTTCTGGCGGGCTGGGTAAACCACCGCCGAGACCATGGTGGGCTCACCTTCATCGACCTCCGTGACCACACCGGGGTGGTGCAGTTGGTCTTTAACCCGGCTCACTTTCCGGCCGCCCAGGAAGTCGCGGAGCGCAGCCGGCTGGAGTGGGTGCTGCGGGTGGAGGGAGTGGTCGAGCCGCGACCGGCGGGAAGTGAGAATCCCAATTTGCCCACTGGCGCGGTAGAGGTGACGGTCGAACATTGTGAAGTTCTGGCCCAGGCTGAGGCGATGCCCATCGGCACCGCGGACGAGGCGGAGGCGGACGAGCGGGTGCGGCTCCAGTACCGCTATCTGGACCTGCGCCGGCCGCGCATGCAGCGCAACCTGCGGGCCCGTCATCGTTTCATCAAGCGCCTCCGCGATGAGGCGGATCGCATGGGCTTCACCGAGATCGAGACACCGACCATGATCCCCAGCACGCCCGAAGGGGCCAGGGATTTCGTGGTGCCCAGCCGGATGGTGCCGGGCCATGTCTGGGCCCTGCCCCAGTCGCCGCAACTCTACAAACAGCTGGCGATGGTGGCCGGTTTTGACCGTTATTTCCAGATTGCCCGCTGCTGGCGCGACGAGGATCTTCGCTCCGACCGGCAGTTCGAGTTCACCCAGCTGGACCTGGAGATGTCCTTCGTTGATGAGGAGGAGATCTACGAAGTCCTGGAGGCGATGATCTCGGTCGCCTGGGAGGCGGCTTTTGGGAGTCCGCTGCCGATCCCCTGGCCGCGTATCCCCTACCGCGATGCGATGGACCGCTTCGGCTCGGACAAGCCCGACACCCGCTTCGGCCACGAGCTGCGCGACGTGTCGGAGATTTTCCAGGCGACCTCCTTCCGCGTGTTCGCCGGGGCTCTGGCGGCGCAGGGAACGGTCCGCGCTCTTCGCGTCCCCGGGGGGGCGGAGCTGACTCGAGGCGAGCTGGAGGGAGAGTGGCTTCAGGTGGCTCGCACCTATGGCGCTCTGGGACTGGCTTACTTGTGGCGCCGAGCGGGACAGTACGAGGGGTCGATCGCCAAGTTCTTTTCCGCAGCGGAGCTGGGAGCCCTGACCGAGCGATTAGGGCTCGAGGACGGGGACTGTGTCTGTTTCACCGCCGGTCCAGCTGAGGTTGCTGCCACCGCCCTGGGGGCCGTCCGGCTGCACGCCGCCCGCCGTTTCGGCTGGATTCCCGAGGGCCGGTTCGACTTCCTCTGGGTCACCGAATTCCCACTTTTCGAGAGCAATGGTGCGGGCGGGATCAGCCCCATGCATCACCCCTTCACCCAGCCCCATCCGGACGATTGGCCGCTGATTCAAAGTGATCCACTCGGCGTGCGCTCGCGCGCCTACGACATCGTCTGCAATGGGGTCGAGCTGGGAAGCGGCTCCTTGCGCATCACCCGCCCGGAACAGCAGCAGGCGATCTTCGCGGCGCTCGGGCTCACCCCCGAGGAGGCCCAGCGCAAGTTCGGCTTCCTGATCTCTGCCTTCCGCTACGGGGCCCCGCCGCACGGCGGCTTTGCGGCGGGGATCGACCGGATGGTGATGCTGGGTGTGGGCGCGCCCTCCATCCGGGAGGTGATCGCCTTCCCCAAGACCCAGACCGGGTCTGATCCGCTCACCGGAGCGCCCACCCCGGTCCTGCCTGAGCAGTTGGCCGAGGTCGGGCTGCGGCTTGCCCTCAGGGTTACCCCCCCCGGTGAGACGCGCTCCCAGTGAGCCGTGCTACGGTTGATTCGGGCCCGGGGCCCCGCCGGACACCAGTACCCGACCCTAGTGATGATTCCTCGGGAGCGCCAAAACCGCCGACGGCCCACGAGCCTCCTCGAGAGGATTTGGAAGGCGACGTGCGGCGCACCCACTTAGTGTGCGAGGGATCGGAGCCCGGAGCCGGTGGGAGCCGCCGGGCCCACCTTCCAGGTTTGAGTTCGGGCTCCAGGGGGCACCTTTTCAATTGATGGCTGCCAGGACCGCCGAAGCGACCGAGCTGAGGATCCCCGCGGACCCGCAGTACATCGTGGTCGCCAAGCGCGCGGCGGCCGGGATGGCCAGCGTTGCGGGCCTCGGTCTGGAGGCGCTCGACGAGCTCAACATCGCCATCGCCGAGGCCTGTGAGCACACGATCCGAGTTGCGCTCGCCTCGGGGATGACCGATGCCAAGGTGCGGATCAATTTCCAGGTTCAGGAAGATGCCTTGCGGGTCGAGGTTCGACTCCTTGGAACCAAGCCTCCCCCCCGGGTGGAGGAAGCTCCGGGGCTGCCAGCCGCTGCGCTGGCCACCGCCGAGGCGCTCGACCTGGCCATCTCCATGCTCAGCTGTTTCGCCGACGACGTGGACTTCCAGGCGGCGGGCGACGGGCTCGTGCGGGTCCGTCTGGCCAAGTACCGCTGGCGGTGACCGAGGCGGGGTTAAGTCCCCCCCGCTTCGATCGCGAGTTGCAGCGGCGGCTCTTCGCAGAGTACGCGAAGACCCGTGACCCCAAGGTGCGGGAGGAGCTGGTCCCCCAGTACGCCGCGTTGGTGCACTCCCTGGCCCGCCGCTTCGCCGGTCGGGGGGAGCCGCTGGAGGACTTGGAGCAGGTCGGCTATCTGGGGCTGATCGCCGCGATCAACCGGTTCGACCCGGAGCTGGGGCTGGAATTCACCACCTTCGCCACGCCCACCATCCTGGGCGAGATTAAGCGCTATTTTCGGGACAAAAGCTGGGCTGTGCGGGTGCCGCGCCGGCTGCAGGAGACCTACGCCCGAGTGGTGCGTACCCAGCAGGAGCTAAGCCAGGAGCTGGGTCGGGGTCCCACCGTTCCGGAGATCGCCGCGCGATTGGAGCTGGAGCCGGACGAGGTCCTCCAGGCGCTGGAGGCCGGGCCGGCCCAGCGGGCGATTTCGCTGGAGTCGCCATCGGGTCCGGGAGATGGCGACGGCGAGTTGGGCGACCGGCTGGGCGCGGAGGACGAGAACCTCAGCCGGATCGAGCTGCAGAACATGCTGGCCGGGGCGATGCGCCATCTCACCCCCCGAGAGCGCGAAATCATGGTGCTACGGTTCGTGGAGCAGCTGCCCCAAACTGAGGTGGCCCGACGACTGGGGATCAGCCAGATGCATGTCAGTCGCCTGCAGCGGGCAGCGCTGGCGCAGCTAAAACGCGAGCTGCCGGACTAGAACGGCGCTCGGCGGCCAGCCGGCCGAGCGGCTAGAATCCGGCCGATCGCGCATGGACCATGGACATTGCTAAGTCAACAAATTCGCACTGAGTTTCTGAACTATTTCGAGCAGCACGGCCATCTTCGGGTGCCCAGCGCGCCGCTGATCCCACGAGATGATCCCAGCCTGTTGCTGGTCGGTGCTGGCATGGTGCCATTTAAAGCCTACTTTCTCGGCCAGAAGGTCCCGCCCCAGGCACGATTGACCTCCTGTCAGAAGGCCTTTCGCGCCACCGACATCGACGCCGTCGGCGACCTCAGTCACGACACCTTCTTTGAAATGTTGGGCAACTTCAGCTTTGGGGCGTACTTCAAAGAGGAGGCGATTGCCTACGCCTTCGAACTGCTCACCCAGGGATTCGGACTCGATCCTGCTCGGCTCTTCCCAAGTGTTCATCCCGGCGACGAGACCTCGATCAGGCTCTGGGAAAAGGTCGCCGGCATCCCCCCGGAGCGGCTGACCCGACTCGAGGAGAACTTCTGGCAGGCGGGTCCGACCGGACCCTGCGGAGTAGACAGCGAGATCTACTACGATCTGGGGGAGCAGTTCAGCCAGGGTCCGGGCGAGCGACCCGGGCAAGGTGAGCGCTTTCTCGAGATCTGGAATCTGGTCTTCATGGACTCGGAGCGCCTACCGGACGGCCGCACCGTTCCCCTGCCTCATCCCGGAGTCGACACCGGGATGGGGCTGGAGCGGGTGGCGATGGTGCTCCAGGGATGTGCCTCCATCTTCGACACCGACCTCTTCAGGCCGATTCAGGAGGACTTCGCGACTCGCTCCCGGAGCCCAGAAGGGGGGAATACGGCCGAACGTGATCGTCACCTCCGGCGACTCTCCGACCACGCGCGCGGCGCCTGCATGCTGATTGCAGACGGGGTCTTGCCCTCCAACGAGGGAAGGGGGTACGTCCTGCGCCATCTGCTGCGCCGAGCGCTGGTGAGCTCGATGAGCCTGGAGGTGCAAGGTGGGCTGGGGCCCTGCGTGCCGGTCGTCGTGTCGATCCTCGGGGAGACCTATTCGGAGCTCTCCAGCGGATCCGACCGGGTGCGGGCGGTGATCGAGCAGGAGGAGCAGCGTTTTGGCGACACCCTGGAGCGGGGCATGGAGCAGTTTGAGCTGGTCGCCCGCCGGGCCGAGGGCGGGGTAATCTCCGGGGCTGATGCCTTCCGCCTCCATGACACCTATGGATTCCCCCTGGAGGTGACCGAGGAGCTGGCCGCCGCCCGAGACATTCGGGTGGATCGGGCCGAGGTTGCTCAGCTGCTGGGGCAGCAGCGGGAGCTGGCCCGCTCCAGCCGGGTAGCCACCACGGAGGAGGCCTTGCGGCCAGAACTGCCGCCGACCGAGTTTGTCGGGTACGAGCGACTGCAGCTCCAGGTTCGCGTGACCCAGCTGCTGCTTCGCGGCGAACTAGTGGAGGTCGCCGGAGTTGGTGACGAGCTAGAGGTGGTCCTGGACCAGTCCCCGTTCTACGCCGAGGGCGGCGGCCAGGTGGGGGACCAGGGCCAGCTTGACTGGAGGGGAGGTTCGGCCCGGGTAGTCGACACCACCGCGCCCCGTCCAGGGACCCAGGTTCACCGCTGCCGGGTGGAGGTGGGGGAGCTCACGGTGGGCCAGGAGGTGGTCGCTACGGTCGATCCGGGCCACCGGGCCGGTTGCGCCGCCCACCACTCGGCGACCCACCTGCTCAACGCGGTCTTGCACCAGCAGCTGGGCGAAGGCGTGGTCCAGCGGGGCTCACTGGTATCTCCCGAGCGCGCCACCTTCGACTTCAGCTGGCCGCGAGCGCTCGCGGTGGCCGAGCTGGCGGCCCTGGAGCGTCGGCTCAACTCAGCGATCCGGGACGATCTGGAGCGCCAGGTCGAGTTCCTCTCGCTGGACGAGGCCCGGCGCTCGGGCGCGCTCGCCCTGCCCGAGGAGACCTACGGCGAGCATGTTCGCGTGGTCAGTTTCGGCGAAATCTCACGGGAGCTCTGCGGCGGGACTCACGTGGCGCGTTCCGGCCAGATCGGCTCCGCGATCCTCACCGCAGAGCACAGTGTCGGCTCCGGATTGCGCCGAATCGAGATGGTGGCTGGGCCGGCTGCGGAGCGGTGGTGGCAAGAGCTGAGAGAACAGACTCGGGAGGTCGCTCGGCAGTTGCGGGCCCCAGCAGGGGCGGTACGAGCTCACGTCGAGGGGCTGCAGGAGCGGGTGCGGACGCTGGAAAGGGAGCTCACCGAGGCGCGGCGCCAGGCGGCGAGCCCAGGGGAGTCCCCGACCCAAGAGCAAGTCGGCGCGATCACCCTGGCCGTCCTCGACCTGCCGGGCCAGCTCGAGAAGAAGGAAAGGATGCGCCGGGCGGATGAGCTGGCCGTCCAGATCGGCCAGGGCTGCGCGGTGGTGCTGGCCGGATCAGACCTCTCCCTTAAACTGACCCCGGACCTGGTAGCCCGAGGGCTCAATGCGGGACGAATCGCGGCGGTCGCCTGCAGCCCGTTCGGCGGTGGTGGCGGCAACGCGCAGTTTGGTCAGGGGGGAGTCACCTCCGGCGGCCACGCCTCCGTGCTGGCGACGGTGCGTACCATCCTTGGGTCCAGTCTGGAGGAAGGTTGATGCCGAAGGTCCCGTTGGCCCGCCGACAGCCGAGGACCCACGTGACCGCTCTCGATGTCGGCGCCCAGGTGATCAAGGCGCTGGTGGTGAAGAAAGAGGCCGGGGAGGCAATCGTGCTGGGCGTGGGCCGGGCCGAACAGGGCCCGGGTCAGATCGACCCGGGCGGCCCGGTCGACCTGGAATCGGTGCTGGAGGGGTGCCATGCCGCCCTGGAGGCCGCCGAGGACATGGCGGAGGTGATCCCCACCCGGGTGGTGATCGGGATCGGTGGCGCCCGGGTGCGGGCGATGAGCAACTCCGGCTCCCGGATCAGGGGTCGTCCCCAGGTCCGGATCTCCCGTCGGGAGCTGGACGAACAGGTGGAGGGCATCCAGCGGCGGGCGCTGCGGGAAGCGCAGGCGCGACTCGACGAGGAGGCGACCGGCGAGGCCGATGGCGCACTCCGGCTGGTTCACTCCTCGATCACCGCCGCCAAGGTTGACGGTCAGCCGGTGGTCGACCCCCTCCGCTATCAGGGGCAGAAGGTCGAGCTCACCGTCTTCAACACCTTCGCCACTGAGGGCCAGTACGCGGTCATCGATGAGATCTCCCAGGCGCTCGACCTGGAGCTCCTGGAGACGGTGGCTGAGTCATACGCGCTAGCGCGGGTGGCCTCGACCCCGGAGGTGCTGGAATCCGGCGCGATCTTCATCGAGATCGGGGCGAGGACCTCCGCGGTGAGTCTGGTCCGCAACGCCGTCCTGGAGTCCACCCGGATGTTCGAGCTGGGCGGGCGGGCCTTCACCCGTAAGCTCGCCCACGACCTCGACCTGTCGCTGCCGCTCTCTGAGAGCCTGAAGCTGCGGCACTCAGCCGGGGTTCTTGGAGGTCAGGAGGAGGCCCAGGTCCGGCGGGCGATGGGGGAGTCAGCGGAGGTGCTGGCCCAGGGGGTGGCGCTGGTGCTGCACGATCTGGCCAAGGGGCAGCCCCTGCCGTCCACCGTCCGCCTATCCGGGGGTGGCGCGCAGCTTCCCGAGGTGGTCGAACAGCTGACCGCACTGCGCTGGACCGACTACCTCCCCTTCGTCCATCCCCCTACCTTCCGCCTGCTGCCTCCCGAGGAGCTGACTGCGGTCCATGACACGACCGGTTTGCTCACCTCCCCGGCGGACGTGGTGGCGATGGGCTTGGCCTATCAGGGCTGCGGCTACATCGACGACATCGCCGAGGAGGGGCCAGGGCTGGAGGGGATGTTCCGCAAGGTGGCGCAGGCGATAAGAGGCACGGATGCGTCGTAACGAGACCGAGGTCGCGGCCGTTGGCGAACCGGGTCCGAGGGCCTAACTGCCATGGCCAAGCTGCTCTACGTTGAACCGAACGACGAGATCACCGATCTGGTAGATCGCATCCGCCGCGCGGAGGGCGAGCGCGATCTGGTGTTCGTGGTGCCCCCGGACGGGCGCGTGCTGCGTTCCCCGCTCGATATGCGGCTGCTGATGCAGTACACGAGAGGATTCCAAAAGCGGATCGCGATCGTTTCCGGCGATCCGCTGATTCAGGCGCAGGCGATCCGGACGGGATTCCCTACCTTTGCCTCCCTGGCCCGCCTGGAACAGGGAGCGCCGTTGCGCGGCGTTCCAGATGTCGCCGCGGCGGCCGCTGCCACCGCCGCCGCCGCCGCAACCGTCGCGGAGGTGAGTGGGGGAGGTGCTGCTCGAGCCGTCGCACCGCTCAGGAGTGGGGCGGAGCCGCCTCCGACCGCGCTGGCCAAGCGGGGCCCGTCCGCCTTGCTGGCCGCCGGCACCGGGGGAGCGGCCAACTGGTTCGGGCGCGTCCGCGAGATTTGGGACGCCCAGGGGGCACGCAAGCGACCAATCGCGATCGGAGCGGCGGTTCTGCTGGTATTTGTGGTCTTTTTGTTCCTGCAGTCCGCCACGGTAACCCTCGGCGTGGCCGCCCATCGGCTCGCCGATGCGGTCACCATTCAAGGCACCGACGGTCCCAGCTCCGGCCGGACTTTGGACCAGATCTCCACCCTGGCCCTGCAGAGCCAAACCTACAACCAGAACTTCACGGTGACCCCGAGCGGGACGCAGGCGCTGCCGCCTGTGGCAGCTACCGGAACGCTTCAGTTTTGCGGCACCATGAACGGGAAAAAACCAATTCCACCTCCCTGGACGCTCACCTTCACTAGCGCCCCTAGTTTCGTCGCCAGTCCGAGTGTGGTGTTCACCACGACCAGTTCGTCGGCAAACGGCACCTATTCCGTGCCCAGCTGCGCGGGGGGAAGCTCAGTGGGCATTCCCGTGCAGGCAAATTCCACCACCACCGTGGGCACTGCCGGCAACGTTAGTGCCAATCAGCCGTCTTGGTCCTGGGACGGGTCGGGGGGGCAGGTGGATGGAGTGGTGAGCGCCTCCGACGTGAGCTGGACACTGACCAACCCGGCCGCGATGACCGGTGGCGTCAATGCGACGACCCAGTCGGTGTTTTCCACCTCGGACGCGAGCGCGGCTCAGGCTCAGCAGCAGGCCCTCGATGCCACCCTGACCACCAAAGCTGAGAATGACCTGAAGAGATTGGCGGGCAAGTCGGTAATCGCCCAGGATGCCGCCGGTAACGGAATCACGGTCACGGTCACCAATCCTCCCTTGCCGACCGGCTGCAACACCTCCGCGTCCACCCCCTGTCCGGCGGCAACCGCCCAGACGCTGACCGTTTCCGTCACGGCCGGAGCCACCGCCTACAACCCGGCATCGGCCAAGGCGGCCGTGCTGCAGGACCTGAAGTCGAAGGTGCCCTCCAATGGAGAGCTGCTGGCGGATCCAAATCTCGGGAAGCTGAAGGTGGTCTCCGCCGGGGCTGGGGGCACCGTGACCATCAGCTCGCTGGCGGTCGGATATTGGGCTCCCAGGCTCAACCTTCAGCCCTACCAGAGCAAGCTGGGACTGATGAGTCCCGGGGCCGCCCGGTCCTATCTCCTGGCTCAGCTCCCCAGTTCCAGCACGGTGACCATCACCCAGTCCCCGATCGGCTGGCCCTGGTTGCCGATCCTCTCGGGCAACATCCACTTGGTCCGGGTGTCGCTCGCCCAGAGGCAGAGCACTGGTTGAGCCAGCCGGACCTCCTCCCGTGGGGCGGATCCTGGCGCTCGACCCGGGGCGGGCCCGAGTGGGGGTCGCCGTGAGTGACGAGACCCGGACGATCGCCCAGCCCTACTCGACGGTGCGCCGGAGCGCGGACCGGCGCGATCTGCTCGAGATCGCCCGGCTGGTCCGCGAGCTGGAGGTTACCGAGATCGTGATCGGGCTCCCCCTCCAGATGAACGGGCTGGAAGGAGAGTCGGCGGGGGAGGCGAGAGGGTTCGGGGCCGCAGTCCAGCGCGAGACGGGGGTGGAGGTCAGCTACCTCGACGAGCGACTGACCACCAAGCAGGCGGAGCGACACCTGATCACTACCGGGACCAGCCGGGCCCGTCGGCGCGACGTCGGGGATCAGGTGGCGGCTGCCCTGATCCTGCAGCAGGCGCTGGCCGCACCGGAACGGCGGACCAAGTGAGACGTCACCCGATCTTGGCCAGCTGCCTGGTGTTGCTGGTGCTGCTGATCGCGGCGGGTGCGGCTCTGGCCGTGCTGGTCCGGCAAGAACTCTCTCCAGCTGGGTCCCATCGTTCGCACAAGGTGCTCTTCGCCGTGATCAAGGACGAATCCCTGACCCAGGTCGCGGACAGCCTGCAAGCCCGCCATCTGGTGCGAAACGGCTTCTTATTCAAGCTTTTCGCCGAGACCAAGCAGCTCCAGCTGGAGCTCAAGCCGGGCAAGTTCGAGCTCGATCCGGGGATGTCGTTGACCGAGATCGTAGATGTGCTCAAGGGACCGCCCTTGAGCCAGGCCTTCAACGTCACCGTACCGGACGGGCTCAGGCTGGCCCAGGAGGCGCAGCTGCTGCAGTCCGATGGACTTTTCTCGGCGGCCAGCTACCTGAAAGTGGCCAATTCGGCGACCAGCTTTCCCGGGATCACTCCGCTCGCCGGAACTCCGGCCGGCGCGGGCTGGGAGGGTCTAGCCTTCGGCGACACCTACCAGGTCCTTCCCGCGGTGACCCCCTACCAACTTTTGGAGCGTCAGCTGCAGGACTTCCAGACCAGACTCGGCCAGCAGATCAACCAGGGCGCAGCCGCCGTCGGCCTCACCCCATACCAGGTGGTGGTGCTGGCATCGATTGTGTCCGGCGAGGCCGCCACGGTCACCGACCGCGGTCTGGTGGCCGGGGTGTTCTTCAACCGACTGCGCCTGGGGATGATGCTGCAGAGCGACGTCACGGTCTTGTACGCCCAGTCTCTGGCCGGCAACAACGGCTCGGCAGTCAACACCCAGTTTGCCTCGCCGTACAACACCTACCGTCATGTCGGCCTACCGCCCGGGCCGATCGACAGTCCCGGGGCTAGCGCGATCGAGGCGGTGCTCCATCCCACGGCCAGCGACTATCTCTACTTCCTGGCACTGCCCAGCGGGAAGGTGGAGTACAGCGTCACTCTGGCCCAGCATAATGCGCAGATCCAACAGGCCGGACTCGGATGAGGCGATGCCGGGGTGCTGAGGCCGGGGGCCCTTATCTCCAGTGACCCTCTTGGAGGTGCTGGGATGGGGAGTCCTGGGCCTGGTCGGCGGCGCGCTCATGGGCCAGTTGTCCTTGCTCCTCGAGGGTCCGCTCAAGGATGACGACCCACCGCCCAAGCTGGGCCCCAGCTGGCTCGAGCGGCTGCTGCTGCCCGGCCTGGGATTCATCGGTTTCGCCGCCTTTGCGCTCCGTCAGGGGATGGGGCCGGGGCTGTTGGTCCACAGCCTCTGGATCCTCGTGCTGCTGCAGATCCTCGGCTTCGACCTGAAGCATCGACTGATTCTCGACGTCATCACCCTGCCCACGATCGCGCTGGCCCTGGCGTTGGCCAATCTCAGCCCTGACCTATCGGTGGTGCGGGCCCTGTTCGGGATTCTGCTGGGCGGGCTGCTGATGGTTCCCTTCGCCCTCTTCAGCGAGCTCTTTCACCACGGCGAGGGATTCGGCTGGGGGGACGTGAAGCTGGCGATGGTGATTGGGGCCATCACCGGGATGAGCCTCAACTACGGCCAGCTCTACGCGCTCTGGGCACTCATCGCCGGATCGATGATCGGGGGGGTGGTCACGATCATCCTGCTGGTCACCCGCCGGGTGGGCCTGCGCGACGCCCTGCCCTACGGTCCCTACCTGGTGGCCGGAGCCGGGCTGATCCTCTACTTCATGTAGGGGAGGGTTCCGCTACTCGACCCCGACTTTCCCGGTAGTGGCGACCAGCGCCTGCAGGGCGGAGATCGGCTCTCCCGAGAGCCTGATCCCCTGGTCCTTCTTGAGCACCGCCACCGCCTCGTCCGGTTCCATGCCGCGGCGGTAGGGCCGGTGGGCGGTCAGGGCCTCGTAGACGTCGGCGACCGCCAGAATGTCGGCGCCGTGCGGCATCTCGGGTCCCCGCAGCCGGCGGTGGTAGCCGGTGCCGTCCAGCCGCTCATGGTGCGAAGCCGCCATCTCGGCCACATCGTCCAGCGGCCAGAGCGGGGAGAGGATCTGGTGGGTGATCAAGGTGTGCCGTTGCATCTCCTCCATCTCCTCGGGCAGCAGCGGTCCCGCCTTGTCCAAGATGGCATTGCTCACGGCCAGCTTGCCCAGGTCGTGGAGCAGGCCGGCCAGACCCACCCGATCCTGCTCGGTCGCGGTGAAATTCATGCTCTCCGCCATCAGCCGAGCGATGGCCGCGGTGCGGGTGGAGTGATTGGTGGTCCAGGGCGACTTGGCGTCCACCACCGCGGCAAACACCTCCCCGATTCGAATCATGTCATCCATCGTGGAGGAGGGGATCGCCCTCGGTTCCGGGTCCAGGTAGCCCACGTGCTCGGGCTCGGTGATCTCACCGAATTGGCGCCAGAGCTTGGCGTTGCCGGCGTGGGCCAGGACCAGGTCCACCAACACCGGATCGAACCACTTGCCGCGGCGCTGGCGCAGCACCGTTTCGGCCGCCCGCCCGCCGCCCCGCCGCCAGAAGATCTCCACGGTCTGGCTGAGCAGGGCGATGCGCGCGAGCAGCGGAATCTCTTCGCCCTTCAGCCCCCGGGGCCGGCCGCCGCCGTTCCAGTGCTCATCCAGGCTCAGGACCGCCGCGGCGGCCGGCTCGGCCCAGCCGAGCTGGCGGACCATCTCCGCGCCCTTGGTGCAGCGGACCTCCACCAGTTCGTTGGCCAGCCCCGCTCCCCGGCTACCCAACGAGACCAGCTGGGCCATCCGCCGGGTGATCGGGGCGGACGGCGCGGTCTGGCGGATGGCGAACACCATCGAGCGCCACTGACTGCTCCAATCGGTGATCTTGAGCTCCGCCTTGGTGACCAGGTCGTCCGCCTGGAACCAGTGGGTCACGCTGTAGGCGTTGGCGGAGCAGCCGGCGTCCTTGAGCAGAATGGCGTAGTAAAGGTCCTGACGCTCGGCAGGCCGCAGCTCCAGCCATTTGGCGATCTGCATCCCCAACCAACAGGCCCGGATGGCGTGGCCCATCGGTTCGCCCTCGGCGAGATCCAGCGCCCGCGACAGGGAGGCGATCACGATCGAACTGGCGAGCTGGCCCGGAGGCGCCTGCTCCCGCAATTGCGACATCAACTTGGTGGCCATCGGTCCCACCGTAGGCCCCACTCATCTCCGGCCCGGTCGCGGTCCGGCAGCAACTTCTGACGGCCACGTCGCGGGGCCCGATACCCGGCTCGGAATCCCGACCGGGGAAGTGGAGAGTGAGCCGTCCTCGGGACCGAGCAGAGGTTGCTCGCAGTGCCGGGCCAGCAAAGCTGGCATCATCAATCCCGCCCGGCCCCGCTCAGACCCTCTTGGCCGGGAAAGATTGCCTAGGAGTCAAGCGATGATCAGCGCCGGCGAGCTCAGATCGGGGACCACCGTGGAGCGCAATGGGCAGCTCTGGGAGGTGCTCAGTTTCGAGCACGTCAAGCTGGGTCGGGGCACGGCGGTCGTTCGGACCAGACTGCGCAACCTCACCACCGGCTCCCTGACCGAGGAGACCTTCCGGCCCGAGGAGCGCTTCGCGCGCGCGCGCATTGAGCGGGTGGACGTTCAGTTCCTCTACCGCGACGGCGAGCACTACGTGGTGATGGACTCCGCCACCTTTGACCAGTATCCCCTCGACGAGGCGCAGTTCGTCGAGGCGATCCGCTACGTCCAGGAGTCCGACCACCTCTTCGTCCTGCAGTACGACGGCAAGGTCATCGGGGTCGAGCTCCCGATCACCGTGGAGTTGGAGGTGGCCCAAACCGACCCCGGATTCAAGGGCGACACCGCGACCGGAGGGAGCAAGCCGGCAACCCTCAACACGGGGCTGGTGATTGACGTTCCCCTGTTCGTCGGCATCGGCGATCGGGTGAGGGTGGACACCAGGACCGGCAAGTATCTGGAGCGGGTCCAGTGACCACCTCCGTGCTCAACCATCCGGGCGAGCTACCTCCGGGCCGGGTCCGGGTCGCCAGCGAAGTGGTGGCCTCGATCGCAGCGCTGGCCGCCCAGGAGGTGGCGGGCATCGCCGCCATGTGCGAGCCGGCCGGGGTCAACGTGTCGCTGCCCCTGCATCGCCAGCACGGACACCGCGGAGTGAAGCTGCAGATGGTGGGGGAGACCGGCCTCAAGCTTGACCTCTACGTGACGATCACGCCCCAGGCCGCGATCGGGCAGGTGGCCGAGGAGCTGCAACACAAGGTGGCCCTCGCGATCCACAGCATGCTCGGTCTCGATGCCGTGGAGATCAATCTGCATATCGCCGAGATCGAGGGAGACTGAGGCGTGGGGCCGCGCCATCGGGCTCGTGAGCTGGCAGTCCAGGTGGTGTTCCAGCTGGAGCTGCAGCCGGGGAATTGGCGCATTCCGTTGCAGTACCACCTCGAGCAGGATCCGCAGAGCCCAGCGGGCAGGCACTTCGCTGAGGAGTTGGTGGAGGGAGCGGTGAACCACCGGGTCGAGATCGACACCACGATCGTCGCCTGCTCCACCCACTGGTCGATGGACCAGATGGGGGCGCTGGAGCGGGCAGTACTCAGAGTGGCCACCGAGGAGCTCTGCTGGCGCCGGCAGGATCCGGTGGCGGTGGTGATCGACGAGGCGGTTCAGCTGGCCAAGCAGATGGCTGGGGAGGAGGCGGGAAAGTTCGTCAACGGGGTGCTCGGCAACGTAGCCCGGGTTCCCCGGCAAGCCGAGGAGCAAGCGGGTGCGCGTTCTCCAGGTCGGTGAGCTCGCCACCCTGATCAGGGGGGCGCTGGAGTTGGATCCACAGCTCCAGGATGCCTACGTGGAGGCGGAGCTGGGGGACTGCCACCTGTCCGCCGCCGGGCACTGGTACTTCAATCTCAAGGACAGCCGCGCTGGAGGGCTCGACCGGTCAGTGCTCAAGGCGGCGATGTTCCGCAAGGAAGCTCGGGGACTTCAGTTCGAGCCTCGCACCGGAATGAAGGTGTTGGCTCATGGATCGGTCTCCCTGTATGCGGCCGGCGGATCGCTCCAGCTCTATCTGGATCGACTCGAACCTCAGGGAGTAGGGGCGCTGGCGCTGGCCTTCTCGCAGCTGGTGGCGCGGTTGGAGGCGGAGGGTCTCTTCGCCCTCGAGCGCAAGCGCCCCTTGCCCTTCCTGCCGCGGCGGCTGGCGGTGGTGACCTCGCGCCACGGGGCCGCCCTGCGGGACGTGATCCATGTGGTCCAGCGTCGCTGTCCGATCACCGAGGTGGTGGTGGCCCCCACCCTGGTCCAGGGAGATGGGGCGGTTCGGGAGATCATCTCGGCCTTGGAGCTGGCCGGGCGGGCGAAGGTGCAGTTGGTGCTGCTGGTGCGGGGTGGGGGATCCCTGGAGGACCTGCAGGCGTTCAACTCGGAGGAGGTGGCCCGGGCGATCCTGGCCTGTCCCTTGCCGGTCGTGGTCGGGGTGGGCCACGAGACCGACACCTCGGTGGCCGACTTTGTCGCCGATCGGCGGGCGCCGACACCATCGGTCGCCGCCGAGCTGGCCGTCCCGGACCTGGCCGGACTGCGGGTGGAGCTCTCCCGGCGCGCGCTCCGGCTCCGCCGGGGCGGCGAGAGCTGGATCGTCAGGGAGCGCCAACAGCTGGGAGGGAGCGCCGGTAGACTGTCCCGGCTGGATCCGGAGGTGCGGCTGGCCTCGGGGAGGATCGATCTCGACCGGCGCCAGCAACGGCTGGCGAGGGCCTTGCGTCGGCTGCTGGCCAGTGAGCATCGGGAGCTGGCCGGCCGGACCGAGGTGCTGCGAGCGCGGGGACCGGGGCTCCGCCTGCTCCAGGCTCGGGAGGAATTCGCCGGCAGAATTGGTAGGCTGGAGGCGCTCAGTCCCCTGGCGGTGCTCGGCCGAGGTTACTCGATCACCCTCGACGCGCAAGGTGGCGAGGTGCTGCGCGACGCGGAGCGGGTGGCCCTGGGCACGACCATCACCACCCGGCTTTTCAAGGGCAGCTTGCTCAGCCAAGTGAGCGCAGTTCAACCGGAGGTGCAGGGAGACGGGGATGGCAGCTGACCCAGCAGAGGGCGAGGCCACGGTTCCGCCCGAGCCAGAGGCACTTGACTACGAAGCCGCTTTGGCCGAATTGGACCGGGTGCTGGGCCGGTTGGAGGATGGCCAGGTTCCCTTGGAGGAAGCGATGGCCCTGTACGAACGGGGAGTCCGGCTAGTGCGACGTTGCTCGGGTCTGCTCGACGGGGTCGAGCGCCGGGTGACCGAGCTCACCGCCGGGGCGGACGGACTGCCCAAAGAGCGACCTCTCTTGCTCGAGGCTGACGAGGAGTCAGGCCCGGACGACGGCTGACCCAACGGGGTGACCGCTCTTCTCACCAATCAGTTCCTCTGGGTGCCTCTGCTGGCCTGGGCAATCGGCCAGATACTCAAAGTGGTCACTGACTCTTGGCGGCAGCACCGGCTCAGCCTGCGCTCCCTGGGGATGTCCGGCGGAATGCCCAGCTCCCACACCGCCCTGACCGTCTGCCTGACCACGGTGCTGGCCCGGAAGCTGGGGCTGGGCTCCCCGATCGTCGCCGGGGTCGCCATCCTGACCATGGTGGTGGTTTACGACGCCACCGGGGTGCGCCGGTCGGCCGGCCAGCAGAGCGTGATCCTGAACCAGGTGCTGGACGATCTGCGCAGTCACCTCGGCTTTCGCTACGAGCGGCTGCGGGAATTCATCGGGCACACCCCGTACGAGGTTCTGGCCGGGGCGGTGTTGGGCATCGCGGTGGGGTTACTCCTCTGATTCGCCCGCCTGCTTGCCCCACTCTGCGAGGACCTAACATCCTAGGCAGGATGCGGAAAAATCAGGAGGGGCGACACGGTTGAGCGAGCCTGATCGGAGCGCCTCGATCGGTTTCCTGCTCCACTTCCGCGAGTCTCCGGAATCGCCCACCCTGCGCCGGGCCCGGGATATCGCCGAGCGGGGATCCCTACGCACCTGGCTGGCCCAGACCGAAGCCGACACCGTGCTGGCCCGGGAGCTGACTCACGCTCGGCTGCTGGTGGCAATCGGAGGTGACGGGACCCTGCTCTACTCGGCCCAGCGGGCCGCCCCGCGGGGGGTGCCGCTGCTCGGGGTTAACCGGGGCCAGCTCGGCTTCCTCACCAATGTGGAGATGGCCCAGCTGCCCGACGCCATCGCGGCCTTCGTCAACGACGACTATCAGACCGGGCGCCGACGCACGCTGCGGGGAGAGGTCCGAGCCGGAGCTGAAGGCGCCATCGAGACGACCCTCGACTGCGCCATCAACGAGATCGTGGTCAAGACCGAGGGGGTCAGCCTGGTGCGGCTGGAGGTGCTCAGTGACGACCAGCTGGTGGGGATATTCGACGCCGACGGTCTGGTGGTGGCCACCAGTGTCGGGTCGACGGCCTACTCCCTTTCCGCGGGCGGGCCCCCGGTCGACTCTCGAGTCCCCGCCCTGGTCCTCACTCCGCTCAACCCCCACGCCCTGATCAGCCGCTCGCTGGTGATCCCGGACACCCTCGACGTGCGCATCACCGTCCAGCGCGGCCGGGCGGTCGTGGCGGCTGATGGTCAGGTCTGGGGCCAGCTCCAGGCGGGCTGGGAGCTGAGCGTCAAGCGAGGCCCGGAGCTGAGCTTGATCCAACCGCCGGGGACCGCCGGATTCTTCCAGCGACTGCGCTCCAAGACCGGATTCGGCGCCGTCCTGAAGCTCGCCCCCGAGGAGGCGCAGCCGTCCCCGGTCTCCCCGGACGCCCCGCGCGCCTGAGCTGTGCTGGTCGAGCTGCGGGTGGAGAACTTGGCGGTGATTGAGCGCACCTCGGCGCGCTTCGGCGCTCGCTTCAATGCCATCACCGGCGAGACCGGTGCGGGCAAGTCGGTCTTGCTCTCGGCGCTGGGGCTCGCCCTAGGTGACCGCGGGGATCCTGAACTGGTCCGGCGCGACCATGAGAAGGCGCTCGCGGCGGTGGCCTTCGACGAGCCTTCGGAGAGCGTGCTCGAAACCTGTCGGGCGCTGGGAGTCGCCGTGGAGGAGACCCTGGTGCTGGCCCGGGAGCTCTCGGCTTCGGGTCGCGGTGCGGCCCGGGCCAACGGAGCCGTGGTGCCGGCGACGGCGCTCCGCGACCTGGGAGCCCAGCTGGTGGACATCCAGGGACAGGGGGCGTCTTCTCTGTGGCTGAAGGAGGCGGAGCAACGTTCGGCGCTGGACAGTCTGGGCGGCGAGCCGGCCGCGGCGGCGCTTCGCCAGCTGGGCGAACTCTGGTCGCGACGCCAGGAGAACCGGCTGGCGACCGAGACGCTGCGAGCGCTTCGCGATCGGCAGCGAGGGGAGCTGGAGCAGGCCCGCCGGGACCTGGCTGAGCTGGAGGCGGCCGATCTCCGGCCGGGCGAGGATGTGCAGCTGAGGCAGTTGCGGGACCGACTGGCCCATGCGGTCCGGCTGCGCGAAGCCGCCGAGGCGGTGCGCGCGGCAATCTCCGGAGAGAGCGGTGCGGCCGACCGGGTCGCGGCCGGGCTCCGCCAGGCGCGGAGCACGAAGGGGATCGATCCGGCGCTGGATCTCCTGCTGGATCAGGCTGAGGAGGCGGTCGGGGGGCTGAGGGAGTTGCAGCTGTCCTTCAGCTCCTACGTCACCCAGCTCCCCGACGACAGCGGCCGACTGGCGGACGCCGAGGAGCGGCTGGAGCTGCTGGATCGACTCGCTCGGCGTCACGGCGGTTCTCTGGAGGCGGTTCTGGCCCGTCAGGCAGAGGCGGCCAGTTTGCTTCAGGTCGAGGGCCAGGGCGAAGGCGATCGGGAGCGGCTGGCGGGGGAGCTGATCGAGCTGGAGAAGGGCTTGGTCGAAGTGTCGCGGCTGCTCTCCGCGATCCGGGGCCGGGTGGCTGAGGGCCTTGCCCGGGCAGTTACCGCGGACCTGCGCCGGATGCTGATGCCGAAGGCGGAGTTCCAGGTCCGGCTCTGGCAGACGGAGGCCCCGGACGGAGTGATCGGACCCGATGGGTCGCGCCGGGCCGTCGGGCCGACCGGATGGGATCGGGTCTCCTTCGATCTCGCCGCCAATCCCGGCGACCCAGCCCGGCCGCTCAGTGAGGTGGCATCGGGCGGCGAGCTGTCGCGGGTCGCGCTGGCGCTCCTCGCCCACCTGACCCGGGAATCGGGGGTGGCCACGGTCGTGTTTGACGAGATCGACCAGGGGCTGGGTGGTGAGGCCGCCAACCGAGTGGGCGAGCTGATGCGGGAGGTCGCTGATCGCCATCAGGTGATCTGCATCACCCATCTCGCTCCGATCGCCGCGCGGGCCGACACTCACCTGCTGGTGGCCAAGTCCGAGCGGGAGGGTCGCCCCTTCAGCGAGGTCGTCGAGGTGGTCGGTGTTCAGAGGGTGGAGGAGTTGGCCAGGCTACTGGCCGGCGAGGCCACTCCCGGGGCCGCCCGCGCCCACGCCGAGGAGCTCTTGCTGGCGGTGGGTGCCGGCCGGGAAGTCAGCTGACCGGTGGCCACCCCGGAGCAGACGACGGAGCTGGAGCGGTTGAACGCCATGCTGCTGGAGGCTCTGCGCGGTGATCTCGATCTGGGCACGGTGCAGCTGGCCACCCTGACTCGCGAACTGAAGTTGCGGGTCGGGGAGGCCGACCCGGATCTCGACCTGCTCGGGGCTGCCGAGTCGCTGCAGCTGCTGACCCGACTGCTGGAGATCAAGCTGGGGCGCCATCTGGAGGACGCGAGCGACGCCTCCCTGATCCGCGAGGTGGAGCCGGTGGAGGAGGAGGACCCTGGTGAGCGGCTGGCGGAGTACCGGCTTTTCAAGGCCGCCGCCGGAGTCCTGCTGGCTGACGCGAGCGCCGGGCCCAAGGCCTTTCTGCGAGTTCTCGGCCTGCCCGTGGAGCCGCAGCCAACCCTCCACCTCAGCCCCGAGGTTCTCGCGGTCGCCCTCGGTGAGCTGCTGGCTCGGCTGCCTGATCCCAGCGAGCTGGAGCTGGCTCTGCCCAGATACTCGGTCACCGAAAAGATGGAGGAGCTGCGCCAGCTGGTCCTCGACCTGAAGTCGCTGCAGTTCGACCAGCTGTTTGCGGCTGCGCGGGACCGACTCGAGGCGGTCGCCTTCTTCCTGGCGCTCTTGGAATTGATCTTGGCCGGGGAGGTGGCTTGCACCCAGGCCGGCCCGGACCGCCCGATCCTGGTGGAGCGTGCCGGTGGCGGCTGAATTGACCGAGTCCGAGACTGGCCCGGCGGGGGCGATCATCGCGGTTCTCTTCGTCAGGGCTGAGCCGATCTCGGTGGCCGAGCTGGCCCACACTCTGGATTTGACTCGGGAGGCGGCCGAGCAGGCGGCTGAAGCCAGCCATGCCTTGCTCGCCGGCACCGGTCTGATGCTCCAGCGCCATCGCGATGAGCTCCAGCTGGTCAGCCATCCCCAGGTCGCCTGGGCGGTGGAGCGGGCGCTGCGACCGGAGGTGGCTGGCCGGCTCTCCAAGCCGGCCCTGGAAACCCTGGCCATCGTCGCCTACCGGCAGCCGATCACCAGGATTGCCATCGAGGCGATCAGAGGGGTCAACTGCGAGGCGGTCCTGGACAGCCTGACCCGCCGCGGTCTGGTCGACGAGGTGGGTCGGGAGGACGGTCCCGGCCGTCCCCGGCTCTTCGGGACCACCCTGCGTTTTCTCCAGGTCGTGGGCATCCCGCAGATCAGCGAGCTTCCCCCGCTCAGCGGCCCCAGCCCCGAGACCTGGCTCGCTCGGGCGGCCGAGATCGGTGCGTCCAGTGCCGAGTGAGCGGCTGGGCCGCTGGCTGGCCCGTACCGGGGTCGCCTCGCGCCGAGAGGCCGACCGGCTGGTGGCCGCGGGGAGGGTCACCGTCGATGGCCAGATTCCACCTCCCCAGGGGCGGTTGATCGACCCGGAGCGGGAGGAGGTGCGGCTGGACGGTCAACCGCTGACCCAGCGGGGCGGGCAGCGCCGCTATCTGGCGCTCAACAAGCCGGTGGGGGTGGTCTCCACCGCCCGCGACCCGGGAGGACGCCCGACCGTGCTGGAGTTGGTCGAGGATCGGCAGGGATTGTTTCCGGTCGGTAGGTTGGACTTCGACTCGCGGGGGCTGATGCTGCTGACCGATGACGGGGATCTGGCGCTGCGACTTACTCATCCGCGCTACGAGGTGGTCAAGGGCTATCGGGTGACCGTGCGGGGTCCGGTCAGGCAGGAGCAGTTGCGGGCGCTGCGGCTCGGTCCGGTCCTGGTCGACGGGCCCACCAATCCCCTGGAGATCAGGCTGTTGCGGTCCGGCCCGCGCCGTTCGGTGATCCTGATTGAGCTAGCTGAGGGAAGGCAGCGGCAGATCCGACGAATGTGCGCCGCGGTGGGCGCCAAGGTCGAGGACCTGGAGCGAATCTCGATCGGGCAGCTCCGTCTGGGAACTCTCGTCGAAGGTCGCGCACGGGAGCTCAGCGAGGGAGAGGTACGACGGCTGCGAGCCTCGGTTGGGCTGGGGTGAGCCGGCGGCGGTCGATCGTGACCATCGATGGACCCGCTGGGGTGGGCAAATCCACCGTCGGGCGGCGGGTGGCCGCGGCACTGCGACTGCCTTTCCTCGACACCGGGATCCTCTATCGGGCTCTGACCGTCGCGGCGCAGCGCGACGGGATCGGGTCGGGTGACTCGCTCCGGTTGCTCCGGCTGACCGAGCGAGTGAAGTTGGAGATCAACTCCGCGACCGAGCCGGCGCCGGGAGCCTGGCAGGCCAAGGTCGATGGCCAGGAACTCAGCGAGGAGCTCTGGGATCCCCGTCTGGCTCAGCTCCTGGCGGCGGTGGCCCGCCAGCCGGAGGTCCGCCGGGCCCTGCTGCCGGCGCAACGAGCCCCCGCCACCGCCGGCGCGGTGGCGGTGGGCCGGGACACCGGGACGGTGGTCTTTCCGACCGCCGACTGCAAGGTCTATCTCGACGCCCCCGCGGAGGTCCGGATCAGCCGACGACGCAAGGAACTTCAGGACCGGGGCCGGGACGCCTCGGAGGCGGTGCTGCGCGCGGATGTGCTGACCCGAGACCAGACCGATCTGAGTCGGGAGTTTGCCCCGCTGGCGGTTCCCGCCGACGCGCTATCCATCGACACCACCGCGCTCTCCGCCGACCAGGTGGTGCGGCTGGTCCTAGCGGAGTGCCGTCGGAAGGGGCTGGCGCCGGGGGAGCCCGCACCATAGCCAGCGGCAGCTACCTCAGGCTCTCCAGCGCGGGCCCGACTAAGGTGAGGGGTGCAAGGTGATGACATCAGATGCTCGGACCGACGAAGCCCCCCTGGTCTGCTTCGATCTTGAGACGACCGGACTGAGTTCTCGCACCGACCGCATCATCGAGATCGGCGCGGTCAAGTTCGACCGGACAGGGGTGCTGGACACCTACTCCACCCTGGCCGATCCCGGAATTCCCCTTCCGCTGGTGATCCAACGGCTCTGCGGTCTCCACGACCAGGACCTTCGCGGTCAGCCCAGCCCGGCCGAGGCAGTGGCCGGTCTGGCGATCTTCGCGGAGGGATGCACCCTGGTCGGACACGGCGTTGCCTTCGATATGGCCTTCTGCTCGGAGATCCTTCCCGGGGCATTTTTAGGGCGGGTGGCGCTGGACACGGCCGAGCTGGCCCGGGTGCTTCTGCCCTCGGCTCCGAGTCACAGCCTGGAGCAGCTGAGCCGCTCCTTGGAGCTCCTCCACGATCGGCCGCATCGGGCCTTGTCCGACGCTCAGGCGACGCAACTGTTGCTGGAGTGGTTGCTCGAGAAGGCGCGGGCACTCCCGCCCGATCTGCGCAACCGGCTGCGCGAGCTCCTGGCTCAGAGCGGCTGGGCCGGTGGGGAGTTCCTCGCCCGGCGCATGGGCGAAGGCCGCCAGTCGGCTCCCCCGGAAGCGGTCGCGCCAATCCCAGTGACGGCCACCGCGCCCGCGGTCGCCGAGCCCTCCCGAGTCACCTCTGGGGAGATCGATGAGCCGGGAATTCTGGCCACCTTTGGACCCACCGGGTCGCTGGCCCAGATGGATCCGGAGTTTGAGCTCCGGGAGGAGCAGCAACAGATGGCCCTCGCCGTCGCCCAGGCTTTCAACCGCAGTCAGACGCTGCTGGTGGAGGCGGGCACCGGGGTCGGCAAATCTCTCGCCTATCTGATCCCGGCCCGGGAGTGGGCCGCTCGTGGCCGCGGGCGAGTCTTGGTGTCGACCCACACCATCACCCTGCAGGAACAGCTGGCGCAGCATGACGTGCCGCTGGCGGAAGCGGCCCAGCCGCTGCCGCTGGGCACCGCGGTCCTCAAGGGTCGCGGCAACTACCTGAGCCTGCGCCGACTGGAGCGATGGCTGGCGGCAGCTCCCAGCGGCCGGCGCCGCGACCCCGACGAGGTGCGCTTCAAGGCCAGGGCCCTGGTCTGGGCTCAGCAGAGCCAGGCGGGCGATCGCGGCGAGCTGCGGCTGGCCGGCCGGGAGTCTGAGTTCTGGGAGAGGGTGGGCTCGACCGTGGACGACTGCCTGGGTCCCGCCTGTCACAACTGGCGCGACGGGCGTTGCTTCATGGTCAAGGCTCGGGTGGCGGCACGGGAGGCGGACATCGTGATCGTCAACCACGCCCTCCTGCTCGCCGACGCGGACAGTGGCGGGGCGGTCCTACCCGAGTTCCACCACCTGATCATTGATGAGGCCCACCACCTGGAGGAGGCGGCGACCCAGGCCCAGGGTGAGCGGCTCGGACTGGGGGCGATTCTGGGGGTGACCGAGCGCATCCCGGATTTCGGCGACATCGAGGTCAATCGGACCCTCAAGGCGGTCCGGCAGATGGCCAGCGCCGCCTTCGCCGAGCTGCGCCAGCTGGTGGCCGCCGAGTCCGGCAACTCGAGAGGCCGGGGCCCATCCTTTCTCGTGCTGGACCACCGGATCAAGGACACCGAAGGGTGGGGGCGGGCGGGCCGCTCGGTGTCGCGGTTGGCCCGGTCGCTGCGCCAGGCGAGCTCGGCGCTGCGCACCGCCGCCGAACTGGGGAACGTTCAGCCAGCCCTGTGGCCCCAACCGGACAACGGGTCGAGGGAATGCACCGTCGCTGCCGACGCCCTCCAGAGCATGGCCCAGCTGGTGACCCAGGTGATGGCCAACCTGGAGGTCGACGCCACCCCCGGGGGGGAGATCGTCCCCCAGGACCGGGTCGCCTGGGCAGAGGTGGAGCGGGGCGACCGGGCGGTTCTCCGCACCGCGCCGGCGGAGGTGGCGACCTCGCTGCGCGAGCATCTCTTCGAGCGCTGCGAGGCGGTGATTCTGACCTCGGCCACCATGGCGGTGGCCGGCTCCTTCCGCTACCTCCGCGACCGCCTGGGGCTCGAGGGGGCCGCCGAGCTGGTCTTGGACTCCCCCTTCGACTACCTGCGCCAGTCGCTCTGCTGTCTGCCCCGCGGGATGCCCGGCCACGGTGATCCCCAGCATCCTCGGGTGGTGGCCGAACTGGTGGCCGAGATCGCCGGCGAGCTCGGTGGCCGGACCTTGGTGCTGTTCACCGGATATCAGGCCCTGCGCGAGGTCCATGGGCAGCTGCGCAGCCTGCTCCAAGGGGAGGGGATCGCGGTGCTCGGCCAGGGATTGGACGGCACCCGGAATCAGGTTCTGCGCAACTTCCGCAAGGAACCTCGGACCGTGCTGCTGGGCACCAATAGTTTCTGGGAGGGGATCGACCTGCCGGGAGATACGCTCCAGTGCGTGGTCATCGACAAGCTGCCCTTTCCGGTGCCGACCGATCCCATCTTTCAGGCGCGTGCCCGCGGCCGGGCCGACTCCTTCGCCCAGCTCTCCCTGCCCGAGGCGGTACTTCGTTTGAAGCAGGGATTCGGCCGTCTGGTCCGCCGCCACGGCGATCGGGGGGCGGTGGTGATCTGTGACCCGCGCATCCTGGGAAGGAGTTACGGCGAGGAGTTCGTCAGAGCGCTGCCCCAGGCCACCTTCGTCTACGAACCACCCGGAGAGCTGGCTCCCTTGATCGGGGCCTTCCTGCGCGACGAGAAGCAGGCCGCGGTGGTCGGCTGAGGGTGGCGCCGTCGAGCCGCCTGAAGTTGGCCCTGGTGCAGCACCAGCCGGTCCTGGGCGACCTCCAGGCGAATTTGGCATGGAGCTGCCAACAGATCGCCCAGGAGGTGGCTCGGGGCACTGACCTGGTGATGTTTCCCGAACTGAGCCTGACCGGCTATTTCCTCAAAGATCTAACTCCGGACACGGCCCTCTCCCTGGACAGCCGGGAGATCAGCCAGCTGATCGCGGCAACCGGCCGGGCAGCCTCCCTGGTGGGCCTGGTCTTGGAGTCAGACCAGTTCAGTTTCTACAACGCGGCCATGCTGATATCGGACGGTGCGGTGCGCCACGTCCACCGCAAGGTCTATCTCCCGACCTACGGAATGTTCGACGAACAGCGCCACCTGGCTGCCGGGGATCGGTTTGAGGTGGTGGAACTGGCGATGGGTGGGGAGGTCAGCTGGCGGATCGGGATCCTGGTGTGCGAGGACCTGTGGCACCCGAGCTCCCCATATCTCCTCAGTCGCGCGGGAGTGGACCTGCTGCTCTGTCCATCCTCGAGCCCGGGGCGGGGGGTGGGGAGCGGGGAGGGGGAGTTGGGCAGCGCCGCATCCTACGGAGCGATGCTGCGGACCTACTCCGAGCTGTTCACCTCGTTCGCGGTTTACTGCAACCGGGTCGGCTTCGAGGACGGATTCCACTTCTGGGGTGGTAGCCGGGTGATGGGTCCGGACGGCCGTATTTTGGCCGGACCGCTGGGAGATGGGGCCGAGGTTCTGCATGCGGAGCTGGACCGCGGCGACCTGCGTCGGGCTCGGATTGCCTTCCCCTTGCTGCGCGACGAGCGTATCGACGTGGTCCAGCGGCAGCTGGGGATCGAGGCTGATGACTGACCTGTCCATCAATACCGAACTGGTGGCCGGGATCCTGACCGACTTCATCCGCGATGAGGTGCTCAAGGTCGGCTCCCGCGAGGTGGTGCTGGGCATCTCGGGCGGGGTCGACTCCGCCTTGGCGGCCCGACTGGCGGTTTCCGCCCTGGGGAAAGAAGCGGTGACCGGACTGGCGATGCCCTATCGAGAGAGCACCCCGAGCAGCCTCGACGACGCCCAGCTGGTGGCCGATGAGCTGGGGATCACGCTGCTGGTGGTCGAAATCAGCCCGCAGATCGACGCCTACTTCGCCAGATTCCCGGAGGCCGATCCAAGGCGCCGAGGCAACAAGATGGCCCGGGAGCGGATGAGCATCCTCTACGACATCTCGGCAACTAGGTCGGCCCTGGTGCTGGGCACCAGCAACAAGTCCGAGCTGCTGTTGGGCTACAGCACGCTCTGGGGCGATGGGGCCCATGCGCTCAACCCCTTGGGAGACCTGTACAAGACGCAGCTCTTCCAACTGGCCCGCTACCTCGGTCTTCCCCAACGGATCGTCGACAAGGCTCCCTCGGCTGATCTCTTCGCGGGCCAGTCGGACGAGGTGGACCTCGGCTTCAGCTACCAGCAGGCGGACCTCATCCTCTTCCAACTGATCGACGAGCGACGTTCGCCAGCCGAGGTCCGCGACCTCGACCTCGATCCTGAGCTGGTCACGGTGATCTGGGAGAGAGTGCGCTCCTCGCAGTTCAAACGCCGGCCTCCCTTGATCGCCAAGCTCTCCAGTCGGAGCGTCGGCCAAGACTTTCGCTATCCCCGCGACTGGGGCCACTGACGGCTGTGGCCGGCGTGCTCTACGTGGTGGCCACGCCGATCGGCAACCTGGCGGACTTCTCGCCCCGGGCGGCCATGATCTTGACCCAGGTTCAGACGGTAGTCGCCGAGGACACCCGTCGGAGCGGTCTGCTGCTTCGCGGGTTCAAGGCCCGGCCCCGGTTGATCTCGCTGCCAGCCGCTCAGGAGGAGAAGCGAATCCCCCTGGTTCTGGAGCAACTCCTTACCGGTGACGTGGCGCTGGTCTCGGATGCCGGCACGCCCGCCGTCAGCGACCCCGGGCGGCGCCTGGTCGCCGCGGTCCGGGAGAACGGCTTCGCGGTGGTGGCCGTGCCGGGGCCCTCAGCTCTGGTGGCCTCAGTTTCGGCCAGCGGTCTGCGAGCTGACCGGTTCCTCTTCTTGGGCTTTCTGCCCCGGACCAAGTCACGCAGCCAGCGGCTCCTGCAGGCAGGGGAAAGCTGGGCTCTGGTGTTCTACGAATCGCCGCATCGGCTGGCGGCCACCCTGGAGTGGGCGGCCGAGGTGCTGGATCAGCGGCGTGTGGCCGTGGCCCGGGAGGTGTCCAAGCTCCATGAGAGCTGGTACCTGGGAACCGCGGCGGAATTGGCGGCCCGCTTCCGGGCGGAACCACCCAAAGGTGAGTGCACCGTCGTGGTGGAGGCTCCGCCGGGCCGACAGAAGGGGGGCGATGGCTGAGCGGGAGGTGGGGTTGGTTGACGCCCATTGCCATCTCGAGGAAGTGGTCCGGCGCGGTCTCCCGGCGCAGGAGATCGTGGAGCGAGCCCATCTGGCGGGGGTCGACCAGATGGTCACCAGTGGCGATGACCTCGCCGAGAGCCAGGCCGGCCGCGACCTGGCCGAGGCGCACTCCGAGATCTTCTTCACCGTGGGGTGGCATCCGGTCAATCCGCGGCCGCCCTCCGCCGCCGAACTCGACCAAATGCGCGACCTTTTGGCCCACCCCAAGGCCGTGGCCGTGGGGGAGGTCGGGCTTGACTACTTCTTCCGACCCGGGTATCTGGAGACCCCCAAGGAGGTGCAGCGCGAGGTCTTCGCCACCATGCTCCGGCTGGCGGCGGAGCTGGCCAAGCCGGTGGTGATCCACCAGCGCCAGGCCCACGCCGACCTGCTGCAGCTCCTGGATCAGGGGCCCCCGGTGACCGGAATCCTGCACTGCTTCAGCGGGGACCGCGCCTTCGCCGCGGAGGCTGCCGCGCGGGACCTCTACTGTTCCTTCGCCGGCAATCTCACCTTCAAATCGGCGCTGGATCTGCAGCAGGCGGCGCGAGCCGTGCCCGCTGAGCTGCTGCTGGTGGAGACCGATGCGCCTTTCCTCTCCCCGGAGCCCTTCCGGGGTCAGACCAGTCATCCGGCGATGGTGCGAACCACGGCGCAGTGGCTGGCCGTGCTGCGAGGGGACTGCCTGGAATCGCTCGCGGCGATCACCACCGAGAACACCCGGCGGGCTTTCGGTATCCCCCCAACTTGAGCGTTCCCGACCTCTGTGCCCCGGCCACCGCTCGGGCGGTGGCCCGGCGGTTTGGCATCAGTCCTCGTCGTGAGATGGGACAAAACTTCCTGGTGGATCGCGGCGTTCGGGACGCCATCGCCGCTGCTGCCTCCCCTGCCCAGGAAGTGTTGGAAATCGGCCCCGGGCTGGGCGCCTTGACCCAGGGGTTGCTGGAGCGCGGGGTGCGGGTGGTGGGGGTGGAGATTGACCCGCGCTGTGTCGCCGCCCTGGGGCTGCTGCGAAGCCGCTACCCAGAGCTCCGGGTGGTGGAGGCGGACATCCTCCAGATCCTTCCGGCGCAGCTGGGGATGCGGGCGCCGACGGTACTCGGCAACCTGCCCTACCGGATCACCGGAGCCCTGTTGCCCCGGCTGCTCGCCTGGGACCCGCCTCCCGAGGCCTGTCACCTGCTGGTCCAGCGCGAGGTGGCCCGGCGGCTGGCCGCCCCCCAGGGGGACTGGTCGCTGTCGACGCTGGCGCTCCGAGTGGTGGCCGAGGTGGCGATCGATTTCGATGTGGCTCCGGCCAGCTTCTGGCCCTCGCCCCAGGTGCACAGCAGCCTGATCACCATCCGCCCTCGGCGGGAGCTGGATCCCGAGCTGGGCTCCGAGCTGGTCGCCCTGGCGCGACCGATGTTCCAGGCCCGACGCAAGCAACTGCACCATGGCCTGGCCCGCTCTTTGGGGATCGAACCGGGGGAGGCGATCCAGCTGCTGCGCTCGATCGAGGTCGACCCAGCCCGGCGACCGGGCAATCTGGAGCTGGCGGAGTGGCGTCGGCTGGTGCGGGCGGTCAGGAGCAGAGCGGCGGCGATCGGGTGATATATTCGCCGCCATGCCGGCCGAGGCCCCACCCGGATCTGCCGCCGAGCCGGAGCTAGACCTAGGTCCGACCGGCTTTCGCGAGGTTTTGCGGGCCCGCGATTTTCGCTTGCTCTGGGGAGCGCAGGTGGCGGCCCAGCTGGGGGACAAGTTCTTTGCCTTCTCGCTCCTCTTGTCCATCTACTCGCTGACCCATCTCTACCTGAGCGACGCGGCACTGCTGCTGGCCTACACCATCCCCGCCGTCTTCCTGTCCATTCCGGCGGGCATCTTTGCCGACCGCTATGACAAGAAGACGCTGATGATCTGGACCAATCTTTCTCGCGGGGTGATGGTCTTGGGGGTGCCGGCGCTGGAGCTCACCGGGGTGGCTCAGCACCAGGTCCTGCCGCTCTACGTGATCACCTTCATCTTCGCCGGAGTGGGCCAGCTCTTCGCCCCGGCCGAGGCGGCCAGCATCCCGAGCCTCGTGAAGCGCCGGGACCTGGCGGCGGCCACCTCGCTCTTTACGGTCACAATTATCGTAACCATCGTGCTCTCGGTGCCCCTGGCTTCGGTCGCCCAGGGTCTCCTGGGGTTGGAAGGTCCTTATTACTTTGGAGCCGGACTGTTCGCCGTGGCGGCAGGTTCCATCTGGCTGATCAAGCCCAAGCTGGCGGCTCCCATGGCCGCCGCCGGGCCGGCGATGAGAGCTCCCTGGAGTAGCACCTGGAGAGAGATCAAGGACACCTGGGAGCTGGTCAGGGCCAGCCGCGTGCTCCCGTTTGCGTTCGCCATGCTGACCCTGGCCCTGGCGATCGTGTTCACGATCTTCGCCCTCTCGGCGGGCTACATGCAGCACGTTTTGCTGCGCAGCCCCCATGACAGCTACATCCTCCTGATTCCCGCCACCGTGGGCATGGTGGTGGCGGGTACGGTCGTGAGCCGGGTCTCGTCCGATGCCGGGCCGGGCCCGACGACGGTGGTGCAGGGACTCGGACTGGCGGGGGCGGCCATGGTGGTCCTCGGGGTGCTGCCACCGATCTTGGCTCGACTCCACATCGACGGAGCTCTGGTGCCGCTGGCGATCTCCCTGGCGCTTCTGTTTGGGCTCGGGTTGGGAGCGGTCCTGATCCCCTGCCTGGTCCTGATCCAGCAGGAAACCGAGGAGGCCACCCGGGGCAAGATCTTCGGCGGCGCCTTCCTGGCCATCAACCTGGCGATCGCGGTGCCGCTTCTGGCGGCCGGGGCGATTGCCGACGTCGTTGGCGCCAGCGACGTGGTGGGTGGGCTCGGGCTGGCCCTGATCGTGACGGGGCTGGTTGCCTGGCGCCGAGGCTGGGGTAGGGTGTCCTACGGGGCCGAGCCGCCGGTTACGATCGCGTAGCGAGATGTCGAAGTCCGCCAGCGGCGGCATCGGCTGGCGCGAGGGGTGGGCTAAATGAGTGCATGCGAGCCGTCGTCACCTGCGAAAGCTGCGGTCTCCGGCAGGAGGTGGCCCGGGCCATCCCCGAGCCGACCACTTTTCATATCGTCTGCCACCGCTGCGAGCTGAGTCTGTTGGTGACCGTCACCGAGGCCGACATTCGCAGCGCCGCCAGCTCGGTCGCCGCCGGCTCCGCTCGGCGCTAACGCCGGGCGCCGCCAGCTCCGCGACGAGCCGCCCGGGCTGGATCGGGACAACCCTCCGGGCCGAGGGGCGCCAGCCGGGAGACCATCGGTGAGCGGGGCGCTCAGGTCCCGGTCCAACCGTGGGCAGGTTCGGGATTCCCCGGGCGAGCGGCTCAGACCGCCCAGCGCGCGAGTCCACGGGGGATCTCCTCGCGGCCGTGGTCCAGCAGGGCCAGGCCCAACTCCTCCCCCTCGAAGTCGAGCCGGAGCTGGCGGGCCAGAGGCAGCACCTGGCCCGACCGGGCTCGCTCCCGCAACCGCGCCCGCCGATCGGGGTCGAGGCTGGAGCATTGGACGCTGCAGTACTTGGCGGTCTGCTTCTTCACCGGGGCCATGCAGCCGGCCCTGGCGCACAGCCGAGGGGCGAAAGGTTGAGCCCCGGAAAGGTAAGCCACGGAGCGATATTAGAGACTCGGTGAGGTTCCCTGTCAATGGTCAATACGGCCATAAAAACTTGGCACTTTTGCGGGTCAAGTGGGGCGCGCCAGTTGTGCCCTGTTTCCCCATCCCCAGCTGTGGACAAGCTGTCAGCAACCCCGGCCGCGGGGGCATGGCTGGGGCTTTGACTGGCGGTGCCCATCCATCCCCGGCGCTCCACCATTCCGTCGTGCATGGCTGGTCGCGGCTGGACCGAGCGCTAGTCGCGACGACGCCGCCAGCGGATCAAGGGGGAGCCGCCGGAGCTTGACCGGGGATCGTTCGCGATGGTGGGCGCACCAGGAGTCGAACCTGGGGCCTCTACCGTGTCAGGGTAGCGCTCTAACCACCTGAGCTATGCGCCCTCGGAGGAGGTTGGGGTGACCGGATTATAGCCCGGGTCGAGCTTCGCTCCGGAAGTGGGCGCTGCCTCTCATACAATCGAGCGAACACCCATGGCTGAGAGCGACATCGATCTCGACACCCTGCGCCACAGCGCGGCCCACCTGATGGCCGCCGCCGTCTGCGAACTGTGGCCCGGGGCCGAGTACGGGATTGGCCCTTCCATCGAGGACGGTTTCTACTACGACTTCCTGCTGCCGGGCGATCACCGCTTCACCGAAGAGGACCTGCCCAGGATTGAGTCCCGCATGCACGAGATCGCCGACCGTCGTGTCGAGTATCAGCGACAGGAGCTGACCCGCCAGGAGGCGCTGAGGGAGTTCGACCGGCTGCAGCAGCGCTTTAAGGTCGAATTGATCGAGCGCATCCCCGAAGGGGAGGTGATCAGCTGCTACCGGACGGGAGACTTCTTCGATCTGTGCCGGGGCCCCCACGTCCATGACGCCTCCCAGATCCCGGTCTTCAAGCTGACCCACCCGGCGGGGGCCTACTGGCACGGCGACGAGACCCAACCGATGCTGCAGCGGGTGTACGGGACCGCCTGGAAGTCCGAGGCGGAGCTGGAGCTCTACCTGGAGCGGCTGGAGCAGGCGGCGCTGCGGGATCATCGCAAGCTGGGTCGGGAGCTGGACCTGTTCTCGGTCTCCGACGAGCTGGGTCCCGGGCTGATCCTCTGGCATCCCAAGGGAGCCACGATCAGAACGGTGATCGAGGACTACTGGCGGACGGCCCACCGTCGGGCCGGCTACGAGCTGGTCTACACCCCCCATCTGGCCCGCGAGCAGCTCTGGCAAACCAGTGGTCACCTGGAGTCGTTCGCCGACGAGATGTTCGGGCCGATGGAGGTGGAGGGGGACCGCTACCGCGTCAAGCCGATGAGCTGTCCCTTCCACATCCTGATCTACAAGTCCCGGGCGCGGAGCTACCGGGAGCTGCCGCTGCGGCTGGCCGAGGTGGCGACCGTGTATCGATACCAGCGGAGTGGCACTCTGCACGGTCTCTTGCGGGTGCGAATGATCACCCAGGACGATGCCCACATCTTCTGCCGCCCGGAGCAGGTGGACGCTGAGGTGGTGGGGGTGCTCCGATTGGTGCGGGAGATGTACCGCCGCTTCGGCTTCGAGGAGGTCGAGGTGGACCTCAGCACCAAGCCCGCCAGGGCGGTGGGCGCCGACGAACTCTGGGAGCAGGCCGAGTCGTCGTTGGCCCGAGTGCTCGAGGCGGAGGGGCTGCCGTACCAGGTAAGTCCGGGCGAGGGCGCCTTCTACGGTCCCAAGGTCGATGTTCATATCCGCGACGCGATCGGGAGGCGCTGGCAGTGCGCCACGATTCAGTTTGACTTCAACGAGCCCCAGCGTTTCGGACTGGAGTACATCGGCGCCGACGGTCAGCCGCACCAGCCGGTGATGGTCCACCGAACCGTGCTCGGGTCCCTGGAGCGGTTCGTCGGCGTGCTCCTCGAGCATTACGCGGGGGCTCTGCCCACCTGGCTCTCGCCGGTTCAGGTGCAGCTGATCACGGTCAGCGACGACCAGCTGGACTATGCTCACCAAGTGGCGTCCAGGCTGGAGCAGGCGGGGTTTCGAACCGAGGTCCCCGATCGCCCCGGCGACCGGATGGGTGCCAAGATTCGGGACTCCCAGTTGGCCAAGGTTCCCTATGCCGCCATCGTGGGTAGAAAGGAGGTCGCGGCGAACAACGTCAACCTCCGCAATAACCGCAGCGGCGAGGAGCGCCCGATCTCAATCGAGGAGCTGATCGAGCTCCTCCGCTCAGAGGTCGGCTCCTGAATCGACGGTCATCGACTGGCCCGGCCAGCTTGAGTGATAGCATCCGGGATTCAATTCCCGACTAGAGGAGGATTCGTCCATAGCGTTTCGCGAACTGCGCATCAACGACCAGATCCGGGTACCTTCCCTTCGACTCTTCGACGACACCAACGAGGAAGCTCTGGGTATCGTCTCTCTGCCTGAGGCTCAACAACTCGCCCAAGAGCGAGGTCTAGACCTGGTCGAGGTGGCGCCTCAGGCTCAACCCCCCGTCTGCCGGCTGATGGACTACGGCCGCTTTAAGTTCGAGGCGCTCAAGCGGGAGAAGGACGCTCGGCGGGAGCACAACGCGAGCCGGCTCAAGGAGATGAAGCTTCGCCCCAAGATCAGCGAGCACGACTTTCAGACCAAGTACGGGTACGTCCGCCACTTCCTGGAGGAGGGCGACAAGGTCAAGCTCACTATCATGTTCCGGGGCCGGGAGCTGGTTCATCAGGAGATCGGTCGAGCGCTGCTCGACCGGCTCGCCGAGGAAGTCAAGGACGTGGCCCAGATCGAGCGCTCGCCCCTGGTCGAGGGGCGCAATATGATCATGATCCTCAACCCGGTTTCCAAGAAGCTACCCAAAGGAGGCGCCAGCAACCATGCCGAAGATCCGCACCCACAAGGGAACCCAGAAGCGGTTCCGCCTGTCGGGGACGGGTAAGCTGCTGCGTCGCGGCGCCTTCCAGTCGCACCTACTCGAGCACAAGTCGGCCAAGCGCAAGCGAGGCTACGCCCAGATGCACCAGGTCGGCTCGGGCGACGCCAAGTCGATCAAGCGCAACGCACCGTATCTGAAGGGCTGAGCGATGGCCCGAGTCAAGCGCGGGGTCACCGCGCGGAAGCGACACAAGAAGGTCCTCGAGCTAGCCTCGGGATTCACCGGGACGCACAACCGGCTCTTCCGACCCGCCAACGAGGCGGTGATGCACTCGCTGGCCTACCAGTACCGGGACCGGCGCAAGCGCAAGGGGACCTTCAGGCGGCTCTGGATCGCCCGGATCAACGCGGCCTCGCGCGAGGCGGGGATCCCGTACAGCCGTTTTATCGCCGGCCTCAGCCGCTCCGGGGTGGAGCTCTCGCGCAAACAGATCTCAGAGTTGGCCATCCACGACCCGGCGGCTTTTGCTCGGCTGGTTGAGGTAGTGCGGGAGACCGCGCCCGACCAGTGACCGAGGGCGACCTCCGGGCACTCGGCGACCAGGCCCGGGAGGAGATCGCGGGGGCGGTCGATCAGGACCAGTTGGAGCGGGTGAGGCTCAAATATCTTGCCCGCCACGGCGGACTCATCTCGGCCGGGGCCCAGGCTCTGGCTCAGGCCCCGCCGGAGCAGCGGGCGGCGCTGGGACGTGCCTTCAACGCGACCAAGCAGGGGACCGAGAGCGCCCTGGAGCGCCGCCGGGAAGAATTGCGCTCGGCCCAGAGCGAGTTGGCCGGGGCGCTGGAGGGGCTCGACCTCAGCTACCCCAGCCAGCCTCTCGCTCGGGGGCACCAGCACCCGCTGGGGCGGCTGGTCCGAGAGATCGAGGACATCGGCGCTGCCTTGGGCTACCAGTCGGTGCGGGGTCCGGAGGTCGAGGACGACCGGTTTAACTTCGAACTGCTCAACCTGCCCCCCGACCATCCCGCGCGAGACGCCCACGACACCTTCTTCCTGGAGGCCCCGGCGCAGGGGTGGCTGCTGCGCACCCATACCTCGCCGGTCCAGCTCAGAACGATGATGGCCGGACCGCCTCCCTATCGGGTCCTGGCTCCTGGCCGGGCCTACCGGCGGGACAATCCTGACCCCACCCACAACCCCATGTTCTTCCAGGTCGAGGGGTTGTGCGTCGCTGAGGGGGTGACCCTGGGCGACCTCAAGGGGACCCTGACCTACTTCATCCAGGCGCTCTTCGGGATCGAGCGACGGGTACGCCTTCGGTCCAGCTTCTTCTCCTTCACTGAGCCCAGCCTGGAGGCGGACGTCTCCTGCTGGTTCTGCGACGGCAGAGGGTGCCGGAGCTGCCATGGCAAGGGTTGGATCGAGATCCTGGGCTCGGGCATGGTCCACCCCAATGTCCTGCGCAACGCTGGGGTCGACCCCGAGCGCTACAGCGGGTTCGCCTTCGGGATGGGACCGGATCGGATCGCGGCCCTCAAATACGGGCTCGAGGACGTGCGCGACCTCTACGAGAACGACCTCCGCCTGCTGGAGAACTTCTAGATGCGGGTGAGCCAGGCGTGGCTCAGCGAGTTCGTCGATCTCGACGGCCTCAGTCCCGAGCGGATCGCCGAACAGCTGACCTTGAGTGGCACCGAGGTCGAGCGGGTCAGTCAGTTCGCTCCGGGCTTGGATCAAGTAGTGGTGGCTGAGGTGGTCGAGCTCGGCCGGATGGAGGGCAGCGACCACCTCTGGATGACCAGGGTCCGGGTCCCAGGCGAGGAGCCGCTGGCGGTGGTCTGCGGCGCCCCCAACCTGAGCCTGGGCGCGGTGGTGGCCTGGGCCCGACCGGGAGCCGTCCTGCCGGACGGCCGGCAGCTGGGGCAGCGGCGAATCCGGGGAGCGCTCAGCAACGGCATGATCTGCGCCCCCGACGAGTTGGGGCTGGGTCAAGATCACGAAGGAGTGCTGCTGCTTCCCCCAGGCGAGGCGGAGCTCGGTCAGCCGCTCAGCCAGCTCTTCCCCCCGGACACCATCTATGAACTGGAGATCCTGAGCAATCGGGGCGACTGCCTCTCCCACTGGGGGGTGGCTCGGGAGCTGGCGGCGGTGCTGGACCGCCCGCTGCGGAACCCCGACCTCCGTGATCCCATCAAAACGGGGCCGCCGGCAGCAGACTCGGTCCAGGTCCGAATCGAGGCGAGCTCCGACTGTCCTATCTACCTGGCCGCCTGCATCGACGAGCTGCAGCCGGGGCCATCTCCGCTCTGGCTGCAACGGCGCCTGATGTCGGTGGGCAGCCGCTCGATCTCGGCGGTGGTGGATCTCGCCAACTTCGTCATGCTGGAGCTGGGCCAGCCGGTGCACACCTTCGATCTGGACCGGTTGCCGGGCGCAGCCGGCCAGGTCCAGATCGCGGTCCGCCGGGGGCAGGCCGGCGAGAGCCTGGCCTGCCTGGACGGGGTGGTGCGCGGTCTCGACCAGGAGACCCTGGTGATCAGCGCGGGAGATGTGCCGGTGGCGCTGGCCGGGGTGATCGGGGGTAGCGAAACCGCGGTCCAGGCGAGCACCACTCGGGTGGTGCTCGAGGTGGCCAACTTCAGTTGGGCGTCGATCCGCAGGACTTCTCGACGGTTGGGGGTCCGTACCGAGGCGTCGTCGCGGTACGAGAGGGCGTTGGCTGGAGCCCTGGTCCCCATCGCAGAACGGCGCTTCACCCACCTCGTCGGTGAGGTGACCGGGGGTCGAGTTCGCCCGGGTCCGGTCGTGGCGGGGGGGGTGCCCATGGGGGGAGAACCGATCCAGGTCTCATCTCGGAGCATCGGCGGGCTGCTGGGTCTGCCGATCTCCCCGGAAGAGGCGGCGGCAGCCCTGCGCCGGTTGGAGTTCGGGGTAGAGATCTCCGGTGATCAACTGCGGGTGAAGCCTCCGGTGCTCCGCACCGACATCGCGATTCCCGCCGATATCACCGAAGAGGTGGGCCGGATCGTCGGCTACGACCGGGTCCCCGCCACGCTGCCGGGCCAGCGGACGCCACCCAGTGGCCGACCGGGCCTGGTCAGCGCTGCCCGGCTGGCTGGCGAGATCTGCCTGGGAGCTGGCTTCAGCGAGGCGGTCACCTCGAGTCTCGTGAGCCGAGATCGGCTCGGACCTGTGGACGGTCTGGGCGAGGGGGTCGCGCCATTCCGGATCGCCAACCCGCTGTCCTCGCAGCTGGGCAATCTGCGGACGAGCTGTCTGCCGATGCTCCTCGAGGCCTGTCGGCTGAACCAGTCGAGAGGTCGGGAAAGGACTCGGCTGTTCGAGTGGGGCCGGGTTTTCTGGCCGCCGCCAGCGGGCTCTGATCGTCCCCAGGAACCCGAGCTGCTGGCCTTGGTCGACCACGCGGCGGGGACCGAGCCGCGGGAGCCAGCCGGAGCCCTGGACCATCTGCTCCAGTTGGTGCAGGCGTTGGGAGCGAGGGTCGGCCGGCAAGAGCTGGAGTTCCGACCGGCCCGCCATCCCGGATTCGTTCCGCACCGCTCTTCGGAGGTTTGGGTCGAAGGAGAGCTTCGAGGAGTGCTGGGTGAGGTGGCCCGGAACGGCGAGTCGGAGTCCGAACTCCGCGGATCGTCGGTGGTTGCGGAGATCAGAGTTGACGGCTGGCTCGTCGACGGCGGCCGACCCGCCAAGGGGATGAGCCTGGCCAAGACCCCACCCCTGTTGCTGGATCTGGCCGTCGCGGTTCCCGAGCGGGCCGAGCTTGGACCGGCCCTCTCGGCAGTTCGCTCGACCGGTGTCGTGGAGCTGGAGGAGATCCGGCTGATCGACCAGTACCGGGGGACCCAGCTGCCGCCGGGAACCAAGGGCTGGACCTTCCGGCTCGTCTTCCGCCACCCGGAGAGGACCCTCACCCACCGCCAAGGCGAGCAGCTGCGGGAGCAGGTACTGGGGGCCCTGGGCGCCGTCGGGGCACGGGTGCGGGAGGCACCCTCGTGAGCGACGACAGCCCGGCTGCGGACCGCTCCTTCTGGGTCGATTGGCAGGCGAGCTGGGACCGTCAGCAACAGCGGTATCTACCCGACCGCGAAGAGCGTTTAGCGGTGCTGGCGGCCCTGGTCGGGGCGGTCGCAGGCGACGCGCCGCCCCGAGTGCTCGACCTCGCCTGCGGCTGCGGCTCGATCACCGCGCGCATTCTGAGCCGATTCCCGTCGGCCCAGGTGGTCGGAGCCGACATTGACCCGGTGCTCCTTCGGATCGCGGCGGGGGTCTTTGAGGGAGACGAGCGCGTGACCCTGACCGAGGTCGACCTGAGGTCGCCTGATTGGCCGGCCGCACTGCCTGGCGGACCCTTTGACGCGGTGCTCTCGGCGACCGCCCTGCATTGGCTCGAGCCGGATCGGCTGACTGCGGTCTACCGGAGCGTGGCCGAGCTGCTCCGTCCCGGCGGCGTATTCGCAGATGCCGACCAGGTTCCCCTGTCGAACACCCCGGCCCTCGAGAAGGCGGCTGCCGCACTCAACCTCCGGTCAGAGGGCACGGGGGAAGGCTGGGAAGAGTGGTGGGATCGGGTCCAAGGGACCCCACAGTTCCAAACGCTGATGGAGGAGCGCGACCGTCGCTTCGGAGGTTCGCTCCACCCGGCCGAGTTCACCCCGGCGGCCGAGTGGCATCTGCAGCAGCTGGAGGCTGCCGGCTTCGCCGAAGCCGGAGTGGTTTGGCGGCGGGGCCAGGCCGGTGTGGTGGCCGCTCTCCGCTGACTGTGCGCCGGGTCCCCCACGCCCAGCCGAGCCCCCTGGTCTCACCCTCCGCGCGGCTGCCCCGAGAGTTCTTCTTCAGGCCCAGTCCCGTGGTGGCCCGCGATCTGCTCGGCTGCTGGATGGTGCGCCGTCTCGACGACCGGGACCTCCGGGTCCAGGTATGCGAGACGGAGGCCTACCTCGGCGCCACCGACCCGGCCTCCCATGCCTTTCGCGGCCGGACGGCGCGCAATTCCATGATGTTCGCTCAGGCGGGCACCGCCTACGTCTACTTCGTCTACGGGATGCACCACTGCTTCAACGTGGTCACCGGGCCGGAGGGGGAGCCCCAGGCGATCCTGATCCGGGCCGCCGCCAACGGAGTCGGCACGCAAGGAGCCTCCTTGGCCGGGCCCGCTCTGCTCTGCCGGGCCCTCGGCATCGATCGCCGGCACAACGGTGAGGACCTTTGTCTGCCGGGGACCGGCTCGATCTGGTTCGAAGCCGGAGCCGGTGAACCCCTCCAGGTCCAGCAGACGCCTCGGATTGGAGTCCACGACCAGTCCCCGATGAGGTTCGTGGTGACCTTGGTGCGGGAGGGCCGACATCCTCTGGATAAGAAAGAGCGAGCCCCAAGGGGCTCGCTCCATTGATTAGCCGGTGCCTTAGCACCAGTCCCGGCGGATAAGCCGGAACCAAATTCAGGTGGTGAGATGCCCCTCCCCGGAGCCTAGTTCTCGTCGGCGAACAGCGCGGCCTGTCCGCCTACGACCGGCTCCGGAGGGCCGTTCACTCCGCCCGAGTGTGCCTCAAAAAGCTCCAGACGGTTCGCATCGTTGATACCTCCGTCGGGCCCGAACCTACTGTTCCACCGTACCACTGACCGGGAGCAATGTGTCAACGCCGTTCAAGGTTGGCTGCTGGTTCTGTGGCGGAGCGGATCAGGCAGCTCGGCACGTGCGGCCCGCGGCAGCTGATCTCCCCGATGGAGAGGCTCTGCTACCGGCCCCCCACTACCGCTCCGGAGCATGCAGCTGGCTCACTCGAGCTTTCAGCCTGCCCCGGCCCGGTAGGCTCTTGAGCTGTGACCACAGCCGACGAGTTACTCCGCGGCGTCGTCCACTGCGAGAACCGGGAGCGTCTTTCCGAGCGACTCGAGCGGGGCGATTCTCTGCGGATCAAGTTTGGCATCGACCCGAGCGCACCCGACATCCACCTGGGACACCTGGTCCCGATGCGGCTGCTCCGGCGCTGGCAGCTGAGGGGCCACCTCCCGGTACTGGTGATCGGCGACTTCACCGCCCGCATCGGGGACCCCACCGGGCGCTCGGTGACCCGGCCGCAGCTAACCGTCGACGAGGTGGAGGCCAACGCCCAGACCTATCTGGACCAACTCTTCTGCGTGATCGATCGGGGCCAGGCGGAGGTCCGGCGCCAGAGCGAGTGGTACGACGGCTTCGACCTGGTGGCAGTACTGCGGCTGGCCAATACCGCCACGGTGGCCCAGCTTCTGCAACGGGGCGATTTCGACCAGCGGATGAGATCCGAGCAGCCGATCGGGGTGCACGAGCTCTTCTACCCGCTGCTCCAGGGCTACGACTCGGTGGCCATTCGGGCCGACGTCGAACTGGGGGGGAGCGATCAACTGTTCAACCTGATGCGGGGTCGGGAGGTGCAGGCGGCCTACGGGCAGCCGCCCCAGGACATCGTCACGGTGCCCCTCCTGGAGGGGCTCGACGGCGAGAAGAAGATGAGCAAATCGCTGGGCAACGCGGTGGCGGTGGCCGACCGGCCCACCTCCCAGTTCGGCCAGCTGATGTCGCTGCCCGACCCGCTGATCACCCGCTACCTTTCCCTGCTCACCGACATCTCCGAAAACGATCTGGCCCGAACTGAGAGCGAGCTGCAGCAGGGAATACTCAACCCCCGAGATGCCAAGGCCGACCTGGCCCAGCAGTTGGTCTCGATGCTGCACGATCCGGCCCAGGCGAATTCCGCCCGCGAGGAGTTCTTCAGAGTTCACCGCGACCGCGACCTGCCATCCGAGATCCCGGAGGTCGCCGTCTCCATGCAAAACCGCTGGGACATCCGCGAGCTGCTGCTGGCGGCCGGGCTGGCTAAGTCCAAGGGCGAGGCGGCACGGCTCGTCCAGGGGTCGGCGGTGCAGTTGGCCGGGGAGCGGGTTTCCGACTGGCGGCAGCCGGTGGCCCTGCACCCGGGAGCCGTACTCCAGGTGGGCAATCGACGGGTTGTCCGGCTGATCCCCAGCTGAGCTAGCCGGTTGGGGGTGACTGCGTCAGCTGCGCTTCGCTGCCCGGTCGAGGACCCGGATTGGAAGGTTCGGAAGGACTGCTAGGCTAGGCCCAAAGACCCCGGTTACACTGAAAGCCTTGGGAATGCATGTTCGCTTGGGGCTACCGGCGGGTCATGACGGCTGGGGTCGGAGGTAATTCGTGTCTGGGCATTCCAAGTGGGCGGGGATCAAGCACAAGAAGGCGGTGGTTGACGCCCGCAAGGGCCAGACCTTCACCAAGGTGGGCAACGAGATCACGGTTGCCGCGCGCGAGTCGGGCAGTGACCCCACCAGCAACTTCCGTCTCCGGCTGGCGATGCAGAAGGCTCGGGAAGTCAACATGCCGGCGGACAACATCGAGCGCGCCATCAAGCGGGGCACCGGAGAGCTCCAGGGGGCGGCGATTGAGGAGATCCGCTACGAGGGCTATGGACCGAGCGGAGTGGCGATTCTGGTCGACGTCCTGAGCGACAACCGCAATCGCACGGTGGCGGCGATCCGAAATCTGTTCGCCCGCTCCGGGGGGAGCCTCGGTGAATCCAACTCGGTCGGTTGGATGTTCAACCGGGCCGGGTTGATTCGGGTTGATCCCGGCTCCCAGGACCCCGAGGAACTGGCGCTCCAGGCGATCGAGCTGGGCGCGGATGACGTCCAACTGGAAGAGGGTGGCCTGGAGGTCTACGTTGCCCCCGATCGGCTGGAGGCGCTTCGTCAAGCGCTCGAGCAGGCCAAGATCGCGGTGGAGTCCGCTGAGGTCACCATGCTGCCCAGCAACACGGTGGAGGTCGATGCCAAGAACGCGCCGGCAGTGGTCAGACTCTTAGAGGCGCTCGAAGAGGACGACGACGTGCGCGAGGTGCACTGCAATGCGGTGCTCCCGGACGACGTCATGGCTGAGGTCTAGGCGGCCCGGGAAATGGTCCGGGTGCGGCTGCGGGTGGCAGCTTGTTAGTTCTGGGATTGGACCCGGGATTGGCGCTCACCGGCTGGGCCCTGATCGATGGCGGTGGTGGTCGGGTGGCCCTGCGAGAGGCGGGAGTCTGGTCGACGCCCTCGACTCAGAACCAGGGTCAGCGGCTGTTGACCCTCTGGCAGAGCTTCGCTGATCTGGCGGCTGCCCATCGGCCCGACGTGGTGTCCCTGGAGCGGCTTTACTTCACCCGAAACGTTTCCACCGCCATGGCTGTGAGTCAGGCGCGAGGAGTGCTGGTCTGCGCGGCAGCCCAGGCGGGAATCGAGCTTCACGAATACACGCCGAACCAGGTCAAGCAGGCGGTGACCGGCAACGGCTCTGCCCCCAAGCGCCAGGTGGCCATGCTGGTGCGGCTGCTGCTCGGGGACGGGGTGCCGGTCCGACCCGACGACATCAGCGACGCCTGTGCGGTGGGGATCTGCCATCAACACGCGGCCGGGCTGAGTCGGGCGCTGGCGGTAGCCCGGCTTTGATCGCGTCCCTGCGCGGGGTGGTGGCCCGGTTGGAGGAGGAGTGGGCGGTCATCGAGGTCAACGGGGTCGGGTATCAGGTTTACATCCATCCCCGCACCGCGGCCCAGCTGCTGGGCGAGACGGGTGCGGTCAGCTTGCAGATCCATACCGTGGTTCGCGAGGACGCCATCTCCCTATTCGGGTTCCTCAGCTCCGAGGAGCTGGTCTTCTTCCGCTACCTGCTCACGGTGGAGCGGATCGGGCCTAAGGCGGCGCTGGCGATTCTGGCTCGAGCGGAATGGCCGTCCCTGGTCGCAGCGATCATGAAGGGAGATCACGCCCTCTTGGCTTCGGTACCGGGAATTGGCGCCAAGACCGCCCAGCGCATTGTTCTGGAGCTGCGGGGAAGGGTGGATCAGCTTGCGGTGCCGGGAGCGGTCGCCACCCCGGTCGAAACCGGACCGCTCGGGGAGCAGGCCACAGCTGCCCTGGTGGCGCTGGGATTCCCGGCCGGGGAAGCCAGGCGGGCGGTCGCCGAGACGGTCGGCCAGGCGGCCGGACCGGACGGTTCTCAGGGGACCTTGGAGGATGTGGTGAGGACCGCCTTGCAGCGCCTGGGTCAGGTCGGAAGCAGGAGTTAGCCATGATGGATCAGGAGCGGGTGCTGGCCCCGGTCGCCGCCGGCGATGAGCCGGAGATAGACCGCCAGCTGCGTCCCCGCCGCCTGGACGACTTTGTCGGCCAGGAACAGATTCGCGAGCAGCTGGCGATCCTGATCGACGCGGCGCGTTCCCGGGGCGAGCCGATCGAGCACCTGCTGCTCTCCGGTCCGCCCGGTCTCGGCAAGACCACCCTCGCCAACATTGTGGCCGCCGAGACCGGGGTCGCGCTGCGGGTCACCAGCGGACCGGCGATCGAGTTCCAGGGGGCTCTGGCCAGTCTGCTGACCAGCCTGGGCGAGGGCGACGTCCTCTTCATCGACGAGGTGCATCGGCTGCAGCGCACCGTGGAGGAGAGCCTGTACCCGGCGATGGAGGAGTTCTCCTTCGACTTCGTCTCCGGCAAGGGGGTCGGTGCCCAGGCCCTCCGCATCCCGCTGCAGCACTTCACCGTGATCGGCGCCACCACTATGGTCGGAATGATCTCGGCTCCACTTCGGGACCGGTTTGGGGCCACCTTCCGGCTGGAGTTCTACAGCAAGCAGGAGCTGGCCACCATCGTCAGGCGCTCGGCGGGACTGCTTCAGGTACCGATCGAGGATCAGGCGGTGGCACTGCTGGCAGCCCGTTCTCGAGGCACCCCGAGGGTCGCCAACCGGCTGCTGCGGCGGGTCCGCGACTATGCGCAGGTGCGCGGGGACGGCCTGATCAGCGAACCGCTGGCTCAAGAGGCCCTGCGGCTGCTGAAGGTCGACGACCAGGGGCTGGATGGGTCCGACCGGCAGCTGCTGCGGCTGATCTGCGAGCAGTTCGGCGGCGGGCCGGTGGGGCTGGGCACCCTGGGAGCGGCGCTGGCTGAGGAACCGCACACCATCGAAGAGGTGCTTGAGCCCTACCTCATCCAGCTGGGGTTCTTGGCGCGCACGCCGCGAGGCCGGATCGCGACCGGCAGTGCCTACCGGCACCTGGGACTGGCGGTTCCGGCCGAGGCACCGGGTGCGGTATTGGCCCAGGCGGCGGAACTCTTTGTCGGCGAGGACTGAAGGAGTCGGCACCGCCACCGCGGAGTTCGACTACCCACTGCCGGCCGGGGCGATCGCCCAGCACCCGCTGGCCGATCGCAGCTCCAGCCGGATGCTGGTGCTGCAACCGGATGGCGGCGCCCGCGACTCCTGGGTAACCGAGCTACCTCGTCTCCTCCGCCCGGGTGACTGCCTGGTTCTCAATGACACCCGAGTCAGAGCGGCCCGCCTGCGCGGCATGGTGGGTACGCGTTCCGGCGAGATCCTCCTGGTGCGGGAGCTCTCGGCTGACCGATTCCTGGCCCTGGCCCGACCGGCTCGGGCGCTGCCGCCGGGCAGTTCGCTGAGCGGTGATGGTTGGCGGGTGGCCGTGGAGGCGGCCTGGGGGGATCACCAGGCGGGCCGGGAGGTACGTCTCGAGGTCGACCCCGGGGTGACGCTGTCCCAGATCGGGGAGGTGCCCTTGCCCCCGTACCTGAAGCAGAAACTGAGCGACCCGGAGCGCTACCAGACGGTATACGCCCAGGGCCCGCCAGTTTCCGCGGCGGCTCCCACGGCGGGGCTGCACCTGACCGAGGCGCTCCTGGGTGAGATCCAGGCTGCCGGGATTGGCCTGGTGCGAATCCAACTGGAGGTGGGGCTGGCCACCTTTACCCCGATCCGCACCGCGACCATTGAGGCGCACCCGATGCACGCGGAGCGGTACCGAATTTCGGCGCCGGCCGCAGCTCAGCTGAACGGCTCCCGGAGGCAGGGTGGTCGAGTTGTCGCAGTGGGCACGACCGCGGTGCGCTGCCTGGAATCCCGCCCCGACGGTGCGGGCGGGGTGGTGGCCGGGGAGGGGGAGACCGAGCTCTACCTCCGGCCGGGGAGCCGCTTCCGGGTGGTCGATGGGCTGCTCACCAATTTCCACCAGCCCCGGTCGTCGTTGCTGGTTCTAGTCAGCGCGTTCTACGGGCGGGACCGCGTTCGGGACGCCTACCAGGCCGCCCTGGTAGGCGGATATCGATTTCTCAGTTTCGGCGACTGCATGTTCGGCTGGCGGGGCGCTCAACCGTGAACCTCGCGCGCTTCACCATCTCGGCGCGCGACGGGCAGGCCCGCCGGGGCAGGCTTCGGACCGCTCACGGGGAGGTCGAAACCCCTGCGTTCATGCCGGTCGGCACGCACGCCACGGTCAAGGCATGTCATCCCCGCGAGGTGGCCGAGGCCGGGACCCAGATGCTCTTGGCCAACTTCTATCACCTCGCTCTGCGACCCGGGGTGGAACTGATCGCCGAGCTGGGAGGACTGCACCAATTCATGGGCTGGAACGGGTCGATCCTGACCGATAGTGGCGGCTACCAGTTGGTCAGTCTCGGCGAGCTGATCCAACTGGATGACCGTGGGGTCACCTTCCGGTCGCCATACGATGGGGCCACGGTCCAGCTCACTCCCCAGGGAGTCGTCGAGGGCCAGCTCAAGTTGGGCAGTGATGTGATCATGGTGCTCGATCACCCGGTTCCATTTGGGACCTCTCCTACAGCGACGGAGTCGGCGACTCGGCGCACCCACCTCTGGGCCGAGCAAAGTCGCCGGGTCGATCCCGGTGAGGCGCTTCTATTCGGGATCGTTCAGGGTGGTTTTGAGGTCGGTACCCGGGCCCGGTCGGCGGAGCTGATCGCCAACCTCGGCTTCGACGGCGTGGCTCTGGGAGGGCTGGTGTTGGGGGAGCCGCCCCAGATCCGGCAGCGGGCCATCGATGCCTGCATCGGGCAGCTCCCCGAGCAGCTGCCGCGCTATGTCATGGGGCTGGGTACGGATCTGGACCTGCTGGACTCGGTGGCCCGCGGGGTGGACCTCTTCGACTGCGTGTTGCCCACCCGGCTGGCGCGCAGCGGAACCATCCTCACCGCGAGGGGTCGTCTGTCGCTGCGGCAGGCGCGGTTCCGGCGGGACAGCTCTCCCTTGGAGGAAGGTTGCCACTGTCCCGCCTGCTCCGGCTTCAGCCGCGCCTACCTGCGCCACCTGTACCTGGCCGGCGAGATTCTGGCCCACCGGCTGCTCAGCCTGCACAACCTCTGGCATCTCGGCGAGCTGATGGCGGGAACCCGCCGGGCGATCGAGTTGGGCGAGCTGAGCGCCTTCATTGATCTCCGTCGCCGGCAGTTCGGTCAGGGGGCCGACAGCTGACCAGGAGAAGGTCTCGCTGGGGCTGATCCTCCCCTCCCCTAAAATCAGGACTCCTCATATGCAGTTGTCCTCAGCACGAGCGGACTCAGGGCGATGATCCGGATCAGCCGGTGGTGGTTGGCGCTAGTCGTCCTGCTGGTGCTGGGCGCGATCTTCGTGGACGCCTACGGACCGATCTACAACGTGGTGGTGAAGCACCTCAGCCCCACAGCCGCGTTGCCTCACGGCAAGCAGCCAACCTTGCTCGGTGACCCGATCTACATCCACCGTGGGCTCGACCTTCAGGGCGGCACCTCGCTTACCATCCAGATCTGCCAGGGACCGAACAACCCGATCGGGTCCGGGTGCACCAGCGGCGTTCCGAAGGGACGGACCCTGGCCCAGGCGCAGGCGGACACCCTCACCATCCTCGAGCGCCGGGTCAACAGCCTCGGGGTTTCCGGCGCCCAGCTCCAGACGCAGGGCTCCAACCAGATCTTGGTCCAGCTGCCCGGGGTTGACGTTGCCACCGCTGAGGCGGCCCTCGGGCAGACCTCGGAGTTGCACTTTGCCACCCCGGTGGCCGGTGCACCCTCGGTCAACGGCGTGCCCGGTGCCTGTACCACCCAAACCTGCATCGACCAGAAGCAGCTTGTCCCGACCGGCTGCTGGAAGGGTTATCCCGCCAAATCCGCCGGGGCCAAGTGCCAATTCACCAACGCCCTCTACTACCCGATCAGCACCACCAGCGGCACCCAATACCACTGGAAGATCGTCACCGGGTTGACCGCGGACGACGTCACCTCAGCCGCGGTTGCCTCGGCGACCGGCGGCTACGCGGTCGATATCACCTTCAACAGTCAGGGCGCAGCGATCTGGTCCCAGTTGACGACCAAGGCCTGCAAACTCAACCCCGGATGCAACGCCGCCAGTGGCAATGGCACCACCACCGCGGCACCCCCGACGTCGCAGCTGGCGATCTTCCTGGACGGCGAGGTGCTGACGGCGCCGGCGGTGGCGGGGGTCAGCAGCAATCAGACGCAGATCACCGGAAACTTCACCTTCAACAGCGCCACCCGATTGGTGGACGACATCAACGCCGGCGCCCTGCCGGCCCAGATCGCGGTCGGCCAAGTGAGCGGAGTATCGGCCAGCCTGGGCAAGCAATCGGTGCAGCAGAGCCTCACTGCCGGAGCCTTTGGACTCCTCCTGGTCGTGCTCTTCATGCTGCTCTACTACCGCTTCCCGGGATTCCTCGCCAGCGTCGCCCTGCTCTTCTATGCGGCGATCGTGCTGGCCGTATTCAAGCTGATCCCGGTAGTTCTGACCCTGCCCGGGTTGGCCGGCTTCATCCTCAGCGTGGGGATGGCGGTTGATGCCAACGTGCTCATCTTCGAGCGGATGAAGGAGGAACTGCGCCAGGACCGTCCTTTGGAACTGGCCACCGAATATGGCTTCCGGCGTGCTTGGCCGGCGATTCGCGACTCCAACATCTCGACGATGATCACCTGCACCGTCCTCTATTTCTTCGGCTCAGCTGACGTGAAGGGCTTCGCCCTCACGCTGTTCATCGGGGTGGCGGCGAGCATGTTCTCCTCCATCGTTATCACCCACTCGCTGCTGCACTATGTGCAGCGCTGGTTCAGCTTCGCCCGCCGGCCCCGGCTCTACACCCGGATCCTGCCGACCGAGACCCTGGCCAAGAGCTTCCGCACCGGAGGCCGGTTCGACGTGGTCACCCACCGCAATGCCTACTTCGCCGCCTCTCTGGTGGTGATCATCCCGGGGATCTTGGCCATCCTCATTGGCGGCTTCAATTTGGGGGTGGACTTCACCGGTGGGAACAGCTACACGGTGCACCCCAAGGTCCCCACCACCGCGGCCGCGCTGCAGAAGGTGGCCCTGGCCGCCGACCCCGCCGGTCGAGCCACGGTCCAAGGGGAGGGCGACAACACCTACGTGATCACCACCTTGCCGATCGTGCCGAGCCAGGGGAACACCATCCTCAGAGCGGTGAACGCGCACTTTCCCCTGCCCAAGGACAGCGCCGGCAATCCCATCACCGAGAGCGAGACCACCGTCGGTCCGACCATCGCCAGCAGCCTGGTAGTGGGCGCGGTGTTTCTGGTGATCATCTCCGCGGTGCTGATTTCCTGTTACCTGGGCCTGCGCTTCTCGGGGACGCAGATTCGCGCTCGGCGTTTCGCGCTTTCCGCCATGGGGGCGCTGCTGCATGACATCTTCGTCTTGGTGGGGCTCTGGGCCATCCTGGGCCATTTCAGCCTGCTGGGTCAGGTGAATACCCTGTTTGTGACGGCGGTCCTCACCATGGTGGGGTTCTCGGTCCACGACACCATCGTGGTCTTCGACCGCATCCGGGAAAACCTCAGAGTGCAGGGTTCAAGGATGAACTTTGACCAGGTGGTCAACCTGTCGATAGCACAAACCCTTTCCCGATCCCTCAACACCTCGCTGACCGTCGTCTTCGTACTGCTCACCCTGTTCCTCTTCGGAGGAGCCTCAATTCAAGGGTTTGTCTTGGCGCTGCTGGTGGGGATCATCTCCGGAACTTACAGTTCGATCTTTAACGCGGCGACCCTGCTGACGGCGTGGCGCGGATTGGATCGGCGGGTCTCGCGCCGGAGCGGCGTCCGAGTCCCGGCCGGAGCCGTCACTGCTGCCCGGCGCTGACTGCCGCCGTCCTGACGAGGTTAGAATCGCGCTACGGAGGCGGCCGGGTGCACTTGCTGTCCCCATCCGGGGACAGGTCGAGTTTCTCGTGTGCCAGAGCTGACAGAAGTGGTCCAAGCGTCCCCGGCAGAGTTGGTGAGGGAGCTACTAGAGCCTGTCATCAACCAGTTGGGCCTGCAGTTGCAGGGCATCTCCTGGCATCCGGGCAAGGGGCGGGCCGTCTTGAGGGTGACCGTTGATCGCCCCGGTGGCATCACCATTGACGAGTGCGGCGAGGCCAGCGAGGCGGTCTCGGCAGTGCTGGACCGCCACGAGGAGTTGCTTCCCGGGCCGTACGCTCTGGAAGTTTCATCGCCGGGGGCCGAGCGGACCCTCGCCCTGGATGAGGAGTTCGAGAGCGCCCTGGGTCGCCGGGTGCGCTTGACCCTCCAGGACGGCGAATTCGAAACGGTGCTGGAAGGCCGGCTGGTGGCGCTAGCTCCGGACCAGCTCGAGCTCGAAGTCCGGCGCTCCAAGGGAGGCAAACTGCGCTCGCGACAGGTCGAACGGAGGGCGATCTCGGCGGCCGCGGTGGTGGTCGACCTGTGAACTCGGCGGCGGAATCCACTCCGGTGATCAGCCAGGAACGGCCCAGCGAGCTGAGCGAGGTGCTGCGGACGCTGCGCGAGCTGCACGGCGTTCCCACCGGGGGGGTGGTGGAGGCCATCGAGGCGGCCATTCCCGCAGCCTGGTCCCAGCTGCAGCCCAACCCGCCCCAGGTGGAGGTGAAACTCGACCCGGAGACGGGGCAGCTGCTGGTCGCGCTGACGCGCCGGGTGGTGGCCGGCGACGCGGCCACCGACGCTGAGATCTCGCTGGTTCGGGCCCGGGAGCTGGACCCGGAGGCCGAGGTGGGTTCGTCGGTGAGCGAAGTGGCTCCCTTGCCCAAGGCGGTGGCGGCGCGGGCCGCGCGGCTGGTCAAGGCCGCCATCGGGCACCGCGTGCGCGAGGCCCGACGGGAGCGGCTGGAGGGTGAGGCCGAGGCCAGCCGAGGACTCCTGGTGGCCACCATGGTCGAGCGGATCGACGATGGGACGGTTTATTTGCGGGCGGGTCAGCTCCAGGCTTATCTGCCCCGCGACGAGCAGATCCGGGGAGAGCGGCTGATCCGCGGCCGGCATTTGAAAGTCGTCCTGATGGAGTCCCGGCCGGGCGGAGGAGAGGAGATGCTCCAGGTGCGGGCTTCGCGGGCTAACGCCTTGCTGCTGCGTCGTTTGCTGGAGGCGGAGGTGCCTGAGCTGGAGGAGGGCTCGGTGGTGATCAGAGCGATCACTAGAGAACCCGGGGAGCGGAGCAAGGTGGCGGTCGAGTCACTGCGACCGGGCATCGACCCTAAAGGTGCCTGCATCGGACCCAAAGGTGTCCGAATCCGCTCGGTGGTTGCCGAGCTCAACGGAGAGAAGGTGGATGTCCTGGAATGGTCGTCCAATCCGGCCGAACTGGTCGCCCGGGCGCTGGCGCCGGCGCCGGTGATCTCGGTAGAGCTGGACCAGGGGTCCCACCGGGCCACCGCCCTAGTGGCTGCGCAGAGCCTGTCCCTGGCGATCGGCAAGGAGGGGCAGAACGCCCGGCTGGCCGCTCGCCTGACGGGCTGGCGAATCGACATCCGTTCCCCCGGAGAGGAGTCGTAGCCGCTCCCCAGCTCGCCCACACCCCCCTGCGGACCTGTATCGGTTGCCGGGCCAAGGGCGGGCAGGCCGGCTTGTTGCGCCTGCGCTGGGACGGCCGGCAGATCGTGGTGGAATTGGCTCCGCTCCGCGGCCCGGGGCGCGGCGCCTACTTGTGTGCCAAGATGAGTTGCTGGGATCAGGCCCGGCGGCGCCGGGCGCTGGGCCGGGCGCTGCGCGTGCGGGCAGACGCCATCGACCATGTCGCTGCGGGCAAGGTGGTGGCCGGTATGATCTCTGGTTCGCCCCGCGGCACCGGACCCGAGCGGACAGCCCCAATCTAAGGAGGACACGTTCATCGCCAAGGTCAAGCAGGCGGCTCTTCCCGCCAATCTCACCGTCAAGTCGCTCGGGGAGGCTCTCGGAGTCTCGGCTGCCGAGGTCTCCAAGGTCCTGATGCAGCACCGAATCCTGGCCACGATCAACCAGAGCATCGATGCCGGGACGGCACGCCTGGTCGCCGAACAACTTGAGATTGAGATCGCCGATGCGGAGCCGGAGGCCGCTGCGCCGATCGAGCGGATGCTGGACCGAGAGCAGTTTCAGGCCGATGCGGATGCCGGGCAACTGCAGACAAGGCCGCCGGTGGTCACCGTCCTCGGTCATGTCGACCACGGCAAGACCAGCCTTCTCGACGCGTTGCGCGAGACCTCGGTCGCCGCCGGCGAGGCCGGCGGAATCACGCAGCGGATCGGCGCCTCGGTGGTGGAAAGGCAGGGTCGCAAGATCACCTTTATCGACACCCCCGGCCATGCGGCCTTCACCGCCATGCGGGCCCGCGGAGCCAACATCACCGACCTCGCGGTCCTGGTGGTGGCCGCCGACGACGGGGTGATGCCCCAGACCGAGGAGGCGATCAAGCACGTGCGCAACGCGGGGGTTCCGCTGCTGGTGGCCCTCAACAAGATTGATCGCGATGACGCCAACCCCGATCGGGTCAAGCAGCAACTGGCGGAGCACGGGGTGGTGGTGGAGGACTTCGGGGGCGACGTCGTCTGCGTGCCCGTGTCGGCCAAGACCGGAGACGGGATCGACCACCTCCTCGAGATGATTCTCTTGGTGAGTGACCTGGGTGAGCCTCGAGCCAACCCAGACCGCCCGGGGGAAGCAGCAGTCATCGATTCCCAGCTGCAGAAGGGCCAGGGTCCGGTGGCGACGGTATTGGTCCAAGAGGGAACCCTGCGGATCCAGGACTTCTTTGTGGTCGGTGGGGTGGCCGGTCGGATCCGGGCGCTCTTTGACGATCGGGGGCAGCGCGTCATGGAGATGACCCCTGGCCTGCCGGCCCTGGTTACCGGCCTTCCCCAGGTGGCGACGGCCGGTGACCGACTCTTGGTGGTGGCGAGCGAGCGCGAAGCCCGCGCGCTGGCGGAGGCGCGGCTGGCGGCGGTCCGCTCGGGCAAGGCGGATGCCACCCGGGTCAGCCTGGCCGAGCTCAGCAAGCAGTCCGGCGAGGGGCTGCGCGACCTCGACCTGGTGGTCAAGGCGGAAAGCCAGGGGTCGCTGGAGGCACTCCGAGCGGCACTGCTCAAGTTCTCCGATCCGCTGGTGCGACTCCGCCTGGTGGCCGATGGAGTGGGGCCGATCTCGGAAGCCGATGTCGACCTGGCCGCCGCGGCCAACGCGATCGTGGTCGGATTCAACGTGCGTCCTGACCCCAGTGCCAAGGCGGTGGCCGAGGGCCATGGGATCGACGTGCGCACCTATGACGTGATTTACCAGATCACCGAAGACATCGAGAAGGCCATCCGCGGCTTGCACGAACCTACTTTTGAGGAGGTGTTCGAAGGTCGGGCCGAGGTCAAGGCCCGGATCAGGGTGCCTCGGGTCGGGGTGATCGCCGGCAGCCAGGTCACCGAGGGCAAGATCACCCGCGGATCGCTGGCGGTCGTACTCCGGGACGGCAAGGAGGTCCACCGGACCCAGGTCGCCTCGCTGCGGCGCTTCAAAGACGACGTGCGCGAAGTGGCCCAGGGCTACGAGTGCGGCATCGACCTCGGCGACTACCAGGACTTCGCCGAAGGAGACGTCCTGGAGTGCTACGTGGTGGAACAGCGAAATCGTTAGTCCCGCCGCGGGCGAGGACCTGAGTCAGTGCCGAGGGCGGCGCGGGAGCCTGGCGCCAACCACCGCCGGGAGCGGATCGACACGCAGCTGCGGCAGGAGCTGGCTCTGGCGATCGCCGGTGACGTGAAGGATCCTCGACTGGCGATGGTGACGGTGGTGGGGGTGGCCTGCGCCCCGGACCTCTCCTACGCACGGGTCAAGGTCAGTGTGCTGGCCGAAGAGGCCGAGCGGGAGCAGGTGCTGCGGGTGCTCCGGGGCATGACTGGCTTCCTGCGCCATCGGCTGGGCGAGCGGTTGGAGCACATGCGCCGAATTCCCCGCCTGGACATCCGTCTGGACGACTCCATCGCCTATGGAGTCAGGGTCAGCCAGCTGTTGGAGCAGTTGGAGTCGGGACCTCCGGCGCACCCGAGGAAAGCAGATGGCTGATTCGCTGGCCCAGATTCACCAGGCTGTGCTCGACCACGACTCCTTCCTCTTGGTGGCTCACAAGGATGCGGACGCCGATTCGCTGGGGAGCGCCCTGGCCTTCGCCGACTACCTGCACCGCGAAGGTAAGCAGGCCGATACCTGGGTGCCGGAGCCGCTCCCGCTCGGCCTCGCGTACCTACCCGGCTACTCGGCGGTGAATCAGAGCGAGGCCCCCGCCGCCGCCGTCGCGATCGCGTTCGATGCTGGCAGCCCCGGTCGCTTCGGCAACCTGCGAAGGCGGATTGAGGCTGCCCCGCTGACCATCGTGATCGACCACCACGCCAGCAATGAGGGGTTCGGCGACATCTCTTTGGTGGTGCCGGAGGCTGCGGCCACGGGGGTGATCGTGTTCGAGGCGCTGCGCGCCTGGGGGGCCCATGTCAGTCCCGAGGCGGCGACCAACCTCTACGCCGCGATCTTCACCGATACCGGCGGGTTCCGGCACGACAACACGACCGGACCGGTGCTCCAGCTGGGGGCGGACCTGGCCGAGTTGGGGGCCGACCCTGCCTGGGTGGCGCTCAAGAGCTACAAGTCCCGCCCGGAGACCACCCTCAGGCTGCAGGCACTGGCGTCCGCCGCGGCCACCTTCGAGTTGGAGAGTCGTCTGGTCTGGAGCGAGGTCACCCTGGAGATGCTTCGGCGCAGCGGTGCTGAGATGGAGGAGAGCGAGGGAATCATCGATATCCTCCAGAGCCTGGACACCATGCTCTGTGCCGTGCTCTTCAAGGAAGCCGAGCCCGGGCTCACCCGGGTCAGCGTCCGAACCAGACCGCCGATCGAAGCGCATGGGCTGGTCGGCCCCTTTGGCGGTGGGGGACACCGAAGGGCGGCCGGAGCGGAGATTCAAGGGTCGCTTGCCGAGGTCGAGACCGCCGTCCTGACCGAGGCGCGTCGGCTGATCCGGGCCACCCCGCTGTGACGGCGGCGCCAGGGGTCGGGCGCGGTCGGGGAGGGGTGAAGGTCGATCCGCCGATGCTGACCGGGTTGATCAACCTGGCCAAACCGGAGGGAATCACCTCCTTCATGGCGATCAAGATGGCCCGGCGGGCCCTCGGCGAGCGCCACGTCGGGCACGCCGGCACCCTGGATCCAGCGGCCAGTGGGGTGTTGCCGCTCTGCGTCGGCCGGGCCACCCGGCTGGTCGACTACATCCTCCGCCAGCCCAAGACCTACCATGCAAGGCTGCGCTTGGGCGAGGTGAGTGACACCGGTGACCTGGAAGGTGAGGTGCGGAGGGCCGAGTCCGCCGCCCATCTGACCGAAGCCGAGGTGGCCCGGGCGCTGGCGCAGTTCGTGGGGATCATCCAGCAGGTGCCCCCGATGCACTCGGCAGTTCGCCACCAGGGCCGACACCTCTACGAGCTGGCCCGCAAGGGTCTGACGGTTGAGCGCAAGTCCCGCCCGGCCGAGATTCGGCGGATCACCCTTCGGTCCTTCCGCGCCGGAGAGGTCGCCGAAGCCGAGGTCGAGGTGGTCTGCGGGAGGGGCACCTATCTCCGGGTGCTCGCCACCGACCTCGGCGAGCGGCTCGGGGTCGGTGGGGTGCTGGCCTGGCTGGAGCGAACCGCATACGGCCCCTTCCAGCTGGCGGACGCAGTCAGCCTCGATGAGCTGATGGAGTCGGCGGATCCCCGAAGCTACCTGCTCCCAGCCGAGCTGGCGGTGGAGATGGTCCCGCGCATCGACCTCCTTCCCGCCGGTGCCCAGGCGGTGCAGCGGGGCCAAGCGGTGTGGATTCAGCGTGCCCCCGATGCCACCCCTGAAGTGCCCGGAGCTGGCCTGGAGGTGAGAGCCCACGGTCCGGACGGGCGCTTGATCGCCTTGGGTGAGGTGACCGGACTACGGTTCCGCCCTTCCAAGGTCTTGCTCCCGGTCAGTGGCTGAGACTCCGGGGCACCCGCTGCCAAGGGTGGGCGTCGCCGAGTTCGGGCTCGGCCACGGGCCTACAGCGCTCGACCCCCGGCCCACCTGTCTGGTCCTGGGGAACTTCGATGGCGTCCACGTCGGTCACCAGGCGATCGTGGCCGCCGCCCGGGCGGAGGCGCAGCGACTCGGGGTGGACCTGACCGCGATCACCTTCGAACCGCATCCCCGCACCGTGATCGATCCCGGTTTGGACTTTCGCCTCATCAGCACTTTCGAGCTGCGTCGACGCCTTCTGGTGAAACGGGGAATTGACCGGCTGTGGGTCATCACCTTCGATGAGCGGCTGCGGCGGATGAGCCCTGACGCCTTCATGGACCGGGTGCGCGAGCGGATCCTGATCCGGGCGATGGTGGTGGGCCCGTCCTTCTCCATCGGGAAGGGCCAGGAGGGTCGGCTGGCATTCCTGCGCGGATACGCCGCCCGGGCCGGCTTCTCGGTACTGGTCGTCGATCCGCTCAACTGGAACGGCGAGCCCGTGAGCAGCTCCGCGGTTCGGACTCAACTGGAGGCGGGGAACCTCCCGGCGGTGAGCTCCATGCTGGGGCGTCCGCTGCAGGTGCTGGGCGAGGTAGTCCACGGTGAGGGACTGGGGCGTCGGTTGGGCTTTCCGACGGCCAACGTTCAGTTCGCAGCTCAGCAGGCGCTGCCGCCGGACGGGGTCTACGTCATGGAGCTGGTCACGGAGGGCGGGGTGCTCCACGGTGGGGTCGGCAGCATCGGCCGGCGACCCCACTTTGGCGGACGGGAGCGACAATTGGAGGTGCACTGCCTCGAGCCACCGGGGGACCTCTACGGCCAACTTGTGCTGGTCAGCGTGCTGGAGTGGCTGCGCCCCCAGGAGACTTTCGAGAGCGATCAAGCGCTGGTGGAGCGAATGTCCAGGGACGCCGAGTCCGCCGCCGCGTACCTGGCGCTCAACAGCGCCTGAGCGACGCGCGGGCCCGGAGCCACCGTGAGATCAACCGATGGGAGACCGCCTTGGCCGTAGAGTCAGGCGCGACCACTCCCCGGCGCCATGTTGCTCAGCATCGCGGCCGCGCCAGCGACGATCGCCGCCACCACGACGGCGACCAGGAGGGAACCGTATTTCCCGGTGGTGGTCTGGCTGCCGAGAGCACCCAGCGAGATGAATCCTCCGGCCAGGGAGCCGATCAACCCGCCGACGACCCGGATGACGGCGGCGGCGGCCCGAGCCTTCCGGATAGCCATCGCCCCGACCACCAGACCGATGACAATGAACGCGACTGTGTGCAGCATTTTCTACTCTCCTTCTTTGGATGGATTTTGGGATGTATCGGGGGCCGCCAGATTCGGCGGTTGGTCCGGCCTGACCAGAACCTCCTGGCGCAGTTGGCTCAGCTGAGCTTCGACGGCAGCGTCTCCTGAAATCGCCTGGAGCTGACGGTCGATATCGTCGCCGCCACCGCCCCCCAAGGCATCCAGGGTTCCCGAGGATACCAGCTGGTCGATGGCCGCGGCACGGGCCTGCATTTGGGAGGTCTTGTCCTGCGCCCGCTCCAACATCAGGTTGACATCGGTCATGTCGCGCGAGATTCCGGTCACCGTCTCGCCGATCCGAGCGGAGGCCTGCGCTGCCGAGTACTGGGCCTTGAGGGTGTCCTTCTGAGTGCGGAAGCCTTCCACTCTGGTCTGTAGCCGCTGCGCGGTGAGCTGCAGTTTCTGCTCCTGATCCTTGAGCTGCTGGATCTGCTGGTCGAGAGACTGCAGCTGGACGTCGGCCGCCTGGGACCGGGTTAGGGCCAGACGAGCCAGGTCGTCGCGTCCTTGCTGGACCGCCAGCTTCGCCTGGGCCTGCAGCTTGGTCTGGCTCTGCCGCAGCTGCGCCGCCTGCAACTCCAGCCGCTTCTCCGAGGTGACCACGTCGGCCACGCCCCGACGGACCTGCTGGAGCGCCTCGAGCTGCTTCTGGTAGGCGAGGTCAAGCGCCTCGACCGGATTCTCGGCCCGATTTAGCAGCCGGGTCATCTTTTGCTGGACGAGGTTGAACGCGCGCCGACCGACTGAGCTGCGCGAGGCAAGTCCCAGCGCCGCCACCAGGATCACGATCTCGAGCGGGAAAGGCACCGAGGACTTAGCTCCCTTTGATCCAGCAGCTGGCCGTCTCGTCCGTCGTCGTCATGGTAACGCCCGCTCCGAAGCAGAGTCCGCCGGCGCCGACCTGGTTGTGGTCATCTCGGACGGTCGGGTCGTGGAGTCCGGTTCGCACCGGGAGTTGCTCGATATGGGAGGGGCTTATGCGGCGCTCAGGAGTGCCTACCGCGGCACCGAGCAGGCGCCGGTCGGCGGAGGATTCCAGCCCAGCTGATTCTCAGGGAGAACAGGGAATATCCTGGGGAGCGCGTGAACCACCTGGAAACGGGTATACAAGGGGTCGTATGCATCGCAAGCTAGGCGCCGACGCTGGCCTGACCGCCCGGATGTTCCTGGCGCTGTTCCTCCTGGCGCTGGTTTATCTGGCCTTCGTCGGGGTGCTGCTCCTGCTCCACACCCAGGTCGCGCTGATCGTGGTGGTGGTGGCGGTTCTGCTGATCGCCCAGTACTTCTATTCGGACAAACTGGTACTCAGCAGCCTGCACGCCCACCTGGTCACCGCCCAGCAGCAGCCCCAACTCTTCGACATCATCGGGCGCCTTTGCCAGACGACCGGGATGCCCATGCCCCAGGTTGCGGTGATCCCGTCGCCGGTGCCCAACGCTCTGGCCACCGGTCGCAATCCCAAGCACGCGGTGATGGCGGTGACCTCGGGGATCCTGACCATGCTCAATCCCCAGGAGTTGGAAGCGGTCCTGGCTCACGAGTTGAGCCACGTGATCCACAAGGACGTCAAGGTCATGGCGATGGCCAGTTTCTTCGCCACCGTGGCGGCGATGCTGGTCCAGTCCGGCATGTGGTTCGGGATGTTCGGTGGCTTCGGCATGATGGGCGGCGGCGGTGGTTACGGCGGCCGGGGCCGGGGCGGTGGCAGCAGTGAGGGCCAGGGAATGATCGTGATCATCCTGGTGGCCGCCGTGGTCTGGGCGATCAGCTTTGTGTTGATTCGAGCCCTCTCCCGCTACCGCGAGTACGCCGCCGACCGAGGCTCGGCGATCATCACCCGGGATCCAGCTCAGCTGGCCTCGGCTCTGCAGAAGATCAGCGGGACGATGACGCGGATCCCCACCCGCGACCTCCGCCAGGTCCAGACCGCCAATGCCCTGATGATCTTCCCCGCCGTGCACATGGGCAAAGGGAGCCTGGCCGAGATGTTCTCCACCCACCCGTCGCTGGATCACCGGCTGGCCAAGCTTCGGGAACTGGAAGCCGAGCTCTCCAGCTAGATTGGAAGGCAGTTGGGTTTTCTCGACTCGCTGACCGGCCGCACGCGACTTCCCAAGCCGAACGAGGACAAGGTCTTCGCCATGAGCACGGCTCTGATCACCCTGGAGGCCTCCGCCTCCCTCAAGCCGGCCGGCCGGGTCGGGGTCATCTTCAAGGCGCTGCCGCCCGGCCGGTTCGACCAGCTGACCAAGGACACCGTGGAGATGCTGCAGGTGCAGGACCAGACGGCGCCCGAAGACGCGCTCAAAGTGCGCGAGGTCAAGGATGATCTCGGGTTCGAGTGGTTGGTGATCGACGGTCCCGAGTTTGAGTCCCTGATCGCGGCCCTCCATGGGGTGGCTCAGGGGCTGATCGACGAGGGACTGGGCGACTGCCTCTTGGCCTCGGTGTTCCCCTTCCAGCAGGGTCAGCGCCAGGTCTACTGGATCTATGGGTACAAGCAGGGGACGTTCTACCCCTTCGTCCCCGGAGCCGAGCGTCAGCGCGACAACGCCGAAGAGATGAGGCTGGCGGCGATCGTCAAGGATGACCTGCCGGTGGAGCCGAATCTCAGCGCTTGGTTCCCTCTCTGGGGCGTGCCCGTCTGACCCCACCGCCTTTCCCGTGCCACCGGGTCGACCCGCCCCGTGATCTTGGTAGTCGAGTTGGTGGGGGAGTTGGCGCCCAGTTCAGAAGGCTGGCTACGAGCTGACCCGAGCCCGAGCGTCGACCACCGTGCCGCCGTCGGAGAGCAGCTTGGTGGCCTCCTCCAGGGTCATGTCCTCGGAGGGCAGCACCACGTCGGAGGGGACCAGCGATTCCGCTGGCAGTTTGCTGCCGTGGGATCGGACGAAGTTGAGCAGGTCGCTGAGCGCCTGCGTGTAGGCCGTCTGGTCCTGGCTCTCGATGGCCTTGCTGAGTGCGCCGTCCAGCGGTTCGAGCTGCGGGCGCTCCGCGATATTGAGACGGTACTGGTCCTCCCCAGAAATGCGCACCACGATGTTTTCGTCGTCGGGAGTGTCTGAGCGCGTTGGGCTGGCCGGAGGCGCCAGGGTGGGGGCCGGGGACGGAGCGGGTCCGATTCGGGGCGCGGTGTCGGAGCTGGCCAGAACCTCCTGCTTCATCGCGGCGAGCTGAGCATCGACCTGGGATTCGGACAGCTGTCCCTGGAGCTGGCGGTCGATATCGTCACCAGAGCTGATCCCGATGGTATCCAGGGTGCCGCTGTCGACCAACGAGTCGATCGCCTGCGAACGGGCCTGCATCTGTTGGGTCTTGTCCTGGGCGCGCTCCATCATCAAGTTCACGTCAGTCATCTGCTCGGAGAGGCCGGTCACCGCCTCTCCGATCTGGGTGGAAGCCTTGGCGGCCGAGTACTGGGCCTTGATCGTCTCGCGCTGGGTCCTGAACGACTCAACTTTGGCGGTGAGCTTCTGGGCAGTGATCTCCAGTTTCTGCTCCTGGTCCTTGAGTTGCTGGATCTGCGCCTGCATTCCCTCGGCTTGAGACTGGGCCTGCTGCGCCCTAGTCAGAGCTAGTCGGGCCAGGTCCTCGCGCCCCTGCTGGAGCGCCAGCTTGGCTTGGGCCTGGGACTTGTCCTGCGTCTGCTGCAGCTGGGCGGCCTGCATCTCGAGCCGCTTCTCCGAGGTGAGCACTTCGGCCACGCTGCGCTTCACCTGCTGCAGCGCCTCGAGCTGTTTCTGATAAGAGAGGTCGAGCGCGTCGACTGGGTCCTCGGCCCGGTCCAAGACCTTGTTGGCCTTCTGCTGGAACAGGTCGGACATCCGTCGCATGATGCTCATGGCCGTCTCCTTGCTCCGCCGCCGGGCGGTTCCTTGGCTAACCCAGAGATGATGTTACCGGCTGGGCCCAGCTCCAGCCGTCGACTGGCTCCTGGACCGCGGGCCGATCTAGTCACCCGAGGCGTCGTCCCCGGGTGCCCGGGCGGTCGGGAGCGACCAAGATCACATCGCCGGGGTCGTCGGTCGACAGCAGCCCCAGTACCAATACCTGGCTGGAAAAAGTGGCGATTCGCCGCGGGGGGAAGTTGACCACCGCCAGCACCTCCTTTCCAACTAACTGTTGGGGGGTGTAGTGGCGGGTTAGCTGGGCACTGGACTGGCGCACTCCCAGCGGCGGCCCAAAGTCAATCTTGAGCTTGATGGCCGGCTTGCGGGCCTCGGGGAAGGGTTCTGACTCGATGACGATGCCAGCGCGGATGTCCAGCCTTTGGAAAGTTGCGAAATCGACCTCCGGTAACAGCTCTTCGGCTCGCTCCAGCACTGCAGCTCCTCCTTGGCCGGGTTGAACCCGGGTGGGCAGGCCGGCCCGGGGCGCGCAGCAGACCCTCGGTATACTCCGGCACGGGCGGGTACCGAAGTGGTTAAACGGGGCTGACTGTAGATCAGCTGGCTTTACGCCTACAGGGGTTCGAATCCCTTCCCGCCCACGCCCAGGTAGCTCAGTGGTAGAGCGCTTCCTTGGTAAGGAAGAGGTCGCGGGTTCAATCCCCGCCCTGGGCTCCACTGATCTCAGGAACACTACCTAACTGGACAACTGCCTGTGGGTGACCGTGAGCACAACGCTGCAAGAAATTCCGCGGCTTTCCGAATTCCATACGTTGAGCTGCATACTCGGCTCGTCTTGGCAAGGTCCCGCTTAGCCGCC
>Ga0307373_10000391_pt1 | contig 83794 bp, 71 predicted proteins | sample OX2MG_FD_202534 | JGI IMG/M metagenome (GOLD analysis project Ga0307373, IMG submission 202534) | Soil microbial communities from Risofladan, Vaasa, Finland - OX-2 | ecosystem: Environmental > Terrestrial > Soil > Coastal area > Acid sulfate soil | place: Finland: Risofladan, Vaasa | collected...
CCCGCCCGCCAGGGATGATCCGCCGGCACCGCCCCCGCCTCCCAGGGGACCTCCACGTCGACGCGCACGGCCCCCGTCCGGCGCGCGAGAGAGCCCAGGACACCCGCCACCGCCCGGTAGCCCTCGATGTCATCGGGCCCCAGCGCCGGCCCCCGGGGAACGTAGATGCGGCGCAGGCCGGGAAGGCGCGCCGGCCCGCGGGCGCTGACCAGCGCCAGCACCGGCAGAGGCCCGTCGGCGCCCTCGACCCACAGTCGGTGGGCCCGCCAGCCCGCGCTCGCCTGAACCGCCCCCCATCCCCACGACTGGAGCAGGTGGGGGGATCGCGCCGCGGCCAGCCGCTCGTCCCAGCGGGCGGCGGCGGCGGCGGGCGCGAGCGGGGGATCGCACGTCACCGCCGCGATTGTGGCAGAGGTCCGGACGGCGACGGTGGACGCACGCCCCTGTGCTAGACTCGCGCCGATTCGAAGGGGAGTTCCCGGGGACGCGTCCGGCCAGGGGCGTCGCGGGTCGGCGCTGGGGCGTCGCAGCGGGGTGGTCCGCCAGCAACCGCCCGCGGGCCGGCCCGCCAGCACCGGCCCACCGGTCGCTCCGGGCGGTGCCAGAAGTGGCAGCCGCGGAGGCTGATCGTGCTGGTCCAGGGTGATCTCGACACCACCGATGTCGCCTCGCTGCTGCGGGGCATGCAGCAGGAGCGCGCCACCGGGACCCTGGCGGTGTCGGATGGCACCCGCCAGTGCTCGCTCTACTTCCTGTTCGGGCACCTGTTCCACGCGGTCGGGAACGGGCAGCAGGGCGAGGCCGCGGTGCTGGACGCGCTCGGGTGGCACCGGGGGTCCTTCTCATTCGACGCCCGGGCCAAGCTGCCCCCAGAGGAGACCATCACCGCCTCCACCGCCGACCTGCTGGCGGAATGGGACCGTCAGCGGCTGCTCTCCACCGCGGCGGCGATCTTCGACGACACCCCTCCGGGCACCCAGCCCGAGCCGGACCCGCTTGCCCCCATCGAGGCGGCCGCCGCCGCGACCGACCACCCCGCGGAGGCCGCCGGATCCGCCGGGGCCGAGCCGCCCGCTCCGACCGAGATGGTGGCCGCGGCCGGCGCTGCCGAGCGGGCTGGGTCGGAGGCGCCAGAGCTACCCGCCGCCATCCCCGCCGAGACCACCGCCGGCGAGCGCGTCGCGGTGCCGCCCGCCTGGTCGGGGCGGCCCGAGGCCGATCGCGAGCCACCCCGAGAGCCCGCCCTCGCCGGCATGCCGGCGCCACCTGAGGTCACCCCGACGATCATGTCGACGTCTCCCGCGTTCCCCGACGCCTTCGCCGAGCGGATCACCCCGCCCCCGTCCCCGCCGCTCGCCGACGCCGCCAGCGACCCTGCCGCCCGCCTCGTCGGGGCGCCGGACGGGCCCGGGCTCGACGTCCTGCTGCCGCTTCCCAACGGGGTGCCCCAGAACAGCGGGCTGAAGTCCAACTTCCTGAACTTCCCCCGGATGCTGCGCGCGATCAGCGACGACCACCTCACCGGCTACATCCGTCTGCGCGAGGACGGACGCGCGGTGGCCCACCTGTTGATGCGCGAGGGTGACGTCCTGGCCGCCGCCCACGAGGTCGGGGGCGCGGTGCGCGGAGGGTCGGATGCCATGAGCCGGATGGCTCAGGACATCGCCAGTGGGCGGGGGCTGGTCGATGTGGTGGCCCTGGCCGACCCGACCACGCTCGCCGTCAGCCGCCTGGTGGTGACGACCCCGCTGCTGACGGGGCTGCTGGCTCGCTACGTCAACTTTCCCTCGCTGCTCGAGTACCTGGGCGAGGAGCGCACCACCGGCGCCGTGGTTGTGATCACCCCCGATGACCGGGGGGTGCTGCTGCTGGACGACGGGGCGATCTTGGGCGGGTACACCCTGGAGCGGCCGGATCAGGTCACCGAGCCGGACCCGGTGGCGGCCCTGTGCGCCAGCCGCCAGGCCCGCATCGAGGTGCTCCGGTGCCAGCCTCGCGACATCCCCCCCGCGCTCGACCTGGCCGCGGTGGACCGGGCGACCGCGGCCGCCAGCTGACGGCCCGGGCGAGCGCCCGGCGGGCGGCGCTCTCGCTGTCAGTCGCCGCGGTGGGCCTGCTCGCCTCCGGCTGCCTCCCGGCACCGGCGCAGATCACAGCGGTGAGCCCGGCGCCGAGCAGTGGCGGGGTGGCCACCGATGCGGCAATCACGGTCGTGTTCGGCGCGGCGATGGACCAGCGCTCGGTGGAGCAGCGCCTGCGGGTGGTCGACCGGCGCGGGCGCGGGATTCCCGGGTGCTCGATTGGGATCGCTGCCCGGGGCGGCCGCACCGGGTGCGCGTTCCGCTGGCGCGCGGGGCGGGTGCTCCGCCTGGTGCACACCCACCCGCTGCGGGTGTCGACCACCTACCGCGTGTCGCTGGGAGCGGGCCTCGCCAATCGCGCCGGGGTCCCGATCACCCTGGCCCACTCCTGGCTCTTCGTCACCGAGGGGCCTCCGACCGTGGTCGGGACCAACCCGGGAGCGGGCGGAGTGCTCAACCCGATCGGAGCGCCGGCGATCGGGTTCAGCCGGGCGATGCGGCCGGGGGCGGTGGCAGCAGCGGTGACCCTGAGCCCCCAACCAGTCGGGGGGGTCACCGTCCTGCCCGACCGGAGCGACCCCACCCGATTCCTGGTGGAGCCGAACCGGCCGCTGGTGCCGGGGCGCCGGTACACCCTGGCGGTGAGCCGTGCCGCCATCGACATCCACGGGAACCACCTGCCTCGCGGCGCGCGGGTGACGTTCACCGCCGGCGATCCGGGCAGCGCGACGGGGGTGGTCTTCCCCGCGGGGACGACCCCGGGGCGACTCACCGAGGTCCTGGCGGCGCCACCCCCGACCCAGGCGGGCGACCCCGCCGGGGTCCGGCTCCTCTACGGCTCCCCGTCGGGACCGCAGCTGCTCGCGGTCTGGCCCGCGGCCAACGGCCGCGACCTGGCAGTGGAGCCGGCCGGGCGCCACCTGCTCCGGCTGATCGACCTGGTCACCGGGTCGGTGACCCCGATCCCCGACAGCGCCGCGACGGTGGCGGGCGCCTGGAGCCCCGACGGCGGTCGGTTCGCGTACATCGCGCGCGGGACCCTTCGGGTGTATACGGTGGCCAGCGGGACCTCGGCCACGGTCGCGGGAGCCCCGGCGGTCGCGGGCCTACGCGGACCCATCAGCTGGCGGCCCGACGGTCAGCTCCTCGCCGCCGTGCTGGCCCCCACGGGGCGGCCGTCCCGGATCGTGCTCTGCAGCCCCACGGTGCGCCTGCTGACCTTCCTGCCACCGGCCGGCTCTCCCGTCCGCTCTCAGCTGGATCCGGTCTGGAGTCCAGATGGCAGCGGGCTGGCGTTCGCGGTGGCGGGCGCCGCCGGACCCCATCTGTGGTGGTACCGACCGGCTGACACCGCCGACCCCACCACCCCGATGGGCAGCGTGGCGGGGACGCCGATCGCGTTCCTCGATCCCTCGACGATCCTGGCCCACGGCCCCGACGGCGGTCTGATCCGGATCTCGGCGGAGACCGGCAGCGGGCAGACGACGGTGGGGCCGGTGGCGGGCGAAGGCGCGCTCCCCGCCGCGGTGTCGGTGGCGACGCGGGAGATCGCCTACACGCGCCTGGAGGCCGGCTACGCTCAGATCGTGCTGGTGATCGACAGCGGGGCCGACGCCGTCCGCCTGACCGACTTCGGCCCCAGCGATCCGCTCCAGGCGGGGCCGCCCGCCCTCATCGGCCGGCTGGCGTGACGCGGTCGGCACCGTCCCCTCCCGTCAGCCGGACCAGCTCGCGACGCAGCAGCTTGCCCGCCTCGGATCGCGGGAGCCGGTCCACCCAGCACCAGCTGCGGGGCACTCGCGCCCCGGACAGCGCCGCGCGGCAGTGGGCCGACACCTCCCGCTCAGCCTGCTCACGACCGCCCGGACGGGCCACCAGCACCGCCACCAGCCGCTGGCCCCAGACCGGGTCGGGCACCCCCGCCACCGCCGCGTCGGCGATCAGCGGGTGGCGGAGCAGCACGCGCTCCACCTCCTCGGGCTGGATCGTCTCGCCTCCGCTGAGGATGGCGTCGTCCGCCCGCCCGATCAGGTGCAGCACCCCATGAGGATCGAGCCACCCCCGATCGCGGGTGACGAAGCGGCCCCGACCGGGGCCACCCGCGGGGTCCGGCTCGACATAGCCGGGCGAGACCACCGGCCCACTGACTTCGATCCGTCCCGGTCGCCCAGCTGCCACAGGACGGCGGGCTCCCCCCTCCGCGAGGATCCGCACCCGCGCGAACCGGTGGGCCAGCCCCGCCGCCGCCCCGAGCGAACCCGCCCGCCCGGGCGGGACGGTGGCGACCTGCGAGCCGGTCTCGGTCAGGCCGTAGCTGGGACAGACCCGCAGGCCCTGGTCGACCCAGTCGGCCACATCGCTCGGCCTCGCCGGGGCCCCCCCCAGCAGGATGGCACGGAGCCGGCGGAGCCGGTCGGTCCCACCCGCGGCCACCAGCCGGGTCAGCATCGTCGGCACCAGCGGCAGCACGGTCGGGTCACCGCCGGCCAGGACCGCGAGCGCCGCCGTCTCGTCGAAGCGCGGGAGCACGGAGACCGGGTGGCCGAGCACGGCGCTGCGGAGAAGGACGGCGAGGCCGCCGACGTGGTGGGGGGCGAGCAGCAGCAGCCAGTGGTCGTCGCGGCGGAGCCCGAGGCTCTCGGCGCACCCGCGCGCGGAGGCGATCTGGTTGCCGAGGGTGAGGCGCACGCCCTTGGGCCGCCCGGTGGTCCCCGAGGTGTGGACGACGCAGATCTCATCGGCGAGCCGGAGGCCGCGCCGGCGGCCCCTCGCTCGAGCCGCCTCCGGCCCCGACAGGCCACCCCCCGCGGTCAGCTGGTCGAGATCGTGGACGGCCACGGGGGCCTCCTGCGCCTCGATCGCGAGGACGGCCGCCGCGAGCCGGATCAGGGCGTCGCCGCCGCCCAGGGCGACCCGCGGGCGGCAGACCCGAAGCGGGCCCTCCAGCTCCGCCACCGCTGCCCCGGGGGCCACCGGCACCAGGCTCGCCCCGAGCCGGATCGCCGCGTGGAGCACGACCGCGAACCCCACGCCGGCCGGAGCGGCGAGCACGACCCGGTCGCCCCGCCCCACCCCGAGCGCAGCGAGCTGAGCCGCCGCCCTTCCCGCGGCGCGGTCGAGGTCGGCCCAGCTGAGGTGCCGGCCGGTCGCGGCGTCGACCAGGGCGAGACCGCTCGGATCGGCGGCGCTCCGGTCGGCGGCGAGGTCGATCATCGTGCGCTCACTCCGCGAGTCTATGCTCGGGCAAATCGATCGGAGCTCCGACAGGTGCGTCCGTCCGGTGGCGGCTTACAATCAACTTTGACGCTGAGTGATTGCTCCTGGAGTTGACACTTGACAGCATGGGCTCGCAGCGGCACCTACACCGACATCCTCTACGACCGGGCGGACGGGATCGCTCGGATCACGATCAACCGACCCGAGGTCCGCAACGCCTTCCGGCCGCTCACGGTGGTGGAGATGGGCCGCGCCTTCGAGCTCGCCCGCGATGACCCCGGGGTCGGGGTCGTGATCCTCACCGGGGCGGGAACCCAGGCCTTCTGCTCCGGCGGCGACCAGCGGGTTCGCGGGAACGACGGGTACCTCGACGAGGGTGGCACCGGTCGTCTCAACGTCCTCGACCTGCAGCGCCAGATCCGGACGCTGCCCAAGCCGGTGGTGGCGATGGTGGCGGGGTATGCGATCGGAGGCGGCCATGTGCTGCATGTGGTCTGCGACCTCACCATCGCCGCCGACAACGCCCGCTTCGGCCAGACCGGTCCCCGGGTGGGGAGCTTCGACGGGGGCTACGGAGCCGGGCTGCTGGCCCGCATCGTGGGTCACAAGCGGGCCCGCGAGATCTGGTACCTCTGCGAGCAGTACGACGCCCCGGCGGCGCTGGCGATGGGCCTGGTGAACCGGGTGGTGCCGCTGGCGCGGCTCGAGGAGGAGACAATCGCCATCTGTCGCCGCATGCTCCAGCACAGCCCGCTCGCCCTGCGCCTGCTCAAGGCGAGCTTCAACGCCGACACCGACGGCCTCGCCGGGGTCCAGCAGCTCGCCGGCGACGCCACCCTGCTTTACTACATGACGGCGGAGGCCCAGGAGGGGCGGGACGCCTACCGTGAGCGCCGTCCGCCCGCCTTCGACCGGTTCCCCCGTCGGCCCTGAGCGCTCCCCTCCGGCCGAGCGCCGCCCGCATTTGGTGGCACGCCTCGCGCCCCGCCACGCTCGCCGCCTCGGTGTCGCCCGTGATCGCGGGGGCGGGGGTCGCCGCTCAGGCGGGGCCGTTCCGATGGCTTCCCGCTCTGGGCGCGCTCGGGGTCGCGGTGGCGCTCCAGTTCGGGGTCAACTACGCCAACGACTACGCCGACTTCGTGCGTGGGGCCGACGCCCCCGACCGGCTCGGGCCGCCCCGGGCCGCCGCCTCGGGGGTGGTGCCCCCGGGTCGGGTGCGCGCCGCGGCGATCACCGCCTTCGGCGTCGCCGCCCTGCTGGGGCTGGCGCTGGCGCTCGCGACCCACCCCTGGCTGCTCGCCATCGGGGCCGCCGCGATCGCCGCCGGATGGCTGTACACGGGCGGACCCCGCCCCTACGGGTATGCGGGCCTGGGCGAGGTGGTCTGCTTTGTGTTCTTCGGCCTGGTGGCCACCGGGGGGACGGTCGTGGTCATCACCGGGCGGCTGGTCTGGTTGGCCCTGCCCGCCGCCTGCGTGATGGGGTGCCTCGCCAGCGCCATCCTGCTGCTCAACAACCTGCGGGACATCCCCACCGACCAGCGGGTGGGCAAGCGCACCCTGGCGGTCCGCCTCGGTCCCGCCCGCACCCGACTGGTGCTGGCCGGCCTGCTCACCGTCGCCTTCGCGGCGCCGGTGGGCGCCGCGGCCGCGGGCCTGGCCGGGCTCCCCGTCTGTCTGCCGCTCGCGCTGGTCCCGCTGGGCGTCCAGATCCACCGGATGAGTGGCGTCAGCGGCCCGGAGGCGGCGCCGGTGTTGGTGGGCGCGCTGAAAAGGACCGCGCTGCTGGAGCTGGTGAGCGCCGTGCTCTTCGCCTTGGGGGTGCTGCTGTGAGGCAGCCCCGGTCAGCCCCCCCCCGCCTCCACCTGGCGGAGGAACTCGCGCAGGAGCCGCCCGAGCAGGAACGGCCGCTCGTGGGGCACCGCGTGGCCGCACCGGGGAACCACCACGACCCGCGCCTGGGGCAGCACCCGCGCCAGCCGGTCGGCGTGAGCGCGGTAGCGGGGGTCCTCGGCTCCGACCACGATCAGGGCGGGACAGGTGACCGTCGGCAGGCGATCCCACAAGGGGGCCATCGCCCCGGCGCCGGCGTCGCGCAGCGAGGCCGCGAGTCCTTGGGGACGGCTGCGCCGGCGCAGCCGGGCCAGCCGCGCGCGCGGCCGGGGCCCGCGCCGGGCCACCCCCGCGAACAGAGGAAGCCGCTCCCAGGCGTCGGCGAAGGGGCCGATCCCCTGCTCGATGATCCGGCGGGCCAGATCGCCGTCGGCGGCGCGGCGCGCGGCCCGCTGGCTCGGGTGAAGCCCTGCGTGGGCGCTGACCACCACCAGCGAGCGCAGCCGCTGGGGAGCGCGCACCGCCAGCGTGAGCGCCAGCCGTCCGCCCATCGAATACCCTCCGAGGTGGCCACGCCCGATGCCGGCCGCATCCCAGCTGCGCAGAAGGTCGTCGGCGCTCGCCTCCAGGGAGTGGGACGCTCCGGGGGGAACCCCGGTTGCCCCATGGCCGCGGGCATCGGGCAGCCACCAGCGCCAGCCGGGCCCGGTGGCGGCGACCACCTCGGTCCAGCTCGCGCCCGCGAGCGAGAAGCCGTGGCAGAGGGTGACCGGCGGTCCCGCCCCGCGCTCCCGGAACGCGATCACCCCATCGGGCACGAGGATGCGCACCGTCCGCCCCACGGTGCGATGGTGGCATGACGGAGGCGGACGCGACGACCCACCGGTTCGCGCAGACCTTCGTGGACGAGCTGGCGGCGCAGGGCTGCCGAGAGGTGTGCCTCGCCCCGGGTTCGCGCTCCGCCCCCCTGGCGATCGCCTTCGCCCGTCACCCCCTGGTCCGGGTGATTGTCCAGATCGACGAGCGGTGCTGCGGCTTCTTCGCGCTCGGAATGGCGCTGCGCTCAGGCCGGCCGGTGGCCCTGCTCTGCACCTCCGGGACCGCGGCGGTGGAGTTCCATCCGGCGGTGGTCGAGGCCCACCACGCCGGGGTGCCGCTGGTGGTCTGCACCGCCGACCGCCCGCCCGAGCTCCGCGACAACGGTGCCGGGCAGACCATCGACCAGATCCACCTCTACGGCCGCGCGACCCGGTGGACCGCCGATCTGGGTCCGCCCGTCCCCCTGCCCGACTCGGATCGCGTCTGGCGGCGATGGGCCGCCCGCGCGGTGCGGGCGGCGGCGGGGCCCCCGGCCGGCCCGGTCCACCTCAACTTCGCGTTCCGTGAGCCGCTCACGCCCGACCCCACCGCCCCGCCGATCACCCCGGCCGCCCGCGCGTCGGTGGCCGAGCCCCGGTCCCGGCCGGCTCCCCCATCCGCCACGGTGGTGGAGGAGCTGGTCGATCCGCTTCGGGTCGCGGTCCGCCCCGTGATCGTGTGCGGCGGCCTGGTGCGCTACGACAAGGCGCTCGCCGGGGCGGTGGACCGACTGGCCGAGGCGAGTGGGGCGATCGTCGTGGCTGAACCCACCTCGGGCCTGCGGACCCGGGGCCGCCCGGGACTGGTGACGACCGCCGACGTCTGCCTGCGCGACCCCGTCCTCGCCCGCACCCTGCGCCCGGATGCCGTGGTCCGGGTGGGGGAGCCTCCGACCTCGGCGCCGCTGCGGCGGCTGCTCGCCTCGGCGCCCATCCCGACGCTGCTGCTCGATCCCGACGGCCGCTGGAACGACCCCGAGGCGGCCGCCACCCAGGTGGTGAGGGCGGACCCCGCCCTCACCCTGCGGGCCCTGGCGCGGAGCCTCGCCCCCCACCGGCCCCCGGTGCGCTGGCGGGCGCTGTGGTCGCGCGTCGAGGACGCCGCCCGCGCGGCCGCGACCGCCCGACTGGAGTCGTCCCCGCTCTTCGAGGGCCAGGTGGTGACGGCGCTCGCGAGGACCCTCCCGCGGGCGGCGACGCTGGTGGTCGGGCAGAGCCTGGCGATCCGAGCCGTGGACGCCCTCTGGCCCCCTGGGGGGCCGGGCCAGCGGCTGCTCGCCAACCGCGGCGCCAGCGGGATCGACGGGGTGGTGTCGACCGCGGCCGGGGTGGCCGCGATCGGTGGAGAGCCGACCGGCCTGCTGATCGGCGATCTCTCCGCCTATCACGACATGAACGGGCTGTGGGCCCTGCGCCGTCACCGCCTGCGGCTGGTCGTGGTGGTGCTCGACAACGACGGCGGCGGGATCTTCTCGGCGCTGCCTCCGGCGCGCCACCCCGACGTCTTCGAGCTCTGCTTCGGGACCCCGCTGGGGCTGGACTGGGAACGGGTGGCGGCGCTCTACGGGCTGAGCCACGAGCGGGTCGAGAGCGCGGTCGGGCTGCTGCCAGCGCTGCGGCGGGCCTGGCACCGGCCGGGATCCTCCCTGGTCGCCGTCCGCTTCACCCGCCCGGCCAGCCACGCCGCCCACACCGCCGTGTTCGCCGCGATGGCGGCGGCGGCGCGGGACGCGGTCGGCGCGGGGGACCCCGGGGAGTAGACGCGCCCCCGGTCAGCCCGCCGGACCGGGAACCGCCCACCACACGAGGGCGAGGGCGGCGGCGGCGGCGATCAGCGCCAGCCCGATCGCCCCCGCCAGACCGACCGCCACCCCGTGGCCTCCCTGGCGCGCCAGCGCCACCGCGCTGCCGGCGAGCCCGGATCCGGCGGACGCTCCGAGCGTGTCCATCACCATCACCAGGCCGGCGGTGGCGGCCGCGGTTGCCGCCACCGCGGCCTGGGTGGCGACCAGGTACACGGTGGGATAGGCGATGCCGATGCCGGCGCCCGCCACCGTCCAGGCGACGTCCGCGAGCACGGCCGGAGCCCCCGCCAGGGTCGCGGCCACCCCGAGGATGCCAATCCCGAGCGCGGCGGTGCCCAGGGCGATCAGGCGCCGGGCCGACCAGCGGGCCACCTGCTGGGACTGCCACCAGTTGCCCAGCGACCACCCCAGGGTCGAGGCGGTGATGGCAAGGCTGGCCAGGATCAGTCCCTCGTGGCGGACCCGGGTGAGCAGCAGGGGGAGGAAGCTGTTGACGGCGAAGAACGCCAGCGTGATCAGCGCCACCAGAGCGAGGGCGAGCCGCAGGGACCGCGGCGCCGCCGTCTGGCCACCCGCCGAGAGCCGGGCCACCGCCGGCAGCCCCAGCGCCAGCCCGCTGGCCAGCAGCGGGACGGTCGCGGCGGTGAGCTGGGTGACGGCGACCAGGCAGAGGACGCCCGCCCCGGCCACCTGCAGGCTCCAGCGCAGCGGGGCGGACGCGGCCGGCGGGGCGGCCGGCGCCGCCCGTCCGGCGACCGGCCAGACCAGCGCCAGCCCGACCCCGACCAGCGGGAGGAAGGCCCAGAAGGCCCAGCGCCACCCCAGCGTTCCCGCGAGCACGCCGCCCAGCATCGGCCCCACCATCCCGGGCAGCACCCAGGCGCCGGCGAGCAGGGCGAAGGCGCGCGCCCGGTGGGCCGGCCTGACGTCGCGGACGACCAGCCCGAGTCCCACCGCGTACTGGAGGCCAGTCCCGACCCCCTGCAGCAGGCGCCCCGCGAGCAGCACGAGCATGTCGGGCGCCGCTCCCGCGACCAGCGTCCCCCCGCCGAGGAAGAGCGCCATCAACAGGAGCGCGCGGCGGGGACCGGCGCGGTCGAGGTCGCGGGCCGCCACCGGGATCACCGCCACCGCGGCCAGCCCAGGGACGGCGAACACCCAGCCGTACAGAGCGAGGTGGCCCAGGGCACGGGCCGCCGCCGGCATCGCCGTGACCGCGACCAGCTGCTCGATCGCTCCCACGGTCTCCAGGCCGACCAGGCCCACCAGCAGACGGCCCTGGCGCCCCCGCAGCACCTCTCGCCACCCGGGCGCCGCCAGCTGGGTCACGTGCCCGATCTTCGCCGATTGCCCGGGCGTCCCCCCCCGGCGACGGCCTTAGCGCGCCCTTAATCCGCTCTTCGCCCGGCCATAACCGGGGGCTGGGTACGGTGGCGACGACATCGGACGGCCGTTCGCGGCCATAGGGAGGAGGCCTGCACGTCATGACCTATCGTTCGCGCGCCCCGCGCTCCGCCGTCGCCGCGATCGCCTCGGCCGCCGCGCTGGCACTGGCGTCCGCGCTGCTCACACCGGCAGCCGCGGCCCGGCTCGGCTCCACCGGCAACCCGACCTCCACGGTCGTGCTGAACGAGGCCGGCTCGACCCTCATCTACCCGTACCTGCAGGTGCTCGCGCCGCAGCTGCACCGGGCCTACACCCACATCTACCTGGACCCCGGACCGGGGGGATCGGGCAAGGGCATCAGCGACGCGATCGCCGGGCTCACCCCGCTGGGCGGCTCCGACGCCTACCTGTCGCCGGGGATCCTGGCGGGCAATCCCGGTCTGCTCAACGTTCCGATCGCGATCTCGGCCCAGGCCGTCGACTACAACGTCCCCGGCGTCGGCGCCCACCTCAAGCTCACCGGCAACATCCTGGCCCAGATCTACCGGGGCGGGATCACGCGGTGGAACGACAAGCAGATCGCGGCGATCAACCAGGGGGTGCGGCTGCCGGCCATGCGGATCGTCCCGGTGCGGCGGGTCGACTCCTCCGGTGACACCTTCATCTTCACCAGCTTGCTGACAGCGACCAACAAGACCTGGGCCAAGAAGGTGTCCTTCGGCACCACCGTCAGCTGGCCGCCGGTCCGCGACGAGCTGAGCGCCAACGGCAACCCGGGCATGATCCAGGTCTGCCACAGCACCCCCGGCTGCGTCGCCTACATCGGGGTCAGCGTGGAGGCCACCGCGCTCCGGGTCGGGCTCAAGGAGGCGCTGCTGCAGAATCGCGCCGGCCGCTACGTGCTGCCCACCCACGCCAACATCGAGGCGGCGGTGGCGGCGGGCGCCGGCCGCACCCCCAAGGACCTGGCCCAGTCGTTGATCTACGAGCCGGGCACGAACGCGTACCCGATCATCAATTTCGAGTACCTCATCGTGAAGTCTCGGCAGACCTCGTTCGAGACCGCGCTCGCGATCCGAACCTTCCTCACCTGGGCGATCAGTCCCACCGGCGGGGCCACCGCCAAGAACCTGTCGGTGGTCGGCTTCGCCGCCCTCCCGCAGGTGGTGCTGGGCAAGGTGGACGCCGCCATCGCCGACATCTCCAGCTGACCCCACGGCCGCCGGCCTGACGCACCCCAGACCGACGGTCCGGGTCACCCGACCAAGGAGGCGGGTCCGCCGCGGGGCCCGCCTCCGCCCCCCTTGTGGCCACCGGGATCAGGCGGGCAACCGGTAGAGGCGGCGCGCGTTGGCGTGCAGGATCGCCTCGCCAGCGCTGCGGGCGGTGGCCGCCTCGAGGCTGCCCTGCTCGACCAGCTCGGTGAGGCAGCGCCCGAGGACAGCGCGACCGGTGTGCGCCCCCAGCCAGTGCAGCTCGGGGATGCCAGTGCCGTCGGAGGCATACAGCAGCTTGGTCCAGGGCGCCACCCCCAGCGCGGCCCGGGTGAAGCGGGTCATCTCGGCGCGCCCCAGGTAGGGCACCGCGTAGGAGAGATCCATGTGGACCTGGTCGTAGACCGCGCAGAGGTAGGCGCCGTGCCGGGTGTAGGGGTACGCCTCGTGGAGCAGCACGATCGGCAGAGTGCGATAGGCGGGATCCTCCAGGACCCGGCGCAGTCGCAAAGGATCGGCGTGACGGAGATCGGAGTCGGTGTCCCCGTAGCCGCAGTGGAACTGCACCGGCCAGCTTCGCTGGGCCGCGATCGCGAACGCCTCGTGCAGGAGCGGATCGCGCAGGCGCGGATCGCTGAGCCGAAGCGGCTCAGCGCGCTCGACCGCGGCCCGCGCCTGCCGGAAGGCGGCCTGCGTGTCGGCGGCCGACCAGCGCCCGATGGTCAGGCCGCCGCGGTAGGCGGCGATCGACTTGAGGCCGACGCAGCCGGCGTCGTGGGCCGCCGCCAGCTCGGCCCGAAGAGCCTCCCCCACCGCGCCCAGGGTGGCGTGCTCGCCGATCAGCCGCTGGAAGCAGGTCTCCAGCCGCAGCACCCGCCAGGTGGGGCAGCGGCGGGCGCCCAGCTGCTCCAGCGTGGTGGCGACATGTGGGGCGGGATACCCGTCGTCCACCACCAGGCCCGCCAGTCCGGCGTCGGCCCAGTAGCGCCCGCAGAGCTGCTCCGCCGAGAGGGTCGGACGGGCCGCCAGCACCGCCTCCTCCTCGGCGGCACAGCCGAGATGGCGCGCGATCGCACCGATCGCCTCCCAGTAGGCGACGGTGGCGGCCACGTGCTGATCCCGCGAGGCGGGCCCGCTCCCCTCGGAGAAGTGGGATCGCCAGCTCGCCCGGTCCGGAATCCGCTGGTCCCTCAGCACGGGGTGGCAGTGGTTGTCCAGCACCGGCAGGCCGGTCAGGTCGACGGCCGCGCCGCGCTCTGAGCCCATCGGCGACTCCTCCTGCGGGGCGGGGACGGCGGGAGCCGGCCCCGCATCTCCCCCCCGCGATGGTAGGACGGACCGGCGTCCCCGCCGGAGGGCGCCGGCCCTGACCCCGGGCCTCAGCTGGCGAGCGCGCGCAGCACGGGCTGCAGCTTCAGCTCCGTCTCGGCCCATTCGCGGGCGGGGTCCGAGCCTGGCATGATCCCGCAGCCGGCGAAGCACAGCGCGCCGTCCTCAACCAGCAGCCCACACCGGAGCGCGATCGCGAGCTCGCCGTCGCCCCGGCCGTCGACCCAGCCGATCGCTCCGGTGTACCAGCCGCGCTCCAGGTCCTCGATCTCGGCGAGCAGCCCCAGCGCGGCCTCGCGGGGCCGGCCCCCCACCGCCGGGGTGGGGTGGAGCAGAGCCGCCAGCTCGAGCGCCGACGGGGGGTGGGGGCCGGCGAGCCGGGCTCGAATCGTGGTGGCGAGGTGCTGGATGGTGGGCAGGCGCAGCACGGTGGGTTGGTCGGCCACCGCGATCCGCCGCACCACCGGTAGGAGTCGCTCGCGGATGTCCTCCACGACCGCCCGGTGCTCCGCCCGTTCCTTGGGATCCGCCCGCAGCGCCCTCGCCAGGGCGCGGTCGCGGGCCGGGCTGGGGTCGCGCCCGGTCGAGCCCGCCAGCGGGCGCGACACGACCCGGTCGCCGTGTCGCGAGATCAGCAGCTCAGGGGAGCTGCCCACCAGGCAGGTCCCATCGGCGCCGCCGAGGGCGAAGGTGTGCGCACCCGGGTAGGCCGCGCGGAGGGCCCCCACCACCCGCGCCAGACTGAGGGGCCGGTCCGCGCGGGCGGTGACCGCCCGCGCCAGCACCACCTTCTCGGCACGTCCCTGCCGGAGGGCGGCGGCGGCGAGCCCGACCGCGGTCTCCCACCGCTCGCGGCTCCCCGAGGGCGGCGTGGCGCGGATCCGGGCGGGGAGCCCCGAGCCGCGCTCGGGCGGCGCCGCCAGTCGCACCAGCCGGGCGGCGCGGCCGAGCCGGCGGCGCAGCCCCGCCGGTGAGACGTCCGCGGGCGCCAGCATCGCCGCCACGCTGAAGCAGCGGCCCCCGGTGCGCACCACCGCCAGGGTCGGCACCCGCAGGAGCGCACCGGGGAATCCCGCCCACGGCCCCTGGGGCAGCCGCTCGGGCGAGAAGGCGAAGCCCCCTATGGCCACCAGGCCGGTGGCGGGCATCCCCGGGTCGTCGAGGACCAGCGCGGAGGCGGCCAGCTCGCGCCAGGCCCGGCCGAGCCCGATGCCCCCGGTTGCCGGGCCCACTCGCTGCCGCTGGCGGTCGACCTCCAGGTAGGTGCCGGTGGAGTCGGTCACGAGCTCGAGCGCGCGCCCCACCGCCGCCACGCTGACCGCCTCCGGCACGGTTCGCTCGACCACGGCCCCGTCCCAGCCCGCGTCGCGGGCGCGGGCGGCGAGCAGGCCCAGGTCGGGGCTGCCGGGGAGCTCACGGGTCAGGGTGACCAGGCGCAGCGGGACGTCCGCCGCCGGGTCTCCCTCAAGCGACGGCAGCCGGCCCCGCGTCACCGCCCGACGGGCCTCCCTCGGCGCGCGCCCGGGCCTGGTCGAGCAGGCTGCGGGTGAAGGTCCGACCCACCAGGGTCTGGCTGGCGGCGAGCAGGGCGTCGAAGGCCGCCGTGAGGCGCGCCGCAGCCGACTCGGGGGTGCCCTCCCCGCGCTGGATCGGCTCGCGGACATACCGGTCGAAGCAGTCGACCGCGGCCCGTGCCAGCGGGGCGGTCGCCCGGGCGAACCCCTCGCCGAGCCGGATCAGCTCGTGCAGCGGGACCCCGGCCTCGAGCACCCGCAGGCCGACCGCCAGCAGCTCCACGTCGCTGGCGGGGTAGCGGGGCGGGTCTCCCTCGATGGGGCTGAGCAGTCCGGTTTCGCGCAGGGTGAGCAGCAGCGGGAGTGGCACGCCGCTCCGCTCCGCCAGCTCATCGGCGGTGAGCGTGGATGCCCCCGGCCGGGGGGCGGCGACAGCCGCCATCAGAGCCTCGTCAGAGGGCTCCAGCTCGCCGCTGAGGAAGCGTCGGATCACCGCCAGGCTGAAACCACGCTCCTGCAGCTCGCGGATCCGCCGCATGCGCTGGATGTGGCCCTCGTCGTACCAGGTGACCCGGCCGCTCCGGCGCGGGGGCGGCAGCAGGCCGCGCCCCTGGTAGAAGCGGATGGTGTCGACGCCAGCCCCCGCCCGACGCGCCAACTCCTCGATCCGGTACTCCACGAGTCCTCACTCTAGCGAGGCAGACCCCGGGGTGGCACGCACGATCGCGAGAACCCCGACCAGATCGCTGACGACGGCGCAGTCGAGTCGGGAGGGAAGCGGCGCGGGCGGCTCCCCGTCGCCCGCGCTGAGGCGGGGTCGCCGGTCCCGGCGCGCCACCAGCACCGGGGTGATGCCCGCGCCGCGCGCGCCCAAGACGTCGGTGGCGTAGGTGTCGCCCACGTGGATGGTGGTGCGGGGGTCCGCCCCGAGGCGGCGGAGAGCGAGCCGAAAGATGCTCGCGTCCGGCTTCTCCGAGCCCACCAGGGTTGAGGCCAGCACCACCTGGCAGAGGGCGGTGAGGCCGAGGGCGTCGCCCAGCGACAGCAGCGCCGGGGTGAAATTGCTGACGATGCCAACCGCCACCCCCTCCGCCCGGAGCTGCCGCAGGACCGCTGTCGTCTCCGGGAACCGGCGCCAGCTGGTGGGGGCGTAGAACCCCTCGGCCAGGGCCGCGGCCAGCCCGCGTCGGGCGCGCCGGACACCGAGCGCGGCCAGCAGCGTCTCGTTGTACGACCGCCAGAAGGCGGCGGCGGCGGCGCGGTCGCTCTCGATCCGCACCCCCGACCGCACCACTACTCGGTAGCGGTCGCCGGCGCGACGGAGTGCGCGCCGGACCGAGGCAGGCGACGCGTCGATCCCGTGGCCGGCGAGGGCTGCGCGATAGTGGCCGGGGATGCTCGGATGCACCCGGGCCAGGGTGTCGCCGAAGTCGAAGAGGACGGTCGCGATCCGGCGGGGCGCCTCGGGGCGGGACAGGCTCAGACGCAGCGCCCGGCGGCCAGCTCGGGGGCGGGCTCCAGCCCGTATTCCGCGGCGAGGACGTCGACCGTGCGCTCCCAGGTGAACGTCTCCGCCCGACGCCGGGCGGCCCGCCCGAGCCGCTCCCGCCGCAGCGGGTCGGAGAGCATCGACGCGATCGCCGCCGCCCACGCCTCGGGCTCCCGCCCGGCCACCAGCGATCCGGTGATGCCGTCGGCGGCGACGTGCCGCAGTCCTCCCACCGCCGCCGCCACCACCGGGGTGCCGCAGGCCAGCGCCTCCAATGCGACCAGTCCGAACGACTCGGTGTGCGAGGGCACCACGACCACGTCGGCGAGGCTGTAGACCCGGGCCAGCCGCTCCTGAGGGAGCGCCCCGGTGAAGGTGACCCGGCCGGTGAGGCCAAGAGCCTGGGCCCGGCGGGCCAGCTCCTGGCGCTGCCCGACCCGGGCGCCGTCGCTGCTGTCGTCGCCGGCGAACAGACCATGGACCGGTTGCGACAGACGCAGCCAGGGGCTCCGGTCCAGGGCGGCCAGCGCCTCGATCAGCAGATCCGGACCCTTGAGGGGCTCGAGCCGGCCCGCGAACAGAGCCACCAGCCTGCCGTCGAGCCCGAGCCGGGTCCGCAGCCAGGTGGTGTCGCGGGGCCGAAAGCGCAGGAGGTCGACGCCCGGCGGAGCCACCACGCACTGGTCCGGTCGGGCCCCATACAGCCGGCAGAGGTCGCGCACCTCCTCGGGGGTGCTGGCCACCAGCCGCGCTCCCTGGGTCACCACCCGCCGCTCGGCGAGGAGGCGCTCGGGCTCGTCGCCGGCGAAGCCGTGCTCCGCCTTGACGGCGGCAAGGGTGTGGGCGGTGTGGAGCCAGGGAAGGTCGAGCTCCGCGGCGAGCCGGAAGGCGACGTCCCCGGTGAGCCAGTAGTGGCTGTGGAGCGCCTGGTAGTGGAGGCCGTACTGGCCGATGTACTCCCGCACCGCTCCGAGGAACGCCGCCCGAGTCGACGCCAGCTGCGACTTGGGCAGCACCCGCGGGGGGCCTGCTTCCACCGCGATGACGCGGCTGCGCGGTCCCAGGGAGCGCTCCCCCGGTTCCCGCGGGCTGGTGCGGCGGACGAAGACGTCGGTCCCGATGCCGCGGGCGTCGAGCTCCTCGCAGACCGCCCGGACGTAGACGTTGAGGCCGCCGTTCTCGCGCTCGCCGAGGCGCGCCAGCGGGGACGCGTGCAGGCTGAGCACGGCGACCACCGGTCGCCCGCCCCCTCCCATCGCCACCGGCCTAGGCTGGGCCGCCATCCGGTGCCCCCTGCGGTGCCTCGGCTCCCGACCCGAGCCGCAGATGATGGAGGACGCGGTCGCGGGCGCCGAGATGGTATTTGTAGGGCTCGGCGCCGCGCAGGAAGTCGCAGCGAGTGCACCCCTCGGCGATCGCCGCCCGCACCCCCTCAGCGACGCAGAGCAGCCCCACCGACCAGCGCGCCGCGGCCGGGTCGTAGCCCGAGTTGTACAGGTACCAGGTCCGGTCGACGGTGAACCCGAAGGTGGCGGCAACCGGCCCGTCGGCGGTGACCAGGAGCTGGATCCGCAGCCAGCCCACCTCGTCGAGGCGGCGCGCCAGGCCCCGGAAGAAGGCGACGTTCTCGAGCGTCAGGAAGGCGGCCTTGTCGGGGTGGCTGGCTCGGTGCAGCGCGAAGAAGTGGTCGAGGGCGGCATCGAGTCCGACCTCGGCATGGGCTACGGCGCGCCAGCCAGGGTGCTCCTGATCGAGCCGGCGGCGCTTGCGGCGCAGCTCATGACGGTCCTTCTTGCCCAGGCCGGTCTCGAGATACGCCTCGAAGTCCGAGGGGACATCCAGGTAGGGGCTCACCTCTTCTGGGACGTCGCTGACCGGGACGCCCGCCAGCTGGGCGGCCGCCCGCAGCTCGACCAGGCTGGGCGAATCCTCGGGCAGGAAGTGCAGGTCCAGGCCCCCACCGCTCGGGCCCGCCGCCACCCACTCCACCGTCGCCGCCGCCACCTCCGCCTCCCAGCCCGGGGCGGCGAGGAAGCCGAGGTGATCACTGAGGGTGAGCCCGCCACCGATCCGCAAGCTGGAGGCCCCGGCACGGTCCCGGTGAAGCGGCAGGATCCCCCGCACCTCAGCGTCCGCGCGGAAGACCAGCCAGGCGGGAGAGAACGTCGACCCGAATCCCTCCCACCAGCTCCACTGCCACTCCCAGCTGAGGAACGGGTTGAGGGGGCGGACGGTGGCTTGGAGCCGGCGCCAGTCGTCCCGCAGGCGTGGGAGCTCGTCTCCCGTCGAGAGCACCGCGACCGAGAGCGCCGCACGCGCCGCGCCGGGGGCCGGCCGCGTCGCGCACGGCACCTGACAGGAAGCCGTGATGGCTGTCGTCCTCACTTCCGGCCCGCCGGGGCCTCGACACCGCGCCTGCCCGGCCCACTTTACCATCGGCCCTGGGCGGGTCCCGGTGCCCGAGTGGAGGACGGCGTGGTGGTCACGGATGGCGCGCCGTCCTCGCTCGGCCTGCTGGTCTGGACGGCGGGCACCGGCGGCGGCCACCGCGGCGTGGCGGCCGCCATCACCCAGGCGGCCTCCGCGCTCCCCGGTCTGGCCGGCCGAGTCAAGACCTCGGAGCCGCTGGAGCGGGCGTCGCCAGCGCTCCGCCGGGTTCTCTCCGCCTACGGGCCGCTGGTCCGCTACGCGCCGCTCGCGTGGGGCGGGTTGTTCCACCTCACCCAGGGGCACGGCGTCCGCAGCGCCCTGGAGGCCGGCCTGGGCCGGCTCCTGGTTCCGGTGCTGCGGGCCGAGCTGATCCGAGAGCAGCCCCAGGCGGTGGTGGTGCTCCACCCGCTGCTGGTCGCGTCCGCGGTCGCCGCCCGGCGCGCGCTTCCCGCCACCGTGAGCCGGCCGGCCATCGTCGTGCTCGTCACCGACCTCGCGGGCGGCCACCCCAGCTGGGTCGATCCCGCGGTCGATCGGACGCTCACCGCCAGCGTCGCGGCGTCGCGATGGGCCCGGTCGTTGGGTGCGCCGCCGGACCGGATCACCCTGGTGGGACTCCCGGTCCACCCCGCTCTGGCCGATCCTGCCCCGGACGCCGCGGACCGTCGGGCCCTGCGGATCTCGCTCGGTCTTGACCCCGAGCTCTTCTGCGTCCTGCTGAGCGGGGGAGCCGAGGGGGCCGGGCCGATCGCGAGCGCCGCCGCCTGCCTGCTGCGGTCGAACCTTCCGCTCCAGCTCGCGGTGATCTGCGGGCGCAATCACATCCTGGCCCAGCGCCTGCGCCGGTGGCGCGCGCCCCGGCCGATGCGGATCGCCGAGTTCGTGGAGGACGTGCCCAGCTGGCTGCGGTCGGCGGACGTCGTGGTGGGCAAAGCAGGCCCCAGCTCGGTCGCCGAGGCGGCCGCCGCCGGGCTGCCGGTGCTGGTCACGAGCGCCCTTCCCGGTCAGGAGCGCCCCAACGTCGCCCTGATCGAGGAGGAGGGCTTCGGGGCCTCGGTCCCGGTCCGCCGCCTCGCCGAGGTGGTGGCGTCGCTGGCGGCGCCCGGGTCGGCCCGCTACCAGGCGATGGCGGCCGCGGCCCGGCGCTGGGGACGCCCCCGAGCCGCGGTCACGGTGGCGGGGCTGCTCGCGGAGCTGGCGCTCCCCCCGGGTCGCCCACGAAATGGATCCGCGCCACCCGGGGGCGGTCGAACACCTGGTTGACGGCGGCGAGCAGGCGGACCGATTCCAGCTGGAGCTGGTGCGCGACGGCGGGATGGCCACAGGCGACCACCAGCGCCGAGCCATCGAGGCGGAGGGCCCGCACGAAGCGGCGCAGATAGGCGCCGCACTGCTCCTCGAATGCCAGGCACGCGCGGGCCTCCTCCACATGGCGGGCGATTCCCATCCGCCGGAGCACCCCGGGGAGGGAGTCGCCCACCGGAAGCATCGTCGACGGCCCGCGCCGAGGCTCCCGACTCACGGGGGCCCGCCGGCATCGGGGTCGGTCGCGATCACCCGACCTGCCTCCATCCTCAGGTGGCGCGCGCCGGGGAGCAGGGCCGGCCCGTCGCCCGCGACCGTGAGCAGGGTCTGCAGCTGGGGCCCCTCGACGGCCAGCACCCCCAGCAGGGCGCGCTGGCGCGCCGCGTCCAGCTCGGACAGGACGTCGTCGAGGAGGAGGACCGGCTGCTCGCCCGCGGCCCCTTGGTGATGGCGGACCTCGGCGACCTTCACCGCGAGCACGATACTGCGCTGCTGACCCTGCGACGCGAAGGCGCGAGCAGGCCGGGCGCCGAGGGTCACTTCCACCTCGTCGCGATGCGGCCCCACCAGGGTCTGCCCCCGGGCCCGCTCGGCCGAGGCCGCCTGGGTCAGCCCCGCCCGGATCCGCTCGGCGGCCTGGTCGCGCGTGGTGGGCAGGGGAGCGGAGGCGCTGACGACCAGGGGGCCGAGCTGGGGCCGGTACGCCAGCTGGAGCGGGGCCGTCTCCCCAATCTCGACCAGGGCCGTGGCCGCGAGCGGGGCCAACCCGGCCACGAACGCTGCCCGGGCGGCGACCAGCACCGACCCGTGCTGGATCAGGGCCGCGTCGAAGGCGCGGTGACCTGACCCCGATCCGCCGGTGCGCTCCTGGCGCAGGGCGGCGTTGCGCTGGTCCAGCGCCCGTCGGTAGCGGACCCCCGCCTCGGCGTAGGCGGGGTCCCCCTGGCTGATGGCGACATCCAGGAGCCGGCGCCGCCCGGACGCCGGGCCCTTGACCAGGCCCAGATCGTCGGGCCAGAAGCACACCACCCGGAGCGTGCCCAGCACGGCCCGGGCGGGGCGCGGCTGGCCGTCGACCCGGTAGCGGCGGCGGAGGCGGGCCGCGCCGGTGTCGTCGCGATCCCAGCGGAGGTCGACCTCGACGGCTCCGTCTCGCCGCGCCACGGTGGTGGTGAGCCGCATCGCCGGGGCACCCCAGGCGAGGCACTCGGTCTGCGAGGAGGTCAGCGGGCTCCGGGTCAGGGCGAGCACCGCGATCCCCTCCAGCAGGGTCGTCTTGCCCTGGCCGTTCTGCCCGTGGATCACCGTCAGCCCGGGATCGAGCCGGAGCCGGAGCTCCTGATGGCCCCGGAATCCGAAAAGGCGGAGCTCGACGATGTGCACGGGCCCGGTGCGCCTCAGAGCGCGACGCGCACCGGCATGATCACGTAGCGGTAGCTGTCGTCCCCCACCGCCCGAACCAGACCGGGGGCGAGGGCGCCGTTGAGGAGCAGTTCCACCTCATCGCTCTCCAGGATCTGGAGCACGTCCAGCAGGTAGCGGGCATTGAAGGCGATGCTGATCGGCTCCCCGGTGACGGTGGCGGGCACGCTGGCCTGATTGTCCCCCACCTCGTTGGTGGTCGCCGAGATGGTGACCGCCCCCGGCTCGCAGCGCAGCTTGACGACGTTGGCGGCGTCGCGGGCGAACAGCGCCACCACCCGGGCGCTCGTCAGCAGCTCGCGGTTGGCGAGCCGGACGGTGGTCTGCCCCTCGGTGGGCACCACCTTGGTGTAGCTGGGGTAGGCCCCCTCGATCAGGCGCGTGTGGAGCTGGAACCCGGGCACTTCAAAACTCGCCTGGGTGCGGGAGGCGGAGACGGTGAAGCGCACCGAGGTGCCCGCCGGCTGGCCGCGCAGGATCCGGCCCAGCTCGATGAGCGCGCGAGCCGGAAGGATGACGGCCTCGGTCTCGGCGCCCTCAGCGATGGGGTCGTCGCCGATCCGGCGGAGGGCAAGGCGGTGCCCGTCGGTGGCCACCATCGTGATCGACCGCCCGACGATCTCGGTGAGAACCCCCGTGTACAGCGGGCGCCCCTCGTCAGAGCTGGCGGCGAGGACGGTCTGCTCGATCGCACGCCCCAGCACCGACGCCTCCAGGTCGAGGGGCCGGCCCCCATCGGGTAGCGGGAGGGCGGGAAACTCGGTGGCGTCGACCCCGCGGATGTGGGCGTCGAAGCCGGCGCATCGAAGATGGACGGTCTGGGTGTCGACGTCCAGCGACCACGCGAGCGGAGCCTCCGGGAGGGCGGAGACGAACTCGGTGAGAATCCGGGCCGGAACGGTCACGCGACCGGGCGCCTCGACCTCGGCGGCGAGCACGTGGCGGAGGGAGAGGTCGAGGTTGGTGGCTGCGACCCGGAGCTCGGTCCCCTCGCATTCCACGAGGACGTTGCCGAGGATGGGGAGAGTGGCCCGGGGAGAGACCACCCGGCTCACGGTGGCCAGCCCCGCAGCGAGAGGCTGGGGCGAGACGGTGCACCTCATGCGGCGCGACTCCTTGGGAGGCCCGCGGTCCCAGGCCACCGACGCTGGGCTGGCGGAGTTGTGAACAGGCACGAATAGTAAGACTTGGGAGCTGTTCCAAACGGTCCCCGCCGTAGGTGACCGGATTGTGGGGACAACCCCGCAGAGTGATCTCGGTTGGGTTGGGGAAAACCTGTGGAGGGACCAGCCGGTGGACGCTCGCCGCGACCGCCGGATCGACCCGGGTCGGGTTGCCCACAGGCCCCGCCCGCTCTACCCACAGGTGGGCGTGGAGCGAGAGCCCGGCCGGCTCCGTCAGGCGACGTGGAGGGTCTCGCGCAGGCGAGTCAGATCAGCCAGCAGACGGACGTCCTCTTTGATGTCGGTCCCGATCTTCTCGCAGGAGTGGAGGACGGTGGTGTGGTCCCGGCCTCCGAACGCCTGCCCAATCGCCGGCAGGCTCATGGCAATCTCCTCGCGGATGATGAACATCGCCATCTGCCGGGGCAGGACGATGTGCTTGTCGCGCCGCTTGCTCTTCATCTCCTCGACCGAGATCCCGTAGTAGCCGGCCACCGCCTCCTGGATCGCCTCCACCGTGGGAGGCTGCTGATCGGCGGTGGGGATGATGTCGTGGAGGAGTTGGCTCACCTCGGTGAGGCTGAGCGGGTGACCCCCGGTGAGGGAGGCGTGGGCGAGCAGACGAATCAGGGCCCCCTCCAGCTCGCGGATGTTCTTTTGGATCTTGTGGGCGATGAAGGAGAGCACCTCCTCACTGAGCCAGTGCGCCTCGCCGCCCAGCTTGCTGCGCAGGATCGCCAGGCGGGTCTCGAAGTCCGGAGGCTGAATGTCCGCCATCAGCCCCCCCTCGAAGCGGGTGCGCAGGCGATCCTCCAGGGTGGGGATGTCCCGGGGCGGACGGTCGCTGCTGATCACCAGCTGGCGGCCCAGCTCGTGGAGGGCGTTGAAGGTGTGGAAGAACTCCTCTTGGGTGCGGTCCTTGCCCGCGAGGAACTGGATGTCGTCAACCAGGAGCACGTCGACGGTGCGGAAGCGGGTGCGGAAGTCGGCCATCCGGTTCTCCTGGATGGCGAGGATCATCTGGTTGAGAAAGCTCTCGGACGTGATGTAGGCGACCCGGCACCCATGGATCTCCAGCACCGCATGCCCGATGGCGTGCATGAGATGGGTCTTGCCCAGGCCCACCCCGCCGTAGAGGAACAGGGGGTTGTAGGCCCGCCCCGGGGAGTCGCCCACCGCCTTGCAGGCGGCGTGGGCGAAGCGCGAGCTGTTGCCCACCACGAAGGCACCGAAGGTGTAGCGGGGGTTGAGCGTGCCCAGCACGATCGCCCCGGTTCGATCCGGCCGCGGTCGCTGGGGATCATCCCCCACCTGGGCGAGGGTCAGCGGGGCGGCGTCGCCAGGGTCCTCGGGCTGGGGGGCGGGTGCGACCGCCACGATCAGCTCGACCTCCCCGTCCTGGGCGAGGATGGCGGCGAGCGTCTCCCGGATCAGGGGAGCGTAGCGGTCGGCGACCCAGTCACGGGCCAGCTCGGTCGGCACCCCCAGGCGGACACGGCTGCCGGTGGCGTCGACGTCGAGGATCCGGGCGTTCTTCAACCAGGCCTCGTAGCTGGAGCGACTGACCTGGACGCGGAGCTCGTCCTGGGCGGCCGACCACAGCTGCTCAGGATCGATCACGGGGGAGCCCCGCCGGGCCGGCGCGTCCTGACGCGCCCGGCGCTGGGCACCTGTGCCCAGGGCGCGACAGCACGCTGGATCTCCACGATTCACACCTTTTGCACAGCAGTGGAAAACCTGCGGCGAGGCATGGCGCACCGAGGAGTGGGACGCAATGCTGTGACCCGGTCCGACCGACCCCGGAGGCGAGTCGGAAGCATAGCACCGGGACGCAGCCGGCGCAACGCGCCCGGCCGGCCAGGGCGGCCTGCTGGGCCCGGGGCGTGCGGGAGGTTGCGGGACTCTCTGGTATGCTGGCGACCCGCGCCTGCGGCGTCCTCTGGTGGCATCTGCTCAGCCCCACCGGACCCGAGGCTGGCGGCGAGGAGGCCATCCCCATCAAGCGCACCTATCAGCCCAAGAAGCGGTACCGTCGCAAGACCCACGGGTTCCGGATCCGGATGTCCAGCCCGGGTGGCGTCCGCGTCCTCAAGGCCCGCCGCCGCAAGGGGCGGCGGCTGTTGACGCCCGCGCCGGTGCGGTGAAACGGCGCCACCGCCTGCGGCGGTCACGTGACTTCGCTGCAGTCCGGGCGGCGCGCTGCGGCGTCGCTGGCCCTCTTCTCCGGCTCCAGCGCCGCGGCAATGGGCTCGACCACCCCCGGGTGGGCATCACCGTGGCCGGCCGGTTGGGGGGTGCGGTGGCGCGCAACCGACTGCGCCGCCAGCTCCGGGCTCTGACGGCTCAGCGACTGGCGCGGCTGGCGGCATGGGACCTGGTGGTGATCGCGTCGCCGGCCGCCCTGGGCGCCCCGGTCGGGCGACTCGGTCGGGCCCTGGACGACGGCCTCGCCCGCCTGGGCGCGTCGAGGTGACCCGCGCCTCACTGGCGTTCCTGCGCGTCTACCAGGGGACGCTGGGACCGCTCTTCGGGCTGCTGAGCTCGTGTCGCTACCAGCCCACCTGTTCGCGCTACACCGCCGAGGCGATCGAGCTCCACGGCGCGCGCCGCGGGTGGTGGCTCGGGATCCGGCGCCTCGCCCGCTGCCATCCCTTCCATCCGGGCGGGTACGACCCGGTGCCGCTGCCGCAGGAGCGCCTGGGTGGACGCTAGCCTGCTCACGATCTCGAACCCGGCGCTGCCGCCTCCCTCCAACCCGATCCTGGCGGTCTTCTTCTGGGTCCTGCTGACCCCGATCGCGGTCGGCCTCGACTTCCTCTACCACGTGTTCCGCGGCTTCGGGCCGACCCGTCTGATCGGCGCCTTCGGGCTGGCGGTGATCACGCTCACGCTGCTCCTACGCGGCCTTCTCTTCCCGCTGTTCCGCTATCAGATCCGCACCCAGCGGCGCCTCCAGAAGGAGCAGCAGCGGATCGCGCCTCAGCTGAACGAGCTGCGCAAGAAGTACAAGAGCGATCCGCGCCGGCAGCAGCAGGAGATCATGGCGGTCTACAAGGAGCACGGCATCAACCCGATGGGGCAGCTGACCGGATGCCTGCCGCTGCTGCTGCAGATGCCGATCATCTATGCGCTCTACGGCTCGATCCACAAGCTCACGACCGCCCATCTGCCCGGTCTGTACTTCCTGTGGATCGCCAACCTCACCAAGACCCCGTTCCAATCCGACCTGCTCCACCACCCCCAGCTGCTGATCGTCCCGGTGCTGGCGGGGGCGCTGACCTTTGTGCAGACGAAGATGATGGTGCAGCCTCAGCGCCCGGACATGAGCGACCAGGAGCTCCAGATGTACCGGGTGAGCTCGCAGATGGCGTACCTCATGCCGGTCGTCATCGTGGTGGTGGCGCTCAACTTCCAGCAGGGCGTGGCGCTCTATTGGGTGACCCAGAGCCTGATGATGATCGTGCAGCAGTACTTCATCGTCGGCTGGGGACAGCTCCGCGTGCCGGGGTGGTTTCCGGGCGCGGGCCGCCCGCCCGGAGACGGACTGGTGCCGGCGGTCGCGACAGCTGGAGCGGGCCCGGGCTCCGGCCTGATCAGCCAGGCCCAGGCCCGGGCCCGCAACGCCGGGGGGGGCGACAAGCGTCGCGCTCAGCCGTCCCTCCCGGCGGGACGGGCCCCCCGCCCCGCCCCGCCCGCCGCCCGGCCGACGCCCCCGACGCCGACAACGGGCGAGGGCGCCCCGCCGGCGGGATCCCGGCGCCGGCGCCGGGGAGGCCGGGGCCGGTGAGCGAGACGGGGGTGGCGGAGGGGAGCGGCGCGACCGTTGCCGAGGCGGTCGCGGCCGCCTGCGGCGAGGCGGGCTGGGATCCCGATCAGGTCGAGGTCGAGGTCCTGAGCCCGGGTCTGGCCGGCGTCCCCGGCGAGCACCTGGCCAGCCGCGCGGCCCGGGTCCGGGTCCGCCCTCTGCCGGAGCAGGCGCCGCCAGCCTTGGCGTTCCTGCGGGGCCTGCTCCAGCGGATGGGGATCGAGGCCGACGTGAGTGCGCGCCGGGTGGCGGCGCCGCCCGACCGGCCGGGCGATCCGACCGGCGCGGGGGAGCCGGCCCCGCTCCTGCTCGAGGTCACCGGCGAGGACCTGGGCGTCCTCATCGGCTGGCGCGGCGAATCCCTGCGCGCCCTCCAGACGGTGGTCAACCTCGCCCTCGGCCGGGGGGGCTCGGGGGGCCCGCGGGTGATCGTCGACGTCGCCCGGTACCGCCAGCGCCGGGAGGAGGCGGTCGAGGCGATGGCCCTGCGCTGGGCCGCTCGGGTGCGCCGGACGGGACAGCCGATGACGCTGGACCCGATGCCCCCGTACGAGCGCCGGGCGGTGCACCTGGCGCTGCTGGACGCGCCCGGCGTGCGCACCGAGAGCCAGGGAGCCGACCCGGAGCGTCGGGTGACGATCGCGCCCGCCGCCGACGGCGACGAGGCCTGGCTCTGATCGCGAACCGGACCGTGGCGGGAGGCGCGATCCTGACCTGTGGGCTGCTGGCGGCCTGCGGCCCGCGCTCCGTGCCCCTCCCGACCGTTCGCACCCACCCGGCGCAGCTGGTCCTCACCCTGGCCGAGCTCCCCTACCCGGGTTTCCAGGCGGAGCCGGCCACCCCCGGCGCCGGGCCGCGGAGCAACCGGACGGTCGCGGGCGGCAGCCGGGAGCAGCTGGCGACCCTGCGCCGCCAGGGTCGGGTCACCGGCTTCGTCGCCGACTTCAGCCGACCGGTGTCGGTGGCGCAGGCGGTCGGGCCGGTCGTGATCCAGAGCGGCGCCACCGTGTACCGAACCGGGGCAGACGCGCGGGCCGCGCTGGACCGGGCGGCGGCGGCGCTCACGGCCGTCGGCGATACCCAGGTCTCCACCGGGCGGCTCGGCCAGGCAGCGGTCGCGTTCAGCAGCCAGCGCACCGCGGTCCAGGTCACCTACGAGCAGTACGCGGTCGAATGGCGTCAGGCGAACGTGCTCAACTCGGTGGTGGTGGAGGGGAACGCGCAGACGCTCGACCTCGGCTATGCGCTCTCCCTGGCACGCCTGCAGCAGCGGCAGCAGCGCCCATGAGTCCCACTCGGTCGCGGGGATCGGCGGGCGGGGCGCCCGAGCTCAGCTGGGAGGAGCGGAGCCTGCCGGGCGGCGGCCGCCTGCTGGTGACGCCCATGCCGGGGCGGGCATCGGTGACGGTCTCGGCGCTGCTGGATGTCGGCTCGCGCCACGAGAGCCTGGCTCAGGCGGGCATCTCCCACCTGCTCGAGCACATGGTCTTCAAGGGGACCCGCAGCTATCCGTCCGGGCGGGCGGTGTCCGAGGCGATCGAGGGCGTCGGCGGAATCCTCAACGGGGCCACCGACCAGGAGGCGACCGTGTTCTGGGCCAAGGTGCCGGCGGCGCACCTGGAGCGGGCCGTGGACGTCCTCCTCGAGCTGGCCTTCGCCCCCCGGCTCGACCCCAACGAGCTCGACAAGGAGCGCCGGGTGGTGCTGGAGGAGCTGCGGATGGTGCGCGACCAGCCGCAGGAGCTGGTCCAGACCGACAGCGACGCCGGTCTGTGGCCCGCCCATGCGCTCGGGCGCGACCCCGGGGGAACCCCGGGGTCGGTCCGGCGGGTGACGCCGGACGATCTTGCGGCCCACCATCGTCGCCATTACCGTCCCCCGGCGCTGGTGCTGAGTGTCGCCGGGCCCGTGCGCGTCCACCAGGTGGAGAGGCTGGTGGCACCCCGCCTCGCCGGTCTCGCCGGGGCGGCCGCCGGGGCACCCCGGACGCCTGCGCCGGCCCGCCCGCTGCCGCCGGGGACGGTGGTTCACATACGCCACCGTCGCACGGAGCAGGTGCACTGCCTGGTGGGACTGCGCGCCCCGTCGTACCGAGACCCCGACCGCACCGTGCTCGACGTGCTCAACGGGGTCCTGGGCGACGGCATGAGCAGCCGGCTCTTCCTGGAGCTCCGCGAGGAGCGGGCGCTCGCCTACGACGTGGGGTCGTTCACCACCCGCTTCCGCGACTCGGGCGCGCTGTTGCTCTCGGTGGCCACCGAGCCGCAGCAGGCGGTCGCGGCGGTCACGGCAGCGTGGAGGGAGCTGGGCCGGCTCGCCGAGGACCGGGTCCCCGCGCCCGAGCTCCGCAAGGTCCAAGAGTACCTCAAGGGCCGGCTCCTGCTCGGCGTCGAGAGCACCAGCGCGGTCAGCGACTTCGTCGGGCAGCAGGCGCTGCTGCTGGGACGGCCGCGGTCGCCGGGCGAGCTGGTGGCCGCGATCGACGAGGTGGATCAGGACGCGGTGCGCGAGCTGGCCGGGCGCCTTTTGGGAGCGGGCGCGGTTCGCGCGGCGGTGGTGGGCCCGGTGCGGGACCCCGAGCCCTTTGCGGCGGCGCTGGGGAGGGCGGAGATCGGGCCACAGGACAACCAGGAGGAGGGGGACGAGTGATGGAGCGGACGCTGGTGCTGGTGAAGCCGGACGGGGTCCAGCGGGGTCTGGTGGGCGAGCTGGTCGGCCGGTTCGAGCGGCGCGGGCTGCGGCTGGTGGGGCTGAAGCTGCTCCAGGTGGATCGGGCGGTGGCGGAGCGCCACTACCAGGAGCACCGCGACAAACCCTTCTTCGCCCAGGTGGTGGCGTTCGTCAGCTCATCGCCCGTGGTCGCCATGGTGTGGACCGGACCCGCCGCCGTCGCCACGGTCCGGACCATGATGGGGGCGACCAACCCCACCCTGGCCGCACCGGGAACGATTCGCGGCGACTTCGGCCTCGACGTCGGCCAGAACGTGGTCCACGGCTCCGACGGCCCCGCGCGGGCGGAGGAGGAGATCGCGCTCTACTTCCGCGCCGAGGAGCTGATCGAGTGGGCCCGGGACGGGGAGCGCTGGATCCACCCCGGGGAGTGACGCTGGGGGCGCCGGCTGTATGGTGCTGGGTGCACTATGGCAATGGACAATAATCACGGCCCCTCGCGCGACCTGCTGGCGCTCACCGTGCTGGCGCTGCTGAGCGAGCAGCCCCTCCACCCGTACGCGATCCAGCAGACGATCCGCGACCGGCGCAAGGGATTCGCCCTGGGCAGTGCCCGAGCCCTCTATCGCGCGGTCGAACGGCTGGGGGCGGCGGGGTGGATCGAGCCCGCTGAGACCACTCGGGACGGGAGGCGACCGGAGCGGACCGTGTACCGGATCACCGGGACCGGTCGCGAGGAGCTCGGGATCTGGTTGACTCAGCTGGTGGAGGTGCCGCTGCCGGAGGCTCCGACCTTCGAGTCGGTGACCAGCCTGCTCGGCTACCTCCCCGCCCCGGACGCGTCCCGAGCGCTTCGCGTCCGCACCGTGGGGCTGCGCAGCCAGCTGGCCGCGCTCGAGACCGCCCGCAGGCATCTCCAGCTAGAGCTCCGCCTGCCCCGCGTCTCCCTGCTCGAGCTGGAGGTGAGGACGGCCACCCTGGCGGCCGAGCTGGCCTGGGTCACCGCCGTGGCCCGGGACTTCGAGAGCGGAGCCCTGGCGGTCGACTGGGACAGGTGGTGGGCGGAGGCCCGGGGCGTCCCGGCGCCGCGCCCCTGTCCCGCCTCGGGCCCCGCCCCACCCAGCACCGAAGGGGAGACCCCATGAGCACAGGCGAGCGGCCGGAGGCGAGCAGCCGGACCATCATCGAGACCAGGGGCCTGCGGCGCATCTTCAGCACCCGGCGGGGCCCGGTCGAAGCCGTGGCCGGTGTCGACCTGAGCGTTGCGGCCGGCACGATCTTCGGGTTCCTCGGGCCCAACGGTGCCGGCAAGACCACCACCCTGCGGATGCTGACCACCCTGCTGCCCCCCACCGGCGGTGAGGCGACGGTGGCCGGGTGTGATCTCCGCCGCGAGCCCGCGCGGGTCCGCCAGCGTGTCGGCTACGTGAGCCAGCGGGGTGGATCCGACGGGGCGGTCACCGGGCGGAGCGAGGTCGTCTTCCAGGCGCGGCTCTACGGCATGAGCGCCGCCGACGCGCGCGCCCGGGCGCGCGAGCTGATCGCCTCGTTCCAGCTCGACGAGTGCGCCGACCGGCGCACTCAGAGCTATTCGGGCGGACAGCGTCGCCGGCTCGACCTCGCGTGCGGGCTGGTGCACCGCCCCCAGCTGCTCTTCCTGGACGAGCCCACCACCGGCCTCGACCCGCAGAGCCGGGCGCACCTGTGGGAGGAGGTGCGGCGCCTGCGCGCCGAGGGGACCTCGATCTTCCTCACCACCCATTACCTGGAGGAGGCCGACCAGCTCTGCGACCAGCTCACCATCATTGACCAGGGGCGCCTGGTCGCCGCGGGCACCCCCTCGGAGCTGAAGCGCCAGATCGCCGGCGATGTGGTCACGCTCGGGGTCGGGGGCGACCCGCAGCGGGCGGTGGAGCTGTTGCAGCGGCAGCCGTTCGTCCGCGAGACCACCGCCGGAGCGGATGAGGTGCGCTGCTTCGTCGACCGCGGCGAGACCGCCACCCCGGCGCTGCTCCGGCTCCTGGACGGGGCCGGGATCGAGCTCCGCTCGCTCTCGCTCTCCCGGCCCAGCCTCGACGACGTCTTCCTGCGCCAGACCGGCCGGCGGCTGCGCGAGGAGGCGGCCTGACATGAAGACCCTGCGCGACACCGCGCTCGTGTTTCAGCGCTACTTCGGCATCTTCGTCAGCAACCCCGCCTGGGTGGTGATTGGAGCGGTGCAGCCGCTCCTGTACCTGTTGCTGTTCGCTCCCCTGCTGAAGTCGATTGCGGCCACCCCCGGTTTCCCCCACGGGGGCGCCTACAACGTGTTCGTGCCGGGCCTGCTGATCCAGCTCGGGCTGTTCGGCTCCACCGGGGTCGGGTTCGGCCTGATCGCCGATCTCCGGGCGGGCGTGATCGAGCGGCTGCGGGTGACCCCGGTGAGCCGGCTGGCGCTGCTGCTCGGGCGCGCGCTGCGCGATATCGTGACGCTCGAGCTGCAGTCGCTGATCCTGATCGCGGTTGCGATCCCGTTCGGGCTGCGCATCAACGCGGCGGGCCTGCTCATCATGCTGGCGCTGGTGGCCCTGATCGGGCTCACGATGGGATCGATCGCCTATGCGCTCGCGCTGTGGCTCGGCGATGAGAATTCCTACGCGCCGCTGATCTTCACCGCCTCGCTGCCGCTGTTGTTGCTCTCCGGCGTGCTGCTGCCGCTCTCCCTCGCCCCCACCTGGCTGCGAGACATCGCGGCCGTGAATCCGCTCTCGTACGCGGTGACGGCGGCCCGGGCCATCTTCCTCGGCCACCTCGGCAACCGCTCGGTGGTCGAGGGCGTCGCGATCTTCGCGGTGCTCACGGCGGTCTCGATGCTGCTGGCGGTGCGCCGTTTCAGCCGCGCGATCGCCTGAAGGCTCACCCCGGTCGGAGCCCTGAACGCCATCCGGCTACCGCCTCGGGTCGGGGCGCTGGCCGGGCTCAGCCGGGTCTATCGGCCACGCCTGCGGCCAAAGGGCCGGATTGACAGGCGGGAGGCTCAGGCGATATATAAAGTATACTGTTAAGAGGCTGCCTCGCTGATGCCGGCCCGCCGGCGGGAGGAGACGTGACCCGCGCACTCCGCCGCCATCTCGTCGCCGTGGCCGTGGTGGCTGCGCTCGCCTCGCTCACGCTGGCCAGCTCGCTCAGCCCGGCGGTGGCCGCCCCCGCGCGCTCGGGGACGACGGTCACCGCGGTGATCAGCGCGGACCCGCCCTCGCTGGATCCCGCGCTCGGGTTCGACCCGATCTCGTGGTCGTTCATCCACGCCAGCTTCGTCACCCTGCTGACCTTCAACAATTCCATCTCGATCGTCCCGTGGGGTGCGTCGGGGATGCCCAGTGTGAGCGGGGGTGGTCGGGTCTACACGTTCCACCTGCGCCGCGGCCTCGTGTTCAGCGACGGGGAGCCTGTCACCGCCCAGGATTACGCGGCTGCCATCACCCGCATCCTCAACCCGCGCACCAAGTCGCTGCTGATGGCCTTCTACCAGATCATCGCGGGCGCCACCGCCTACTCGGATCACCGGGCCCGCTCCGTCAGCGGGATCCAGGTGCTGGGCGCCGACACCCTCCGATTCACGCTGGTGCGCCCCGACCGCACCTTCCTCGACATCATGGCGATCCCCAACGCGAGCGCGGTGCCGCCCAAGGTGATCGCCCGGAACTCGGCCCAGTTCGGTCTTCACCCGGTCGGGGATGGGCCCTATGTGGTCCAGAGCTATGTGCCCGGGCGAGAGATCACGCTGGTGAAGAACCCCACCTACTTCGAGGCGAAGCAGGTCTCGGTGCAGCGGATCGAGATCACCATCGGCCTCACTCCCGAGGTCGAGGCGCTGCGGGTCGAGAACGGATCGGCCGACGTCATGATGGACACGGTCCCGACGCCGGTCTACATCGCGCTGCGCACCGATCCCCGCTTTCGCGCGTACCTGCACCACTTCACCGCGATCGCGGACAACTACGTCGCCTTCAACTTGACCAAGTTCCCCTTCACCAGCCGGCGGGTGCGCCAGGCCGCCGCCTATGCTGTCGACGACCAGCAGGTGCTGCGAGCCATCTCGAGAATGGGCACGCCGCTGACTCAGATCCTGGCCCCCGGTATGCCGGGGTTCGACCCCTCCGTCGAGCCGCTCGGGTACCATCCCGAGCGGGCGCGTCAGCTGCTCGCGCAGGCCGGACACGCACGCGGGCGGGGGCTGCCGGTCTTGACCTTCGCGGTTGCCACCGGCGGGTTCACAGCTGGATCCAACGTCGCCCAGGTGGTCCAGCAGGACCTCGAGCGGGTGGGCTTTCGGGTGGTGCTGCGGGTGATGGCGCCGGGCGCGTTCCTCTCCTCTCTCGGCCGGTACCCGCTGACGATGGGGATCTACGGCATCGACTATCCGGATCCCTACGATCTGATCGCCAGCCAGTTCGCCTGCAGCGAGATCGCCGCGGGCAACAACTGGCAGGACTACTGCAACCATGCGGTGGACAGGCAGCTGAACGCGTCCTTGGGACTGTCGCTGGCGCAGTCCATCCCCGTCTACCGTCGGCTCCAAGCGCAGATCTTCGCCGCGTTCCCGTGGATTCCGCTCTACTACCAGGAGCTGTGGTACCTGGTGAACCCACGGATCAAGGGGTTCGGCGCCAACCCGATCTGGCCGATGATGTTCGCGAACTGGCGCGCCTAGCCGCAGCGCGGCCGGCACGATCCGGGCCCACCGCCCCGCCCGGCGGGCCGGTGGGCATGACCCCGAGCCCCGAGCGTGCCGGGGGGTGAGGGGGAGGTGAGCCGCTGGGCGCCGGCGCGGCGCCGGCGCCTGCTGGACGCGGGGCGGGTGCTGATCCGCCGGCCCAGCGGAGCGGTCGGGCTCGGGATCACGGTCGCCCTGGTGGTGGTGGCCGCGGCCGCGCCGGTGCTCGCCCCCCACTCTCCGTCCACGCAGTTCACGGACGGGCTGACCAGCTTTGGTGCTCCGGTGGGGCCGAGTCGCCAGTTCCTGCTCGGCACCGATGCGCTCGGCCGCGATCTCCTCAGCCGGCTCATCTTCGGCCTCCGCAACACCCTGCAGGTGGCGGTGGCGGCCAACCTGATCGCCTCGGTGATCGGGGTGGCGGTGGGGGGGATCGCCGGGTACTTCGGGGGCTGGCTGGACGCCCTGATGATGCGGCTCACCGAGGTCCTGCTCGCGGTCCCGGCGATCCTGCTGGCCGGCTTCCTGGCGCTGGTGACCCAGCCGTCCCCGACCAGCCTGGTCCTGATCATTGCCGGCGTCAACTGGTACTACCTGGCCCGGATCGTGCGCGGCGAGGTGATCGCGATCCGGGTTCGCGAGTTCGTGGAAGCCGCGGTGGTGGCCGGGGCCGGTCCCTGGAGGATCCTGGTCACCCACGTGCTCCGACAGGTGTGGTCGCTGGTGTTCGTCTACATGACCCTGCAGTTCTCCACCACCGCGATCTTCGTCGCCTCGATGTCCTTCGTCGGCATCGGGATCCAGCCCCCAACCCCGTCGCTCGGCAACCTGATCGCCGACGGCAGCCAGTACCTGACCAGCGTGCCCCGCCTGGCGATCATCCCGGGGGTCCTGCTCGCGGTCGCGGTGCTCGGCTTCAACCTGCTGGGTGACTCCCTCCGAGACGCGCTGGCGGTCCGTGACTGAGCGCGCAGCGGTGCCGACCAGGTAGCCGGGTGATCAGGTTCGTCACGCGGCGGACGATCGGCGGCGTCGGCGTCCTGTGGGGGATCGCCACCTTGGTGTTTGTGATCGCCTACGTGATTCCGATCAACCCCGCCCGCGTGATCGCCGGCCGGAGCGCGCCGAGGGCGGTGGTCGAGAGCATCTACCGGCAGCTCGGCCTCGACCACCCCGTGTGGGTGCAGTACGGGGACTACCTCGGCCGGCTCGTCCACGGCAACCTGGGCGAGTCCTACGCCACCAATCAGCCCGTGTCTCAGGCGCTGCTGCAGCGGCTGCCCTACACCGTGGAGCTGGTGCTGCTGGGCGTGCTCGGAGAGGTGATCATCGGGGTGGGACTCGCCCTGGTCGCCGCCGCCCGCCGCGGCTCCCGGTGGGATGACTTCGCCAGCGTCGTCGCCATGCTCGGGCTCACCCTGCCGACCTTCTGGCTGGGTCTGCTGCTGCTCTACATCTTCGCCTTCGTGCTGCCGATCTTTCCGCTCGGCGGCGTCGACCAGTCCACCTGGGTGGTTCTCCCCGCCCTCAGCATCGCCTTCACCGGCGCCGGCGTCTACACCAGGATGGGCCGGGCGAGCCTGCTCGAGGCGCTCTCGGAGGACTACATCCGCACCGCCCGCGCCAAGGGGGCCAGCCATCGCCGTGCCCTCGTGGGCCACGCGCTCCGCAACGCGATGCGCCCGATCGTGACCATGGCCGGGCTCGACCTGGCGACCCTGATGGGGGGGGTGCTGGTCACCGAGCAGGTCTTCGGCATCCCCGGTCTCGGCACCCTCGCGTGGACCGCCATCCTCCAGAACGACCTTCCGATGCTGGAGGGGGTGGTGCTGGTGATCGGGGTCGTGATCGTCGTGACCACCATCCTCATCGACATCGTGTACGCGTGGCTGGATCCCCGAGTGCGGGTCACCGGCTCCAAGTAGGGGCGGATCGCACCCGCCAGCGCCCCTCGGTGTCGACCCCGCCGGCCGGCGGCTCGGCCTGAGGGTCCCGGCCGCCCGCGTCCGGGATGGCGACCGGGGACGGGGCGGGCTGCGGCGCCAGCCCCGACCCGCTGGGAGGCGGGCCCAGGGCTGGGCGCCGGCGCGCCCTCGACCGGGTTCCCGAGCCAGCGGGGCCGCCCGGCCGCGCGGTGATCCCGCGGCGGACGGGTCGCAGATCGCACCCGCGCCGGGATGCCAGGTTTGTCGGGCCGTGCCCGGGTCCACGAGCGCCGATCCCGCACCGGGACGATATCCAGGGGGATCCTTACCGGTGTTGCCGCTCCCCCCTGCCGGTCGCAGATCGTGGCCCGTTCGCGACCCCGCGCTCCGGCTCGGGTCGGCGAGCCGCCCAGGGGCTCAGGGGCGACGAATCCCGGCCCGGAGCCGCCCGCGCGTCTTGTCGGTCAGGGCGGCGTCGATCGAGGTCCAGCTCAGAGCCTGGGCGCCCCGCAGGAGCGCGTCGTCGGCCGCCGACCCGATGCAGTGGGCGGCGAACTCCGCCTGGTGGTTGACGACGGCCCCAGTGCCGATCCCCACCGTCGGCTGGATCGCCGGGAGGGCGAGCGAGACGTTGCCCATGTCGGTGGAGTAGCCGGGGGGTTCGGAGGGATCCGGCCCGGGCGGGCGCCCCATCGCCAGGAGGTTGGCCCGGTAGAACGACTCCAGGTCGCGATCCCCCTCGAAGTGCGAGTAGCCGGGCTCGTCGTGGGCCACGGTGACGGTGCAGCCGCTGCCGAGGGCGCCGGCCTGGAGGCAGGCGGTGACCCGCTCCTCGAGCGCCCCCAGCCGCGCGAGCGAGTCGCTTCGAAGCAGGTAGCGCATCGTCACCCGGTCGGGGATCACGTTCGCGGCGGTTCCCCCGGAGGTCACGATGCCGTGCACCCGGTCACGGGGCATAAGGTGCTGCCGCACCAGCCCGATGGCGACCTGGGCGATGGTGGCCGCGTCGCCGGCGTTGAGTCCCCGATCAGGGTGTGCCCCGGCGTGCGCCGCTCGCCCGCGGAACTCTACTGTGATCTGCGAGCACGCCAGTGCCCTGCAGCTGACCACGTCGGCCGCCGTCGGCCCGGGGTGGACCAGCATCGCCAGATGCACCCCGGTGAAGGCCCCTCGCTCCAGCATCAGCACCTTGCCCCCGCCCTGCTCCTCGGCGGGGGTTCCGAGCACGCGGACGGTGAGCCCTGCCCGGTCGGCCACGGGGGCCAGGGCGACGGCGGCCCCGACCGCGGCGGCGGCGATGAGGTTGTGGCCGCACGCGTGTCCGATCTCGGGGAGGGCGTCGTACTCGGCGCACAGCCCCACCACCAGGTCCCCCGAGCCCCAGGTCGCATCGAAGGCGGTGGAGAGCCCGGCGACGCCGCGCGTGACCCGGAAGCCGTGGGCCTCGAGCGCGGCGGCGAGCCAGGCGGCCGCCCGATGCTCATCGAAGGCCAGCTCAGGATGGCCGTGGATCCGATGGCTGAGGGCCACCAGCTCAGGCCGGGCAGCCAGCAGCGCCTGGCGGGCCTGCTGCTTCAGCGCCGCCGCCCGGGAGGCGCCGGTTGCTGCGGCCGTCGGTGCCTGCGCGGAGGTTCCTGCCACCCGCTCAGCCTGGTCCCGACCGCCGCGCGCCTCGGCTCCGGGCGCGGCGGCGGCGACGGAGTCCCACCGGGACCAGGCTCAGCGCCGCTGACGGCACCAGCGTGGGCAGCGGCCCAGGCAGGACGCCGGCGCGATTCAGCGGCCAGAAACGAAGGCGAGCGACCGCCACGATCCCGCTGCGCGGTTCCCAGCCAAAGGTGCGCGAATCCTCGGACACGTTGCGGTTGTCGCCCATGACGAAGTAGTCGTGGGGCGGGATGTGCGCCCAGCGACCGAGCGGCGGGAGGACCGGGGACGCCTGGCCGCGGTTGCTACAGCACACCACCTCCTGGCGCCAGATCCCGTTGATGTAGGGCTCGTTCAGCTCGATCCCTCCGCCGGGTCCGGCCGGGTGGACCGTGTCGATGAAGACGTGGCCGATTCCGCTGCTATCGGGCGCGATTCGGATCCACTCTCCCGGCAGCCCGATCACCCGCTTGATGAAGTCGGTGGGACTGCTGATCGGGGGCTTGATCACGACGATCTCGCCGCGACTGGGCCCGGTGAAGTCGAGGCTGATCTTGTCGGCGACCAGAAGGTCGTTGTTGTGGAGGGTCGGATACATGCTCTGGCCCTCGACGTGGACGGTCTGGACGACGAAGGTGATGACGAGGTAGATCACCAGTGCCAGGGCCAGCAGTTCGCCGAGATCGCGGATCCAGCCCCGCCGGGGGCGCGGCTGGGCCGGATCACCGCCCTGATCGTCCGCCCGGGTCCAGGGCGGGCGCAGGGGGGACTCGACGGGCACCGGGTGAGTATACGAACGAGCCCGGGGGCGTCCGGGCGAGCCGGGGGAACCCCGGCTTAGGAGTGCCGCCGACCTGGGGGCCGGTCAGAGGTCGACGTGCAGCCGCTCGCAGAGGCCACCCAGTTGCTCCGCAGTGAAGTAGTCGATCACGATGCGGCCGGCGCCGCCCGAGCGCGCATGCACGCTGACCCGGGTTCCCAGCGCCCGCGTGAACGCCTCCTCGAGCTCGTGTAGCGATCGCGGGTCGGGGGCGGGACGCGGTGTGGTCGGCGCCGCCGCCCGCTGGCGAACCTGGCCGACCAGCCGCTCGGTGGCGCGGACCGAGAGCTGATGGTCGACGACCTGGCGCAGAGCCTGGCGCTGGAGGTCAGGGTCCTCCAGCGCGACCAGGGTGCGGGCGTGGGCGGCCGAGATCGATCCCGCCGTCATCGCGGAATGGACCTCAGGGATGGCGTGAAGCAGCCGCATGGTGTTGGCGACCGCGGATCGACTGCGCCCCACGCGATCGCCCACCGCCTCCTGGGTCAGGCCGAACTCATCGCAGAGCCGGGCGTAGGCGCGGGCCTCGTCGAGCGCCGAGAGGTCGTGGCGGACCAGATTTTCCACCAGGGCGATCTCGAGGGCGACCCGGTCCTCCCCCATCGGCCGGATGGTGGCGGGGATTCGCGTCAGACCGGCGAGGCGGGCCGCGCGTAGGCGGCGCTCACCGGCCAGCAGGCGGAACCGCTCGCCTCCATCCGGCTCCACCACGATGGGCTGCAGGACCCCGTAGCGGCGGATCGACTCAGCCAGCAGCTCGAGTGACGCCTCGTCGAAGTCGCTGCGGGGCTGCTGGGCATTGGGGACGATCCAGGAGACCGGAAGGTCGCGCACCCCGGACCCGGCGAAGCCGCCCGGGACTCCGACCACTCCGGTGGGGATCAGGTTGTCCAGTCCCCGGCCGAGGCCGCGCCGCGGCGTCCGCGCCCCGGCACCGGGCGGGGGCCCCAGGGGGGTGAGATCGGGAACCGAAGGCGGCGAGGGCTCTGGCGGGATCGTCGCCGGGGGCAGCGTCATGCGGCCACCAGGGCGTCGCGGGTGAGCAGCTCGTCGGCGAGGGCGCGATAGCTGGCCGATCCCCGCCCGGTCGGGTCGTAGACCGTGATCGGGAGACCGTGGCTGGGCGCCTCGCTGACGCGGACCGAGCGTGGGATCACGGTCGCGAAGGTCTGATCGGGAAACCGGCGCCGCACCTCCGCCACCACCTGTCCACTCAGCAGCGTGCGCGGGTCGAAGAGGGTCATCACGATCCCGGCGAGGTCCAGCTGGGGGTTGAGCTCCTGGGTCACGAGCCCGTGGGTGTGGGTGAGCAGCGAGAGCCCCTCGAGGGCGTAGTACTCACACTGGAGCGGGATCAGCATCGCGTCGGCGGCGACCAGGCAGTTGACGGTGATCAGCGCCAGCGACGGCGGCGAGTCGACCAGGACGTAGTCGAACCCCTCGACCCCCTCGAGTGCGTACCGAAGCCGGTACTCGCGGCGGGCGAGGTCCGCGAGCTCGAGCTCCGCTCCAGCGAGGGCCAGGGACGCGGGCGCGAGGGCGAGCCCGGGGACCGCCGGCACCCCCAGCAGGACGTCCCCGATGGGCTGTCCCAGGACCAGCACGTCGTAGACGGACCGGTCGACCGTCCCCGATGGGTAGCCGAGACCAGAGGTCGCGTTGGCCTGGGGGTCGGTGTCCACCAGCAGAACTCGGCGCCCTCGCTCGCAGAGGGCGGCGCCCAGATTGACCGCGGTGGTGGTCTTCCCGACCCCGCCCTTCTGGTTGCAGACGGTGAGCACCCGGGGCCGCGACACCCTGTGGAGTATAGGCAGCCGAGGCGCGCCTGCCCCGGCACTCCGCCGGTGTTTCACGGGAAACATTCGCGGAGATAGAGGGCCCCGGCAACTCCCCCCCGTCCGCCGCCGCCGCCGCCGATCACGCCGCCGGCCCCGCTTCTCCCCGGCCGCCGTGGACACCGACCGGGGGTCGGTCGCGGAGGCGTCCGGACGTCTGCGCTGCCACGGAGTGCGGACAGGCTGTCCGTCGAATATTGTGGATGACGGGACATATTGTCAATTGTCGACGATCCCCGGGCGCGCTAGGCTGACAGCGCGGTCCGGGCCGGGTTGGCGCCGTGGGGGGCCCGGCCGTCGGCACCGATGCTGCCCGGTGCTCAGCCGTCGGCAGGAGTGTGGAGGGGCACACGACCGTGACGGTTCGCATCCCGTTGTCCGGAATCGCCCCCGCCCGCGGACGGTGGGAGCGGCCGGGACCGCCGCCGCCCCTGCACCAGCGGCCGCGGGGGACTGCGGATCGGGGGCGGTGGCCTGGCGCTCGCCGTCTGTCCCGACGGACCCGCTCCGCCCCCAGCTTGACCTCCGCGCCACCGGCCCAGGGCCATCGGCCCCGAGGATCCGACCACGCCGGGGGCGCGTGCGCCGGGTCCGGCGCGCTCACTCGGCGCTCCCGTCCCCGCCGTGCGGGAGCGCGCCCGCCGGGCATGCTCGGCGGGGTCACCTGAGGTGCCCCTCACGGTGCGTCAGGCGCTGGCCCTCCCGGTGCTGGCGGGGGCGCGGCTGGTGGCGGGCGCCCCCGCGCTTGACCGTCCGGTGCGGTGGGCCCACGTGAGCGACCTCTACGACGTGGCCGCCGTGCTGCTGGGGGGCGAGCTCCTGCTCACGACCGGTGCCCAGCTGGCGCTGGCGGACGCTCAGCAGCGCGTCTACGTGCGATCCCTGACCGACCGCGGGGTGGCCGCCGTCGTCGTCGAGTGCGTGCGCCAGTTCGCCGGCGGGCTCCCGGCAGCCCTGGTCGACGAGGCCGAGGCGCAGGGGCTTGCCCTCGCCGAGGTCCATCACACCATCCGGTTCGTCGAGGTCACCCAGGCGATCCACGGCCAGATCCTCGGCGAGCAGCTGGTCCGGCTTCGCCGCGCCGAAGAGGCGGGCCAGGCATTCACCCGAGTGGTGCTGGAGGAGAGGGGGATCACGGGGGTGCTGCGCGCGCTCGGGCAGATGCTGGGGCGCAACCCGGTGGCATGGCTGCCCGTGGGGGGCGGGACCCTGGTGCACCCGGCCGGCTCCTCCCTTCCCGGGCCGCTCGACCAGGCGCTGCGGGCCCTGCCGCCGGGGCGCCGGAGTGCGGCGGTCGGCCAGATTACGCAGGTGTCGCTGGGGGCGGGCACCGAGCGGGTCCTGCGTCAACCCGTCTGGCTCGGGGGGCGTCCGGCGGGCTCGCTGGTGTGCCTGGAGCGGCGCACCGCCCTCGATCCCACCGACCTGCCGATCCTGGACCGCGCCAGCGCCGCGATCGCGTATGAGCTCTTGCTCCAGCGCGGTGCCGGAGTGGCGCTCGCCGCCGCCCACCGGGACGTGATCGCCCGGCTCCTGGCCGCCGGCGCCGAGACCTCCCCGGGGCTGCGCCAGCGCGCCGCCGCGCTGGCCGACTTCCACGATCACGATGCGATGACGGTCGTGGTCTGCCGCGTCCCGGACCCAGGATCGCAGCTCCAGCAGCGGCTGCGTGCGGCCGGCCTCACCCGGATCGCCGTCGCCGATGGCGATCCCCTGCGCGCGATTGTCGCCGATGAGACGCCATCCCGACTGTTGCACCGGTTGCAGCGCGCGCTGGCCGAGGGGCCGCTGGCCGCCGCGGTCGGGGCGGGAGGGATCACCGAGACCGTCGGGGGGCTCCGGGGTGCCTGGCTGCAGGCGCGCTTTGTGGCGGCGCTGCGGGCGGATGAGCCGCAGCTCTCCGCCTGCTTCGATCGCCTCGGCGCGCATCGGCTGCTCTATGGTCTGCGACATGCCGAGGCGCTCCGGCTCTTCGTCGCCGCCACCCTGGGTGACCTGCTCGCGACCCCCGGTGGGGGCCCGCGGAGCCGTGGCGACGGCGAACCCCTGCTGGAGACCCTAACCGTCCTCCTCGCCAGCAACGGCAACAAGGTGGAGGCGGCGCGGCGGCTGGGCGTGCGCCGCCAGAGCCTCTATCTGCGCCTGCTGCGGATCGAACAGCGCCTCGGCCGCCCGCTCTCCGACGCCACCGCACCGGCCGACCTGAGCCTCGCGTTGATCGGACTGGCGGTCCGTCGCGCCGCCGCCGCCGAGGAGGTCGACTGAGACGAGCGACGGCGAGGCCCCACCTATACTCGCCCCACTCCGGTCGGCGCGCCGCCGCCGGGACGGTGCCGGTCGAGGCGCTCACCGGCGGGCGGAGGCGACCAGGGGGATGAGGATGGCGCTGGCGGATCGGGTGGCGGTCGCCCGCGGGGAGCGGACCGCAGACCTGGTCCTGCGCAACGGCCGGGTGGCCAGCCTCATCACCGGCGAGCTGCTCCGCCACGACGTCGTCGTCCACGACGGCCAGGTGGTGGCACTCGGGGACGGCTACCAAGGACTCCAGGAGCATGATCTCCACGGAGCGGTGGTGGTGCCCGGGCTGATCGACGCGCACATGCACCTCGAGAGCACGATGCTCCAGCTCGGCGAGTTCGCCCGGGCGGTGGTCCCCCACGGAACCACCTGCGTCGTGCTCGACCCCCACGAGTTCGCCAACGTGCTCGGCACCGCCGGGATCCGCCACGTGCTCGCGAGCGCGAGGGAGCTGCCGCTGGACGCCTTCGTGATGCTCTCGTCCTGCGTGCCCGCCTCCCGCTTCGAGAGCCCGCGGCAGCCGCTGGACGCAGCTGACCTGCTGCCGCTGCTGGACGAAGCGGGTGTGCTCGGCCTCGCCGAGGTGATGGACATGGCCGGGGTGCTGGCGGCAAGCGCACCGGTGCTGGCCAAGATTGATGCGGCCCGGAGCCGCGGCGCGCTGGTCGACGGCCACGCTCCCGGACTGACTGGGCGCGACCTCTGCGCCTATGCCGCCGCCGGGATCATGTCGGACCACGAGAGCACCACCGCTGACGAGGCGCGCGAGCGCCTGCGCCTGGGGCTCTGGCTGATGGTCCGGGAGGGCTCCGCCGCCCGCAATCTCGACGCGCTCCTGCCCGTCCTGCGCGAGTGGCGTCCCTCGCGGGCGCTCTTCTGCACCGATGACCGCGACCCCGCGGACCTGCTCCGGGACGGGCACATCGATCACATCGTGCGCCGAGCCATCCAGGGCGGGCTGCACCCGATCGATGCCATCCGCTGCGCCACCGTGCAGCCCGCGCAGTACTTCGGCCTGCGCGACCGGGGCCTGGTTGCCCCCGGTCACCGGGCCGACCTCTGCATCGTCGACAACCTGGAGCGGTTCACCGTCGAAGCGGTCTACAAGGACGGCGCGCGTGTGGCTCAGGCCGGAGTCTATGCGGCCGCGCCCGTTCCCGACTCGCTGCCCCCGTCGCCGTCGCTGACCCGGCCAGCCGCCCCGGTCGGGCACGACAGCGTCCGGATCGGGCGGCTTCACCGCGAGCGCATCCGAATGCCGGGGAGCGCGGGACTCGTCTCCGTGATCGGCGTCCGCGACGGCGATCTCGTCACCCGTCACCTGCGCGAGCCGGCGCCGCTGCGCGACGGTGAGCTGGTGGCCGATCCCGCGCGCGACCTCCTGAAGCTGGCCGTGTTCGAACGCCACCATGCCACCGGCCGGGTGGGGCTGGGTCTGGTGCGCGGGATCGGGCTGCGCGCCGGGGCGCTGGCCTCCACCGTGGCCCACGACGCCCACAACCTGGTCGTGGTGGGGGCGACCGACGACGACATCCTCTGCGCCACCGAGCAGGTCGTGCGCCAGGGCGGGGGGTTGGCGCTGGCCACAGCGGGGGTCGTGCGGGCGACCGTGCCGCTGCCGGTGGCGGGCCTGGTCTCGCTCCGACCCGCCGCCGCGGTCGCCGCCCAGCTGCGCCGGCTCGACGCCGAGCTGGTCCAGCTCGGCTGCGTCCTCACCCGTCCCGCGATGGCCCTCAGCTTCCTCTGCCTGTCGGTCATCCCCGAACTCAAGCTGACCGACCGCGGGCTGGTGGACGTGGTCAAGGGCCAGCTGGTGCCCGTCCAGGGCTGATCCCACCCGCCGGGGAGGATCCATCCCGGATCGGGATCGACGAGTCGAGCAGCCGTGTCCGCGATTGACGGCGACACCGGCCAGTGACTACGGTGGTGCCCAGCGAGGCCCCCAGGGGCCGGGTGGGATCGGGGAGGGGGACGGGGATGGCCACGATCGCCGGGACCGGCGCTCGCCAGCCGGCGGGCAACGGCGAGCGCTGGGGCGCCACCGACAGCTGGAACTTCACCTCCTTCGTCCTCGGGATGCTGCTGGAGGCCTACATCTTCGGGATGGCCTCGATCGCGACGGGCTGGGTCACCATGCCGACGGCGCTGCGGTCGCTGCTGCTCTCCTGGGCGCCACTCTGGCTGATCATCGGCATCGCCGTCGCCGGACCCCTCTCGGATCGGGTCGGGCGCAAGACCACCTTCTATCTCACCATGGGCCTGTACGGCGTGGGAGCGGTCGGGCTGACCTTCAGCGGCACCTACTGGCTGATCCTGGTCTTCCTCGCGATCATGCTGTTCGCCGCCGGCGGTGAGATGAACACGATCATGACCGCCTCGCACGAGGTGATGCCCCACCGCCACCGCAGCAAGACCATGATGCTGGAGATCAACGGCATCAACCTCGGTGGGTTGATCCTGGCGGCGGTCTCGTTGGCGTCCGCCGAGCAGGGCCACTTCTTCCAGCGCGGCATGATCGCCGCCACCTTCCTCATCGTGCTGCTGGTTCTCTTCTTCGCGCGCACCAAGACGCCGGAGTCGATCCGCTGGCTGCAGGCGCGTGGCCAGGACGCCCGCGCCCGGACCGAGATCGAGCGATACTTCGGCGCCGAGCAATGGGCCGCCCGCGAGGCGGCGGCGCAGGCCGCCACCCGCCGTTCCGACGCCGGCACCGAGCGCCGGCGTGCGCCGATCTCGCTGCGGCTGTTCGCCACCACCGCCACCGCCTTCGCCGGCACCGCGGGCTTCGGGCTGATGACGTATGTGCTCGGTCCCGAGCACTTCCCCACCCTCACCGCCACCATCCTGCTGGTCGCCACCCTGACCGGCTTCGTCAGCGGATTCTTCGGATTCTGGGCCGACCGGCTGAGTCGCAAGCAGCTGCTGCTGGCGGGTTATGCCGGATCCTTGCTGCTCACCTTGGTGATCCTCATCACCAAGAGCACGTGGGCCAGCTCGCTGGGCTTCTTCTGGCTCCTGCTGGTCGTCCTCAATGTCTTCGTCAACATCGCCTACCTCACCGAGGACACCCTCAAGGGGGAGGTATGGCCGACCCGGCGGCGCGGCACCTACACCGCGGTGGTTCGGTTTGTCAGCATCGGCCTCTACATCGCGACCATCTACATCACCCAGTCCTTCAACGCCTCCGGTCTCATCCTCTTCAGCATGCTGGTGTGGGCGATCGGGCTGGCGGGAGCGGTGGCCTGGTACTTCGGCGGCGTGGAGACCGGACGGGGTGTGAGCCTCGACGTCGCCTCCGGGCAGTGAGGCGGCTGCGGCCCTGCGAACGGGCAGCGTGCCGCCGGCGGGGGCTCCACCGGCGGGCTGACCGATTGCCGGTCGCGGCGGAGCGGGCCCACCCTGATCGTCCCCGCGAGCGGGACGCGCTCCTGCTCCCGGAGTGGGGCGGGGCCGCTCGCCACGACTCCGGAGACCGTCTCGGGAGCGGTGCCACCGTGCAGGTCGAGGACCGCTGTCCGGCTGCCCCGGGTGACGGCCGGGTGAGGTGTCACGCCGCTCGGCTGGCGATCGTCTCCGGCTGAACCTCCGCCGAAGCCCGGCTCGGCCTCGCGCCCCAGCCGGGCGCTGCCGGGGCCGGGGCGGACCGCAGCGGACGGCCGCGCCGGGTCTCCACCAGCCGGCCGACGGCGCGGGGCGCCGTCGCCCCCGGCGCTGGGCCGGCACCGCGGTCCTCCGATGCGGCAGGATAGCGCGATGGCCGCCGACGTGCGCCCGGACCCGAGCCCGACCACGGCCCTGCTCGCGGGGCTGGATGCGGCCCAGATCGGCCGGCGCCTGGAGTCCGGGGGGCTGCGCTCGACCGAGCTGGTGGCGGTGCTGCTGCGCCGGATCGGCGACCTCGACCGTGATCACAGCGGCCCGCGGCTGCGATCGGTGCTCGCGGTCTGCGATGACGTCGAGGCCGTCGCCGCCGAGCGGGACGCCGAACGCGACCGCGGCCAGGTCCGGGGCCCGCTCCACGGCGTCCCGATCCTGGTGAAGGACAACTGTGACACGGACCGGGGTGCGGGCACCAGCTGCGGCTCGCTGGCCCTATGCGCCACCCGACCGGCTCGGGACGCGAGCGCGGTGCGCCGCCTCCGGGAGGCCGGCCTCATCGTGCTCGGGAAGACCAACCTCTCCGAATGGGCCAACTTCCGCTCTCCGCACAGCGCCAGCGGATGGAGCGCTGTCGGCGGCCAGACCCGCAATCCCCACGTCCTCGACCGCAGCCCCGGCGGATCCAGCTCGGGCTCGGGCGCCGCGGTGGCAGCCGGGCTGGCTCCGCTGGCGGTCGGCACCGAGACCGACGGCTCGATCCTCTGCCCGGCCGCCTTCTGCGGCGTGGTGGGGATCAAGCCCACGGTCGGTCGCGTCAGCCGGAGCGGGGTGGTGCCGATCGCGACGAGCCAGGACACCGTCGGTCCGATGGCGCGCAGCGTGCTCGACGCGGCCCTCCTGCTGGACGTCCTGGCGGGACGCGACCCGGAGGACCGGGCGACCCACCGGCGGGGGGCCGGGCCGGTCGCCAGCGCCGCCGCGGCACTCCAGCCCCCGTCGCTCCGGGGCCTGCGACTCGGAGTGGCCCGGGCGGTCCACTTCGGGTACAGCCAGCGTGCCGACCGCCTGGTCGAGGATGCGCTGGACGCCCTGCGAGGAGCTGGCGTGGTCCTGGTCGACCCGGCCGACATCCCCACCGCCGCTGACCTCCGCGACAGCCCCGACGAGCTGACGGTGCTGCTGCACGAGTTCAAGCACGGGGTCGAGGCCTATCTGCGCGCCCGCCCGGGCCCGCGCGACGCCTGTCCGCGGACGCTGGAGGAGCTGATCGCATTCAATTCCGGGCACCGTGAGCAGGAGCTGTCGTGGTTCGGACAGGAGCTGCTGGTCCAGGCCGCGGCCACCACCGGGCTCGATTCGCCCGCCTACCGCAGGGCCCGGTCCCGCGGCTGGCGACGCGCCCGCCGCGACGGCATCGATCAGGCCCTGCGGGACCATGACGTGGCGGCGCTGGTGGTTCCCACCATGGGGCCGGCCCCGGTCACCGACCTCGTCAACGGCGACGCCGACGGCGGCTCCGGCTACCAGGCCGCGGCGATCGCGGGGACGCCCGCCATCACCCTCCCGGTGGGCGAGAGCTGCGGGCTGCCGGTGGGTCTTAGCCTGCTCGGCCCCGCCTTCAGTGAGGTGCGGCTGGTGGGGTTGGCCGCCGCGATCGAGCGCGAGCTGGCGGTTCGGCTCGTCCCCCGCTACCTGCCGGCGGTGCCGGTCGATTGACGCGGGCGGTGACGGCTCCTACCGTCCCCCGGGGGCGGTAGGAGCTCCCCATCCGCGGGGCGGGGTGCCCGCGCGCGCCCTGGAGGCGGATCCCCGAGGCTAGACTGCTGCGGTGGGGCCGAGCCGGACGCTGCCCGGGCGTCGCGGCCGGATTCGACCCTCGCCGCCGGCATCGCGCTCCGGCCGGCACCGGCTGGCCGGGTGGGGGCGGAGCCCCATCGCCCCCGAAATCGGGCGCACCCGGTCCCGGTGGCGGGAGCTGGGGGTGGCTGCCGGGGTGGGCCTTCTGCTCTCCGCCGCCGGCCCCGCGGTTAGTCGATCCTCCGGGTCGGCGCTCCCTCCGATCCGTCACGTGTGGGTGATCGAGCTGGAGAACGCCGCCTACGGCGCCAGCTTCGCGGACCCCGTGGCCGACCCCTACCTGGCCCGCACCCTCCCCTCCCAGGGGGCGCTCCTGACCCAGTACTACGCGATCGGGCACGACAGTGCGGCCAACTACATCGCCGAGATCAGCGGCCAGGCTCCCAACCCGGCCACCAGCAGCGATTGCGTGACCTACACTGGCTTCCCATCCACGCCCGCGGCCCCGCGACCGCGGCGGCTCCTGGCCGACGGACAGCTGCTGGGGCGCGGCTGCGTCTTCCCCCACTCGGTCGCGACCATCGGCAACCAGCTGACCGCGGCCAACCTCAGCTGGCGGGCGTACCAGCAGGACATGGGCAACCTGCCCGCCCGCGACGGCGTGATCGCAGGGCCCTTTGGCCCTGGCTGCGGCCACCCCCCCCGGCTCGGCGATGTGGATCGGACCATCCAGCCGAGCCCGAGCGACGGCTACGCGACCCGGCACGACCCCTTCATGTACTTCCAGCAGGTGATCGCGAACCGCGGCTACTGCGCCGCGCACGTCGTCTCGCTCCGGCCGCTCGGCAGCAACCTCCGCCGGGTCGCGACCACCCCGAACTTCTCGTTCATCAGCCCGAACACCTGCCAGGACGGGCACGACCGCCCCCTCTGCGCCAACCGCCAGCCGGGCGGTCTGCCCCAGGTCGACGGGTTCCTCAGGCGGTGGGTTCCGGTGATCCGGGCGTCCCCCGCCTACCGCGCCGACGGGCTCATCATCATCACCTTCGACGAGGCCGCTGCCACCCAGACCGCGGCCTGCTGCGGCGAGCGGGTCGCGCGGCGCGGCCCCGACCCCTCCCACCCCAACCTGCGCGATCCCGGGATCACCGGGCCCGGGGGGGGACGGGTGGGCGCGGTGCTGCTCTCCCCCTTCATCCGGCCCGGAACCACCAGCGCCAGGCCCTACAACCACTACGGGCTGCTGCGCAGCGTGGAGCAGCTCTTCGGCCTCGCCTACCTGGGAGACGCCGCGCAAGCGGGGGTGCGCGCGTTCGGCCGCGACGTGTACACCAACTGGCCCCACGTCCCCCGCGCTCGCCGGCGCCGAGCGCGCCGCGGTGCCTGATCCGGCCCGAGACCGCAGGCGGGCGGTCGCGCCCCACGAGGCGAGCAGCGGGAGCGGACCACCGGGTCATGGCGGTGCTCGGGCCGGGTACCCTGCTCCGATGCCGACCGCCGCTGAGGTCCTCGCCTGGGTGCGGCCCGCGCGCCTCGCGGGCACCCACGTGTGGCTGGAGCCCCTTCGTCCCGAGCATGCCGCCGACCTGCTGGAGGCGGCCCAGGACAACGAGATCTGGGCGTACATGGCCGCGCTGCGGCCTCGCTCCCGGGCCGAGGTCGAGCGGCTGGTGACGCAGGCGCGCGAGGAGGAATCGCGGGGGGAGCGGGTGGCTTTCGCGGTGGTTGCGCGGGACAGCGGGCGAGCCGTGGGCAGCACCAGCTACCTTGACCTGCAGCCGGCCCACGGCCGCATCGAGGTGGGATGGACGTGGCTGGCCCGCGACCGCTGGCGGACCGCGGTCAACACCGAGGCCAAGCTGCTGCTGCTGGCCCACGCCTTCGACGCGGTGGGGGTGGAGCGGGTGGCACTCAAGACCGACGGGCGCAACCTCCGCTCCCAGGCTGCCATCGCGCGACTCGGCGCCCGCCGCGAGGGGGTCCTGCGGCGGCACCAGCGCTGCCCGGATGGATTCGTGCGCGACACGGTCTACTACAGCGTCCTGCGCGACGAGTGGCCGGCCGTCGCCGCCGCGCTGCGGGGAGCGCTGGCGGGGATCCCCCACCCCGCGTGCACGCCACGCGGGGTGGGATAGGGGACGGGGCGACGTCGGTCTGAGCAGGGAGCCACGTCCCAATCGCCTCCCAGCCCGGGGCCCGCCGGCAGCGAGCCCGCTGCGCGCCGCATCGGTGACCTCGCGATGGCCCCCGGGGCCGCGGAAGCGCGTGCTCGCGGTTGCGGGACCGGGCACCCACTGATCGCACAAGAGAACAGCACTCGACCGCCAGGTCCCAGTTCCATGGTGCGCCATCGCCCGTCCCCATCACCTGGTGGACGTGGTCGAGGCCGCGGCGCTGGGCCGCGCGCGGAGCAGGGAGCCGCCCCGCCGAGCATCACGTCCCGGCGCGGCGGGAGCGATCGGGAGCGTGGCGGTCGGCACCGGGCGGCTCAGCGCCACCCCCCGGGACCGGCTCCCGCTCACAATCCGCCCCCGGTCGAGCGCTTCATCCACGTGGCGGTGAGCGGGTGCCCGATCAGCCCGGCACGGGTGCCTCTCCCAGGCTGAAAGGCTCCTGGCTGCCCTCCCGGGACACCACCCGAAGTAGCCCAGCGCTCAGCTGCCCTCCACGCCCCGGCTCCGCATCCCTGGGGGAGCGGCCATGCCCACCTGCGGGTCAGCGAGAGTGGGCGCGGCGCAAAGGGACCGCGCCGCAGGTGGTGGCGACGAGCGTCTCCCGCCGCCCACGCCCCGTCACCGTGGGGTCACCGCCGCGGGTCACCCGGGGCGTGCGGTGCCCCGAGCCCTCACCGACTACATCCGGGATCGCCGCGGCTACGACTACGCTCATCATGGGCGCCCCGGCCATCCCTCCGCCCTGTTCGTCCCCGACCCGGAGGTGGACCGGTTCTGCATCCTCGGCCCGGCCCCGGCCCACCGTGACCGGCTCCGCGAGCTGGCCGCCCTGGGCGTGAGTCACTTCGCCCTGTACCTGATGCACGATCGCCAGCGGGAAACCCTCGAGGCCTACGGGCGCGAGATCATTCCGGGACTGGACCGGGCGTGAGCGACCGGTCCCGGCGGGGTTCGCGCCGGTCCCGGCCGAGCGGAAGATGGGCTGCTACACTCCCCGGCACCATTCGGCCGGGGCGGTGGGATGACGGGGCGTCGAGTGCCCCGGCGGCCGGCGGAGCGGCCCCGACCGAGGGCCGGAGCCGGCGGTCGCCGACGGCGACGGAGCCCGCGACGGGGCGGCGGGGACGGTCAGGCACGGCGGCCGGGGTGGCTCCGGCGCCAAGGTAGGAGGGATCTCTATGAGGCGATCACTCGTCCGACAGACGTCCGGCCCCGACCCGGCACGACGACCGCGCCGCGGCCCTGGAGGGCGTGTGCGCTGGGCGGTGGGGGCGGCGATCCTGGCGATGGTGGCCAGCGCCTGCGGTGCGGCCCGGCCCGCCCAGGGAGTCGCGCTGGCCCGCGCCCAGGCACGCGCCGCGGGCTTCCTCGGGTGCATGGTCACCGACACCGGTGGCATCGACGACCGCTCCTTCAACGCCTCGTCCTGGCAGGGGATGCTGGCGGCCCACGCCGCCGACCACTCGATCACCGTCAAGTACCTGCAGTCATCATCGGCGAGCGACTACGTACCCAACATCACCTCGTTCGAGCGGCAGCACTGCGGCATCATCGTCACCGTCGGCTTCCTGATGGCGACCGCCACCCAGAATGCCGCCAAGGCCGACTCCAAGCAGCGCTTCGCGACCGTCGACTACACCTATCCGCGGATGTCCAACCTGCTCGGGATCCACTACCAGACCGACCAGGACGCGTTCCTCGGCGGCTACCTCGCCGCCGCGATGTCCAAGTCGGGGGTGGTGGGAACCTTCGGCGGCATCGACATCCCCACCGTGACGATCTACATGACAGGGTTCGTCGCCGGGGTTCGCTACTACGACCTCCATCGCCACGCTCACGTCAAGGTGCTGGGCTGGACGCCGTCGAAGTCCAACCCCCTGGACGGCACCGGGATCTTCACCGGCAGCTTCACCAGCCAGGCCGACGGCCGGCTGGCCGCCACCACCCTGATGCACGACGGCGCCGACATCATCTTCCCGGTGGCGGGATCGGTGGGACTCGGGGCCGCGGCCGCGGTCAAGGCCGCGGGCCGGCCCAACTACATGGAGTGGGTCGACACCGACGGCTGCGTCTCCGCGCCCCAGTACTGCGGCATCTTCATCACCAGCGTGACCAAGGGGATCGTCGCCTCGGTCAAGGCGGCCGTACTCGCGGCCGCCCACGGCACCTTCAAGGGGGGCAACTACAACGGCACCCTCGCCAACAACGGGGTGGGGTTGTCGCCCTTCCACGACTTCGCCAAGAGGATCCCCCGGTCGGTGCAGCGCGAGCTGAAGGTGCTCCAGCAGGGGATCATCAAGGGGACGATCTCGGTCAACCCCAACCGGTATCCGGTCGGATGACCTGACCCGGCGGGGCGCCCCGGCGCCCCGCTCGGGGGGCGGCCGCCACCGGGCGACCGCCCCCCGTCGTGTCCTGAACAGGTTCTGGTCCGGGGGGGCGACCCGCTCCGGACGGGGGTCGAGGTGCGGCTCGAGCTGCGGCGGATTACCAAGCGGTTCGGCCCGCTGGTCGCGTGCGACGCGGTCGACCTCGAGATCGCCCCCGGCGAGGTGCATGCCCTGCTGGGCGAGAACGGGGCGGGCAAGACCACCCTGATGAACGTCTGCTACGGCCTCTATCGCGCGGATCAGGGCGAGATCTTGGCCGATGGCCGGCCGCTCCACATCACCAGCCCGCGGGACGCGCTGGCGGCCCGGATCGGGATGGTGCACCAGCACTTCATGCTGGTGCCCGTCTTCACGGTGGCGGAGAACGTCGCCCTCGGCGATGAGCCGGTCCATCGCATGGGATTGCTTGACCGGCGGCGGGCCCGGGCGGAGATCCGGCAGCAGTCGCAGACCTACGGGCTGGCGGTCGACCCCGACGCGATCGTGGAGAGTCTGCCGGTCGGGGTGCAGCAGCGGGTGGAGATCGTCAAGGCGCTGGTTCGCGACGCCCAGCTGCTGATTCTCGACGAGCCCACCGCCGTCCTCACCCCCCAGGAGACCACCGACCTGTTCCGGGTGATGCGGTCGCTGACCCACGACGGCCGCTCCATCGTCTTCATCACGCACAAGCTCGGCGAGGTCATGGAGATCGCGGATCGGATCACGGTTCTGCGCCAGGGTCGAGTGGTGGGGCGCACCGCCCCGGCCGCGACCAGTGAGGCCGAGCTGGCCACGCTGATGGTGGGTCGCCGGGTGGAGTTCCGGGTGGCCAAGCGGGCGGCCCAGCCGACCGCGGCGGTGCTCGACGTCGAGCAGCTCACGGTGGCGGATGGCCGCGGCGGGATCGCCGTGGAGGGGCTCTCGCTCCAGGTCCGGGGCGGGGAGATCCTGGGGGTCGCCGGGGTGCAGGGCAACGGCCAGACCGAGCTCGTGCGCGCCCTCTATGGGCTGACGCCCACGCTCACGGGCCGGGTCAGGGTCGACGATGTGGACCTGACCCATGCCTCTCCCCGCCGGGTCGCACGCGCCGGGGTGGGCTACATTCCCGAGGACCGTCAGCGCGAGGGCCTGGTGCTCAGCTTCTCCGTCGCCGAGAACCTGGTCCTCGACCTCTTCGACCGACCGCCGTTCCGCCGCGGCCTGCAGTTCGATCCGCGGGCGGTGCGTCGCAACGCCCTGGCCCGAGTCCAGGAGTTCGACATCCGCACCGCCTCGGTGGAGGCGCCGGTGTCGACCCTGTCCGGCGGCAACCAGCAGAAGGTGGTGCTGGCCCGCGAGTTCTCCCGTCCGCTGCGCCTGCTGATCGCGGCCCAGCCCACCCGCGGCCTCGACGTCGGCTCCACCGAGACCGTGCATCGCCGCCTGGTCGAGGAGCGCGACCGGGGCACCGCCGTGCTGCTGGTCTCGACTGAGCTCGACGAGGTGCTGGCGCTGGCGGACCGGATCGCTGTGATCTATCGGGGCCGGCTCACCGGCCTGGTCGACCCGGCGACGCCGCGGGAGACGATCGGGCTGCTGATGGCGGGCATCACCGGGAGCCGGTCGGAGCCGCGACCGGTCACCGGGGCATCCTCGTGACCGGCGCCGACGGCGCCCCCGAACTCCTCCCGGCACCCCCCGCCCCCGCCTGGCCGGTCCGGCTGGCCCGCGCCGCGGAGCGCTCCAGCACGCTGGTGGTGACGGTCCTCGCCATCTGGTCGGCGCTGGTCGTGGGCGCTGTGATCATGGTGGTGACGACGCCTCAGACGCTGAGCGCCTGGGGGAATCTCCTCTCCGACCCCGGGCGCGCGCTGACGACCTCCTGGGTGCTGGTGGAGACCGCCTACGCCGCGCTCTTCACCGGATCGGTCGGCGACCCCGCCGCCTACGGGCACCTGCTCGCGGTCCGGACCCCGGGCGCCTTCGCCAGCGCGTTCTCCCCCCTCTCGGAGACCCTGGTGGCGACCGCGCCGCTGCTGCTGGGGGGTCTGTCGGTTTCGCTCGCGTTTCGGGCCGGCCTCTTCAACATCGGCGCCCAGAGTCAGCTGATCGCGGGTGCCATCGTCGCCAGCTGGGTGGGGATCTCCCTGCCCGGGCTTCCGCTGGCGGTGCACATGCCGCTGGCGCTGCTCGCCGGCGGCGCCGGGGGAGCGGTGGCGGGGTGGATCCCCGGGGTGCTGCGGGCCCGCACCGGGGCGCACGAGGTGATCGTGACCATCATGCTCAACTACGTCGCCCTCAACCTCCTCGTGTACGTGCTCTCGCTGCCATTCTTCCTCGGCTCGCAGCAGGTCAACTCGATCTCGCGCGCGCCCGCTCGATCGGCCCTGCTCCCCCACCTGGCGGGCGCCTCCCTGCGCGTCAACGGCGGCATCCTGGTGGCCCTGGCGGCCGCCTGGGCAGTGGCCTGGCTGCTGCGCCGGAGCACCTTGGGGTTCCGCTTCCGGATGGTCGGGGCGAGCCAGGACGCAGCCCGTGCCGCGGGCGTTGACGTGCGCCGCATGGTGGTGCTGGTGATGGTGCTGGCGGGCGCCCTCGCGGGCCTGGCCGGCGCCATCCAGGTCCTCGGCGTCGACCCCCAGCTGGTCCCCAGCTACGGCGGCGAGGTCGGCTTCACCGCCATCACCGTCGCGCTGCTCGGGCGCGCGCGCCCCGGCGGGGTGGTGCTGGCGGCCCTGCTCTTCGGTGCCTTCCAGGCGGGGGGGCTGCAGATGCAGGCGGCCACCACGGTGCCGCTGGAGCTGGTCCAGGTGATCGAGGCGGTGATCGTCTTCTTCATCGCCGCCCCCGCCCTGGTCCGCGCGATCTACCGCATCCGCACCACCGGCACGGGGTTTCGGCTGTTCTCCCAGGGGTGGGGCGGATGAGTGCGGTCGCCTGGGCGGCAGCGGGCGCGGCGGCGCGGGCGCAGCGGCGCCACGCCTGGCTCGGGGTCTTCACCGTCGCCCTGGGCGGGCTGACCGCGTTCGCCTTCGCTGCCCATGTGGGTGGCGCCGTCACCGCCACCTTGAACCTGAACTCCCCGCCCGCGGCCACGGTGCCGCCCCTGGTGCTGCCGGTTGGGCTCACCTGCTGGGTGCTGGCCGGGATCAGCGTCGCGGCCGGATCGGCCATCTTGGGCCGCGGCGGCAGGCGCGGGACCTACGCTCTGCTCGCGCTCGGCCTGGCCGCCTTCACGCTCGGCTTTGTGATCTGGGCCGCGCGCGGCACCGAGGTGAGCTTCGAGGGCCTGCTCGCCTCCACCCTGATCGACTCGGTTCCGCTGATCTTCGGCGCACTCTCGGGGGTGATGTGCGAGCGGTCGGGGGTCATCAACATCGCCATCGAGGGCCAGTTCCTGGCGGGCGCCTTCCTGGGTGCCATGATCGGCTCGCTCACCGGTGACCTCTGGCTGGGAATGCTGGCCGGGGCTGCCGGCGGGGCCGCCCTGGGCGGTCTGCTGGGCGTGCTCTGCCTGCGCTACCAGGCGGACCAGATCATCGTCGGAATCGTCATCGTCACGTTCGCCACCGGGATCACGAGCTTCCTCGACCTGCAGGTCCTGACCCCCAACCAGGCGACCCTCAACAGCCCCCAGGTGTTCGGCAACATCGCCGTCCCCGTGCTGGACAGGATCCCCTTGCTGGGACCGATCGTCTTCGACCAGAACGTCTTCTTGTACCTGGCGCTGGCGCTGCTCGCGCTGATCCAGGTCGCGCTCTTCCACAGCCGTTGGGGCCTGCGGGTGCGCGCGGTCGGCGAGCACCCGCAGGCCGCCGACACGGTCGGGATCTCGGTGCTGGCCATTCGCTACCGCAACGTCATCCTCGGGGGCGCGATCGGCGGGCTGGGAGGCGCCGCCCTCTCGATCGGGTCCACCGGAGAGTTCACCAGCGACATGTCGGCCGGGCTTGGATTCGTGGCGCTGGCCGCGATGATCTTCGGGCGCTGGAGCCCCCTGTGGGCCGCCTCGGCGTGCCTGCTCTTCGGCTTCGCCGACTCCCTGCAGAGCAATCTCGCGGTGCTCAACGTCCCGATCGCGTCACCGTTTCTGCTGATGGCACCCTACGTCGCCGTCATCCTCGCGGTGGCCGGGCTGGTGGGGCGGGTGCGCCCCCCGGCCGCCGACGGCCAGCCGTACCAGCGTGAGTGACCGCGGCGGGCGGCCGCTGCGCGCCCGGCGCCCCCCCGCGCCCGAGCGCATCCCGCCGGCCCCGGACCCCTACGCCGTCGCGGCGGCGGCGGCGACGGCGCTGCGCCGCAGGCTCGGCCACGCTCCCGACGTGGCGGTGGTGCTGGGCTCAGGCTGGGCCGGCGCCGAGGCGGAGCTGGGGCGGGTGAGCTCCGAGCTCGCGGCGACCGACCTGCCGGGGTTCCCCGTGCCCACCGCGCCCGGGCACCGGGGCGCGCTCCGGGCCGTGGTCACCGGCACCCACCAGGTGCTGGTGCTGTCCGGGCGGCTCCACCTCTATGAGGGGCACTCGCCCGCGGCGGTGGTCCACGCGGTGCGCACGGCGGTGCTGGCGGGGGCGCGGACGGTGCTCCTCACCAACGCCGCCGGGGCCCTGCGCCCAGAGCTCGCGGTGGGCCGCCCGGTGCTGATCGCCGACCAGCTGAACCTCACCGGCCGCTCGCCCCTCACCGGGGCGGTGCCCCCTGAGCCCCACCCGGGGCGCTTCCTCGATGTCACCGGCCTCTACGACCCGGGACTGCGCGCGATCGCGCGGGATCTCGACCCGGGCCTGGTCGAGGGGGTGTACGCGGGACTGGCCGGCCCCCAGTACGAGACGCCGGCGGAGGTGCGGATGCTGCGCCGGCTGGGGGCGGACGTGGTGGGCATGTCCACCGTCCTGGAGGCGATCGCCGCCCACCACCTGGGCGCCCGGGTGCTCGGCCTAGCGCTGGTCACCAACCCGGCGGCCGGGCTGGCGCCGGGGCGGCTGGACGGCGACGACGTGCTGCGGGTCGCCGCCGCCTCCGCCGCCCGGGTGGGACGCCTGCTCGCCGACCTGATCGGGCGGCTGGCGGGGTAGTCGGGTGGGCCCTCACCGGCCCACCCGCTCCAGCACCAAGGGCGCGGGCGGGCCGCCCGCCACCGCCGCGATCGAGATGGCGTCCCGCAGCGCCGCCAGCGCCGCGGGGACCCGCCCGGGGTCGTCGCCGACCAGCTCCACCACCGGCTCACCCCGACCCACCGGCTCGCCCGGGCGGGTTCGGCACCACACGCCCGCCACCGCCGAGACGGGCTCGCCGGCGCGGGCGCGGCCGGCACCCAGCCGCCAGGCGGCGACCCCGACGGCGCGGGCGTCCAGGCGCGTCACCCAGCCGTCCCGCTCGGCCCTCACGGTTGCCAGGGTCGTCCCCACCGGCAGCGCCGCGTCGGGATCGCCGCCCTGGGCCCGCACCATCTGTCGAAAGGTGGCGAGCGCGCGGCCGTCGTCAAGCGCCGCGGCCGGGTCGGCGCGGATACCCACCAGCTCGAGCATCTGCCCGGCCTCGGTGAGGATCAGCTGGCGCAGGTCATCCGGGCCGCCACCGGCCAGCAGCTCGAGCGCCTCCTGCACCTCAATCGCGTTGCCCACGGCGCGGCCCAGCGGGGTGTCCATGGCGGTGAGCAGCGCCGCCGTGCGCACCCCGGAGGCGTCCCCCAGGCCGATCATCGTCTGGGCGAGCGTGCGCGCGTGCGGGAGGTCCTCCATGAACGCTCCCCGGCCGACCTTGACGTCGAGGAGCAGCGCCGACGTTCCCTCGGCCAGCTTCTTAGCCATGATCGAGCTGGCGATGAGGGGGATCGACTCCACCGTCCCGGTGATGTCCCGCAGGGCGTAGAGGCGGCGGTCGGCGGGGGCCAGCTCCGCCCCCGCCGCGCAGATGACGCAGCCGACCTCGTCCAGCAGCCGCAGGATCTCGCGGGAGTCGAGCTCGGCACGCCACCCGACGATGCTCTCCAGCTTGTCCAGGGTGCCCCCGGTGTGGCCCAGACCGCGTCCGGAGAGCTGGGGAACCGCCGCGCCGCAGGCCGCGACCAAGGGTGCCAGCACCAGCGAGACCTTGTCCCCGACCCCCCCGGTCGAATGCTTGTCCACGGTCGGGCGGTCGAGGTGAGAGAGGTCGAGCCGCCCGCCCGACCGGACCATCGCCCCGGTCCAGGCGGTCAGCTCGGCCGGGGTCATGCCGCGCCAGACGATCGCCATCAGCAGGGCCGCCATCTGCTCCTCGCCGACGCCGCCCGCCAGGTAGGCGCTGAGCAGCCCCTCGACCGCCGCCGGTTCGAGCTCCCCGCCGTCGCGCTTGTGGCGGATCAGCTCGACCGCGGCCTCGGGACCGCGCCCGTGCTCCGCGCCCAGGCTCATGGCTGGCGACGTTGCGCCAGGAGATCGGCGTCGAAGGCTGCCGGCAGCAGCCGCTCGATCGGCACCGGCGCCGCGCCCCGGCCGGCGTCCACCGCCAGGCCGGCGCCGCCGTGTTCGCTGAGAAGCTGGCGGCACCGGCCGCAGGGCGTGAGCGGCTCGCCGTCGCCGGCCACCACGCAGACCGCGATCAGGCGCGCGGCCCCGGCGGCCCGCAAGGCCGACACCAGCCCGCACTCGGCGCACAGGGTGAGGCCGTAGGAGGCGTTCTCGACGTTGCATCCGGTGAGCGTGCGGCCGTCGTCGGTGAGGCCGGCGGCGCCGACCCGCAGGCCGGAGTAGGGGGCGTACGCGCACCCGGCCGCGCGGGTGGCGGCGGCCCGCAGCGCCTCCCAGTCGACCCGCTCGCTCACGACCGGCGCGCCCCTGCGCCCGTTCCCGCGGTGCCGCGCCGGCGAGGCATGCCGGTATGGTAGGCGGGTGGCGGCCGCCCAGCCTCGCGCAGCCGACGGCGAGCCGCGGCTCCACCCCGAGGTGGCCGGGGCGCTGGCGGCGGGGCGGCCGGTGGTCGCCCTCGAGACGGCGATCGTGGCGCACGGGCTGCCCCGCCCCCTCAACTTGGCCGTGGGCCGCGCGCTCGAGGCGGCGGTCCGGGCGGCGGGGGCCGTGCCGGCCACGGTCGGGATGGTGGGCGGGGTGGTGCGGGTGGGGCTCACCGACGCCGAGCTCTCCCAGCTGGCCAACGCCGGCTCGGTCGCCAAGCTCGCCGACCGCGACCTCGCCCCCGCCGCCGCCGGCGGCGGCGACGGGGCCGCCACCGTCTCGGCGACCCTGGCGGTGGCAGCTCGGGCGGGGATCGAGATCATGGCGACCGGCGGGATCGGCGGCGTGCACCGGGGCGCGGCTCACAGCGGGGACGTCTCGGCGGACCTCGGGGCGCTGCGCCGCTATCCGGTGCTGGTGGTGGCCTCCGGGGTGAAGTCGGTGCTCGACGTGCCCGCCACCTTGGAGCGCCTGGAGACGCTGGGGGTCCCGGTGATCGGCTACGGCACGCGAACGCTCGCCGGCTTTCTGGTCAGGGACGGGGGCCAGGAGCTCGAGTGGTCGGTGGCCAGCCCCGCCCAGGCGGTCGCCCTCTGGCGCGCGCACCGGGTCGTCCGCCCCGATCCGGGCGGGGTTCTGATCGCCAACCCGGTCGACCCCGCCGACCAGCTCGATCCCGCCATCCACGCCGCCGCGTTGGCGGGGGCGCTGCGGCGGATGGCGCGACAGGGGATCCGGGGCAAGGCCGCGACCCCCTTCCTGCTGGCCGAGCTGGAGCGGGCGACCGATGGCGCCAGCGTCGAGGTGAACCGCCGGCTGGTCCTCGCCAACGCTCGCCTCGCAGCCGCGATCGCGGTCGCCGGGTCGGCGTGAGCCGCGTCGTGGTGGTGGGCGACGTCCTCGCCGACGTCGCGGTGCGGCTGGAGCAGGCGCTCGCCGAGGACAGCGACACCCCGGCCGCGATCACGCTCCAGCCGGGAGGGTCGGCCGGCAACGTCGCCAGCTGGCTTGCCACCCTGGGGGTCGAGACCACCCTGGTGGCCGTGGTCGGGGACGACCGGCTCGGCCGGATCCAGGCGGAGGAGCTGGTCGGGGTGGGCGTGCGGACGCGGCTGGCGATCCTTCCCGGTGCCGCCACCGGGGTGGTGGTGGCCCTGGTCGGTCCCGACGGGCGCCGCAGCCTGGTCACCAGCCGAGCGGCCGCGCACCGCCTCCGGCCCGAGCACCTGCCGGCCGACGTCTTCCGCCCGGGACGCCACCTCCACCTCTGCGGCTACGTGCTCTGCGACCCTGCCACCCGTCCGGCGGGGCTCGCCTCGCTGGTGCTCGCCCGCGCGGCCGGGATGTCGATCTCGGTCGATCCCAGCTCGCGGGAGCCGCTCCGGCGGGCGGGCACGGCCGCCTTTCGCGGCTGGGTCCGGGGTGCCGACGCGCTCCTTCCCAACTGGGAGGAGGGGCGCCTATTGACCGGACGGGATGAGCCCGGGGCGATCGCCACCGAACTGGCTCACGACCACCGGGAGGTGGTCCTCACCCTGGGTCCGGAGGGCGCCCTGTGGGTCGGGGCCGGCGGACTCCATCGCGAGCCGGCTCTGCCCACGACGGTGGTGGACACGACCGGCGCCGGCGACGCCTTCGCCGCCGGCTGGCTGGCCGGCTGGCTGGCGGGTCAGACCGGAGCGGGCCCGCTCCACCGGGGTCTTGCCGCCGCCGCCGTGTGCGTCTCCCGGCCGGGACCACGTCCCCGCCCGCCCGGCTGAGCCCGGCCGCGCCGTCCGTCCCCACCCGGTCGCGGCCGGGGTGATAATCCGCCCATGGCCGCTGCGCTCGCCCGCTCGCTCGCTCCGGCGGCGCTCCTGTCGGTGGACGCCGTGGAGGTGGAGGCTCGCGCCCGGCTGTTCGCGAGCCGCTCGATCAAGCGGGACGCCAAGCTCTGGGCTCTCGACCTCGCCATCCGCTGCACCGATCTCACCTCACTGGAGGGGTCGGACACCCCCGGCCGGATCGCCACCCTCTGCGCCAAGGCGCTGCGCCCCGACCCTGGCGACCCCCGCATCCCCTCGGTCGCGGCCGTGTGCGTGTACCCGGCGCAGGCGGCCGAGGCCGCCACCCGACTCCACGGCAGCCCGGTCCGGGTCGCGGCGGTGGCGACCGGCTTCCCGAGCGGCCAGGTGCCCCTTGACATCAAGGTCGCGGAGGCGGCGGAGGCGGCTCGGGTCGCCGACGAGATCGACATGGTGATGGATCGCGGCGCCTTTCTGGCGGGTCGGTATCCCGCGGTGCGGGAGGAGATCGAACGGGTGCGGGCCGCGATCGGCGTCCGGCACCTCAAGGTGATCCTGGAGACGGGCGAGCTCGGGGGGTATGACCAGGTCCGGCGCGCCAGCTGGCTGGCGATGGAGGCCGGGGCCGACTTCATCAAGACCTCCACCGGCAAGATCCACCCGGCAGCCACGCTCGCGGTCGCGACCGTGATGCTGGAGGCGATCCGTGAGTACGCCTTCGCGACCGGGCGCGCGGTCGGGTTCAAGGCCGCGGGCGGGATCCGCACCGCCCGCCAGGCGGTCGGCTACCTGGTGGCCGTCAACGAGACCCTGGGCGATGAGTGGCTCACCCCCGAGCGCCTGCGGCTGGGCGCGTCGGCGCTGTTGAACGACGTGCTGATGCAGATCGCCAAGGAGCGAAGCGGTGCCTACCAGTCCGGCGACGACTTCAGCCAGGGCTGAGAGTCCGGTCGCGGCTCCGGCCGCGGCCACCGCCTCGGGCTTCGCCTACGCCGCGGCGCCCGAGGCAACCGACCACATCCGGCTGCGCGATCGCTACCCGCTCTTCATCGGAGGCGGCTTCGAGCCGCCCGCCGCCGGGGTCCACCACCCCACCCTCAACCCCGCCACCGAGGAGCCGCTGGCGGAGGTGGCCGAGGCCGACGCCGCCGACGTCGACCGCGCCGTCCGGGCGGCACGGCGGGCGTTCTCGAGCTGGTCGCGGCTTCCCGGCGCCCGCCGCGCGCGCTACCTATTCCGGCTGGCGCGGCTGGTCCAGGAACGGTCTCGCGAGCTCGCCGTGGTGGAGAGCCTCGACGGCGGCAAGCCGATCCGGGAGGCCCGCGATGTCGACATCCCGCTGGCCGCGCAGCACCTCTTCTACCACGCGGGCTGGGCCGACAAGCTCCCGCTCGCCTTCGCGGGCGCCCGGGCCCGTCCCCTCGGGGTGTGCGCCCAGGTGATCCCCTGGAACTTCCCTCTGCTGATGCTGGCCTGGAAGGTGGCGCCCGCCCTCGCGACCGGCAATACGGTGGTGCTCAAGCCGGCCGAGACAACCCCGCTCACCGCCATGCTCTTCGCCGAGATCTGCCAGCAGGCGGAGCTCCCCGGTGGGGTGGTCAACATCCTCACCGGCGGGCCGCCGGCGGGCCGCGCGCTGGTGCGCCATCCGGACATCGACAAGGTGGCCTTCACCGGGTCGACCGCGGTCGGCAAGGAGATCCAGCGGACGCTCGCCGGCCGCGGCACACGGCTCACGCTGGAACTGGGCGGCAAGGCGGCCCACGTGGTCTTCGACGATGCGCCCCTGGACCAGGCGGTGGAGGGGGTGGTCACGGGCATCTACTTCAACCAGGGCCATGTGTGCTGCGCCGGCAGCCGGCTCCTGCTCCAGGAGTCCATCGCCGAGCCGTTCCTGCGCCGGCTGCGCGCCCGGGTCGGCCGGCTTCGGGTGGGCAATCCGCTGGACAAGAACACCGATGTCGGCGCGATCAACTCACGCGAGCAGCTGGAGCGGATCCAGGCGCTGGTCGACAGCGGCGTGGCCCAGGGGGCCCAGCTCTTCCAACCGGCCTGCGAGCTCCCCACCCGCGGCTACTGGTTCCGGCCCAGCCTCTTCACCGAGGTGGCGCCGGCGCACCGGATCGCGCGCGAGGAGATCTTCGGCCCGGTGCTGGCGGTGATGACGTTTCGCACCCCCGCGGAGGCGGTCGAGCGTGCCAACAACACCCGCTACGGGCTCTCTGCGGGGGTGTGGACCACCACCGGCCAGCGCATCCTCTGGATGGCCCAGCGGATGCGCGCCGGCGTGGTCTGGGCCAACACCTACAACCGCTTCGACCCCGCCGCCCCCTTCGGCGGGTTCCGCGAGTCCGGCTTCGGGCGCGAGGGGGGCCCCCAGGGGTTGGCCGCCTACGTGGCGCTCCGATGACGGCCCCGACGGTCGCCAAGACCCCCAAGCTGTACATCCAGGGCGCCTTCTGCCGCTCGGAGTCGGATCGGGTCTACCCGGTGGGCCGGGTCAACGTCCCGCGCGCCTCGCGCAAGGACGTCCGCGATGCCGTCCGCGCGGCTCGCTCCGCGCTGCCCGGTTGGTCCTCGCGCACCGCCTACAACCGTGGCCAGGTGCTCTATCGCGTCGCCGAGATGCTGGAGGCCCGGCGCCGGGAGTTCGTGCGGGTTGGGGGAGGCGGCCGCGCCGCCGGGCGCGAGGTCGACGCCTGCGTCGACGTCCTCGTCTACTACGCGGGCTGTGCCGACAAGCTGTCCCAGCTGGGGGGGTCGGTCAACCAGGTGGCGGGGCCCTACTTCACCTTCACGGTCCCGGAGCCGGTCGGGGTGGTGGCGCTGGTGGCACCGGAACGCCCCCCGCTGCTGCCCCTGCTGACGCACATGGCAGCCGCCCTGTGCGGGGGCAACACCGTGGTCGCCCTGGTCGCCGAGACCGCGCCGCTCGCCGGTCTGCTGGCCGCCGAGCTGCTCGCCACCGGGGACGTGCCCGCCGGCGCCGCGGCGGTTCTCTCGGGGCTGCGGTCCGAGCTGCTGGCCCCGCTGGGGTCCCACCGGGACGTTGACGCCCTGGACCCGGTGGGGTGCACCCCGGAGCAGCGCGCCGAGCTGGAGCGTCGAGCCGCGGACGGCGTCACCCGGGTGCTGCCCTCCCCCTCCACCCCGGTCCCCGGCCACCATCTCGCCCTGGCGTCCCTCGAGCTGAAGACCATCTGGCACCCGGTGGGGGTCTGAGCCGCGAGCCGACCGATCGCCGCGGGTCGCGCGGCTCTTCCGGCAGGTTCTCGTCTGCATCGGCCGGCCGGGCGCCGGAGCCCGCTCCCCACCCCCATCGGCCCGCCCCGCGCCAGGCATCCCGGCTCGGTGGCGGGGGCCGCGCCCGGCGAGCCAGCCGCAGGCGGCTCGGTCCGGTGCCTCCGAGCAGGGGACGGCTGCCGGGATCCCGGCAGCGGACGACTCCGTAGCATGGGGACCCCGCCCAGCCAGGGAGCGCCCGTCATCCGCCTGCTCGACCGGCTCGCCGACCCTCCCCCGGCGCGGTGGGCTCGCTCCCGCGTGGCGGTGAGCGGGCCCGCCCTGGGGCTGGTGCTCGCCCTCCTGGCCGGGATCGGGCTGCTGGTCCTCATCGTCGGATTCGCCGTCCTGATGGGAGCGAACGGTCGCGTCTCGCTGCTCAGCACCGGCACCGCGTCCAGCACCGCCGCGCTCCTCATCCAAACGGTCGCGGACCTCCTGCTGGTGATCGGTGGCTGGGGGATGTCGCAGGCGCAGGCGGGGGGCCGCCGAGTCGCGGCTCTGGGGCTGGGGGTCGCCGTGATCGGGGCTCTGGTCGGCGGCGGCGGCGGGGTGGTCGTCGAGCTCGTGATCCTCGCCGTCCTGTACACGCTGGTGGCGGTGAGCCGGATCCCGGTCGCGGCGCCGGCCGCATCCGGCGCCGGGGACGAGCCGCGCTGAGGGCGGAACCCGGTCCGGTGGCGGTGCGGCCCGCGACCGGCACCGACCGCGCCGCCTGGGACTGCTTCGTGCGCGACCGCGCCGGGGGTAACGTCCTCCAGGCGTGGGGGTGGGGGGAATTGAAGCAGGGCCAGGGCTGGCGCGTCCTCCGTCTCGTGGGGGCAGCCGACGAGGATGGCCGCCCGGCGGCCTGGCGCGGGGTGTGCCAGGTGCTGAGCCGCTCGCTGGGGGGCGGGGTGCGATACGCGTACGCGCCGCGCGGCCCGGCGCTGGCGGACGGCGGCGACGGGGAGGCCGCGGTCCGGATCCTGTCGGGCGCCGCCCGCCAGCTGCGCCGGGAGCGGGTGGTCCGGTTCAGCTGCGACCCCGAGTGGCCGGTCGGCCGGCCCGAGACGGCCGCGCTCCTGGCCCGCTGCCGGCTGCTCCCGCTCGGGTTCGACGTCCAGCACCGCCACACCTGGCTGGTCGATCTCGCCGGCGGCGAGGCGGCGCTGTGGGCGCGGCTGCCCGCCGGCACGCGCCGCAACGTGCGCCTCGCGGAGCGATCCGGGGTGGTGGTGGAGCGGCGCCACGACCCCGAGGCCGTCGATGCCTTCTTCCCCCTGTATGCCGAGACGGTGGGCCGGCAGGGGTATGTCGGTCGCCCCCGCGCCTACCTGCGGGAGCTGGTGGCGGCCCTGGGCGCGGCGGTCTTCCTCGCGCGCCTCGACGACCAGCCGGTGGCGGGGGCGATCGCTCTCGCCTTCGGTCCCCGCTGCTGCTACCTCTTCGGGGGGACCCGCGGGATCGGGGGCGGGTCCCGCCCCGGGTACCCGCTCCACCTCGCCGTGATGCGCTGGGGGATCGCGCGTGGCTGCACCGTCTACGACATGTGGGGGATGCCGCGCCGCTTCGACCCCGCCGATCCCCACCACGGCTACGCGGTGTTCAAGACCCGCTGGGGCGGGAGGATCGCCCGCCACACGGGGCTGCTCGAGGTCCCCCTCTGGCCGGGCGCCGATCCCCTCTTGCGGCGGATCGAGGCGCTGGCAGCGCAGCGGCGTCCCCTCTTGACCTGATCGGCGCTCCCGGCACCCCCCGGGCTGGCCCGCTCACCCGCTGCGCCCCCGGGTCGGCTGAGGTCCCCGTGCCGCCGTCGGTCGGGGCGGCCTCGCCCCGGCGCCGTCGCGCCCGCACGCGGCCCCGGTGGCGGTCCGGCCACCTGTTCGTTCCCCCCGGCCGGGGCCGGCCCGGGGGACGGGGCGCGCTGGTGCCTCCCCGCGCCCGCGGGCGTGCGGGGGCGGGCGCGGATCTCGGAGCGGGCGACCCCGATGCCGTCCCACGGGGGGGTGCTGCCTGGGCCGGCACCGCCGCCGCTCGTAGAATCCAGGGCGTGCTCTACCTCGGTCGGCGTCGCACCGAGACCTGGGAGCTCACGGTGTTCACCCCGGCCCGCGAGGTGTTCACGGTGGCGGAGCAGGTCACCGCACTGCCGCCGTTCAGCTTCCGCCAGCTGGACGACCGGACCGCGGAGGTGGCCCAGACCCTCGCCAACGGATTGATCGGGGGCTGGCGACCGGTGCCCAAGCCCCGCAACCTGGTCCGGATCCACTGTGAGACCGCCGAGCGGGGGACCCGGGTCACGATCACGGCCACAGGGCCGCGGAGTGCCAGCCGCCGCGGGGTCAACCTGGTGCGCATCCTCGCCCGCGGCGAGACCGACTCCCACACCATCTACCGCTTCCGGGCGATTCCCCCGGGGCCCTGCACGCTGGTGCAGAGCTGGGCGGGCACCGCCTACGCCCTCCACGAGGCCCCCGACTCCGCCGCGGCGCGGGGGATGGCGGTGCTCCCGGCCACCCCGCTGATCGCCCTGGAGCAGCGGGGCCACTGGGTTCGGGTCGGGGCCGGGGGCACCGAGGGGTGGATCGAGGCCGACCAGCTGGTCCCGGCACCGGACCTCACTCGGCGTGACGGGGTGGAGGTCTCGCCGATGGGGGCGGACGGCATCCCCGCCCCCTGACCGGCTCGGCAGCGCCCTGGGGGGCGGTCTGCCCGGCGCTGGGGGGGAGCCGCCACCCCGCTCCCGGGCTCGCCACCACGATCGTGCTGGACCGGCGGGGCGGCGCCCGCGAGCTGCGGGGAGCGCTCGATCTGGCCGCGCGCATCGCGGCGCCGGCGGCGGTCACCGACCGGCTCCCGGTATCGTTGGCGCTCCGGCCGCCCGTCTGCCCCACGCGGCCGACGGTGTGGATCGGGGCCGACCGTCCCGATCTCCCCGGACTCGCCCGGGTCCCCACGGTGAGCTGGCCGCCCCGCCTTGCGGCCTGGGGGTTCGGGCTGGCGTCACCCATTGCGCTCTGGCGACTCGGCGGAGAGCCGGCCGCGGTCACCCTGCTGCTGCGCGTCCTGGCAGGGGGCTCCGGCGACCCGTGGGATGACGCCACCGCCTTTGCGGTGGCGTCGCGGCGCGTCCTCGCATGGGGGGCGCGTGCCGACGGAAGTGGTTGGCGGCCCATCGGCCCGCTCGACCCCGGACGGGAGCGGCGCCCCGACCGGCCCCGCGAGCTGGAGAGCCTGCTTCCCGGGCGGGCGCAGCCGCCGCCCCGGGTGGTGCTCGACGACCGCGCTCCCGCCGCGGTCGTCTGCGCCGCGGCCAACCTGGTGGCCCGACTCCAGCTCGGGAGCGACCGGATCCGGGCCGGTTCGCTGGGGCTGCTGGCGGGGGAGCGCGGCGCCGGCCGGGCCGACCTGGTGGTGCGGACCGACCGCGCGGGCCGCGCCCGCCTGCGCCGTCGGCGGGGCGGGGGCGCCGTGCTCTGCGGTGGTGCCGCCGGGATCGCGCAGCTGCTGCAGCGCCTGGCTGGGGCCGACCCGCTGGCGGTGCTGGACCCGCTGGAACAGCTTGCGGACCGGGTCCGCTGGCCCGATCCCGACGGGCGGGCGGGGCGCACGGAACCGCTGGCCGTCGTCACCAGCACCAGGGCCTGGGAGGGGGACCGGCTGCTGGCCGCCGCCGCCCGGGCACAGCGTGCCCCAGCCCAGTCGGTGGCCCACCTGGAGGTGTTCGCGTCTGAGCCGCGAGCCCAGCGGCAGGCGCTGGCCGCTCGGGTCGCCGCGCTGCTGCGGGTGGACCCGACCCGCGTGCGCACCTCGCCCGCCTACCATCAGGCGGCGTTCTGGCTGGCGCACGACGCCTCCCGCCGGCTCGCGGGAGCGGACCTCCGGGCGCTGGTCCTGGAGGTACCCCGTGGCCCCCGCGAGCGACCGGCGTCGTGGGCGATCACCGCGCTCGGGGGTCTGGAACGGCTCGCCTCCCAGCTGGGGGTGGCTCCCGACCTGGTGTCGGTGACGCTCGCGCCGGCGATCGCGCGGAGCGGCGCGCGGCGAGGGTTCCGGCTCAGGGCGGACACCCCCGCGGGCGACGTGGTGCTGACCTACCGGCCCCTGACCCGCCCCGGGGGCGCCTGGCCGGGCGACCGCAGCGAGACCAGCGGCCTTCGGCTGCACCTGGGCGACGGCCGGATGCGCGAGATCGCGGTCGAGTCCGACCACCTGGCCGCGGTCCGGGCCTACGCCGCCGAGGTGCTCCCCCGGGCGCTTGGCCACGCCGGCCGGCGGCGGAGTGTGCGGATCGAACTCGAGGCGCTGGTCAGCGAGCCGGACGGCGAGGACCATCTGGGGGCGTTCTCCTCTCTGGAAGAGCTCCACGAGGAGCTCTACTTCCGCACCCACGCCGCCGCCCGAGCGGCGGGAGCCCGCGTCGTGGTGGTCCCGGACGTCCGAGTGGCGGCCGGGGAGCCCACCCGTCTCGAGGCCCGCCTGGTGGACCTCGGGAGCACCGGCCGAGCGGTCGCCCCTTCCCGCCCGGAGCTGGTCGGAATCACCCTGCCGGCCGGCTCCGGCCCCGGGCTGGAGCTCGAGGTGGACGGGACCGGCGCGCTCGCCCGCTGGGGCGCCTCCCCCGAGCCGGGTCGGGACCTCCGCCCGGTCGGCCGCCGCGGGCGGCGATGGCTCTGGCTCCCGTCGGCCCGGAGCTCCGCGCGCGGCGGGGCGCCGCCGGATCCCGCCCAGCTCTGCGACCCTGACCGGGTCGCGCACCAGGTGCTCGGCCTGCGCGGCCGGCCGGGCGCCGCGGCCTGGATCGTGGGCAGGTCGACGCTGGGTCGGCCGATGGTGGCGATGGCCGCTTTGCCCTGGTCGAGCCGGCTGGGCTCGCTGGCGAAGGCCGCGCTGCTGCACCCGACCGTGCTGCTGATCGGCGGCCACCACGCCAACGAGGTGAGCTCCACCCCTGCCCACCTCGCCCTCGCCCATGACCTCGCCCAGGGGTGGCGCCCCCCCGCGGTGCTGGTCTGCCTGCCCATGGAGAACCCCGACGGGGCCCACGTCCACCGCCTGCTCGCCCGCCTCCACCCGACCTGGAAGCTGCACGCGGCCCGATTCAACGCCGTCGGCGAGGAGTTCGGCGGGAGTCCCCGCCCTCTCCACAGCCCCTTCGGGGAGGCCCGGCCCCGCGCGCGCCTGCTGGCGCGGATCGGTGCCGACTGCCTGGTTGACGACCACGGGGTCCCCGACCATGTGTGGGCCCAGCCGCTGGCCGGGCGCAGCTCGCCACCCTACTTCCCGATCGCCTACACGCTCCCGCCCGGCCTCCTCTATGTGATCGGCGAGACCACCGGGGACTCCCGCTCGCCGACCCCGTGGACCACAGCTGTTCACGCCGCGGTGGCGGCCGCGGTGGCCGCCGATCCGCGGCTGATGGGACGACACCGGACGCTGTGGGACGCCTACGTCCGTTACGGGGCCGGCCTCGACCCACGGGCATTCCCCTCGCACCCGGTCAACGGCCTGCCCCTCCAGGCCCGCCGGGCGGCCACCCGGAGCAGTCAGCGCGACCAGCCTGGTGCCCGCTTTCCGGTGGCCCTCGACCTGGTCACCGAGGTCGCCGACGAGACCAGCCAGGGCGAGGACCTTGCCCTGGCGGTCCGGGCCCACCTGGCCGCCGACCGGGCCATCCTCGCCACCGCCGCCCGGGCGGTCCCGCCAGTGCGCTGGGCCCGGGCCCCCGGAGGCGGATGGCGCCTGCGGCGCGCAGCCGTCTGCCCGGCCCCAGGAGCCGCCCCGGTGCTGCCCGGGACGGCTCCTGCGCGTGGGGTCAGCCGGAGACGGTCCAGCTCTCCGGGGTGAGCTTGAGGATCGGGTCCTGGGGGACGACCCCGCGCAGGCTCCGCCGGTACATCGTGATCTGGTAGACGGGATTGGCGGTGAAGATCACCGGGAGCTGCCGGGCGAGGTAGTTCTCGTAGGTCCAAAGCCGCACCAACCCGGGCTGGGTCTGCGAGGCGACGATGTTGGCGTCGTTGACCGGGCTGCTGTAGCCGCCGTTGTTGGAGACCGCTCCCGTCTTGAAGAGCTGCTCACCCGAGGGGTAGGGATCGACCCCGAAGAGCCAGCCGCCGCCCCACATCTCGATCTGCCACTGGCAGCCCTGGTGCTTGGCAGTGTTGCATCCGAACGCGGTCGCGATGACGGTGTCGAAGGGTGCGGCGGAGAGGGTCAGCTGGATGCCGACCTCCGATGCCGAGGAGCGCAACGCCTGCATCTCCTGGGCCAGCTGGACGTTGCCGCTGCCGTACTGGAAGGCGAAGCTGAGCCCCTGACCCTGGGTGATCCCGGCTCCGCACTCGCCACTGCCGGTGCCCGGGCGGGTGCACGTGCTGATCCCCGAGGAGGTCACCCTCCAGCCGTGGGCGCTGAGCAGGCTGCGAGCCCGGCTGAGGCTGAAGGGGTAGGGGTTGTCCTGCTCCTGGGGCGATGCGAAGGAGTTGGCTGGCTTGATCGGGACCGGGCCGTAGGTGGGCGCCGCATGGCCGTGGAAGATGTCCTTGATGTACGCCGGCTGGTCGATCACGCTCTGCAGCGCCTGGCGGAAGTAGAGCTGCTTCACGATCGGCCCATCGGTGGGGTTGTTGTAGTTGAGGGTGAAGTAGTTGATGCCGAAGGTCTGCCAGTCGGCCAGGCCGTAGCCGTGGGCGGTGAGGTAGCCCCGCTGGCTGAGGTCCTCGAACGGCAGGTAGCCGACGTCGACGCCGCCAGCGCGCAGGGAGTCGAACTCCGCCGTGCTGCTGGTGAAGGGGACCTCCACGAAGCGGGTCACGTCCCCGGTCATCGGACCGGAGTAGGCGCGATTGAGCGTGAAGCCGGAGTAGCCCGTGCTGGGGACGTAGCTGGAGAGCGCCCAGGCGCCATCGACCACCTTCCACAAGGGGTTGCTGGCGTAGCTGGCGAGGTCCTTGGCCTGAGCGTTGAGGTAGGTGTAGACCGCCCGCGCCCCGGTGGTGGTCAGGTCGTGGTTGCCGACCGCGCAGCTGGCACAGGTCTTGTCCCAGGCGTGCTGCGGGATCGGGACGATCTGGCTGAGCTCATCGTAGAAGAGCCAGTTGGTGTTGTAGGCGCGGTTGAAGGTGACGGTGAAGCTGCTGGCACTGGTGTAGCGGACCGACTTGATGATGTCCGGCCACGCGCCCGGGACGTAGGAGCCGTAGTCAACCTTGTCGGCCCGCAGCAGGTTGATCCAGAACTCGACATCCCGGGTGGTCACCGGCCGCCCGTCCGACCAGCGCCAGTGGCCCAAGGTGATGGTGGCGACGGTGTCGCCGGCGGCATCGGTGGAGAACCGGGGCAGGCCGCCAAGGCTGAGGGTGGGGTTGTAGCGCAGCACCCCGGCGGAGCCGAACCAGAAGAGCGGACGGTAGGAGAGGTACTCGAACTGCTCCACGTTGGCGGTGGAGAAATTGCTCCCCGGTACCATCGGAAAGATGTAGTTGGGAGTCGTGCCCGGCTGCAGCGCCAGCGTCACGGTGTGGCCGACGGACGCGCCCGTGGGCGCACCCTGCGCCGCAGCCGGGCTGCCCAGCGCCGCCAGCGCGGCTGCCAGGCCGGCCACCCCCAGTCCCCTCAGCACGGTTGCCGTGTGGCGACCCCTCATGGCCCCTCCTCTCGTGACGCGGTGCGGCCCCGGAGCCGCCAGTCTAGCACCGCCTCGGCGGGAGCTCCCGACCGGTGGCGGTACACTCGACACGAGCCGGCACCGCCCGCTCGGTGCCCCGGTTGCGCGAGGAGGTGCGCGGTGGCCCTGGCCCGGTCGGTCGATCTCAACAGCGACATGGGCGAGTCGTTCGGCCCCTACCAGATGGGCGAGACCGCGTCGCTGATGCCGCTGGTGACGTCCGCCAACATCGCCTGCGGTTTTCACGCTGGCGATCCCCGGACGATGCGCGCGACCGTCGAGCTCGCCCGTCGTCACGGCGTCGGCGTGGGTGCCCACGTGGGCTATCCCGACCTGGTCGGCTTCGGACGCCGCGCGATCGAGGCCGGCGACGAGGAGATCAGCACCGACGTGCTCTACCAGATCGGCGCGCTGGCGGCGTTCGCGCAGGCGGCCGGGGTGCCCCTGCGTCACGTCAAGGCCCATGGCGCCCTCTACACCCAGGCAGAGCGCGAGTGGCGGGTGGCGGCGGCGCTGGTGGAGGGGGTGCGGCGCGCCCCCCAGCCGCTCACCCTGGTGGCCTCGCCCACCAGCCAGATGGTGCGCGCGGCGAGCGGGTGCGGGCTGCCGGTGATCCGCGAGGCCTTCTGCGACCGTGCCTATCGGGCCGACGGCACCTTGGTGCCGCGCAGCCAGCCCGGCAGCGTGCTGACCGATGGGGAGCAGGTGGCGGAACGCGCGGTCCGCCTGGCCGCCGCGGGCGAGGTCGTGGCCGAGGACGGCTCGGTGATCGCGGTGCCCTGCGACACCCTGTGCATCCACGGTGACACCCCGGGCGCCACCCGCCTCGCCGCGGCGGTGCGGGCGGCGCTCGCCGCCCACGGGATCGGGTGTCAGGCGATGCCGTCGCCGGCCGGCCCGCCCCCTCCGCCCGGACCCTGACCCGGGCCCCGCCCGAGATGGGGGGGCGCAGCTGGCGTCCGCGGATCCGATGGGTGGGCGACTGCGCCCTCGAGGTCGCGGTGGGACCCCAGCGAGCCGACCTGGGGTCCGTCGCGCGCGCCCAGCGGGTGGGAGCGGCGCTGCTGGCGGCGGCGCTGCCGGGGGTCCAGGACGTTGTTCCCGGCATGCGGACGGTGCTGGTGATCCTGGAGCGCACCCGGCCGCTGGATGACCCGGGGCGGATCCGGGCGCTGGTCCGCCAGGTGGCGGACCAGGCCGCGGGGGAGGTTCGCCGGGCGCCGGCGTCCGACCCGCCGGCTCGCGTCGTGGTGATTCCGGTCCGCTACGGGGGGGAGGATGGCCCCGACCTCGAGGACGTCGCCTGCGAGACGCAGCTGGCGGCGGCGGAGGTGGTGGCCCGCCATCAGGCGTCTGAGTACACGGTGCTGGCGCTGGGGTTCCGTCCCGGCTTCGCCTTCCTGGGCCTGCTCGACCCGACGCTCGCCGTCCCCCGGCGCGCCAGCCCGCGGACCCTGGTCCCCGCGGGATCGGTCGGGGTGGCCGGACGCCAGACCGGCGTCTATCCCTGCGACGCTCCCGGGGGGTGGCGCCTGCTGGGCCGCACCTCGGTGAGGCTCTTCGACCCGGCGGCCGCGACCGCCCGGGACGCCTGCCTGCTTCGGCCCGGGGACCTAGTCCAATTCGTGGCCGACCCGGCTGGGAGCGTCCGGTGAGGGGCCCGGCCCGCTCGGGGGCGCGGCTGGTGGTCGTGCGCGCCGGACTCCAGGACCTGGTCGTCGACTGCCGACCACGCCGGGCGCTCCGCTTCGGGCTGGTGGAAGGCGGGCCGCTCGACGTCGCCGCCCTGCTGCGCGCCAACCGCGCCGTCGGCAACCCGAGCGACGCCGCCGGCCTCGAGAGTCTCGGCCGCGGGCCAACCCTGCAGGTCGAGGGGGGCTCGGTCCGGGTCGCGGTCACGGGGGAGCTCCAACTCCTAGTCGACGGGCGGCCGTGTCCCCGAGGACGGTCCCTGGCGGTCGTCGCAGGCTCCACCATCTCGGTGGCGGCGTCGCCGCCCGGGCTGCGCGGCTGGCTCGCGGTCGCGGGCGGCCTCGAGCTGCCGCTGGTCTTCGGCTCCCGCAGCGTCGACCGACCCGGGCGGCTGGAGGGCCTCGCCGGGCGAGCGCTGGCGCTGGGAGACCACCTCCCGGTGGGCCCGGACCCGGGGCCACCCGCGAGGTCGGAGCCCCCCTCCGGCCGGGTGGCCCCTCCCGTTCGCGGCCCGTGGACGCTCCGGGTCCTGCGCGGCCCCCAGTGGACGTGGGTCGCCGGAGAGGTCCGAGCCCACCTGCTGAGCGAGACGTTCACGGTCAGCCCCCAATCGGATCGGACCGGTCTGCGGCTCCTGGGGCGCTGGGTGGTGGCACCCGCGGACCGCCAAGTCAGCGGCTCGATGCTCTCCGAGGGGACCGCCTTCGGAGCGGTCCAGCTCACCCCCGAGGGGGGTCCCCTGGTGCTGCTGGCCGACCGCGGCTCGCTGGGCGGCTACCCCAAGCCACTCCAGGTCATCACCGCCGACGCACCCCTGCTCGCCCAGGCGCGCCCGGGGACCGGCATCCGCTTCCGCCTGACCACCCCGGCCGCCGCCAGGCGCGCCCAGCGGCTCTGTCTGGGTCGACCCCTGGCCGAGTGACGCGCGCTCTGCCCTGTGACACAGCTCCTCGACGAGCGCCCCCGCCTCCACATCCCTGCGCCCGCACGGGGTCGCTGACCGCAGCCTCCCGGATCCCGCCCCGGAGCCGACCCTCGGTCGCTCGGTCGCGATCCCGCCGGAGGTCGAGGCGGTCGGACGACCCGGCCCCCCCGCTGGCCCGAGCCACCCCTGCCTGCGGCGCTACCCGTGGCTCCCGACGGGCACGCGGCCGGTGCGGGGGGCGGCGATCGGCCCCGGGCCCGCTTCCGCCCACGCCACCCGATCCGATCCGACCGGATCAGCCGGCGGGATCGGATCGGGGTGACGCGTGGTGGCCGAGGTCGTGCCAGCCCGGCGGGGGCACCAGGTCCGCGGCGGCCTTCGGCCCCTGGCTTCCCGCCGCATACTCGTGGATCGCGGGCATCCGGTCCAGGGTCGGCTGCAGGGCGGCCCAGGCGGCCTCGGTCTCGTCCTCGCGGATGAACAGGGTGTGGTCGCTGAGCAGCACGTCGTGAAGCAGCCGCTCGTACGCCTCCGCCGGCTGGGTCTTGAATGACGTGCCGTAGGCGAAGTCCATCCGCACCGGTTGCTCCACCACCTGCGGCCCCGGCTGCTTGGCGTTGAAGATCAGCGAGATGCCCTCGTCGGGTTGGATCCGCAGGGTGAGCCGGTTGGGATCGAGCACGGCGATGTCGGTGCCCTGGAAGAAGTGGAGCGGCACATCGCGGAAGCGGAGCATGATCTCGGTCCGCCGGGTGACCAGAGCTTTGCCGGTCCGCAGGTAGAAGGGGACATCGGCCCACTCCCAGGTGTCGATGTGGAGGCGGAGCGCGGCATAGGTCTCGGTGACGGAGTCGGCGGCCACCCCGGGGATGGCCCGGTAGCCGGCCAGCCGCAGGCCGCCGGCGGTGCCGGCCGTGTACTGCCCGCGGACCACATCGCTCGGCTGGATCGGTCGGATCGCCCGCAGCACCTTCACCTTCTCGTCGCGCAGGGCGTCGGCGGCGAAGGACGTGGGGGCACCCATGCACGTGAGCGCGAGCAGCTGGAACAGATGGTTCTGGACCACGTCGCGGATCGCGCCGGTCTCCTCGTAGAGCGCGCCCCGGTCCTCCACCCCGATGTCCTCGGCCACGGTGAGCTCGACCCGCGCGATCACGTCGCGGTTCCAGATCCGCTGGAAGAGCGTGTTGCCGAAGCGCAGGACCAGCAGGTTCTGCACCGTCTCCTTGCCCAGGTAGTGGTCGATCCGGAAGACGCGGTCCTCGGGCACCACCTGGTGCAGGGCCCGGTTCAGCTCGCAGGCGGACGCGAGGTCGTGTCCGAACGGCTTCTCGATGATGATGCCGCCGCCCCGCTGGAGACCGGCCTGCCGCAGCTGCTGCAGGATCGGGCCGAACGCCGAGGGCGGGACCGCCAGGTAGAAGACCCGGGTGGGCTCGCTGAGGACGTCCTCGAGCTGGTGCAGCACGTCCGCGGTCGATGGACGGAAGCGGAGGCGACGCGCGAACCGCTCCCAGACGGTGGCGTCCAGGGGCGTGCGCGAGAAGGTCCGGACGGCCTTCTGTGCCATCTGGCGGAAGCCCTCGTCGTCGAGCGGATCGAGCGAGAGCCCGAGGATGGTGCAGCGCGCGGGCAGCAGCCCCGAGCCCTCCAGGTTGTAGAGGGCCGGGAGCAGCTTGCGGTGGGCGAGGTCGCCCGAGGCGCCGAAGACGACCAGATCCTGGTCGGGGGGGACGGGGAGCCGGCTGGGCACGACCACGCGAGTGTCGCACGCCCCAGCGTGCTCCCGCCAGGGTCGCGACCCTGGTCCCTGCCTATACTCGGCCGGTGACGGACGGCCCCGACGCTCGCCCCAGTCGGCGGGCCGAGCTGGAGGAACTCCGCCGGCTGGTGGAGCGGAACCCCCCACTCGATGGCGCCCGGCTCGCCGATCTGCTCGCGGCGGCCGCCTCCGGGGACTCCGCCGCGATGGAGCGGTTGGTCGCCCACCATCTGTGGATCGTGCGCGACGCCCTGCTCGCCCACCCCAGGACCATGGTGCCGGTGCCGGACCTGGTCCAGGAGGGGAGCGCCGGGCTGGTGCTCGGACTCCAGCGCCACCTGGCTGAGGGTGACCCCGCGGACCGGCTCCTGGAGACGCTCGGCCGGGCGGTCGACCGCGAGATCGAGGACGCCGAGGCCCGCGAGCGGGAGGTGCGAGCCGAGGAGGCCCGGTGGGTGGCCGATAGTGAGGTCTTCGCGGCCGCCGAGGCGCGGCTCAGGCGCGAGAAGGGCCGGGATCCGACCACGGGGGATCTGGCGGTGCTGCTGCACTGGGAGGAGGAGCGCGTGGACCGCGTCCGTGAGACGGTGACGCGGGCACAGGCCGGTCACGATGTCGACCTGCTCGCGATCATCGCCGAGCTCGAGGGTGAGACCAGCGATGGGGACGGCGGAGCGGAGTAGGGTGAGCCCGTGGCAGCGGTGACCTCACCGACGCCGAGCAGCTTGGAACCAGCATCAGCCTCTCGGCGGATCGTCACCGTCGCATGACCGTCCGCCCATCGCCTCCGGCTCGGTCGAACGCGAAGCGAACCTCCGGGGTGCGGTCCGGTCCGGCTCACTGCGCGATGCCCCCCGATCGGAACCGCTCCCCTGGCTGGCCACGGTGGCGCGACGACGGGGCCGGGCGAGCATCGCCGCGGGGCGGCGCGGGCGGTGAACACGCGACGAGTTCACGGGGAAGGTGACCGGGAAGGACACGAAGTCGCCCGCGCTCCCGGTTGCCGGGAGCCACGACCTGAGTCGCGCGCGCGACGTGCGCGGCGCCAACCCCCTCAAGGACGTCAGCGTCGAGACCCGACGCACCGGTTGACGGTGTTCACCGGCGTCTCCGGCGCGGGCGCGAGCAGTGCTGTGTGCGCAACGATCGCGGCGACGTCGCATCGACTGACCCTCGAAACCCTCAGCGCCCGGGTGTCGGGCCAGGTGCGGACACAGCTGCGACTCGACATGGACCCACGCGCAAGGCGTATGACCGTGACCATCGGCCACCACCTGGCCAATGTTGGCCACCGGCTGAGCCTGCTCGGTCGACTCCTTGCCCCCGGCATTTCGGTCATCGTCATCCGCCACCACCCGACGGGCAGGGCGCACGCCGGCTGGGCCTTCGACCTCGCCACCGGTTCAGGCACCGACCGCAGCCGCAACGTCGGCGCGGGCACCCTCGCCGTCCTCCTGGCGGTCCGAGCCACCCACACCGGCGAGCACCTCGCGGCCTGGGCCGGCACCCGAGCGGGTCCTTGGGGGACCCCGTGAGACGAGATCTCGCATCGGTTGCCCCCAGTCCCAACCGATCAAGCGGCGCCTTCAGCCGGGGCCAGGCACAACCCATCCTGCTGGTCTGGCAGTCGCAGGTGGCATGATCTCCCAGTTGACCAGCAGAGCTGCCACGGAGCGCCACCTGGACGACCTCGCGCGGCTGCGGCGCGTCCGCGACCGGATCGACCGGGAGTACGCGCAGCCGCTGGACGTCGAGGCCCTCGCCCGCGGCGCGTACATGTCGGCTGGACACCTCAGCCGCGGGTTCCGGCTGGCCTACGGCGAGGCGCCATACCGCTACCTGATGACGCGGCGCGTCGAGCGCGCGATGGCGCTGCTGCGGCGCGGAGACCTCAGCGTCACCGAGGTGTGTTTTGCGGTCGGGTGCTCGTCCCTGGGCACCTTCAGCAGTCGCTTCACCGAGCTGGTCGGCCTGCCGCCCAGCGCCTACCGGCGGCAGGCCGCGCACGCGCCGGCGGGGATGCCGCCGTGCCTGGCGAAACAGGTCACCAGACCGGTCAGGAATCGAGAAGCGCGGGTCGCCCAGCCGCAGGTAGCGTGATGGCCATGGACATCACCATTCACGCGAGCGTCCTGCCACACGAGGACCCGGACACAACCCTGGGCTTCTACCGCGACGCCCTTGGCTTCGAGGTCCGCAGTGACGTCGGACGTGGCAAGATGCGTTGGATCACGGTCGGCCCCGCTGGTCAGCTGGGCACGTCCATCCTGCTGGCGCCGCCGGCCACCGACCCGGCCATCACTGACGACGAGCGCCGCACCATCGCCGAGATGATGGCGAAGGGAACCTACGGCTGGATCCTGCTGGCCAGCAAGGACCTCGACGGCGCCTTCGAGCGGCTGGAGGCCCGCGGGGTGGAGGTCGTCCAGGAGCCGACTCAGCAGCCCTACGGGATCCGCGACTGCGCGGTCCGCGATCCCGCGGGCAACCTGATCCGCATCCAGGAGGTGCGCTGAGCCAGCCTGCGAGGCCGCTCATGAGATCTCGATGTTGACCGCAGCGCCCGGAGCTGTAGCGCAGGGGCGGAGAGCACATCGGCGATGAAGCGCACACCGCAGTCCGCCCAAGGTGCCACCGCCAGCGGGAAGGCACCCGGAGGCTTCTCGGACGAGGAACGAGCCGCCATGCCGGAGCGCGCTCGAGAGACCAAGGCCGGCGCGCGCCCGGGCGCGCGCACCAGCACGACAGACGGCGAGGCCGCCGTGCTCGCCAAGATTGCCGAGATGCGCGAGCCGGATCGCGCCCTGGGCGAGCGGCTGCATGCCGTCATCACGGCCAGCGCGCCGCTTCTCTCGCCGCGGCTCTGGTACGGGATGCCCGCGTCTGCCAAGGACGGCAGCGTTGTCTGCTTCTTCCCAAGCGCGCAGAAGTTCACGGTGAGGTACGCGACCCGCGGCTTCCGCGACAAGGCGCAGCTTGACGAGGGCGCCGTGTGGCCGACTGCCTTCGCCTTGACGGCCGCCGACGAGACAAGGATCGGTGCGCTTGTGAAGCAGGCGGCGCGCTGAGGGCTAAGGCGGGCTGGCGCATGGTCGATCTCCACCCGGCGGGGCCCGTTCCGCGACCGCTGGGGGACCGCGGGTGATCCAGCCGGGTCCGTTTGGATGAGAAGACGCGGTCCGGCGGGCGGCCGGCGCTGCCGGCTCCGGGCGGGCCGGCAGCGTGCGGGGCGTCGGGTGGGGCGAGCGCCCTGTGCACACCCGACTGCGCGGGGGGGAGGGGCGCCCGCAGCGGTCGACAGGTGGCAGAAGGCGGTCCGGTCACGGGGGGCAGGGCCACGACGCGTCACTCAAATTGAGACCCGGCTCCGGTCGAAGCTGCCGGGCGCCCGGCCAGAGTCGCCCCAGGCTGCGGGCCGCCCCACGTCCTCCAACGGGCAAGCTGGCTGCGCCTCAGGGGCGCGGCCGCAGGCTTCCCCACGGGGGACGTGAAGGGATCGCGCGCCATCGGCGCACGATCCCACCCGATCGCGGCACCGCACCTCTGCCGGGCCGCCCACGGGGTAACCGGAGGCTCCCGCACCGGGCTCGGGCACCCAGCGACGTCGCCTCAGCGACCGCCGGGCTCCCGGGTCGCACCCCGGCCTCACCAGCGCCTGCATGGGCTGGCTCGCCAGCCCGGCCCCCCTGCTTCAGGGGGGCCGGGCTGCGGCCTCAGCCGTGCGAACGGGGAGGTCGGACCGGCGCGGGGTCCGCCGGCAGCGCCGGCGGCTCCTCCGCCTCGGCGGCGGAGCCGCCGGATCCCGATCCGGGGGGTGGTCGGCCCGTCCGCAGTCGCTCGAGCTCGACCAGGTTCTGCCAGGCCATCGCACGCCGGCCCTCCTCGAGATCGTGGATCTGCGCGATCACCCGCTCCGTGAGGGGCAGGGGGAGCCCGAAGCGAACCGCCTCCTCGACCACCGCTCCGGGCTGAAAGTCCACTTCGGTTCGGCGGTGACGGACGGCCAGATCCCGCCAGATCCCGCTCTTGGTCTTGCCGTCCCGGCGACGGCGAGCGACCAGGGTCGCGATCGCGGCGCGGAGCTGCTCCGGATCCTGGCGCTCGCGGGGATGGTACAGGTGCGGTTCCACGTCGTCGAAGGGCTCCAGCCGAACCCCGACACGGGCGGCCACGTCGTAGACCTCGCAGGCGAGCTCCACCATGAGGTCGGGGTACCGCTCGATGACGTCCGCCATGGTGGCGTCGACCAGAGCGGTGGCGAAGAGCATGTTGGCGTAACCCAGCTTGGCCCACAGATACCCCAGCACGTTGGGGCTGACGGTGATGGGGAGGAACACCCTCAGCCGCTCCCCGAGCGCCTGAACTCGGGAGGAGAGACGGCCGTCGAGCTCGCCCACGACGAATGTCCCGGGGCCGCCGTAATCGATCGTCCCCGGGGCCACCAGGTCGGCGGAGAAGTTGACGAAGGCGCCGATCGTCTGGGCCTCGCCGACGACCTCCGCGATCACCCTCTCGCAGAGCCCGTTCTGGAGCGACGTGATGGAGTCGCCGGGACGCAGCCGGGGACGGCACCACTCGGCGGCGGCCCGGGTGTCCTGGGACTTGACGCACAGCAGCACCGCGCCCAAGGGGCCGGAGGCGGCGTCCGGGGATGTCGCGTCAACCGGGACGGTGAACGACTCCTCCGGGCCTCGAATGGTCAATCCCCGTGCCTGCATGGCGGCGACGTGGGTCGGGTCGCGGTCGATGAAGCGGACATCGTCCCCGGCCCTCACGAGATGGGCGCCGACGGTTCCACCGATCGCACCGGACCCGATCACCGTGAACTGCATCATCCCCCTCCCCGGGCGAGCTCGACTCCACACTCGGAGTGTGCTGCCGGGAGTCTAGGGGACAGCTGCGGCTGGCCGCGCCGATGGCCCGCCGGCGAGCGGGTGCGTGCCCGACACCCGGGCGACCCGGCGACCCCTAGAATCGCCGCCCGCCCGCGCGCGGCCACCGGCGAAAGCGGCCGGGGCACCGCCGCCGCCCCCACTGACGTCGACCACGGCCGGCCCCGCCGTGGTCTCCGCCACGCCCCGGAACCCGCTCGGCTCGAGCCCCCGCGAGCAGATCCCCGTAACCGCGCGAACTCGGTCGCCGTTGGGCTTCTGCCCCGGTCGGTCGACGCGGGCCTTTCTCCACCCCACTCCACGCGGGAGCGCCACGTGTCACCTGGCCCCGACCGCCTGGCTCCGACCCGGGACCGGGGCCGGAGCCAGCGGCGCGCGGGGGCTGGGCGGTGCGCCGGGGCGCTGGCGCTCCTCGTGGCGGGCGCGGTGGCCCCCGCCCCGGCCGTGGCCCAGCTCGCCCCGGCGCCGCGCGGCGCTCCGCCCTCGGTGGTCGGGCGAGTGACCGCTCCGCTCGGAGCCTGCCCGCTCGGCTCCGGTCGGAGCGGTCTGGGGGCGGCGGGACGGCCGCGCGTCCGTGCGGCCGTCCCGCGCCTGCACCGTCGTGACGGGATCTGGTGGGTGGCCACCCCGGCGTATCGCCTGGCGGTGGACGGCGAGGGCCTGGCGACCCTCACCGGCCCCGGCTCCGACCTCTACACGCGGTTCCCGCTGGTCATGCTCGCCGGGTATTCCCGAACTCCTGGGGGTGTTCGGATCCGCGTCGGGGCGCGCGGGAGCACCCTGGTGGTCAGCGCCACCGCTCCGGGTCACGGCCTGGTGAGCCGCGCCCTGGTCACCCCCGCGCCCTTGAGCGTCGAGGTGAGGTTCGAGGCGATGCCGGGGCCTAGCCCGGGGCGGGCGGTGCGGTTCTTCTTGCTCGCGGGCCGCGGCCTCTCGCTGGCCGCGGTGCGGCAGGGGTTCGCGCCCGACGGCCGGCTGCACCCGTTCAGCCTCCACCCGTCGGTGCGATTGGCGATCGGCTCGCCCTTCGCCCCGCCCCCCTTCGACCTTGCGTTCCGGTCCGGGGCGGGGTGGTTCGGCGTGGGGCTGGTCCAGATCCCCGATGCCACCTGGATGCGGCTGGCGCCCGATGGCGCGGTGGTGGTCAACTACCCGATCCAGCTCCTGACCGGATTCCGCGATCGCGGAGCGGGCGGGGTGGTGGCCATTCACGGGGCTCAGCGGATCCTGGCCTTTCCGAGCTTCGTCTTCACCTTCGGGCCCACCCTGTGGAGCGCTCTCAACGGCTACGGCCGCGCGCTCCAGAGGCTGGGCGCGGCCCCGGTCGCGGCCCCGCCGGGCCGGCGTCCCCGCTGGTGGGGCAACCCGATCCTCGACACCTGGGGGCAGCAGGTCGTGGACGGCGTCGCTCGCAGCGCCGCCGGCTACACCGCGATCTGGGTCCGCCGCTACGTCGCCATCGCGCGGGCGCGCTTCGGGCTCCGCCAGGTGACCGTGGTGATCGACTCCCAGTGGCAGGCTCGCCTCGGCTCGGCAACTCCGCGGGCGTCCTTCGGCGGCGTCGCAGGCATGCGTCGCCTGATCGGGCAGCTGCAGGCCACCGGCGCCCACGTCCTGCTCTGGTGGCCGCTCTGGGTGGACCGGGCCACGGTGATTCCGGCCAGCGTTCCCGTGCTGCTGGACGGGCACGTGCGCGCTGATCGAATCGTCGGACGGCTCGGCTGGCCGGTCGATCCCACAGCGGGCGGCTTCGCCGTCCGCCTGCGACGGGCGGTTGACCAGGCACTGGGCCGAGGACCGGGCGAGCTGGGGGCGGATGGGCTGAAGGTCGACTGGGGCAGCTGGGTCCCGCGGCCGGCGGCTGGCGGATTCGCCCGACCCGCGCTGGGGATCGGCGCTGCGGCGCTGCTGCGCTGGAACCGCCTCCTCTACGCCGACGCGCGGGCGGTCCATCCCGGTGCGCTGATCGACACCAGCGCGGTGGCGCCCCAGTTCGGCGGCACCACCGACCTGGTGCGCCTCTACGACGCGCGCCGCGAGGCGGAATGGCAGACTCGGGCCCGCATCGTGAGCGCGGTCGACCCGCTGATCGGGATCGACGGCGACGGCTGGCAACTTCCCCCCGGGGATGCGGTTGCCCATCTCGTGAGCAGTGTGGTCTACGGGACGCCCGCCCTCTACTTCGCGACCGCGTGGGCCGACCAGGCGCCGATCAC
>Ga0307373_10000392_pt1 | contig 83714 bp, 76 predicted proteins | sample OX2MG_FD_202534 | JGI IMG/M metagenome (GOLD analysis project Ga0307373, IMG submission 202534) | Soil microbial communities from Risofladan, Vaasa, Finland - OX-2 | ecosystem: Environmental > Terrestrial > Soil > Coastal area > Acid sulfate soil | place: Finland: Risofladan, Vaasa | collected...
TGGGCCTGGGTGGGACGCCGCGATGGTTGCCGGGCGTACCGCACGCCGAAAACGTGTTCACCCTGCGGTCGCTTCGGGACAGCCAGGCGCTGCGCAAGGCTATCAATGGAAGCTCTCGGGTGCTGCTGATCGGCGCGGGCTTCATCGGCGCTGAGGTCGCGGCCTCGGCTCGCCAGCTCGGCAAGGATGTGCTCATGGTCGAAGCAGCGCCGGTGCCTCTGGCGCGGGCCCTCGGAGAAGAGGTCGGCAAGATTTATGCCTCGATCCACCGCGACAAGGGAGTGGACGTGCGCACCGGAACCAAAGTGGAGAAGTGGCACGAGAAGGGCAAGCGCGTGGCCGGGGTTACGCTGTCGGACGGACGGCGCGAAGAGATCGACGTGGTCCTGCTCGCAGTTGGCATTGATCCCAACCTCGACATCCCCAAGGCACTGGGACTGCCGCTGGCAGGGGGTGGGGTCAGCGTCGACGAAGGTCTCAAGGCAGCTGACGGCGTGTACTGCGGCGGCGACATCGCCTTCCATCCGCACCCGGTGCTGGGTCGCAGCATTCGCGTCGAGCACTGGGAGGTTGGAAAGAACCACGGCCGCGCCATCGGCGCCGCAATCGGAGGCGGGGACGCTCCGTATACAAGACTTCCATATTTCTGGTCGGACCAATACGACGTGAGCCTCGAGTACAGGGGCCACGCCTCAGGGGACAGTCATGCTGTCTGGCGAGGCGACAGGAAAGGGCTCGCCTTCTCCGTTTTCTATTTCACCGATGGCCTGGTGGATGGGGTCCTCTCCATGAATGACAAGAAGACGAACGAGCTGGGCGGCAAGCTCATCGAGAGCCGAAAGCCCGTTGACCAGGCGGCGCTGGCTGACGCCGGGGTCGACCTGGCGGATCTGATTCCACCCTCCGCGAGCTGATCGCCGGCGCGTGCGCCGAGTTTCGGTGGTGGGTGCGAGCGGCTCCCGCAAGACCACCCTGTCCAGAGTCCTGGCCGAGGGCATCCATGCGCCGTTGATCGAGCTCGACGCGCTGATGCACCAGCCTGGATGGGTACCCAGGAGCGACGGCGACTTCCAGCGGGAAGTCGACCAGGCCACGCATAAGGCGCCTGGGTGGTTGATGGCAACTACAGGCATGTTGTTATCGACGGTCCCGTCTGGCGGCGCGCCGACACAGTGGTGTGGTTGGGCGTACCCCGACGAACCGTGATGCGGCAGCTGTTCGCACGCACGGTGCGGCATTGACGCGGCAGGTCCTCTGGAACGGGAACCGCGAACCTCTGAGCAACTTCACTTCGCTGGCTTCCGAGAAGAGCGTCCTTGGCTGGGCATGGATGACCCACAAGGGGTTGACGGGTCGCTACGCCGCTGCGATGGAAGACCCCAAGTGGCGCCGTTTGAATTTCGTGAGGTTGTGTTCGACCGCCGAAGCGAGTCGCTGGCTGCGGTCGATCAGCGTGCCTGTCTGACTAGTCGGCGAGCAGCCACGGAATCGCTTCGGCCATCGGTCGCAAGAGCGTCGCCCTTTGCTCCCTGGTGATCAGGTTGCCGCCGACAAGACCGAGGGCCGCTGCGAGTGCCGCCCGCTCGGCTTTATGGCCGACATCGCCATGTTCTGCCTTCCATGACACCAACGCCTCGCCCGATTCCGTCATGCCGAAAAGGGAGCTCCTGACCAGATCCCACGCGGGACCGCGGTCCGCCTGCTCGATGGCGTGGGTGGCGGCTTTCTCGGCGTCGTGGAAAACCGGCAGCCCTCTGGCGCCGACGTGCTCGTCCCAGCCCCGCGCCACCCTCTCGACACCGGACGGGGACAGCACGCGGATGTCGTCCATCAGGCGCGCGAGCGTGTGCTCGTGCTCCGGGAACCCGTAACCCTCAGCGTCGAGGCTCATTCGCCGTCAAGAGTAACGCCGCCGGCCTTCTTGGGGCTCAAGGCTGGACGCTGGTTACCCAGCTTTCGAATCCAGCCGAACGAGGGAGTGCCCACGCCATGCCCGTCAACGATTTCGTGGCCGCGGTCAACCGCTCCGAGAGATTGTCGAAGTTGCGCAGGTCGTAAGTCGCGAGATTGAAGCGAGCCCTGGGCGATCCAGCCCACCCAGAGGACCCCGAACTTCGGTTAACCATTCCCAGAACATCAGCGAAGATCAGCCGGGGCCGCCTGGCCAGGCTTCGACCACACGGATTCGCTCATCGTAGGAATGCGGGCACCCAACCAAAGCGAGAAAGGGAATAGGGGCCTGCACCCGAGACAATGACCTGTGCATTCACCAGAACACCGAGGTAATACAGCCAACGATATCCTGGGTCGCCGACCTCGAAGGCCACCACCAGGGCGAGATTGGTGGCGAGTAGAAAGCCGACGATGCCGGCCCATCTCGTGGCGAGCCCAATGACCAGCAAGATTCCGACCGCGGTCTCCCCAACAGCTTGGGCGATCGCGAAAGTCAGCCAATTCGGCGCCACCACCTGGACCAGGAACTCATGCAGGCCGGGAATCGGGTTCGCTTGCCCCGCGGACTGGATCAGCCCTCGCATCCAGCCCACGCCTTGCCATTTCTGGCTCGCGAAATAAAGCCAGAAAATCCCGACCACGATACGAAATAAGCTCGCCCATGCTTCACTCATGTGCGTTCACCGCCACGACAAGAAGACCCAAGGGCGCGTCTGGCGCGAGCGCGACGGCCGCCGCGCCCTGCGCCCAGGCAGTGATCTTCCCGGCTTCGATCGACAGCACCTGCCGGTCGCCGTGCGCCGCAATGAGCACCTTCGAGCCCGACCAGACCACCTGGTCAGGATCACGCGGACGGGCGAGGACAACAAAATTTCCTCCCGTGGCCTCGTATGTCAGGACCGCGCCCGGATCGCTGTCCTCATGGGCGCCCTCGGCCGCGATGAGCAGTGTGCCTGGTGCGCCGGGCGCGAGCCAGAAAGGGGAGACTGCGAGCGGTAGGGACACCCGGTGATGATCCACCGTCCGGACCAGCTCCGCCGCATGAAAGTCAGCTGTCCAGATCTGGCCTCCGACGTTGGCGACGCCGAACCCGGCCCCAGCGGGGATCGACGTTCCATCGAGGTATGAAAGCTGGCCCCTGACGCCGGCAACGACCACCCGTCCGTCGTCCGCCACCGCCATCGCGGCAGCCCCCTGGGCCACAGGATGGCTGGATAGCAACGTGCCACGAGCTGGATCGAGCTCGACCACGGCGGCGCCGCTGAAGAGGCTGACGAGCAAGCGTCCACCATTGAGCAGAAGGCCAAACGGTGCCCCCCCGACATGTGTTTTCCACGCGACCTTGAGAGCGGGCAGGGTCACGGCATAGACGTCGCCGGGAGAGCTGTCGGCGATGTATGCAATACCGCCGTCGTCGGAGGTGATCACCGCGACGGGATCGGAGCCGATGGTCGCTGACCCGCGTTGCGAGCCGTCGCTCAGCGACAAGAGCAGCAGGCCCGTGGCCGGAAAGGCATGGGCAGCGGAAGCAGGCGTGGAACCACACGCCACGGCGATGAGCATCAAGGCAGCGACTACTTGAGGACGCGTAGGAGCGGATCGGTAGCGAGCTGGAAAGCTCTGGCGGCCGGTCGCATGTGCAGCTGATTGAGCTTGTGCTGGATCGCGCCTTTCATGATCGCGGTCCGGAGCTTGCTCTCTGAGAAGTCGGTGTTGAAAAGCAGCCGGTTGTGGCGGACCTTGTGCCATTCGCCGTGCTGCCGGCGCTCGCGTACCCGTTCGTAGAAGCCGGTCCCTGGCAATGGGTAGGCGATGGTGTAGCTCACATAGTCGAGGGGCAGGCTGCTCGAGAAGTTGATGCTCTTGATCAGTGACTCGGTGGTCTCGCCGAGATAGCCAACCATGAAGAAGCCGGCTGCCTTGATGCCGGCCGCGACGCATGCCTCGACCGCTTTTCGGGCTTGGTCCGGGGTGATGCCCTTCTTCATCTGCTTGAGGACGCCCTCGTCGCCGGATTCGATCCCGAAGAAGATGCGCTTGCAGCCGGCGCGATGCATCTGCTCGAAAAGAGCCTGGTCGACATGAGTGACGCGGCTCAAGCATTCCCACGTCAGCGGCAGGTGCGCCGCTTCGATTGCCTGAGCCAGCTCGAAGGTGCGCTTGTAGTTGAGGGTGAAAAGGTCATCCGACATCCAGATGTGGTCGTAGCCGAGCTCGGCGATCTCGCGCATCTCGGCGACCACCGATTCAACAGGTCGTGCGCTGAACAGGTCGCCGAACACCGACTTGTGGCAGAAGTCGCAGCGGAAGGGACATCCGCGCGTCGACATCAACGGCGTCGTCGCGTTCTTCCAATGCTTGCGCCAGTAGGCGAGGTACTGAGCGTTCGGGATGTCGTGGCGATAAGGCAGCGGCAAATCGGTCATGTCCTTGCTGCGGGCGCGCGCCGGCGTTCTGACGATTTCGCCATCTCGCTTGAAGACCAGGCCGGGGACCTCGCCAAAGGTCTGATCGTCGAGGTGCTGCATGATCTGGACGATCGTCTCCTCGCCTTCGCCGACCGCGACGAGGTCGAACTGGTCGACGAAGGTGTCGGGTTCGCCCGAGGGGTACGGTCCGCCGACCACCGTCAATGCTTTACCTCGGACCTGCGCCGCCAGCGAGAGCGCTTCGTCCTGCATCGTGATCATGCAGTAGATTCCGATCACTGCCGGTTGGAGCTGATCGATCAGTTCCAGGACTTGGTGGCGTTCGAGGAACGTGTGATCGATGTGGCGCACGCTGTAGCCGGCGCGCCTGAGAGCAGCGCTCAGGTACATGAGACCAAGCGACGGCATGATCCAGTGCCGGCCGCGAGCCGGTGCCCGTTGAGGGTAAACCAGCACCACGTCGACCCTCTCGTCTTGAATCACCTTGCGACCCCCACGTTGATGAAGTAGCTCGTCGCCTTGAAGGACGCTGGAAAGATGTAGTCGAGACCGGCCCAGTTGAAGTCGGGCTGGGCGAGCTCGCGGCCGGCGTACAGCTGCGCGCCCGGGAGCGGGGGCACCGACCACTCGAGGCCGAGGCCGCCTGAGCGCAGCCGTGCGTAGTCGCCGGTTGCGGGCATCCAGATGCCAAAGGCTTGCCCGACGTAGGTGTGGCCGGGCTCGGCAAAGTCGTCGAACGCGGCGGACTGCTCGTTGAGTATTGCCACCTGCGTGAAGCCGGGCACGAGGTCGAGTACTCGCACAGCGATCGACACGCCCCTGGCGTCGACGGTGTACGTGACCTCGATGCTGCCGCGCGACGCGATTGGAGTGAACGCATACAAATGGGCCGCGTCCCCGCCGATCTCGTCCAGCGCGAAGGTGCGGCTCCAGCTCGTCGTGGTCGCGGTCGAGAGATCAGTCGTGGTCGCCGTACCCGAGTACACCCAGCCGTCGGGGTAGCTGACGATCGGCGTCCCGAACCCCATCCCTTCGCCGGTGATGTCCTGGCCTCCGACGCGCACAGACAAGCCCTTGGCAAGGGGTGCTGTCTTGCCGGCTGCCGGCATCGGTGACATGGCCGCCGTCACGCCGGGGAACAGCGACTGCGTGAGCCGGCCGAGGCCCACGCGGTATGCGTGAACCGGCTTGCCCGCCGCCACCTGGTAGCCCTTCTGGTCGCCGAGCGACTCGAACGGCGGGGTTGGCGTGCCGGCTGCAAGCTCGGGAAACAGGGTGGTGGCGCGGTAGTAGCTGATGTCTTCGAGGACCAGCGCCGTCACCCCATGCGTGGCCATCCATCCGATCGCCTGCGCGGGGTCGGCCGGAAGGCTCTGCGACCCAGTTATCTCGGATGGCGGCTTGCCGCTGTAGAAGGCGGCCACCGGCGAGTCGGTGAGCAGGACGCCGGGAATGCCGGCGGCAGCTTTGCCGGCGGCCACGAGCCCGGCATTGTCGGCCGCGAAGCCTGTGAACACGGGCAGGAAGGCGATCGCCAACAGGCCACCCGCCGCCACGGCGCCGAGGCGAAGGACCGTCGCATGCCGGTCAAGCGCCGCTGCGGCCAGGAGGGCAAGCGAGGGCAGGGCGGGGTAGAGGTAGCGGTCGCTGCCGGTATAGGCGCCGACCGTGACGAGCCCGACCACCGCGGCCAGGTACGCGAGAGCGGGCACATGTAGGAAGGCGAGAGACGCACGGTCTTCGGCCGTGCGCCTCCTGATCAATGTGGCAAGTCCGACCGCGCCCAGCGCAAAAAGGGGCAGTGCGGCCAGCCCAAAGGTGCCGGCCAGCTCGCTCAGCCGCCCCATCGCGTCGCCCGCGATGCTGCCGCGGGCGGTGGCGGAGAGCACCTCCACGGATCCCCGTGCCAGCGAATGGGTCGCGGGCGCGAAGCCGAGCTGCAGCAAGATCACCAGGCCGATCGCCGGCACTGCCCAGGCGAAGGCGGCCTGGCGCCGCGGCGCGTGCCTGCTAACTATCCGATCCCGCTGGTGGAGTGGAAATCGTCTCAGTCCCTCCTGGGCGAGCGCAAAGGCGACCGCAGCGCCGACCCAGATCCAGGATTTGGTGGAGGTCGCGCACGCGAGCACCGCCAGGGTGGCTGCCAGCTTCATGCGGCCGCGCACTGCGGCCAGGCCACCGGCGGTGAGCAGCGCTGTCATCAGCGGCTCGACCACGGCGGAGCCGGACGTGAACAGGAAGACTGGATTGAGCGCCAGGAGCGCAACCGCCAGGCGCCCTTGACGGCCGTTGGGAGCGATGGCGTACACAGCGGCCAACGTGGCCAGTCCCAACGCGGCGCCAAGCATCTTCAGCGTGCCCAGCGACCACAGGCCGAAGACCTTCAGCAGGGCGGCCGCCAGGACGTGGTAGCCCGGGAGCCACGTGTCCTGCATCCCGAAGATCGGGTCGCTCAAATGCCCTGTCGAAGCGAGATTGGCGGCGATTAGCCAGTGTCCATAGCCATCTTCGAAGGGCTCCGGCATCTGCGCGGCAAGGACCAGCAGGAGCCCGCATATGGCCATCAGACCCAGAGCTGGACCGGCAACGCGCAGCCGGGCGAGCGCGCGACGGCCGAGGCTGCGCAGCGTCAGCACCTCGAGGAAGTCTTTCGCGCTCAGGCCGGCGAGGGTCAGGAAGCCGAGCGCGAACAGGCTCGAGTAGATGGCGACGAGGCCCCGACCTGAAGCGACAGCGGCTGGCACCATAATCAGCGCGGCCACCCCAAGAACTGCCTCGGCCAGCGCGCGCGGATCGCCGACGCTCACATAGTCCTGGTCGCGCCATTCTTGCCCGCGCTGGACGATCCTGTGCTTGGGAGTGCGCACGAACTCGCCACCCCGGCGCGTCGCACGAGCCAGGGCGACCATCACGGTCAACGACATTCCGGCGCCCACGATCTGGCAGAGAATCGACGGCAGGCCCGACCACCAGGGTCGCCCGCGTCGTGTCTGCGCGACCATGAATCCAATCCACGGCGAGGCACCGATGACGATGATGAGCACCGACGCATCGGCCACCTGCCACGGAAACAAGTGGCTGTCGAAATTGATCAGAAGAAGCGGGTAGCAAGCCAGCTGGATGAGCATCAGCGGCCCAACGCCGTAGGCCAAGAGATGCACCGCCGCCTGCAGTTTGACCGCCAACCGCCTGCGGCTACGGATAATGGGGACCAGGAGCATGAACGCGGACTGAAAGCTGCCCGTCGCCCAGCGCGATTGCTGGCGGCGATACGCGTCGATGGATACCGGAAGCTCTTCCGGCACGACAAGATCCTCCAGGTAGGCGGCGCGCCAGCCGCGCAGCTGGGCCCTGTAGCTGAGGTCTAGGTCCTCGGTCAAGGTGGCCGCGCTCCAGCCGCCGGCATCTTTGATGGCATCGCACCGCCACACTCCGGCGGTGCCGGTGAAGTTTGTGAAGTAGCCGTCCGCCGAGCGGACCGCCTGCTCGACGAGGAAATGAAAATCGATGGCGAGCGCTTGGAGGCGGGTGAACCACGAGTAGCCCTCGTCGAGGTGACCCCACCTGGCCTGCGCGAAACCGATGGTGGGATCGTCGAAGACCGAAAGGGTTCGACGAAGAAAGTCGCGAGGCGGAACAAAGTCGGCATCGAAGATGGCGACGAATGGGGCATTGGTGAGCGTCATCCCGTGCGCAAGGGCGCCTGCCTTGAATCCCTCGCGCGAGCCTCTCCGCACATGGGTCACCTTGATTCCGCGGCGCCGCCAGTGCGCGGCCCGGCGTGCCACGATGGCACTGGTCTCGTCGTCGGAGTCATCGAGGATCTGGACCTCGATGAGCGTTCGAGGCCAATCCAGCTCACAAACCGCGTCGATCACCCGCTCGGCGACGTAGCGCTCGTTGTAAATCGGGATCTGGACGCACAGCCTCGGCTCGGCTCCGGCGGCAATGACCTGGCTATGGCGCGGCCGAATTCGGGTCGCGCGCCACGTGAGGTAAAGGAGGTTGGCGCCAAACGCGAAGAGCGCAAGGCTCGTCAGCACGAGCACGGGGAATGTGAGCGCCAGCACGCCGAACGTGATTGACGGGAGCACTCAGCGCTGCACGTCGAACAATGTGTAGGGCCGCATGGTCGAGCGTACGAACGCGACGCGAGCGAGTGCTTCGGGATGCTGCCGCCGCGTCCATTGCATGTATCGCCACGCCGCGACCCCAAGGCGACGCGCCGCTCCGTCGAGCATTGACGGAAAAAGAGATCTGGGCAGGCGCCACGACGGCGCGTCGATTCGCAGCGGCGCAGGCTTTTCTGCCAGCTGGGGAAAGTGGTCGAGAAGGGCACGGTTGGAATCGAGAACTTCTTCGATCACCTCCACACCGAAGACCGGCTCGGCAACCAGCAGCTCGTAAGCCATGTCGACGTCCTGTCGTTCTAGCGGGTGGCACTGCGAGACCTCGAGGATCAGGTTGGCGGTCATCAGGCGGGGCGCGATCGGCCGGCGGGTGAGGTCGTCGACAGGTTTGGCGCGGTGCGCGAGCGCGTGAAGCATGCCCAGGACATTCACCGCCACATACGCGATGTGGCGGTGGCTGTCATCGACTATGAGGTTTAGGTCGACGTCGTCTGAGTCGCGGAAACCGCCGCTGGCCAGGGAGCCCGCGACCGAGACGCTGCGAATGAAAGGGGCCACCGCCACGAGCGTGCTGACAAAGCGCGCGGTCATGGCGAGGTAGGCGGCGGAATCCGACTCGTGGTGGATGGCTCGACGGTTGATCGCGCCGGCGCGCGCCATGGTCGCGCGCTCGATGACCAGGCCCTGGGCGATGGTCAGCTTAGGCGAGGCCGCAACCGCCCACCGGACCTCGTCTTCTGCCAGCGGGCCGCCCACGCACAGGCGGCCGAGGCGAGCGGGCGTCAGAGCGTAGCCGCGCCGCTCGAGCACGCGGGCTGTTTGCCAGACTCGATCTGACACGCTTGTGTACGGGGCGGGGGAATAACCGACAGCCACCGCTGTGCCTCCGGGAGAGTGCTGACGCGGTCAACGAGGATACGGGCCCGGGTTACGCAAGAATGCGCCGCGCTACGCCGCACCTCGCATTTCCGGCATCATCCGTGGTGGCGCCGGCAAGGTCTTCAAATTCCAGGGGTGGGTGTGACATGACCGCGGACGGACACTTCAAGGTCCCGACTCCCGTCAACGAGCCGATTCGCGCCTACGCTCCGGGCGATTCGCACCGGAAGAGCCTCAAGTCACGGCTGGCCGAGCTCACCGACGCCCGGACCGACGTCCCGATGCAGATCGGCGGCGAGAGGCGTTGGGGGGCGTCAAAAGCCGACATCAGGTCTCCGCATCGAAAAGAACTGTCGATCGCCCAGGTCGCGGTGGGCGGAAAGAAAGACTTTGCCGATGCCATCCAGGCCGCGCTGGACGCGCGCCGAATGTGGGCCGCCACCTCCTACCAGGAGAGAGCAGCGGTTCTGCTCCGCGCAGCGGCGCTGCTGGCGGGACCTTGGAGGGACACCATCAACGCGGCCACGATGCTGGGCCAATCGAAGACCGTTCACCAGTCGGAGATCGACGCGGCCTGCGAATCGATCGATTTCTGGCGCTACAACGCCTACTTTGCGGACCAGCTCTACGCACAGCAGCCGGCCAACGACAGCACCGCCTGGAACCGGATGGAGTTCCGTCCACTCGAGGGCTTTGTCTTTGCGGTGAGCCCGTTCAACTTCACTTCGATTGCCGCCAACCTGCCGATGGCCGCGGCCCTGATGGGCAACACCGTCGTCTTCAAGCCCGCGACACAGACCCTGCTGGTCTGCCATTTCCTGATGGAGCTGCTGAATGAGGCGGGACTCCCGCCTGGCGTCGTCAACCTGGTCAGCGGCAACGCCGCCGAGATCTCCGAGCAGGTCTTGGCGCACAAAAGCCTCGCGGGAATCCACTTCACGGGGTCGACCGAGGTGTTCCAGGGAATGTGGACCGAGGTTGGCAAGAACATCGGACGCTACCGGACCTACCCGCGGCTCGTTGGAGAGACGGGCGGGAAGGACTTCATAATCGCGCATCCTTCGGCCGACCCCGACGCTCTGCGCACGGCTCTGATCCGTGGCGCGTTCGAGTACCAGGGCCAGAAGTGCTCGGCGGCATCGCGTGCCTATATTCCGCAATCGCTCTGGAAGACCTTGCGACCTGAGCTTATCGAACACGTCGATGCGATCCCCCAGGGTGACGTCGCGGATTTTCGCAACTTTATGGGCGCGGTGATCGACGGCAAGGCCTACGCCAAGCACATGGGGGCGATCCAGTACGCGAACAAGGCGGAGGACGCCAAAGTCATCGCCGGCGGCAAGGGGGACGACAAGACCGGCTGGTTCGTGCGGCCGACCGTCGTCGAGACCAAGAACCCGGACTTCAAGCTCCTGCGTGAAGAGCTGTTCGGCCCGATTCTCACGATCTACCCTTACGCGGACTCGAAATACGAGGCGACGCTCGACCTTTGCGATCGGACCAGCCCGTATGGGTTGACCGGGGCGATTTTTGCCACCGACCGCGCCGCGATCCGGAAGGCGTCCGAGACGCTGGTCAACGCAGCCGGCAACTTTTACATCAACGACAAGCCGACCGGGGCTGTGGTTGGCCTGCAGCCGTTCGGCGGCGCGCGCGCGTCGGGCACGAACGACAAGGCCGGCTCATTCTTGAACTTGATCCGCTGGACCAGTCCTCGCACCATCAAAGAGACCTACACGCCGCCCACCGACCACCGGTATCCGTACATGGATGCAGAGTGATTCGCTGATCGACAGCAATCGTCAGGCGGCGCACCAAGGGGGCAGGTGACGGTCCAGTACGAGGTGGCGGGAGCGGTGGTGACGATCACCATCGACAGGCCGCGGGCTCGCAACGCGGTGAACGCGGAAACCGCGGAGCAGCTCGCGGCACGCTTTCGAAAATTTGCCGCCAACGGAAACCTGTCGGTCGCCGTCCTAACGGGTGCGGGCAACACCTTTTGCGCAGGCTTCGACCTGAAGGCGGTCGCCTCGGGCGAGCCCAACAGGTTGCTCGAAGCGGGAGACGGTCCGATGGGTCCAACGCGATTGGAGCTCGACAAACCAGTAATCGCTGCGATCGAGGGATATGCCGTTGCCGGTGGCCTCGAGCTCGCCCTTTGGTGTGATCTTCGAGTCGCCTCGCGCGATGCCATCTTCGGCGTGTTCAACCGGCGATTCGGTGTGCCGCTGGTCGACCTTGGCACGATCCGGCTGCCTCACTTGATTGGTCATGGACGCGCGGCGGACCTGATCCTGACCGGCCGCACCGTACATGCCGACGAGGCGCTCGCGATCGGTCTCGTCAACCGGTTGGTCGACCCCGGAACGGCCCTCGACGAAGCCCAGCAGCTCGCGGGCCGGCTTGCTGAGCTCCCTCAGGGCGCGCTGCGCGCCGACCTGCAAAGTCTTCGGCGCCAGTGGTCGCTCACTCGCGACGAAGCGATGAAGGCTGAGTTTCGCGGCGGCAAGGAGGTCATCGACTCGGGCGAGGCCAATGAGGGCGCGAGGCGGTTCGCGGAAGGCTCAGGCCGCCACGGAAGCTGATGCTTGAGCTTCATGCCGCGGCATGAGGCTGAGTAGCAGAAGGGCGGCGATCTCGCCGGCGATCACGGGCAGCGGACCCCAGAAGGGGATGCCCTCTGCGGCGATCGCCAGCGCCATGACGCCGATCCAGCTCCAGCCGGGTCGTGGCGACATGCGCAGCAAGAGCCACCCGGCAAGCCCGAGCATGACCAGGTCGTCGAGGTGGAGATACGGGCTCGCGACGAGTCCCCCAATCAGGGCCGGGATGATGGCCCATTCGTGGCCGCGACCTCTGAGCCGGTACGCGAGGACGAGGGCCCACAAGGCAAGGAGCGCCTGGACGACACGTGCCACAGGCATGTTGCCGATGAGCCCGGCGATGGTCAGCTCTCGGTTCACCGGCACGCCCGCGGCAAAAGCCAGTCGCTGCTGGTATGCGCTGATGCCTTCGGGGCCCACCACCAGGGCTGCGAGCACGGCCAGCGCGCCAATGGCGACGACGCTGCCCCAGAACGCCCGATAGCGCCCACTCAGCAGCAGGGCGGGTGGAACGAGGAACGCGAGCTGGGGCTTGAGGACCAGCGCGCCGAGGGCAACGCCGGCCCAAAACGGCCGGCCGCGACGGAGCAGCACATAGCATCCGGCCACGCCGAGAGCCACGAACAGGCCTGGCTGGCCAAGCTGCAGGCCGTAGATCACTGGGAGCCAGCCGATCGCCGCCGCCAGGTGGATGAGGCGCACGCGACCAGTGCCGGGCGATGCGAGACACCAGGTCCACCCGAGGGCGACGAGAAGCAAGGCGCTCCAGACGAAGTAGGCGACCTGGAAGGGCAGCAGGGTCAGAGGGATGGCCAGCCAGGCCACGGGGGGCGGGCTGATGTACCGAGCCAGCTCGGCGATCTGGATCCCCGACCCCAGGGCATTGAGAGCTTCTTGCTGCAGCCGGAGATCGTAGATGGACTGCCAGCCGTGGCTCAGGCCGACCTGGGCCGCCGCGTAATAGAAGGTGAGATCGTTGTGAAAGTTGTCCGAGGCGTAGGCCTGCGCCCATTGGTCGACATCGAACACCGCGAACAGGATCGCGGCGACGGCGCCCGCGGCAATGGCGAGGTTGCGCCGGTAGTCAGCTCCGCCCATTCGCGCCGAATGGTAGTTCGCGTACGGTTATCTGTCGTGGCAGTCACCGGTTTCGAGCCTCGAACTATCGAGCTCACGGACGGGTCGAAGGTACTGGTGCGCCCGATCGTCCCAGAGGACGAGCCCCTGCTCCACGAAGCGGTCGCCGCGATGTCCGAGCGCACCGTCTATTTCAGGTTCTTCTCACCGCTGAAGAGAATGTCCGACGCGCTCGCGCATCGCCTCGCGGTGGTCGACTACAACGACCGGTTCGCGCTGGTCGCGACCACCACCAGGCCAGGCAACAAGGAGCGAATCGTGGGCGTGGCACGATATGACCGCGTCCCCAAGACTGAAGTGGCGGAGACCGCGGTGGCGGTCATCGACGAATACCAGCGTCGTGGGCTGGGCAGTGCACTGTTGAGCATCCTGGGCAAGGTGGCCCGCGAACATGGGATCAACACCTTCACGCTCATCGTCCTTCCCGAAAACCAGCAGATGCTCGGGTTGCTAAGGAAGATGGGCTGGATCCACAGAGCCAAGCTGACTGGGGGCGTCTACGACATCAGCTTCGAGTTGCCCGCCGAGTAAGACGGCCGGCTAGAGGCGTTCGATCGCCAAGCGCACTCCAAACCCAAGCAGAACGACCCCGGTGACGCGCTCCATCCACTGGCGAACGCTTGGTGCGGTGATGAAGTCCCGCATGCGCGTCACGAAGAAGCCATAGATGTTCATCCAGGTCCAGCCGATCAAGGCGAAGATCGAGCCGAGCAAAAGAAGTCTGGGCAGCAGCGCCTGGCCTGGTGACACGAACTGCGGCAGGAAAGTCACGAAGAACACGCCCAGCTTCGGATTCGAGAGCGCCGAGATGAAGCCCTGCCGGAAGATCGCGTGCCCCGGCGTGACAGGTGGCGCACCGGCCAGAAGGTCGGCGTGGCGGCGCCGGGATTCGAGCAACGTTCGGATCCCAAGGTACAGGAGGTATGTGGCTCCGATGACCTTAAGAAAGAAGAGCAGCTCCCCCGAGGACCGCACTACCGCCGACACTCCGAGGGCGGTTGCCGTCACCCAGATGGCGAGCGCGAGTGCGATGCCAGTCGTCGTGAGGACGACGCCGCGCCGGCCGTGGGCCAGAGCATTCTTCGTCACCACCGCCATGTCAGGCCCGGGCGTGACCGCCAGGAGCAAAGAGACGCCGGCGAAAGCAAGCAGCGTGGCGTCCAAGTCAGCTTCCTAGATCGGGCTCGCTAGTTCGCCCAGCGGAACTCCTGGCACAGGTAGTCGAACTCCTGGCCTTCGGGGATCCCACTGGCGAAGTCCTTGGTGTCAGCCGGATCGGCGGCGAAGATGACGACTGCCACGCTACCGCGGACAGCGGCGATGACGGCGAACCGAACCTTGGTCGCTGTGGTGCCGGGACCGATCAGGTTCGCCGAGTAAATCGCGCCCTCCCCATCCTGGACGCCAATGTGGGCTCCTCTGATGTCAGACACGCGAATCACGCTCTGCCACTTCGATGAAGGCAGGGCCGCCACGGCGTTGTCGATGAGTTGGCCCGTCGACGGTCCGGACTTTGAGCCGGTTACCTGAACGATGCCGATCTGCGTGCCCACCAAAATTCCGTTGGCGTCCTGGCTGCGCACCTTCCAATTCGAGCTGTAATCGACCTCGTAACCGAACGCATCGCTGTGATACGTGTTGGCCTCCGCCAGCGGAGCCACCAGCTGCGGTCCGCAGTTCGCGGTGCAAGTTGGGTGAGCGCCGCCGGTGGCTTTCGACAACGCAAACGCCGTGATCACGACGGCAGCGACGGCCAAGATCACGATGAGGCCGCCGATGACCATGACCTGCGGCACTTTGACCCTGCCCGCGGCTGGAAAGGCGCCGGGCTGCGCGACGCGATACCCGTAAGCGGCCGGCGGCGCCGACGGCGGCGCGGCCATCGCCCTCGCAACAGCGGGCATGGACGCGAGCGCCATCTGGGGCGCGCCGCACCGGCCGCAAAAAGCAGCGCCGGGAAGCAGCAGCGCCCCGCACCGTCCGCAGTAGAGCGTCTGCACCACCATCAGATTGGGGTCACCTGCGGTCGCGAGTGCTTCGGCGAAGCCGAGCGGTTGACCCCGCAGGCTGGGCAGAACAGCATCGTCGGCACGACGCGACGACATTCGGGGCATGGGGCGTCGGGCCCGACCTCGTGCAAGGCTCCCTCAGCGAGCAGGGCGCGATGAATCACGAGCCGCAGGTAGAGCAGAAGCCCGATCGACGCCAATGCGGTGATCACGACCTGGGTGATCAGGTCAGGGATGACGAAGCTGAGAATGCCGACCAGAATCTGGGCGCCAAGAGCCACCAGCAGAGTCATCAGGATGCTGGCATACCAGTCGCCTCGCGAGCGCCGCAGGTCATATCGATGCAGCCAGAGCGAGGCGGTGATGAGCCCCGTGGTACTGGCATTGATCAGCGCCACGAGAATCCCAGCCTGGAGCAGTCGAAGTGCCCAGTCCAATGCTGATCCCGTTCCCAGCAGCGGGCCGGCGATGAGTGGTCCCAAGGCGGTGAGCGAGCTGGCGAGGGTAAACCCAAGGGCCGAGGCAGCGCCGAAGGTCAGCCCGTCAAGAGGCTCACGGAGCCGGCTTCTGAACTGATAAAGGAACAGCGGGCCGGCGAGCATGAGCGCTTGAGTCGTGATGGGAACGACCACGCCAGCGAGCAGGAATCCGGTGCTGTTATCGCCGTTAAGGTTGAGTTGCGCAGCTGCAGCTTCCAGGGAGGCCGTGAAGAGAAAGCCCAGGACTGCCCCTGCCACCATCGTCACCCCGATCACCAGCCATGGCTCGCTTTCATAAACCTCGACCTCGTACAGGTACAGCAGGTAGAGGGCCGGGAGCAGGAAAGTGGCGACGGCCGTCGACGGCGCCAAGAGGTGAAGGGCGGCGAGCAGGACGACGAGCGCGCTCCCGCCCAGGAGCGACCAGCGAAACGCCCCGCCCCGCCGGTGGGGCAGGTGGGGAAACAGCGTGGTCACTATCGACAGATGGGCGACAGATTCGGAGGGGACGGCGGCGAAGGCGTGCCGGCGTGTAGCGCTGGCCGTTGTCAGGTGCGCGCCGCAGTGGCCGCAGAAATCGCCTTCCGGCACGGTCATGGCGCAATGGGGACAGAGCACCAGGGGCGGCCGGCTGCTCACGCGCCGCCTCCTTTTATATAAAGGACCCAGGCCTGGTCCAGCGCGGCGGCGTCCATGCTGCCCCAGCCGGTGGCGAAATCCCAGCCCGGGCCGGCGTCGGATGCCAGGTTGTTCCCGGAGACCACGTCATGGAAGGGCGGGGCGGGCAGCTTGGCGGAGTTCTGACCCATCCAGTAGAGGGCCGGGTTCGCGAACCCGGCTTCACGCAGGCCCTTTTTCTTGAGGTCCTGGTTGATCAGCGCCATCGTGCCCGCCCACAGCGGCGCGGCGGCAGACGTGCCGCCGGCCTGGCCGGCCCGCCCTTCGAAGATGAAGCTGAAGCCGGACGCGGGGTCGGCGTCGGACGCCACATCTGGGACCTGCCGCATGCCGTTGCCGGCCGCTTGAGCAACGCTTTTCTGGTAGTCGGGCCTTGCGTAGTACTGGCTTGCGCCGCCACCAGTGCCTCTTTGGTCGATGGGCGAGATCCAGGCCATCTCCTTGAAGTATTTGCCGTCGATCGATTGAAATGCGGTGGTGCCGCCGACCGCCGTGATGTTGGGCAGGGCGGACGGAAAGTCAACGCTCGGGCCGTTGGCTTCGCCGCAGTCGTACGCGCCGAAGTCGCCGCTGGCAACGAAGTGTCCCATCCCCTGCACCACCGCGCGATCTTCGATGCTGGCGTAGTCGTTGCGATGACCGCTGCCGACACCCGCCTCGCATTGCCCCAGGCTGTCGGAGATGATCGAGCCGAGATGGTCGGTGACCAGTTGGTCGAAGGCGCGGTCGGCCAGTGCGACCTGCGGCCCGGCCAGATAGATGACGAGCTTGGCCTTGGGCGCCACCTCATGGATGATCTCGAGGTCCATCACCGTCTCCCCCGCAGGGCGTTCTGGCGTGCCCCAGCTGGGGTCGCGCTTGATGGTCAGCAGCGGTTCGAACGGCGGCAAGCCGAACTTGGTGGCGAACTTGTCGAGGTCGCTGAGGTTCGGCAGGTTGTCGATCTCCGGCAGGACGACGGTCTGGCCGGCGCCGTCGAGGCCGGCGTCACGCAACGGCTGAAGGTTGTAAAAGGCCAATACGTCGGTCGGGGTCAGGCCGCCGGCGCGAACCGCGTGGCTCAGAGCTTTCGTGTAGCTGTCAAGCCCGGTGACGCTGGTCACAATCGGGGCCAGCGGCGCCGGTATTCGGGGCTGGTCGAGCGATGCGTAAAAGATGGTGCCGTCGGCAAGCCGGTAGTTGCCGATGGTGACGTCGAGAAGCGTGGCGGCCGCCGGGGCCGGTCCGTCGGCGGCGATCAGGCCGGAGCTCGGCGACCACGTGACGTGAAACCCCCGCTCAGTGAGCAGCGCAACGGCAGCCGCCGCCAGCGCCGGGTCCGGACCGAACTCGGATGTGTACTCGGTTGGGGTGACCGTGCGCCCGGCGGCGAGCAGGGCGGCCAGGCGCTGCGGGTTTCGGACCCTGAGGCCAAGGTTCAAGTAGACCTGGGTGCCGGCTCCCGCCGGCCCAAGGGAAACCGCTTGCCGGATGGCCATGGGAAGCGGCGTGGTCGGTGAGGCAGCCAGGGCCGGGCCGGCCGAGGTGGCCAGGCTAGCCGCCGGCGGCGAAGTTGCCGTGCGGGCGGGCCCGCACGCGACCAGGGCCACGCCGCAGATAGCCGCCGCTGCTAGCAGGGACTGGGCTCTCACTGAAATCTAGCTTCCCAGACCTCAGTCTCGAATGCCAACTCAAAGCCGAGCTTTTCGTACAGGTCGAATGCGCGGGTCTGGTTCTGGCCATCCACGTAGAGCGACGCGTGGCGGGCGCCTGATCTATAGAGACGCAGCAGTGCTTCGGCCACCAGCCACGTGGCCAGGCCCCGGCGGCGGTGGGCCGGCAAAGTGCCGACGGAGTTGACGATCCCGACCGGCTGCGAGCGCGCATCGGCAGCGTAGTGGACGATCTGGCCGAGGGCGATCGCCGCCGGAGCTCCATCCGGAGCCACTGCCATCAGGCTCAGCTCGGGCGGACCGGCCACGAGCTCATCTTCGTCGCGGGGCGTGAACCGCCAGTGATCCGCAAACGACAGGTTGTGCGCCTCCGACCAACTGTGGCGCGGCAACGACAAGGCGTCCCGTAGCTCGTAGCCGGCGACAGCCGATGGCTCGGGCGGTTTGGTGGTGAGCTTGCGATCCATGCGCCACCACGGTCGCCCCAGCTCGAGGCCCAATCGGTCGAGCCCGTCGCTGTGGCCGCGGCCGCGCCAGACCAACGCGGTGGACGCTCCAGCCGCCTTCGACAGGCCCAGGCCCCACCTGGTCAGATCGGTCAAGAGATCGGGTCGCCCTGGGGCGGACGAGGCCTCGATGACGGCGATCGTTCCGACCTGTGCTTCCCGGCTGGATACCAATACGGCTCCCTCGATCTTTCCGCCGGCGCCCTCCACCACGCGGGCGCTGGCTTCCCAATCAAAACCGGCAAGCATCCGGGCCATGCGGTCGTCGCCGGGAACGCAGTCACGCATTCCCGTGCGCACATCGTTTGCCCAGAGGTCCAGGACGCCAGCCAGGTCCGCCACGCGGCCTTGTCTCACGCGGTGGCCCGGGCGACGACCTCGTGCACCTCAGGGAGCGCGCGACGGATCTGCTCTTCCAGCTCGGACTCAACCTGGTGCGCATGCTCGAGGCTGACCCTACCGTCCAGCTCCGCCACGACATGAGCGTAGATGCGGTTGTGCCGGTCGCTGAGCTCGACGTCGACGCATCGCCGCACGTCCGGGTGTGACTCGACCACCTCGCGCATCTTGGTCGCCAGCTGGGCCCGGCGGGTGGTCACGTCTTCGCCCTCCACGACGTGAGGTTCCATCGGCTCGAGGTGGATGTCGATACGGCTGGCATCCGGCAGCTCGCCGCGAAGCGTGCCTTCCAGCTCCGCGCTGGCCCGCGAGGCCGCGGCCAGGGTCATGTCGCCAGGCAGTTTCGCGTGCATCGTCAGGTGCAGCGACCCGTCGTTCTCGCGCTCCACGGTCACGTTGTGCAGGTCGCGAACACCTCCATTGCGCGCCGCGGCCGCGTGCACTCGCTCGACGAGATCGCTGGGCCGGGTCTGGCCTTCGACGGCGACAGTGAGATCCAGCGACGGCAGGCCGGCCTTCGCCGCCCGTTTCACCTCGTCGACCAGCGCGCCCGCCGCTTCCAGCGAGAGCATTCGCGCGGTCGCGACGCTGGCATCTCCTATCAGATTCGGGCCTGAGCGCCGCACCCGCACGGATCGCACCTCGCGGACCCCGTTCACGCCCTGGATGGCGGTGCGAAGGTCCCGTTCAGCGCCCGCCGGGGCGCGGTCCATGAGGATGTCCCCAGACCGCCATGCCACCTTGGCAGCGGAGCGGACGATGATCGCGGCGACCAGAAGGGCCGCCACCGAGTCCGCCCATCGCAGACCCACCGTCACCCCGACCAGACCGATCAGCACCGCAATCGTGGCGAGGACGTCGGACAGGCGGTTGGTCGCGTCGGCTCGCAGCGCCTCGCTGTCGGCCGCCTGGCCGACCCCACGCAGGATTCCGGCGCGCCCAGCTTCGATGACGACGGTCCCGATCAGCAGGGCGAAGGCGTAGGCGGCCGGGTTGACAGTGCCGCCACCGGTGGTCAGCCGCCGCACGGCTTCGAACGCGATGCCCAGTGCAGTGATGATCATGAGCACGCCTTCTGCGAACGCGGCCACGTTCTCGGCTCGGCCATGGCCATAGGGATGCTCGGTATCGGCAGGCTTGCGAGCCGTGCGCACGGCTGCGAGGGCAAATGCGCTCGCCACCACGTCGAGGGTGGAGTGTGCCGCCTCGCTCAGGATGCCGAGGCTTCCAGTCAGCAGGCCGACGACGAGTTTGCCCAGCACAAGGGCAACGCCGACGAAGACGGAGGCCAGCGCGACGAGCCCTGGCCTCCGCGCAAAGGCTTTCATCGAGCGAACTCTACGGCGGGGGTCCGGTCGCTACTTCCTCACCGCTTTTCGCGGCGCCGCTTCTCTATCTTCTCGACGGCTTCCCAGTGAGCGGGGTCAGCCCATATGCGCGCGAAAGCCTCAACCGTTGTGTCGGCGAGCTCGGGATTTCGGTGGGGCCGAACCGCATTGACCGAGCTCTTGATCCCTGCCACCGCGGCCGGCGGAGCTGCCGCGATGGCTTGGGCAAGATCACGCAGTTGGCCGTCGAATTTCGGGGCGGAAGCCACAATCTCCACGAGGCCGAGCTGGAGCGCTTCGGGTGCGGCCACAGCTTGCCCGCCGAGCAGCAAGCTCAGCGCCCTCGCCCGGCCCACCAGCGAAGCCAGGCGCTCGGACGCGCCCCACGCGGGCATGATCCCCAGGGTGATCTGAGGGAAACCGATTCGCGCATGCTCCGCCGCGAGCCGGAAGTCGCATGCGATGGCGAGCTCAGCGCCGCCGCCCAGGGCATCGCCGTTAAGGCCGGCGATCACCGGGATGGCGAGCTGCGGTATGCGGTCGAGAGTGGCTCGCATCCTGTGGGCCATCGCAGCCGCCTCTGACTCGGAGCGCATGCCCTCGAGCTCCTTGATGTCGCCGCCCGCGCAGAACGCCTTCACCCCGGCGCCCCGAATCACGAGCACGCGCGCACGCTGCACCCGTACGGTCTCGAGCGCCTCGTCGAGCTCGTCCATGGTCTGCAGCGCGAGAGCGTTGCGAGCCCCAGGCCGGTCGATCACCAGCATCGCCACGCCATCGACGACCTCGAGATGGAGGTCCCGCAGCAGTTAGCCGCCTCCGCCCGGGCCTTCGAGGCCTGGCTTGGTCATCTTGGCGAGGTCCAAGACCTTGTTGAGGTTCGCCTCGGAGATGCCTTTCGCGCGCGCCAGTTGGCGGATTGACTTGCCCGTGCGCATCGACTCTTTGGCGATCTTGGCCGCCTCGTCATATCCGATGATCGGGTTCAACGCGGTGGCGAGCATCGGGCTGCGCTCGACCAGCTCCGGTCCCCGGTCCGTCGCCTGCAGGCCTTCGATGCAGCGTTCGGTGAGGTTGCGCGCCGACGCCGCAAGAAGCGTGATCGACTCGAGAGAGGTGACGCCCGCCACCGGCATCATCACGTTCAGCTCGAACAGGCTGCCGGACTGCCCGCATAGGGCGACGGTGACGTCGTTGCCGAACACGCGGGCTACGACCATCGTCAACGATTCGATGATCACCGGGTTGACCTTGCCCGGCATGATGCTCGACCCCGGCTGCGTCTCGGGCAGGCGCAGCTCACCGAGCCCCGCGATCGGCCCGGAGCCCATGAGCCTGATGTCAGACCCGACCTTCCAAAGGCTGGTGGCAATTGTGCGGAGCGCGCCGTGCGCCGCGACGAGAACATCAAGCGTCGCCTGTGCATGGAAGTGGTTTCGCGTTTCATGAATCTCTATGCGCGTGGCCTTCGCAAGGCGTGCGCATGTCATTCGCGCGTACTGCGGATGCGAGTTGAGCCCGGTGCCGACCGCTGTGCCTCCAAGGGGCACCCTCGCCAGCTCCTCGATCGCCGCTTGCGCGCGGCGGATCGACTCCTCGACCTGGCCGGCATACCCCTTGAACTCCTGGCCGAGCCGGATCGGTGTGGCGTCCTGGAGGTGGGTCCGGCCTGTCTTGACCACCGGCCAGAATTCCTTGCTCTTTGCCTCGAGCGCTCTTTCGAGTAGACGAAGCGCGGGCATCAGCTCGTCGGCGATCGCCACCGCGCATGAGACCTGGATCGCGGTCGGGATGACGTCGTTCGATGACTGACACAGGTTCACGTGGTCGTTGGGGTGCACGGCCTTCGACCCGCGCTCGGCGCCAAGGATTTCGACGGCGCGGTTGGCGATGACCTCGTTCGCGTTGGTGTTGGTCGAGGTTGCAGACCCTGTCTGGTAGATGTCGATTGGGAACTGGTCGTCGAGCTTGCCGTCGATGACCTCTTGCGCTGCCGCAGCAATCGCGCGCGCGCGCCGCCTCGAAAGCAAGCCCAGCTCCAGATTGGTCTGGGCCGCCGATTTCTTGATCAGCCCGAGGGCGCGGATGAAGCGGCGAGGAAATGGCTGGCCGGAGATTGGAAAGTTGAGGACCGCCCGCTGCGTCGACGCGCCGTAATAGGCGTCGGCCGGCACTTCAATCTCACCCATGGAGTCGCGCTCCACGCGCGTCTTGCGCGCCGGCGCGTGAGGACTTGGCCTGGCTGACTGCTTCTTTGGCACTCACGGAGATTCTAGAGTGGCTGTGCAATGCGATTGGCGGCGGTCGATGTCGGCAGCAACACGATCCACGCGCTGGTGGCCGACGTGCTGCGTGCGCGGCTTGTCGACGTCGCCCACTACGTGGAGATGCCCGAGCTCGGCGCGCAGGTCGCCAAGACAGGCGCCATCGGACCACGCGCGAAGACCGCTATACGCGCGCTTCGATCAGTTGTGGCCCGGGCTCAAACGCACGGCTACGAGGTCTTGATCGCCGGCGGCACCGAGGCCGTCCGTCAAGCGTCAGACCGTGAAGCCTTCGCTCGCCTCGCCGGCGAGGCTATCGGCACGCCGCTTCGCACCGTCGGCGCGCATCGGGAGGCGGAGCTGAGCTTTCTGGGCGTGGCTTCCAATCACGCGGGTCGGCGCGAGTGGCTGATGGTCGATCTCGGGGGCGCTTCGACTGAGGTCGTGGTCGGCAATGCCCGCAAGATGGGGCGCTCCGCCACGTTGCCCATCGGGTCCGGTGTTCTCGCCAGCACGTACCTTTCGGACCCTCCGAAGCCCGAGGAGCGCGCGCGGCTGCGCAGGGCAGCACTCCGCGAGCTCACCCGCGCCCCCGACGCCGACGTCGATCGACTGGTGGCCACCGGCGGGACAGCTGCCAACCTGCCGCTCGTGCTGTCGAGGCGAAGTCCGCCGACCGTGCTCACCACCGCTGACCTGCTCACGAGCGAGAGCCGCCTCGATGCGGGGAAGGCGGCCGACGTGGCGGCCAAGCTCCAGCTGCCGGCCAGTCGCGTCAAGGCCATGCGGGCAGGGGTCGAGGTGCTCCTCCTGCTGCTCGACTGGTACGGCCTGGCGGTCCTCCACGTCAGCTACGAGGGCCTGCGGCACGGGATGCTCCTGGCCTACTTGGAGCACGGGGACGACTGGTGGCGGTCTGGCGAGTAGCCAGGCGACCCACTCCCTGCTGCCGCCGGGAGTCTGGCCAAGCCTGAGCTCGGCCGGCGGGCCCCGATGCCGGCACTTACGTTCAGAGATATCTGGGTAAATTGAACCTATGAACCGCGTGAAGGATCGGAGCGCGATCCTCAAGACGGCGCTAGAGCTTACCTGCCTCGTCCTGGTGGTCGAGCTGATCGGAGGCCTCTTCTCTCACTCGCTGGCCCTCCTCTCGGATGCGGGGCACGTGCTCACCGACGTCTTCGCCCTCGGCCTCGCCTGGTTCGCGGTCGCCCAGGCCAACCGCCCGGCCGACAAAAGGCGCAGCTACGGCTACCACCGCGTGAGCATGCTCGCCGCGCTGGTGAACTCGGTGATCCTGATCGGGATCGTCATCGCCATCGGCTACGAAGCGCTGCGCCGCCTGGCCAACCCAGAACCGGTGCAGGGCGGCATCGTCATCGTGACCGCGCTGATCGGCATCGCGATCAACGCGTACGTCGCCTTCGGCCTCCGCGGTGACACGCACAGCCTGAACATGCGTGCAGCTCTCCTGCACGTGACGGGTGACATCGGCGCCTCGATCGGGGTCGTGATAGCCGGCGCCGTGATCCTCCTCACGGGGTGGCTATACATCGATCCACTGCTCTCGATTGCCATCGCGGTCCTGATCGCTTTTGGCGCCTGGCGGATCGTGCGCGAGACGGTCAACCTACTGATGGAGGGCACGCCAAGCGATATCGACCTCGGCGCAGTGACGAGCGAGATAACCGGCACCAAGCTCATCAGCGGCATGCACGACCTGCACGTTTGGGCACTCTCATCGGACCAGATGGCGCTCAGCGTTCACGTCGTCGTCGACGAGTGCCCCCTGGGCGACGCTGAGCATGTCGTGAGAGACCTGGAGAAACGGCTCTGCGAGCGATTCTCGATCGGGCACACCACCATCCAGGTGGAGAGCTGCCATCCGTGTGGCGAGATCACCCACGGCGCCGGCGAGCACAACCACCCGCACGATCCCGTGCGCGTGATCAGCTCAGCAGGGCGCCTTCCTGCTGAAGGATCCGTCGCGCCACCGCGATAGCCGACGCGTAAGTTGAATCCATGCCTCGATAGCTGAGGCCCCTAGCCCCAAGTGTTCGCGCTTGCGTGTAAGGCGTGTCTGACGCGTAATGCACGATGCCGAGGTCAAAAGTGACCTGCGCCATGTTGACGCTCTCGCCAAGTGGATACCGATCGGGCTGGGCGATCTCGTAACAAGCGTCGAGGTAAGGCCCGGCCTCCATCTCGACCACCGTGTAGCGCCCCTGATAGTAGAAGTCGAGATAGTCGCGGTTCTGAAGGAAAGTGCCGCGCACCGCAACCGCACGCTGGTTGTCGAGCGCCGACCCGTAGACGAGGTTTGGCTGGACGTCGCCGGCGGCAAAGCAGTTGTCCAGCCAATAGGTGTTGCCCGAGTGCTCGTTGTGCACCACGTTGGGAATCATCACGTCGCCTACGTCGGCATTAAGGGTGGCGGCCTTGCCGAGCACGTAGACCCCGGCCACCCATGCCGCCTGCTCGGCGACCTGCCTGAGGATGTGGTACGCCGCCATGCCGAGCGGATAGTCAACGTTGAGGATGCAGGCGCTCGAGGCCCGGAGCTTCTGTTCGTCCACCTTCCCGACCCTGGGGTCGATGGCCGCCGGATCGAGCTGCGACAGCTTGAACACCTGCGCCGCTGAGTCGACCCCCGTCGCCCTGGCCGCCACGTGCCTGATGCCGATGGCCGCCTCCATCTCCGCTCGCCGCTGGCGTTGGCGATCGCGGTCGGGGTGCGTGTCGAACAGGTGGCGGGCGCTGTAGTAAAGCCAGTTGTCGGGCGATGCGCGGCTGCTGCCGGCCTCGAGCTTGCGCCTTTCTTCGTCGAGCTCAGGATGGTTCTGCCGAACCCAATCGCGGATCTCGGTATCGAAGTGCCTGGCGACACTGGTCAGCACATTGATGAGGCTGTGGGCATTGGAAGATACAAAGTAGACAGGCGCCTCGCGGACACCAAGCTCCTCCATCGCCGCCGCGATCGGCAGCCACCATCGGCTGGCGTTTCGCGCGTAACCCAGGTGGGTGCCGCCGACAAGCCGCATCACGATCTTGCATTCCTCGCGCTTGACCTGCGTCAGGGTCTCATCGAAGCTCTCGCCCCACGCATCCCGCAGCCTGTGCCAGTCGTCTTCGCTCGCGCCGGCGGCCATCCGCGCCTGCTCGCCATCGACCGGCACATCCTGGAGCGCGACGTGAAGCTTGTTCCATTCGATTTGATAGGCAACAAGCGTGGGGACGAGGTCGTCGACGTCAGAGTTGGACGCAATCAAAACGGCAAGAGTCGTGCCGTCCTGGTACCAGCGCCGGCGTCGCGCCGGTGCCTTGACCGCATTCCAGCGGAGAATGTCGGCCCCGAGCACGGCCTTGAAGCCCTGTGGGCTCTGACCCATCACCACTTGACGGCAGCGGCTGATGGCGACGGGTAGCCGTCGGACTGCGTAAAGGAGCGCCCCCATGTCGGACTGCGGCTCGGCCGCCAGCGGGTGCAAGACCGAGCCCATGCCCAGGTGAGCCTGCACCAGGGACTCGACCTTGATCTCGCCAGAGCTTTGCAGCATCGTGGTGTACGTGCGCACGTAAAGCTCGACGGCGTGCCTGCCCGTCCACCCGACTTTGGGGGGTGTCTCCATCGTGCGAATTATGAGAGCCGCGATCGAACGGAACCGTTTACAAAACGTTGACGCCGGATTGAGAAACGGCGAAGGCGCGTGGGCGTTAATGAGTTGATGATCAACAGATTGGCCCACCTCACCTTCCTGCGCGTCGCCGGCCTCGCCGCCGTCGCGGCGGCGGTCTCCGGCGCGGTCGTTCTCGTCAGCGCATCGGCTGCCGGCTACAACCTTCCGTTTCTCGCCTCATCGACGACCCCCACGACCGCTGCGTCCGTCAGCCAGACGGCGGCCCAGCCGTCGGCTCTTTGCACCGATTTCCTCACCCACCTGTCCGCGGACCTGAGCACCAGCCAGGCGGCGCTCGTTGGCGCTTACCAGAAGGCGATCGGCCAGACTCTCGCCGACGAAGTAAAGAGCGGAAAGCTGACCCAGGCGAGGGCCGACGCGATCCAAAAGCGGTTGGCCGGCAAGGCGCCCTGCGCGCTCATCGCCGGACTTCAGCCGCGACCCGGTCTGGGTGCATTCCGGAACGCGCTGAGGAGCGCGGAGGCTTCGGCGCTTGGAATCACGGAGCCCACGCTCAAGTCAGACCTGGCCAAAGGCATGACGCTTTCCCAGATCGCGGCGGCCCAGAAGGTCACTGAAGCCCAGTTCCGAGATCGGCTGATCGCCCAGCTCAAGCCCGTGCTGAACGCGGCCGTGACCAACAAGAAGCTCACGCCCGCCCGGGCGCAGGCGATCATCAAGCGCTTGCAGACGGCTCCGATACCCCTGTGGAACACGCCGATTCGCAGGCCCGCGGCGACGGCGAGCCCGGCGCCGATCGCGTGACGCCCGACTGATTCAGTACCATCGCGTCTACGGCGCCGGCGTGATCGCAGTCCTGTTCTTGACCAAGATGGGCGCCAAGCTCATTGGCGTCTGGCCGCTCGCCGCGGCATTTGGATTAGGGCGGCGGGATCGGAACTACTTCACCTTGTTGATGGCAACCGGCCTGACGTTCGGCTCGATCTCCGCCCTGTATGGGCTCAACCACGGGCTCGTCACCAGTGCGCAATATTCGGAGCTCATCACGGTGGTGATCCTGTCCGCGGTGATTCCCACATTGATCGCTCAGCGTCTGTTCCAGCCGCAACAGGTTGATGCGGAGGCAGAGGAGGCTCTTGGAGCCGAAGACGCCTCGATCGTCCACCGGCCCGAAACGCGTAGCCCTTAGTTCACTCCTCGGGCTGCGCGCCCAGCCGTTTCATCAGCTCTTCGAGGAGCTCGCGCGTTTCCGGGTCGGACATGAGCTTCTGCTGCATGTCCTCCGCAGACCGGCGGATCTCGGGGTCGCTCAGGAGACGCTCGGTCATCCCCTGGAACCGGGCCGCCATGTCCTTCATCGCCGCCTCTTGCGCGACCTGGATGAGGATCGGCTGGCTGGCGGCGGCGACGACCGCCTCGGCCTGGGCGCGCACCATCTCGATCCCCTTGCAGCCGAGGCACTCGCCCTTGAGGCCGCAGTGACAAACCTGGGGGCGCAGGCGGTCGAGAGCGAGGTGAAGCTCCGACATGTCGGTGGGTCCGGCCATGGATCTAGGTTAGACCGGCTTTTTCCTTGCTGCGTACATGGACTCGATCTCTTCTGCGTATTTCTCGGCGATCACTTTGCGCTTGACCTTCAGGGTGGGCGTGATCTCGCCCGTCTCTTCGGTGAACGCCCGGGGCAGCAAGGTGAAGTACTTGATCGCCTCCCAAGAGCCGACCCTGGTGTTGACCGCGTCCACCGCCTTGTCAATCAGCGCGATCACCCGCTGGTCGTCGACGAGGTCCTCCGGGCGACCGGGAACCCGCCTGCTGACGGCCGCCCAGTCAGGGACGATCAGCGCCGTCACGTAAGGCTTGCCCTCCCCAATCACCACCGCCTGCTCAACCAGGTCATCGCGCTGGATCTCGAACTCGAGCTGCTGCGGCGCCACGTACTTGCCGCCCGCAGTCTTGATGAGGTCCTTCTTACGATCGGTGATCTTCAGGAATCCGTCGGCGTCGATCTCGCCGATGTCGCCCGTGCGGATCCAACCGTGGTCCAGCGTATCTGCGGTCGCCACCGGATTCTTGTGGTAGCCGAGCATGTTGCCGGGGCTCTTGACCAGGATCTCGCCATCTTTTTCGATCTTCAGCTCAATCCCGGGGAACGGCTTGCCGACGGTGAGAAAGCGGTGCTGTCTGAGCGTGTTCGAGCAAGCGCCCGAGGCCGTCTCCGTCATGCCCCACCCGTTGAGGATCGGGACGCCGATCGCCCAGAAGAACTCTTCGATCTCGCGAGCAAGAGCGGCGCCGCCGCTGATGAAGAAGCGCAAGCCCCCGCCCACCAACCGTTCGCGCAGAGGCGCCAAAACCAGGCGTTCGGCCAAGCTGTGCTCGGCCCTGAGCATCCCTCTAGGGCTTGCCTCATGTGAGAATCGCGTGCCGACTCCGACCGCCCAATTGAAGAGCGCCCGGCGGAACCCCGGCGCTTCGCGGACGCGATCCATGACGCGGGAGTGCATCTTCTCGTACACGCGCGGCACGCTGAGGAGGATCGTCGGCTGCACGTCAGCGAGGTCTTCGGCGAGCCGATCGACGCCGGAAAGCCACATCTGCCCGCCGAACATGAGCACTGTGAACGTGCCGTTGATTCGCTCGAACACGTGCGAGTACGGCAGCCACGAGAGGGTGAAGTCCGCCTCGGTCAGAGGATGCACCTTGATGACCGCACGCGTGACGTCCACCACGTTGCGATGGGCGAGCTCGGCGCCTTTGGGGTCACCGGTCGTACCCGACGTGTAGACGATCGTGCACATGTCGTCGGGCGTGATCGCCTCCAGACGTTCGACCACGTCGCCCAAACGTCGTGGTGGCTCGGCAAGCCATCGAGCCACCTCCGAATCCATTGTCACGATGCTTTTCAGCGTTTCTGTCAGCGTCAGCTTCGTTGCCATGTTGGAATCCGAAGCGATCGCCAGCGCCGCATCGCAGTTCGCCGCGATCGCCTGCGCCACTTCAGGCACAGTGCCTGAATAGATAGGCACCGAGATCGCGCCCGCGGCCTGGATTCCAAAGTCGCAGTAGAGCCATGCGAGGCTGTTTGGCCCCATCAACACGACGTGGTCGCGGGCCTTGACGCCCGCCTCAATGAGCGCTGACGCGACAGCCAGCGTGCCTCGCCGCATTTCCGCCCAGGTAACTGTCTGCCAGCTTTTGCCGTCGGGGTAGTGGAGCAGCGGCCGGTCGAGGTAACGGGCGGCCTGGCGAAACAGAACGCCGACAGTCGTTCGATCGGCGATCGCGCTCGGATTCAGCTGCCGGTCTGCCGTTCCCTCATCCGATGTCCGAACGGACATCGTCTGGTTACTTGACCGCTTTGACGGTCAGCGTGAGCGTGCCCGACGGCACGCTGACGGTTATCTTGTCGCCCTTCTTCTTGCCGACCAGTGCGCGGCCGACGGGGGACTCGACAGAGATGCGGCCCGCCGATGGGTCGCTCTCGACCGCGCCCACCAAGTGGTACGTCTCGGCTGAGCCTTCGGTGTCCACCACGTCGATGGTCGAGCCCGGTCCGGCGACGCTCGAATGCGACTCCTTGATGATCTGCGCCCTGCCGATCATCTCCTGCAGCTCGTAGATGCGGCTGTCGAGGAGGCCGACCTCCTCCTTCGCCTGCTCATACTCGGGGTTGTCTTCGATGTCGCCTGGCTGGAACGCTTCTTTGAGGCGCTCGCCGGCTTCGGCGCGCCGCTTCAACGCGACCTCGAGGTCGCGCTTGAGCTTCTCCAGCCCTTCGGGCGTCAGCAAAACAGGTTCGTTAAGGTCCATCTCCCCAGCCTCGGGCCAACAATAATACCCGCCATATGGATCCAACCGACCTGCGCGCGGGGCTGGCCGAGAAGCTCGCCGCGAATGAGCCGATCGATGCACAGACGTTCAACGCCGCCTGCTTCATGCTTTCGCGCTCCCTCGAAGACCTGCAGCTGATAGTGCCCGAAGCGGCGCCACTGATCCGGCGGCTGCTGCGGGTGGCCGGCCGGGTCGCGATCGATTCCGGCGCCGACGGCGCGTCTGCCGATACCTGGCCGGAGACCGAGGAGATGGCGCTGCTCTGGATCGACGAGGCTCTGCGCGGGCTCGGTTATGAGGTGAGGCCTACATCTGATGGTGGCCGCCTCGAGCTCAAGCGAGCTGATGCTGACTGGGGAGGCTAGAGGGTCTCGGTCAGTTGATCAGGCGGGCGGCGGGGGGTGCCGGCGCGTAGTTCGGATTGAAGTCGATGCCGACGGCGGCCGCACCCGAGACGCTCGCAGTATAGGCAATCACCTGGCCCGCCAGCGGGGAGCGATCGCCACCGTTGATGGTCCAGTTCTCTCCGGGCGTGTACATGGTGCCGATGAACTGAGTCGAGGCCCCACCGTTCAACGTGTTCGAGCACGTGTTGGTGGCGGGCGCGTAGATCACGATCCAGTTGTACTGCTCGCCGCTGAAGACATAAGTGGCGCCCGAGGAGTTCTGGCTGAAGCATGATCCGCTCGGGAAGTAGAACTGCACGGCCCCCGGCGTCACCTTGGAAGTCTGGCAGGGGGTGATGGTGCTGCCGCCGGACAGCGGTGAGGGCACGCAGTAGTTCTCGTTCGCCACGTCGCCGCCCGTGTACGGCGGGTACTGCAGGGACATGGCCGCGTTCTCTTGCGACAGAAGGCCGGCCGGCGGCGGGCAGTTGCTGAAGCACTGCGGCGGGAGCTCGTCGTCGGGCGGCTGGCAGTTCTTGGTCCGGCTCTGGGCGAAGCAAAGAGTGTTGGGCAGAAGACCGCCCGCGGTGACCGAGCAGATGGTGTGACTCGGAGCAAGGCAAGGCCAGCCGGCTGGGTTTTCGCCCTTGGACAGGATGGTACCGGCGCCGCCACTCGGCCAAGGCCCGGTGGCCGCCGCCGGTGGCCCGCCGCCATCGGTCCACCCGGGGGCCAGGAACTTGTTGATGAACGAAAAGTTGTTGGGGTTCCCGTCGCAGCCGTTGGGGTTCAGGTAAACGTCGTAGTACTGCGCCCCTGGGGCGTTCTGGGTGATGCTCACGTCGATCACCTGGTCCTTGACGTCGGCGGTGCTTACAACCTGGCAGGCGGAGGGAGCGCTCTCGCGGCGACACCCGGGCGGGGCAAAGCAGGGGTTGGGGGTGACGCCCGGGTCGATGAACTGGTCGTAACGGACCGAGGTCAGCTCAACTCCCCAGTTGCCCACGCCGAGGCCACCGTGCTTGATGCCGTATCCGGACGCGATCGCCACCGACGTTGTGAAGTTGCCGTTACAGCCAGCGCCGTTTTGGTCCCAGAACGCAAGCGGGGCGACCGAGGTGGTGCCGGGCGCCGAAGCGTTCTCTTCGTTGGGCGCCTTGAGCTCGTTCGACAGCAGGCTGCCGCTGGCGTCCGACTGGTAACCGCCCGTCCAGTTATAGACGCCGGCGGTCAGGAAGGCGCAGCTGGCGGAACCGCCGGTGAGATGAAAGCTGCCGTACGTTCCGGGGTCCATCTCGGTCCACGTGCCGCGGTTCAGCTTGTTGTAGCTCTGAGGGGTCGGATAGTACGGGACGGACGGCGCAAGGTAGCCGGGGTCGGGCAACGTCGGGGCGGGCACAACAGCCGATCCCAGCGTGTCACCGGGATTGCACACCCCGCCGACCGGAGGGTATGGGACGAAGCCTGGGGTCGAGTTGTAGCAGTAGTACGAGGCCGAGCTGCAAGTCGAGCCGGCGCCCCCGTAGCAGTTGCCAGCCTCGTGCAGGTTGGCGTCGACGCATGCGGTGCCATTGGTGTACACGTCACCGAGGACGGTGAGGTCGGCGGACCCCTTGAGGTTGGTCGCGCAGGAGCCGTTGCTCAGCGTGAGCAGCGCCGGCGTCTGCCGCTGGTTGCCGACGATCGCGGTTGCCGTCGCGTTGATGGTGACGTTGGTCGGGCCGCCGAAGATCTGCATGAAGGCAAGGGGTAGGCCGTGGGTGGTAGTCATCTGAAATTCGTAGCCGTTGAACTGCGTGTCGGTGGCGACCGTGGTGAGCTGGTAGCCAGCCGCGTAGGTCGTCACCCAGGTGTCCTGCTGAAGGTTGTTGTTGACCCCCACGAAAGCGACTGTGTGGACATCCGAGGTGGGGCCTGCATATAGATGCAAGTCTGTCTGGTAGATCCGCTTCGCCTGAGGGACCGCGCTCCCCGTGACGTCTTGGAAATTCTCATACCAGTCGCCGGCGGCAAGAGCCGCGGCATCGACCGCCGCCTGCTGGTCGCGCCTGTCGACATAGGCGCGGCCTGAGTCGATGGCCAGGCCGAGCATGGCGAACAGCACCATGATCAAGAGCGCGATCAGCACGATCGCCTGACCTTTCTGCAGTCGTGTCTGCTCGATCTTGGCGCGACGCTCGTCTCGGGCAGACGCAGTCGTAGCCGCTGCGCGCCACCCGCGCGCTGACCTGTACATGTGTCTAGTTCGAGTACTCGGCACGGTAGACCGCATAAGCAACAAGAACGATCCGGTTGCCAACTACTTGCTGAATGATGGGCGTGAGCGGCTGGAAGTTGAACCAAAGCGTCACCTTGATCGGCTCGTTGCCGACCGCAGGCGTGATCGCGTTGCACCCGGGGCCGGGCGCCGGCAATACGCCGAGTCCGCCGCGAGGGCCATTGGGCACGCCGTTGCCCGCGGCACTCGGATCGGTGATGAAGATCCAGCCGGTGTTTGGTGGCGGCAGCTGGGCCGAGCCCACAGGGTTGCCGCCGTTCGGGATTGGCCCGTTGGGGCACGGGTTGGCGAGCACCTCGGTGACTGCGTGCACCTGGACCGCTGTGGCGACGTCGGCGTCGGTCGGCCAAGTGTGTGTGGCTCCGTTGGGGTCGATGAAGTAGGACGCCCTGACTGCGACACGCGCCCCTTCATTCGCGGCCTGCTGGAGGGTGATGTAGAAGTACAGGCCGCGGCCGAAGTCGATGACCCCAAAGGTTATTAGCAGGATCACCGGCGCGATCAGCGCAAACTCGGTGATGCCCTGCGACCGCTGGCTGCGAAACCAGCTCTTCAGTCTCTGTCTCATGGCTGCCCCTGGATGGTGAAGTGCTCGTTGAAAACTAGCGGTATGCCGCTGCCGAACAGGTTCTGGATGAACGGCGTAATCAAAGCGAAGTTCATGATGATGGACACGTTGATGTCACCCAGCCGGTAGCTGGAGTCCGTGGGCGCCGTCGGCATCGTCCCTGTCTTGAACACACCGCCGGGCTGCGTGTAGCAGATGTACACGTTCACGCGGCCGGTGGTTAGAGGCACCGCGGCGGATGAGTATGGCTTGTTGTTGAAGGCGTTGCCATCGGCGCCGGCCAGGCACCCTGCAGACGGCACGAAGGTCGGAACCGGGAGCGTCGTGCCGTCGAACCCGGAGCCGGCCATGGCCTGGTCTACGGCCTGCATGATGTCGGCGTCGTCGAGGTACTTGTTGGTGCGGGTCGCGGTGTCGAACCATGCACCGTGCCTGGCGCCCTCGCGCGCAGCGCCGAGGATGTTCACGGAGTAGTAGAAAGCGCGCGAGAGGTCGAGGAGGCCCATCAACAGGAGGATGAGCACCAGCGACGAGATCGCGAACTCCACCAGGGACTGGCCGCGCTGACGCCTCGAGCCAAGGCGCCGTGGCCGTGCGGAATCCCGAGTGAGAGTGCGTGTTTGAACCGGCTCGGCCATCATTTGTGAGCGTTATTCAAGCCGATAGGACCGCTGGATGCAGCACATGTATTCGAATAACGGACTGGGGGCGATTTTCAGTCGCTCGGAGATTTCAGGTGACCGGCAAGGGGTTCTTGCCCCGTGAGTCAACCTCTTGACGCCCAAGGTCAAAGCCCGCTCAGACTCTCGCCGCTGGCAGGACGTCCGCGCGCGCGCAATGGATGCCAAGTTCGACGCCGACCGCCGCCGCGTCGGCGAGAGGGTCGCTGTCAGCTTCCGCTGGCTGTTCCTGATCGTGCTCGCGGTGTTGAACAACGTCACCACTGTGACCGGGGCCGAAGCCCGCGGGACCGTCGATGTCCTGCTCGCCGCCTGGGCCGTGATGAACGTCGCCGTGAACGTGCTTTTGGCGCGCGGGTACCAGCCCGGAAAGCAGTTCAGTTTGAGCACGATGTCGCTCGACATTTTCTTTGCCACCTCATTGGTCTACCTATCTGACGGGTTTTCGAGCCCTTTCTTTCTCGCTTTGTTCCTGGCCGTCATCACCAACGCCGTCCGGTTCGGCGCGGCCGCCTGCATCGTCTCCGCATTTGTCATCTCCTTCATCTATCTATTTGTCGGCGGCTCGTTCACGCCGGCCAACTTCACGACCGACCCGAACGCCACCATTGGCAAGGTCTTTCTGTTCCTGGTCGTCGCCCTGGCGACCGGCTACATGACGCGCGAGCTGGAGCGCGAGCGGCGGCAGGCGGTCGAGCGCGCGGCGCAGGCGGACTCCCTGCGCGAACTCAGCGTGACGATGGTCAGCGACACGGACATCAAGGACGTGTTCAAGCTCATCGTCGACCACGCCGTCCAGATGACGTTGGCCGACCGAGGCAGCCTGATCCTGGCTTCGCACGAGGGCTTCGAGGTGGGCGCCAGCGCGCCGGACGGAGTGCCAGGGGCAGTTCCGGAGTTCCTAGACGAGGAGAAGCTCTCACAGGCTGCCAGAACTGGGGAAGCCTCCTACGGGGCCGACCGGCGGGCGCTGGTCATCCCCATCGCATCAGGTGAAGGGGTGACGGCCCTGCTGAGCCTGGTGCGCGAAAAAGGCAGCTTCACAAACCAGGACCTCTTCTCCGTCGCCGCCCTTTCAGGCAGCTCGGCGGTTCCGCTCGCCAACGCGCTTCGCTACCACCGCAGCACCCAGGAGGCGACCACCGACGGGCTCACCGGGCTCGCCAACGCGCGAGAGTTCCGGCGGCGGCTGGCGGCCGCCTTCGCCCACCCCGACCGGCGCGCCGCCACCTTCTCGGTCGTGCTCGTCGACTTCGATCACTTCAAATCGGTCAACGACCAGGTCGGCCACCAGCAGGGCGATCTGGTCCTGCAGCTTGGCGCCAGGATCGTGCGCTCGGTGGCGCGCGCCCAGGACATAGTCGCGCGATACGGCGGGGACGAGCTGGTGGTGATGGCCCCCGACACCAGCGCGATCGGTGCCCACAAGCTGGCGCAGCGCATCGTCGAGGCTGTGCACGAGGCGTCAATCGCGACCACGCCTGGCAGTCACCTGACATTCAGCGTCGGGGGCGCCACCTATCCGGACGACGGACTGACCGCGGCAGAGCTCGTGGCGGCCGCCGACCAGGCTCTTTACCTGGCCAAGCGGGAAGGCAAGGATCGCGCCTGCACCTTTCCCCAGCTGGTCACGGAGCTGGAGCTCGACGACGTCAGCCTGTTCGCGGTCCTGGCCGAAGCCGGGCCGCAGGTCGTCGTCGCCGTGGCCCACGCTGTCGACCACCGCAGCCCGTTGACCCGCGGCCATTCGAGCCGGGTGGCGATAATCGCCGACGCCGTCGGCCGTCGCACCGCCTTGCCGGTGATGCGACTCGAGGACCTGCGGACGGCCGCCTTCCTCCACGACGTCGGTCACATGACCCTGACGGCGGGTCAGGGTTTTGAGACTCCCGGCCACACCGAAACCGGCGAGAAGATCCTGCGGCGGGCAAAGTTTTCGACCGAGGTCCTGGCCTATGTACGCGGCCACCATGAACGTTGGGATGGCACCGGCAAGCCGGATGCGCTGGCCGGCGAGAAGATTCCCTTGGGAGCCCGGATTCTCGCCGTGGCCGAGACGTACGAGGCGCTAACGGCCGGCCGGGGCTGCGAGCGGCTGGAGGCCTTGCGGGCGTTCGACAGGGTGACCGAGCTGGCGGGAACCGAGTTCGACCCGGCCGTTGTGGAAGCGCTGGGGCAGAGCATTCGGGACGGTAGCCTCGAGTTGTTCATCGCGGACCTCGCCCTCCCGGCCGTCGCAGAGGTGGTTGTCGAACCGGTACCGGTGCCGGCGGTCCCGTAGAAAGCTGCCCGCGAGGCGGCCAGTGGCTCAGGCGAACGGCAGGCTTGCGGTCGCTTGTCGTCTGGCTTTTCGGCGCAACCTCAAAAGTCGCGATTCGAGCATCTCGGCTCCGCCGGGCATCCGGCGTTGCGCACCCTCGACCACGCCCAGAGCTGCGAGCGGGTCTCGCTTTCGCCACTCGAGCAGGCGGGCGCGTGCGATCGAAACCCGCATGTCCTCAGTCACGCGGGACTCCAACCAGTCCAGCAATCGGTCGGCAGCCGCGATCGAGCCGCGGCGCACAAGGCGGCGGCTGAGCAGGAGGCCCGCCGTAGCCGATGCTTCGCCCTTGGCGAAGGCCGTCGCGTTACGCAGCGCCCGCCAACCATCAGCACGCGCTCCGCGTCGAAATCGATGGCGACCGAGGGCCAGCCAGTCGGCGGCGTCCATCCCGGCATCCCGGCCTCGCAGGCGGGCAAGGAGGCGCGAGTGGAGATGGACGAGGCTGATGACATCGAGCCGGTTGTGCTCGAGCGCGCCTTCGAGCCGCGGGCTGACGTCATGACGCAGGTACTCGAAGTAAGCGTCAGGCACCAGGGCGCTGGCGATGGGGTCGTCGCGCTCGTAGCCAAGCAGTCGCTCCTCGACCGACCGCAGGCTGCAACTCTCCAGGCGGTGGCGGTAGAGGGCCCGCACCAGCGTGAGCAAGTCCACATGGGGAGGGCACGCGAGCTCGCCCGGCATGCGAGCCATCACCCACCGCGTCCGCAGCACGGGCAGGTCGAAAGAGCTGCCGTTGAACGTGGCCACCGCCGACCCTGGCGCAATCTCGGCCTGCAGCGCGTGCAGGAAGGCGGCCTCCATCCCGGGTTGGGGAAGGAAGACCTGCGCGACTCGGAGACCGCTATCGATGGGCCGTGCGACAGCTGCGGCAAAGACATAGGTGCCGGCCCCGCCCGATAGGCCTGTGGTCTCGGTGTCGACGTAGGCGACCGAGCCGGGGTTCGGGTCGAGCGCAGGCAGCGGAATCACGTCTTCTCGCAACAGCGCGTCGCCGTAAGGGGTGACGACGATCTCGAACCCGCGCGGCCTGGCGCGCTCGACCTTGAGCCGCGGCCGCGGCGGCGCCCCTAGACGGGCAAGGCGCTCGCGGAGAGCAGTTTCAGGCATGCCTCCTTGGCTCCTTCCACGAGGTGCAGCGGACCGATGCACGATGGACACCCCGCGAGGCATGGGCAGTCATGCACCAGCGACGCGCCCTGCTCGAGCAGGTCCCTGTGCAACTCGAACATGCGGATCGAATAGCCGACGCCACCGGGGTACATCTCGTAGACGGTCACCGTCGGAAGGCGGGTGGTGACGGATCTCACCTCGGCCACCGCCCCAAGGTCGCGCGGATCGCACATCAATCGGAGGCTTGCGACGTGGCGCAGCGTGTGCGCCATCCCTTGCAGCCCAGCTTCGAGCGTCTCTCGACCCAGCGTGCGCCAGAGATCCTCGTCGACGGTGATCCAGTAACCGGTCGCGTGCAGCGTCTGCTCGGGGAGGTGGATTGGACCCGAGCCGATGTTCTCGTGGGTGTGAAAGCGAATCTTCTTGAACATGCTCGCGAGCGCGGTGATCTTCAATTCGCCATGGCTTCGTGACAGGCCATGACCGTCCGGCCCGGCAAAGGTGTCGAGCACCTGCACGGTGACGGCGGCGAGCGCGTCCGTGTAGTAGTCGACCTCGACGGGGTGGACGTACGCCTTCTTCTCCTCCCAGTCGAGGCGCTCGACGTGGAACTGCGCGCCTTCGTGGAGGTAAACCGCTTCCTCGTGCAGCAGCACGGGCGCGGTGAACTGATCCATCTCGCCGATGACCTTGGGCCGCGGCTGCGAGGTGTCGATGATCACCACGTTGTCTGCCGCGATGCGGCGCAGGTGGATCTCGTCCGCAGGGAAAGCCTGCCGGCTCCAGAACCACCGGCCGGCCGACCGCGAAGCCGAACCGTCCTCCTCGAATAGCTCGAGCAGCTCCCGGACGTTTGCGCGACCCAGGCGCTCCTCATCTTCAAATGGCAGCTCGAACAGGCCGGCTTGCAGGTGGCCCGCAAGCAGAAGCAGGTTGTCGGGGTCGATGAGACCTTCCTCGGGATCGGAGCTCAGGAAGTATTCGGGGTGGCGGACGATGAACTGGTCGAGAGGCGAGCTCGAAGCCACGAATACACCGACCGAGCCGGAACGCCGCCCGGCACGGCCGAGCTGCTGCCAGGTGGAGGCGATGGTGCCGGGGTAGCCGACGAGGATCGCGGTCTGCAGACTGCCGATATCGATGCCCAGCTCGAGCGCGTTGGTGCTGACCACGCTGGTGATCTCCCCGCTGCGTAAGCCCGCCTCGATCTCCCGGCGATGCAGTGGCAGGTATCCGGCGCGATATCCGCGGACTCGCTGCGAGGCATCGAGCCGAGGTGCGAGGTCCTGGCGGAGATAGCTGAGCATCACCTCGACCTGCAGGCGGCTGCGGCAGAAGACGATCGTCTGCACTCCGCCGCGAATCCATGGCGCCGCAATGCGACGCGCCTCGAGCATCGAGCTGCGGCGCACCCCCATCTCCCGGTTGAGCAGCGGCGGGTTGTAGAAGATGAGCCGGCGCTCGCCTCGCGGCGCGCCATTGCGCTCGACCAGCTCGATGTTCTCCTCTTCGAGCAACTTCTTCGCAAGCTGCAGCGGATTGGCGATGGTCGCGGACGTGCAGATGAACGTCGGGTTCGATCCGTAAAAGGCACAGATCCGTTTGAGGCGCCGGACGACGTTGGCGACCTGGCTGCCGAAGAGCCCGCGGTACATATGGAGCTCGTCGATGACGACGAAGTCGAGGCTCGAGAAAAGCCGGCGCCAGCGCGTGTGATGTGGGAGCAGGCCGGCGTGAAGCATGTCGGGATTGGTCATCACGATGTGTCCGCCCTCCCGGATCGCCGTGCGACGCCCGGGTGACGTGTCACCGTCGTACGTGTCGACGCGCAGATCGATGGGCAGTCCGTGCTTCAGAGCGCTGAGCTCCGCCAATTGGTCCTGCGCCAGCGCCTTGGTCGGAAAGACATACAGAGCTCGCCTCTCCGGCTGCTCCAGCAGGCGTTGCAGAACCGGCAGGTTGTAGCAGAGAGTCTTTCCACTCGCGGTCGGCGTCACCACCACGAGGTGGCGGCCGCGCCGCACCGCGTTGTAGGCGTCAGCCTGGTGGGAGTAGAGGCGCTCGACCCCGCGTGCGGCAAGGGCACGCCCGAGCTCGGGCCGGAGGTCAGGCGGCAGCGGTGCGAATCGCGCTTCCGACGCCGGGATCGCGTGGTCGAGGGTGACGTCCCCCTGGAAGTCGGCGGCGACGAAATCGGGCAGCGTGGGCATGGATGCTCAAGGGACGTTAGCCGAACATGCGTTCGTAGTCAAGCGGGCCTCATGGCCAAAAATGGGTAGTTCGGGGCACAGGGCGGTCCCTTTGTGTTGACCGGCGCGCCCAGCAGACATCGGAAATGGGGACGCTGCCGGAGGGAGGAGTAAACGTGAAGAGACTATTCAGCGGCGGCGTATCCGCCCTCGTCGTCAGGGCGGCCACTGGATTTGCCGTGGCAGCCGTGGCGATAGTGGCGGCGGCGGTGGTCACGGAAGCCGCCATCACTGGCAGCGCCGACCCCGCCAATTGGGGCCAGCAGGTCAGTCAGCAGGTCATCGCCTGCAAGGCCGCCCTCAAGACGGGCGAGCATGGCATCGGGCAATGCGTCAGCGCGTTTGCCAAGCAGCACGGCGACACGGTGTCGGATCAGCGCGCCAGCGGTGCGCGCCTGAACCATGGCAACGCCAACGCCAACGGTCACGACAAAGCCACGATCGAAAGCAATGGCAAATCCAACGGCAAAGGCAAAGGCAACGGCAATGGCAATGGCAGCGGCCACGGACAGACAAGCCACAAACCGGACCACGCGACTGTGGTCAGCTCGGACGGCGCCGGAGACTAAGGGGTAGGGGTGGGACCGGGCCGCGAGGTCCGGTCCACATCCCTTTTGCCTCCAGCCTTCCACCGCTGGCCCTGTGGGGTGTCGGTGACCACGACTCCGATACCGGCCAGCTCGGCTCGCAGCTGGTCCGCGCGCGCAAAGTCCCTGGCGGCCCGCGCCTGTTCGCGCGCTTTCAGCAAGTTCGCCGCCCCTGCTGGCAGCTCGAGTCCAGCGATCGGTCGGTCGAGGTCGAGGCCGAGCACGCGATCCCACCGCCTCAGGAGGACGGCTTTGTCGCCGGGATCGAGCGCGGAGCGCGTGAGCTCGGAGACCAGAGCCATCGCCGCTGGCAGATCCAGGTCGTCTGCGATCGCAGCTCGGAACCGGGCCTCCATCGCCGCAGCTTCGGCGGAGTCGGCGGAGGATTCAATGCTTGCGGCAGACCATTCCTGAAGGCGTTCCCGGAGGTTGCGCAGCGCGCGATCCGCACCGGCGAGTCCGTCTTCGCTGAAGTTGAGCTTGGTGCGGTACTTGGCCTGCAGCGCGAGGTAGCGAAAGGCCAGTGGGTCGAAGCCCCTGTCCTCGAGCTCGCTGATTCGAAAGAAGTTGCCGGCAGACTTGGCCATCCGCGAGCCGGCCAGCATCAAGAGCCCGCCGTGCAGCCAGAGGCTGACGACGCGGTGGCCGGTGACGCCTTCCGATTGCGCGATCTCCGCCTCGTGGTGAGGGAAAACGTTGTCGGCGCCTCCTGTATGGATGTCGAACCGCTCGCCGAGGAGCGACATCGACATCGCTGAGCATTCGATATGCCACCCAGGAAAGCCAGGCCCCCAAGGGCTCGGCCACACCTGGAGGCGATGCTCCCCGGCGGCCTTCCAGAGCGTGAAGTCGCCAGGGTGGTGCTTGCGCGGATCCACCTCGCCTCGCGCGCCGGCGAGCAGCTTGTCGGTCGTGTTTCGCGACAGCTTGCCGTAGGCGGGGAAGCTGGCGATGTCGTAGTAGACGGTGCCGCCGACGTCGTAGGCGTGCCCCTTCTCGATGAGCCTGGTGATCAACTCGATCATCTGGGAGATGTATTCGCTGGCGCGAGGGTAATGGGCGGCCGGCCGGATGTTGACGCTGGCCGCATCCTGCATGAACGCATCGGTGTAGAAAGCCGCGATCTCCTCGGGCGACTTCTTCTCCAGGCGCGCGGACACCAGCATCTTGTCCTCGCCTCGGTCGAAGGTGTCGTCGGTCAGGTGGCCGACGTCCGTGATGTTCATCACCTGCTCGGTCTGGTAGCCGAGGTACTCGAGCGACCGGCGCAGAAGGTCGGGGAGCATGAAGGTGCGCAGATTGCCGACGTGGACGTAGCGATACACAGTCGGCCCGCACGAGTACATCCTCACGATCCTGTCTTTCGCCGGGACCAGCGGCTCCTTGGTGCGGGTGAGGGTGTTGTAAAGGCGTATCGGCGCAAGCTCGCCCATTCCAAATCTATGCTGCCAGTAATGGTGCGTCCTGAGCGCTGGTCCAGACCAGCGAGCGTGAGTCTTGTCCGGGTAATCGCCCGAGAGCCCGGTAGCAGGCCCCAGCCGGATGGTGAGAACCGTCAGGCCGAGCGGGGCGTCGAAAGCCTCCGTGGAGGAAGCGAGAGTGCGGGCCGTAGCAACGTGCGAGTCTTGCAGCCTCGACACAGAAACAATGGGGGAGCCGAGCCGCTCATTTCACGGCGAAGGCCATGTCCGGCAGGGCCTCATCGGGCCAGCGTCCTGTCGGGTCCCTCCGGGGTATGGAGATCGGCACGTACTCAAGGTCTGGGTCGGAACAGGAGAGACCCGTCTGTGCAGCCTCGTCAGCAAAGACCGCTCGTATATGCGTGCTTGGAGACGGCGCACGTTGCGAGACGCATTGGCCCAGTCAATCTGGTCCCATTGCAGTCCGTTGTGGAAAGCTGCACCAGGAGAGGGAGGCGCCGATTGTCGGCTGCCCCGCATACGCTCTCCCGCCATCTGCCTTGCCTCCTTTGCCGCTTTGCCCAGCTCTGTCGTGATGAGAGACCTCGCGGAAGTCAGCTCGCTTTCGCGCGGGGCAATGTTGGCGACGGCCTCAACCCCTGTCCGCCCCATTACAGGACAGCGTTCGCTTCCTCCGTGATCCTTTACCCGCAGCCCCGTCGGCTCGCCTCGCGGCTCGCTTTCCCTTTCGGGAGGACTACGGGCTTAACACGTTCCGCACACGCGCCCAGATGGTTTAGGTCCTGCCTCTCCGCCGGTGGCCGCGATGTCTGCGACAGGGCAGTTTTCAATCCCTGCTCCGGGCCACTTACCTTTTGGTTCAAGCCTTCTGCCATTCGGCACAGCACCTTCGGCTTGCGACATGTTGCGACGTTTATCGGCAGTTCGCATTTGCTGACCATGCCATCCAACCCAGCCTCCGACCGCCCAATGCTGGCGGTCGCCATCTCTCCTTGCAGTTCGACGGCCACCCCTTCGAGGGGTGAGACGTACCTTGTCCCGGAGGCTTCGCACTGCGGGGTTGCTCCCGCCGCACGCTCCGGTAGGATCAAGGGGCAGAACCCCAGGTCAGATCCTTATCGCCACCTCCTACTTGATGTGATGAGTTCCGACAGCTACGTGTGCGACTTCGTGTCGCACGAAAACCGCTTGCACGGTTCGAAAGGGAAAGGGGGAACCGGGTCCGCATGCGGATACCGCGCCCCTAACTACCAATGAAGGCTCACCGACTGGGCGCCGAGGCGACAGAAGGGGAGGTGGCAGGTCGCGTGCTCGTCCACGACCTTGGCCCCGACCTGCGCAAAGGGACTGTGCTGACCGCCGCGCACGTGGAGCGCGTCAGGCAGGCGGGCGATGTCCACGTGGTCGAGCTCGAGGCCGGCGACATACACGAGGACGTTGCCGCCCAGAGGCTCGCAGCCGCGCTGTCCGGTCCTGGCCTGGAGTCTCAGCCTCCTGTGCAGAGCCAGACGCGCCTGACCGCCACGCACCGCGGACTGGTCCGCGTGCGCGCGGGTCTCGTCGACGCCATCAACGCCCTTGGCTACATCTCGGTGTTCACGCTCATGGACGGCCAGGCCGTGGCGGAGGGTGAAGAGGTCGCTGGGTGCAAGGTCACCCCGGTCGCGGTCCCAGGCAGCTTGCTGGCCGCTGTCGAACAAATCTGTCGCGAGAAAGGCCCAGTCATCGAGCTCCTGCCGTTCATGCCGCTGCGCACTTTCGTCGTCGTCACGGAGCGCCTCAAGCCCAAAGCGCGCGATCTGTTTCGCGCCGCGGTCACGGCGAAGCTTGGCTGGTATGGGGCGGAGGTCATCGGCATCCGAGAGGTCGCACGGACGAGCGAAGCGGTGGCCTCGGCCTATGGTGAAGCGACAGCGTTGGCCGCACAGCTGGTGCTGTTCGCCGGCGCTTCGGCGATCGATCCCCTCGACCCCGCCTACGCCGAGCTCACCAATGCCGGCGGGCGGGTCCTCCAGCTTGGCGCTCCGATGCACCCCGGCAGCATGCTGTGGCTGGGCCGGCTCGACGATGCGGCCGTGGTTGGCGTCGCCTCCTGCGCGGGCTTCGGGCGATCGAGTTCGCTCGATCTCTTGCTTCCATTCGTCTTTGCGTACGGCCGCGCCGACGCCGGAGACCTGCTGCGCCTGGGCCACGGCGGTCTCATCGAATCGGCCGCCGGCCGCCGCTTCCCTCCCTATTCCTGAAGGATTTGCGGCATGGCCAGCTGGGGCCAGCTCTGGCTTCCGATCGCGCTCAAATAGCTGTCCACAGCGTCGACCAGCGGCTGCAATCGGACCCCCCGATGGACCGGAAGGTACCCTCGGAGGTAATCGGCGCCGCTCCTCCATTTATTCACGGCGCCGCGCCGATTGTGGCGGGTGTAGTGGAGGCAGCCGGCCGCAACCTGGATCAGGCCTTTGTAGAACCCTGAGTCAGGACCTCTGCGATCTGGCATCCAGTCGCGCTCCCACGCCTCGTGCGCTTCCCAGTAGTGGCCGGCGTTGAACAGCTCGATCCCTTGCTCGAGACCAGTTGTCATGCCGGGGATAATCGGTCGGTGACCGGCGCACCGCTCGAATACTCTCGGGTCAATCTCTCCAGCGACCCCATCTACCGATACCTTCGCATCACCAAGGGCGGGCCGGGTGGGGTGCCTGGGGACGCCTCCGAGCAAGACCTGCTGGACGGAGCGTGGCTGCAAAGGTTGCGCCGCATCCATCAGCTGCAGAGCGCGTGGTGGGTGTTCGCCACCGCCGAGCACTCGCGCTTCCAGCACGCGCTTGGCGCCATGCACCTGGCGGGCGAATGGGCGGAGCATCTGCATCCGACGCTCAGCGCCAACTGCAAGGACACGCCCTCGCTCGGGTTGGTGGTCGAGACCCTGCGCATCGCCGGCCTGCTCCATGACGTGGGGCATGGTCCGTTCGGCCACTTCTTCGACGAGAACTATCTCGACACGTGGGGAATCGATCACGAGGTGATCGGCCGTTCTCTGGTGACCGGGCCGCTGGCTCCTCTCGTCAGCGCTCTGGGCGCATCGCCGGGCGCCGACTTCGAGCTTGGGGAGCGCATCGATCCCAACTGGGTGGCGTTTCTCATCTCGTCAGCCGAGCTGGAAGGTTTCAAGGCTCCGCGCTGGCTCGCGGCTTTGAAGCCCGCGATGGTCGGCGCCTACTCGGCGGACAACATGGACTACGTCCCTCGCGACTCTTATATATGTGGGGTCTCAGCCGGCCCGGTCGACGTGGAGCGGATCATCCACTACTCCTTCATCTCAGAGCGGGGCCTGACGCTCCACGCCCATGCGGCTGAAGCGCTGTACATGTTTTTGAATGCGCGCCTTTATCTCTATAGCCAGGTCTATTTCCACCGGACCGTCCGGCGCATCGATTTGCAGCTCCGAGAGGTGTTCCGTCCGACCCTGGAGCTCGTGCTGGGCGGCAACCCGCTGGAACGGATGGACACCTACAAAGGGCTGACGGAGTGGTCGCTGCTCTCGGAGGTGAGTCGCTGGGCCGCGGGCGATGGAGACGCCCGGAGGCGCGAGCTGGGTCAGGCGTGGGCGGATGTGGTCGCCCGCAAGCTCAAATGGAAGCTCATCTACCAGGGTCTCACCGACGCACGCGAGATCCCGAGTGGGGCGCTGAGCGTGACGCGCGAGGAATTCGCTGCGCATATCAGAGCGAAACTGCCGCAGCGCTCCCGCGGCATCGAGTTCGAGGTCGATGTCGCCGCTCAGGAGTCTCGCGCCTTCAACCCGATGACCGAGACCGCCGACATCCTTATATACGAGCCGCTGGAGGACCGCTACCAGCAGAGCCGAGTCCTCGAGCTTTTCAAGCGCCTGCCCGTGCGCATGGCGCTGTTTCGCATCTTCGCGCGTGACGATACGCATGGTCCTGAGCTGATCAAAGCGGCGAACGCCGCCCTGGCTACGGCCTAAAACTCGTCTCCGTACCCGCCGCCCGAATCGTCCCCTCCGTAGTCATCATCCCCGCCCATGTCGTCGCCCCCGCCGAAGTCATCACCACCGCCGAAGTCGTCGCCACCATCGTCGCCTGACGACACCGTCGCGAACGTCGAGACCAACCGGCGAAGCGCCGGCTTGCCGCAGTGAGGGCATACCGGGTCGGGCGATGCGAAGCTCGGCAGCAGGGCCGCCGACTTCTTTCCGCAATCGTTGCACCGGTACTCGTAGATCGGCATCAGGAGAGTATGCCCAGCATCTCTAGGATTATGCCTGCATGATTGAGATCGGACGGATCAGGGCGGCGGCCGCCCGCGCGCGCCCGCACGTCTTGCGCACACCCATGGTCCCCGTGGAAGGCGCAGTGCTCAAGCTCGAATGCCTCCAGCCGACCGGCAGCTTCAAGGTGCGGGGCTTTTTTGCCGCCGCCCTGAACCTACCCGCCGACCTCCTGCGCCGCGGCCTCATCACCGTCAGCGCGGGCAATGCCGCGCAGGCCTGCGCCTACGTCGCGAAGCAGCTGGGCGTGCACTGCCGCGTGGTGATGTACGACACGGCGCCGCCCCCCAAGGTCGAAGGCGTGAAGCGCTGGGGCGCCATCCCGATCCTCATGCCTCGTGACGCGATGCTCGAGTGGCTGGCGAGCGATAGCTGGAAGTCCGAGCCTGAATCTTTCATCCACCCCTTTGCCGAACCCGAGGTGATGGCGGGCCATGGTGGGCTGGGACTCGAGCTTCTGGAAGATTTGCCCGACCTTGGCCGCGTGGTCGTGCCGGTGGGCGGCGGAGGTTTGATCGGGGGCGTCGCCTCGGCGCTGAAAGCGGTTCGGCCGGACATCGAGGTGATCGGTGTGCAGTCCGATGGCTACCCGCTCTGGACCCGCTGTCTTGAAGCCGGCGGCCCTGTCAGCATCAAGCCGGAGACCATCGCCGACGGGACGACTGCGCCCTTCGACGCACGCATGTTCGAGCTGATGAAGGAGTGCGTCGACAGGTGGCTGACCGTACCCGAGCCGCGGCTGCGCACCGCCATACCGGAGCTGGCGGCGGCGGCAAAGGTGGTGGCGGAGGGCGCGGGAGCGCTGGCCTACGCGGCGCTCGAGCAGCTGGAGCCGGGACCGCTCACCGTTGCGGTTGTCAGCGGCGGCAACATCGACCCCAAGCTGCTGGCCTCACTGCTCAGCTAACCGGCACCCGCGTCATCGCCCACGGCCCGCGCCGGAATGCGGCGACGGCCATCCATATGAACAGCGCGACCGCAGGGATCCCGAACGCAACCGACGCCGCTGTGATTGCAACGGGGAGCTTGAACGGGCTGATGGCAGAGGTCGCGAAGGCGCTGATCAGGTTGAATGGAAAGGAGACGGTCGACAGCCCGAGCAGGACGAGCACCGCGTAGAAAACCCAGGTCCATCGCCTCAGCGCGCCGATGATGGCGACCGCCGAGATCGCGACGCTGACAGCCGCTCCGATGGCCAGGGCCACGGTGATGACGCTGTGGATTGTCGATAGGACGTCAGCTGGCGGTGGCGGCGTGTCGGGGTTCAGAGCGGCTTGCTGCTGAATCACCTGGTTGACGTAATCGGAGACCGGGCCGGCCATGAGGAGAGGTCCGGCGACGGCCCAGATCGCGGAAAGGAGGTAGTAGGCGACGACCGAATACTGCAGCGGCTTGGTCCAACCAGTGGGCGCTCGCGGGCCGGTAGCTGGTTGCGCATAAAACCCAGGAGTCGCCGAGGCGCCGACCGGTACCCAGGCGGACCCGTTCCAGCGCGAGCGGCCGTCGTTGGACAGAGTGCTCACCCACCGCTCTCCGTCCCAGTAGTAAAGGCCGTCGTCCGACAGCTTCAGCTCAGGCAGACGTCACCTCGTGGCAGATCTCTAATGCCGCCTGTACGTTCGCCGCCGTTATCCCGTCGTGGGTGACAAAACGAATTCGGTGCGGATCCACCGCCTCACCCAGCAGTCCACGCTGCCGGCAGGCTTCCTCGAATTGAGGGCCGCTGAGCTTTGTGAGGTTGAAATAGATGAGGTTGGTCTGCACTCGCGTGAGATCACAGCTGATGCCTGGCAGCTCCGCGAGACCTTCGGCAAGCGTCCGCGCATTGGCATGGTCCTCGGCGAGGCGATCAACCATGGTGTCGAGGGCGACCAGGCCCGCTGCAGCCAGCACGCCGGTCTGGCGCATGCCGCCGCCGAGACGCTTGCGCCAGCGCCTGGCTTGCTGGACGGACTCTTTGGTGCCGCAAAAAAGGCTCCCCGCAGGGCAGCCAAGGCCTTTCGAGATACAGAAGGTGACGGTATCGGCAGGCGCGGCAATGTCGGCGGCGTCGATGCCGAGCGCGACCGCGGCATTGAAGATGCGCGCACCGTCGAGATGCACTCGTATGCCCTGATCGTGCGCGGCGTCGGCGGCTGCCCGCAGCGCATCAAGAGGCCAGACGATGCCGCCGTGCCTGTTGTGCGTGTTCTCCACGAACAACGCCGCGGTGAGGGCGAAGTGAATGTCGTCTCGCGGTCTGACGGCCGCTGCGACCTGCTCCGGCGACATCACTCCGGCAGGCGTGGCGACCTGCTGGATCTGCACGCCGATTACCGCCGCAGCGCCGGCCCCTTCATATAAGAAGACGTGAGACTCGGAGTCGGCAATGATCTCCTCGCCCTGCCGCGCGTTGACCCCGATCCCGATCAGGTTGCCCATCGTTCCGGTGGGCAGAAAGACCGAAGCCTCTTTGCCCAAGCGCGCGGCGGCGACCTCCTCGAGCCGGTTCACGGTTGGGTCGTCACCCATCACGTCGTCGCCGAGCGGGGCGGTGGCCATCGCGCGGCGCATATCGGCGTTGGGCTGAGTCACAGTGTCGGACCGAAGGTCGATAACTCCCACGCGGCTACTCTAACGCTCGAGTGAACGCCGACCTGATCCTGGCTCGCGGAAGCATTCGGACGCTGGGTCGCTCAGGTCTGCAAGCCTTCAGTCACCTGGCGATCGCGCGAGGAACGGTCGCCGCAGTCGGCGACAGCGAGGTATTGCGGCTCAAGGGACCCCAGACGCGGGTCATCGACTTGCGCGGCGCCGCAGTGCTGCCTGGATTCAATGACGCGCACGCGCACGTCGTCTACTACGGGCTGACGCGTTTCGGCGCGGACCTCGGTGGGGCGCGCAGCGTGGACGAGATAGTGAGGCGGCTGCGCGAGCATGGGCGCAGCCTGAAGAAAGGCGATTGGCAGCTTGGACTGGGTTACAGGGTCGATGAGCTGGCGGAGCTCCGGCCGCCACATCGGACCGAGCTAGACCAGGCCACCCGAGACCGGCCCTGTTACATCGATGAGCGCGGCGGTCACGCGCGCGTGGCCAACACCGCGGCCCTCGAGGCGGCCGGCCTCATGGGCCCGGGCCAGGACCCACCCGGAGGCAGGATCGGCCGGGACAGGAACGGGCTCCCCAACGGCCTCCTGCTCGAAGCGGCGATGCGGCTGGTCGCCGACGTTCAGCCGCCACCTCCGATCGAGCGCCGCCAGGAAGGCATCCTGCTCGCCCAACGGCTGCTCCTGTCTCGTGGGGTGACGTCGGTCGGCGCGGCCGTTAATCGCGGATTTGCCGATGACCTCCGCGCCTATCAGCGCCTCGCGGACGATGGACGGCTGAAGATGCGCGTCAACGAGTTCCTGTCGTGGGAGCTGTTGGAAGCAAGCGCCAGTCTGGGGGTGCTCAAAGGATTTGGCGGGCACATGTTGCGCGCCGGCCCGATCAAGGTTTTTGTCGATGGCGGAGCAGAGCGCGTCGCCATGCGATCAGGCGGCGGTGTTTGGCGAACGACCCCGGAGGAACTGCGCGCGCTGGTCGACCGCGCGAGCCGCGCGGGTCTTCAGGTAGCCGCACATGCAATTGGGGATGGCGCGATCGAAGCCATGTGCGACGCCGTGGAAGCAGCCGGCGCCACGGCTCTCCGGCATCGCGTCGAGCACTGCACCATCTGTCCAGCCGACCTCCAAGCCAGGCTCGCGGGGCTCGGCATGGTGGCTGTGATGCAGCCGATGGCCGCACGCTTTGGCCGCGTGGCTTCGGCGCTCCTATTCCCGGCACGAGACCGCAAGGACCTGGCGGCGCACGGCCCGCTCCTGAAAGCCGGCGTTGCGGTCGCGTTCAGCTCCGACCTCCCGGTGACCACCGACCCCACTCCCTGGCCCGGTATCCGCGCCGCAGTCGACGACCCGGTTAACGGTGTCGGCATGCTGGCGGCGTTGCGCGCATACACGGTGGGAGGCGCCTTCGCAAGCTTCGAGGAGCATTACAAAGGGACGCTGGAACCTGGCATGGCCGCCGATCTCCAGGTTTACGATCACGACCCGCTCAGCGAACCGACGACGGCCTGGGATCAGATCCGCCCTGCAGCCGTGCTCGTGGGCGGAGTCCCTGTCCACGGACGACTGCCAGAGATCTAGCTGCCTGATTGCTCCCCGTTGCTATCCGACGCCGACGGCTCGGAGGGAGCGGCGCTTCGCGTCCTGGTCGATCGTCGCCCCGGGCTCCGGCCAGGAGCTGCTTTGCGCGTTGAGGCTTTCCTCGTCGCTGCCTTGCGTGTCGCTGTCTTGCGAGTCCTTGCCTTGCGCGTCGCTGCCCGATTGGTCGTGGGGCTCGCTGTCCGCGCTGCCGCAGCGGACGCTGCCGCCGCCGCCGCCATGTTTCGCAACTGCCGGCTCAGCTCGTCCAGGCGCTTAAGCGCCTTTTCGAGATCGGCCTGCCGCGCAGTGCGGTCGAGCCGCGTCTCCACCTGCTTGATCGCGGTATGGATCGTCTTCTGTCCGTCGTTGACAGTCTTCTCGATCTGCTTGCGAACGTCGGGAGGCAGGCGTCTCTGCGCTTGACGCAGCGCCGACCTACCGGCCTTGACCGCCCGGGTGAGGAGCTTTGACTGGGTCGATGCGCGCTTCCTGGCGGCCATTTTGACCAACCTCCTTGAATCCTCGGAGCCGATAACGCAGCGCATTAGAATTGGCGCCAAGACGATGGCTGCCCCCGAGCGTCACATTATCAAGAAGTACGCGAATCGCAAGCTCTACGACACGCGGACGAGCAGCTACATCACGCTCGAAGGCATCGCGGGACTCGTTCGCGACGGACATGAGATCAAGGTCGTGGATCGCGAGACCGGCCAGGACCTGACCCAGGTCACGCTGTCGCAGATCGTGCTGTCCGAGGAGAAGCGTGGGCCTTCACGCACGGTTGACGGGGGGGTGCTGCAGGAGCGAGGCCAGGCGCTGCTCGACTACGTCCGCAAGACGCTGAACGTCCCGTCAGACCTCGTCAACCAGATGGAACGGCGCAGGGGCGACCTGGAAGGCATGGTCGACGAGGCGATCGAGCAGGCGTTGCATCGTTTACGCATTCCAAGCCATACGGACATCGACAAGATCAATAAGCGACTCGACAAGCTGTCAGCGCAGTTGAAAGGTATCGCGCCAACGGAGACTTCTAGGGCGTCGTCCCATAAACGAAAGGTCGCTCGGTAACGACACCGCTAATCACGACGTCGGCCTCGACCCTGTAGGTCGCCTGGCGCACGCGGCTGTCGGCCCGCAGAGATTGCGTCATCAAGTCGGCGGCCTGCGCCAGACGATTGGCGTCGCCGATTACGGAGATGGTCCAGGGCACTGGGACGAGGAATCCGCCGACGGTGACGCCGTCCTGCGTCTGGTCGATGGGCACTCCGACCACGAATCGCCTGTCGTTGACGGCGATCGCTTCCGCGCCGCCGATCCCGAGGTTGTTGAGCGCGTCCTCTAAGTCGAGGGCCACCAGGCCGGTTGCACTCACGACGAGGACCACGCCAGGTCCGTGAACGGGGATGAGGCCCTCCACGGCACGCAGGTGGGTGGCTTCGTCGGTCAGAACCTGGCTCGCCGCGGTGTCGCCTCCGGACTGGAGCATCGCTTCTTGCTGCGTCAGGTCGGCGGTCTCGGTCTGCAGTGAGTCGTTGGCGCGGTGGAGGTTGTCGATGAGGAAAGCGAGCGAGGTGGTGTCGGTGCCCGCGAAGCTCTGTTCGACCTCGGCCTGGCTGCGGATCTGGATGGTGGCCACCAGCGCGACCAGCAGCGCAATCAGCCAGACGCTTATCGCGCGACTCGAGGCCTGTCGTTTAAAGCGGGCTGACATGGCTTATGTCCAGGCTGGAGTCGGAGGCGGGGAGCGAATAGTTGGGACCGCTGCTGAAGCTGACCTGCAGCTGAAACTGCACCTCGCGCGCCCGGATGTCAGGCAGCGCCGAAGGATCATCGAGGGCTGCCTCCATTCGCGTGCGGTCGCCGACCGCCTGCAACTTGATGGGGGCGCTTAGGGGCGGCCCCTGGTTGACTATCAGCTCGCCGCCCGACCCCGAGAAGTAGCTGAGGGGCGTGACTCGATGCCCGTTGACCGCGATGCCTTCCGCGCCTTGGGCAAACAGCAGATTGACCAGGTCCTGCACGTCTTTGAAGTTGACGCGGTAGGCCGCATCGCCGCTGGAGTCGAGTCCGGGGACGCCGTCGCCGAGGTCGACCTCGACCCCTGGCCCGCTGAGGGTCGTCAGTCCCGCGCGCGCCCTGAGGTCGCCAACCGTGCTTTGCAGGGCCTGGGCGGCGGCGGATCGCTGGGCCGCAGCGGCCTCGAGGGCGTCGATCTGAGCTCGAAGGTCGGCGACCTTTTGGCGAGACTGTGCGTTACTGGCCTCCAGCTCCTGGACGCTGCGCACCAGCGCTTGGTCCCGCGCCACCTGGTTGGAGGGGGTGAGGAGCTGGACCTTGGCCTGGCCGGCGACGAGAAATCCAGTGGCCATGGCGACGACCGCCACCACCAAAATGCTGAGCACCCGCCTTCTGGACATCGGCCCAATTCTGGCCTACACGCGCCGCCCGAGAGTAGACTCGGAGACCGCAAATGGCGGTCGAGACACGCGTCACAGCTTTCCAGGCCGCCCAGCAGCGTTTTGACGCAGCGGCCGAGGTCATCGGCCTTTCGGATGACGCGCGCAGGGGCCTGCGCGACGTCAAGCGCGAGCTCACGGTGCACTTCCCCGTGCGCATGGACGACGGCGGCGTCCACGTGTTCACCGGCTGGCGCGTGCAGCACAACATCAGCCGGGGACCGGCCAAGGGAGGCATTCGCTATCACCCGGCCGTCACCCTCGACCTGGTCAAGGCGCTGGCGATGTTGATGACCTGGAAATGCGCTGCGGTCGGCCTGCCCTATGGCGGCGCCAAGGGCGCTGTCGCCTGCGACCCGCTCAAGCTCTCGCAAAACGAGCTCGAGCACCTCACTCGCCGATACGCGACCGAAATCGCCATCCTCCTGGGCCCGGAAAAAGACATTCCGGCGCCTGACATGGGCACCAACCCGCAGACGATGGCCTGGATCATGGACACGATCTCGATGCATTCCGGCCACTCAGTCACGGCGTCAGTGACCGGGAAACCTGTCGATGTCGGTGGGTCTGAAGGGCGGGTCGACGCCCCCGGTCGCGGCGCCACCTACCTGACCATCGAGGCGCTCAAGTACCTCCACGTCGAGGACGAGACACCGACCCTGGCGGTGCAGGGATACGGCCAGGTCGGCAAGTCGACCGCGCGGCTGCTGTCCGAAGCAGGACTTCGCGTGGTGGCGGTCAGTGACTCGAAAGGCGGCGTCTACAACCCTAAGGGCCTGGACCTCGCGGCTCTCGAGGAGCACCGCCAGGTACGGGGAGGCATCAGCGGTTTCAAGAAGGCAGACAACATCACCAACGAAGAGCTCCTGGAGCTGCCGGTGACGGTGCTCGTGCCCGCTGCGGTGCAGGACCAGATCAATGCCGACAACGCGGGCAAGATTCGTGCGCGGCTGATTACAGAGGGCGCGAATGCGGCGATCGCCCCCGACGCGGATCCCATCCTGCACGAGCGTGGAGTCTTCGTGATCCCCGACATCATCGCCAATGCCGGCGGCGTGATCGTCTCCTACTTCGAGTGGGTCCAGGACCTCCAGGCCTTCTTCTGGGAGGAGGAGGAGATCAACACCAAGCTGCACCATGTGATCACGCGCGCGTTCTACGAGATCCTGCACACCTCGGTGAACAAGCGCATCGATATGCGCCTGGCCGCGTACGCGCTTGCGGTACAGCGCGTAGCCAACGCGACGACGGTCAGAGGGATATATCCATAATCGGGAGAGAGTGATCTCGTCCCCCAACCGTGTCCTCATAACCGGCGTCTCCAATCCCCTCGGTGCGGAAGTGGCGCGCCGCCTGGCGCCTCAGGTTCCGCACCTGTTCGGTTGCGACGTCGCGGACCCGGTGAGCGCGCTCGAGGAGATGGACTTCGTCCACGCAGACACGCGTCACGCGGTGATCGCAAAGCTGATCAGGCAGCTGAGCATCGACACCGTCGTGCACATGGCGGTGACCGTGGACTCGGCTCGCGAGGACCGCGCCACCCACGAGACGAACGTCATCGGCACGATGAACGTCATCACCGGCTGCACCGGGCCCTCGAGTCGGGTCGAGCGCCTCGTTGTGAAATCGAGTCAGGCCATCTACGACGCCGGCCCGACCGATCCCTCCTTCTTCTCGGAGGACATGGTCGGACCCGAGCGCCAGGGCTCCTTCATCACCCGTGACCTGCGCGAGCTGGAACAGCTAGTCGGCGAGTTCACGCTTCGCAACTCGGGCTGCGACGTCACCGTGTTACGCCTCGGTTATCGCGTGGCCGAGGAATCGACGCTCGCCAAATATCTGTCGCTTCCGATCGTGCCGACCTTCGCGGGGTTCGACCCGCGCCTTCAACTCCTGCATGACGAGGATGCGGCCGAGGCCATCGTGCGCTCGGTCATCGGCCGGCATCCCGGCGTCTTCAATGTCGCCGGTAGCGGCGTTGTGCTCGTGAGCCAGGCGATAGCGATCATGGGCGGCCGACCGGCCCCGGTGCTGCTCCCATATGGCAGATGGACGGCCAGATTCGGGTTGCGTGCGATGACCGGGATCTCCCTTCCCGGCCACCTCGCCGACGTCCTTGCCTTCGGCTCGGTCGCCGACTGCGCCCGGCTCGCTGAGGAGTTCGGCTGGGGCCCCGCGTACTCGACTCGTGCGGTGATGGATTCGTTCGCCCGCGGCAAGGAGGCGGAGGTCATCGAAGCTCCGTCCCCCACCCAGGAGTACGAGCTCCAGGTCTTCCTGCAGCGCCGGCGGCGGCAGGAGCTCCGCGGGCAGTCGGCGGCCTCTACCTCGTTGGTCACACGTCGATGAGCGCGAAGCCGGCCGATGTCATGACCGAGCCGAAAAAGCAGCTGAAGCGGCGCAGCCGCAAAGCCGACATCACTGCGCCCGCGCCCGCGGAGTTCGGTCTGCCCAAGGCGGTCCGAAGGCTGCGCCGCAAGGCGCCGGCCTACGCGATGCAGGGCCTGGTCGAGCTCTCGACGCGCTTGCGCGAAGCGACAGGCCACGAGATCATCGACCTCAACCGCGTGATGGGTCTTGCTCAGTTCGCCTATCAGCAGCGCGAGCTTGCCCACCGTGGTACCGCATACGCGGTCGACGACTTCGGGTTTGACCCGCAATGGACTGAGTCGTTCCTGTCTGTCTTCAAGGTCCTTTATCGGGACTATTGGCGGGTCGAGACCACAGGCATCGAGAACGTGCCGGCGACCGGTCGCGCCCTCCTCGTCGCCAACCATGCCGGCGTGCTGCCGTGGGACGGCACGATGATCAAGACGGCGATGTTCGTCGAGCACCCGCAGCCTCGCCACGTGAGGGCTTTGGTCGCGAGTCTGTTCATGGGCATGCCCGTCCTTAGCTGGTTTCTTCGTCGCACCGGGCAGACGGTCGGCCACCCCGACGACACCCGCCGGTTGCTCGAGCGCGATGAGCTGGTGCTCGTCTTTCCCGAAGGCGTCAAAGGGACCGGCAAGCCATTCAAGGATCGCTATCGACTTCGCCGATTTGGCCGCGGCGGGTTCGTGTCGACCGCGATTCGGGCGGGCGCCCCGATCATCCCTGTATCGGTGGTGGGGTCGGAAGAGATCTATCCCATGCTCGCCGACCTTGCGCCGGTGGCCAGGGCGCTCGGCATGCCTTACGTGCCGGTGACGCCGTTCTGGCCGTGGCTGGGCCCGCTCGGTTTGCTACCGCTGCCGAGCAAGTGGCGGATCGAGTTCCACGAGCCGATCCACGTCGAGGAGTACCTGCCGGAGGCGGCCGACGACCGAAACCTGGTGATGGCGCTCGCCGACGAGGTGCGTGAAACCATCCAGAAAGGCGTCTACGAAAATTTGAAGCGGCGCCGCAGCGTATTTACATAGCGGGGCGAGACGGAACCCGGAAGGTCCCTTTTCATCGGCGGGCGCCTGCTAAGCCTCCGGTATGTCGATGGGATTTATTTGATGAGTTTCTCCACGCGGCGCCGCGTGGTGCGACGACAAAGTCTCATGGCCGGGGGGATCCCGGCCAAACCTGCAACACGCGTTCTGCCTAGCTGATCGACGGGAGGGGCGCTTTCTCCTCAGGTGTTTCGATGATGTCCAGGGCTGTGGCCTGGCTGATCCAGTACTGGACGTCCGATAGGCTTGGCGCGCCGGCGAGGCCGACTGCCTCGGCCAGCTTGGCGTGAAGCGCTGCAGCATCCTGCGCTCGCAGCCCCTTCATCGTCTCGATGCCGAGTCGCCGGACGACCGGCAGCTGCCGCTCCATGCCCGATACCTCGAGCATCGTGCACTGGTGCGCGAACTCGAGCAGGCGCTGTGGGGTGATGCCCGTTTTCTTGGCGAGCCTCTCTCGATCGATGCCGAGCGAGGTGCGGTGCAGCAGCTGGTTGGTGTGCTGGATGCCACGCGAACGCAAACGGCGAACGTCGTCGTCAGAGATCCCGCGCAGGTACTCCAGCGTCCTGTACATAGATAAAGGATATGCGGCCAAGCACTGCATACAGTTGGCGACTATCTCCTTCTCGTATAATTTCGAAAAGCCCGCCGCCATTGGAGTAAGCACACCCTGAATCAGAGTCGGCTCGCAACCCGCGGAGTGGTACCCGGGGAGCAATCTGGCCTCCAGATCGGCATCGGGCGCTACGCGCGCCGCGCCTACGGCTTCGACGAGGTCGCGCTCGTGCCCGGTGGCGTGACGCTGAACCCCGACGAGGTCGACATCTCCTTCACGCTGGGCGACCGCCTCAAGCTGCCAATCCCGATCTGGGGCTCCGCGATGGATGGCGTCGTCGATGTCGAGTTCGCCATCGCGATGGGCAAGCTGGGCGGCATCGCGGTCCTCAACCTCGACGGAGTTCACACGCGTTACGAAGACTCGGGCCCAATCATCAAACGAATCGCCGAGGCGGACAAAGCCCACGTCAACGCACTCCTCAAAGAGGTTTACCGAGAACCGGTCAAGCCCAAGCTCATCACGGAGCGGATCAACGCGATCAAGGCAGCGGGCGTCGCGTGCGCTGTCTCAACAATCCCAGCGCGCGCCGCCGAGCGCGCCGAGCAGGCACAGAAAGCAGGCGCCGACGTTCTCGTGGTGCAAGGCACCGTGCTGACGGCCCGGCACTCATCAAGGTCATACCACCAGCTTTCCTTCGAGGAGCTGGTCAGGGCTTGCGACATTCCAGTCGTCGTCGGCAACTGCGTGCACTACGAGACGGCGCTTGAGCTCATGGAAACCGGAATCGCCGGAATCCTCGTCGGCGTCGGACCCGGCGCCGCATGCACCACGCGTGGCGTTCTCGGGGTCGGCGTGCCCCAAGTCACCGCAACGGCTGATGTTGCAGCTGCGCGCGACGAGCACATGCGGAGAGGCGGGATGCGCGTCGCGGTCATCACCGACGGCGGTATGCGCATCGGCGCTGACGTCTGCAAAGCGTTCGCATCTGGAGCCGACGCCGTCATGATCGGGACGCCGCTCGCCGGCGCCGAGGAGTCAGCGTCGAAGGGCTTCAACTGGGGCATGGCGACGCCTGACCCCAACCTGCCGCGCGGCACGCGCATCCAGGTCGGCACCAAAGCGACACTCAAAGAGATCCTGCTCGGCCCCGCGCGCGTCGACGACGGCTCGCAGAACTTTGCCGGCGCCCTTCGATCTGCGCTTGGCGTCTGCGGGGCGAACGACATCGCTGAGTTCCAGCACGTCGAGATGGTCATCGCGCCATCGATCACCTCAGAAGGCAAGAGCTTCCAGCAGGCCCAGCACGTGGGGATGGGAAAGGGCTGAGCAAGACAGCCACCGCCGCCCGGCCCCGCAAGGAGACCAAGGGCGGCGCCCGGGCACAGACGGTCCTCGTCCTGGACTTCGGCTCGCAGTTCAGCCAGCTCATCGCGCGGCGAGTGCGCGAGGCCAACGTGTACTGCGAGCTGGTGCCGGGGACGACGCCCTGGTCGCAGCTGAAGGCACGCCATCCGGCGGGCTTGATCCTGAGCGGTGGCCCGTCGAGCGTCTATGAGCCAGGCGCCCCGCAGGTTGACCCGGAGGCCTTGCGGGCCGGGGTCCCGGTGCTGGGCATCTGCTACGGCATGCAGCTGATCGCCCACCACCTCGGGGGCAAGGTCGATCCCGGGCAGGCCCGCGAGTACGGACCGGCCCTCCTCGCGGTGCGGGAGCCGAACGGCCTATTCAAGGGTTTGAGCTCGGAGCTACCCGTCTGGATGAGCCACGGGGACCACGTCAGCGAGCTCCCGCCCGGGTTTCACTCGCTCGCATCCAGCGGCAACTCTCCGGTGGCCGCGTTCACGGACGGCCGCGGCATATTCGGCATCCAGTTCCACCCGGAGGTCGTGCACACGCCCAGTGGTCGAGAGGTGCTCCGCAACTTCCTTTATGGCGTGTGCAAGTGCGATGCGACTTGGACCGCGGGATCATTTGTCGCCGAGGCCACCGAAAGCATTCGCGCGCAGGTCGGTGACGGCCGTGTCATCTGCGCTCTGTCCGGAGGCGTGGATTCGGCGGTGGCGGCAACCCTCATTCAGCGCGCGATCGGCGACCAGCTGACATGCGTATTCGTCAACAACGGCCTCCTGCGCAAGGAGGAGCCTGAGCGCGTGCTCGCGGTGATGCACGGCAACCTGGACATGAACATCAGACATGTCGATGCGACCGACAGGTTCCTCGATGCCCTGCGCGGTGTAATCGATCCCGAGCAGAAACGGCGGATCGTGGGACGAGAGTTCATCACCGTGTTCGAGGCGGAGGCGCTGAGCCTTGGGCACATCGACTTCCTCGCCCAGGGGACGCTTTATCCGGACGTCATCGAATCGACCGCGGCCGATGTCTCCTCGACCGCGGTGAAGATCAAGACTCACCACAACGTCGGCGGACTGCCGCCGGGCCTTCGCTTCCAGCTCATCGAACCGCTCCGCTACCTCTTCAAGGACGAGGTGCGATCGGTGGGGATGGAGCTCGGGATGCCCGAGGAGATGGTCTACCGGCAGCCGTTCCCCGGCCCCGGACTATCGATCAGGTGCCTTGGCGAAGTCACTGCCGAGCGCCTGGAGATCCTGCGCAACGCCGATTGGGTCGTGGTCGACGAGATCAAGCGCAACGGCCTATACCGGCAGGTGTGGCAATCATTCGCAGTGTTGACGCCGCTCGAGACAGTCGGCGTGATGGGCGATTACCGGACGTACGCCAACGTGGTCGCCGTCCGCGTCGTCACCAGCGAGGACGCGATGACCGCGGACTGGGCTCGCGTCCCTTACGAAGTGCTGGCACGCATCAGCAACCGCATCGTGAACGAGGTGAAGGGCGTCAACCGGGTGGTGTTCGACATCACGAGCAAGCCACCCGGCACCATCGAGTGGGAATAGAGCAAGTAGCGCTCCGGTGAAAGTGCTCGTCGTCGGTTCTGGAGCTCGCGAGCACGCGCTCGTCTGGAAGTGCGTGCAGTCCGATCTGGTCGAGCGCGTCTATTGCGCGCCCGGCAACGGCGGCACCGGGGGCATGGCGCGCAACGTTCCCATCGGCGCCTCCGATGTCGTGCGGATCGTGGCTTTCGCCAAGCGCGAGCGGTTGGGCCTGGTCATTCTGGGGCCCGAGGCAGCGGTCGACGCCGGCGTCGGCGACGCCCTTCGCAGCGCCGGGTTCAACGTCTTCGGTCCAAATCGCGGCGCTGGCCGCATCGAGTCGAGCAAATCGTTCGCCAAACAGCTCATGGTCCGCGCCGGCATACCCACAGCCGCGTTCGAGGTCTTCACCGACCCGGTGCCCGCGAAGGCGTGGGCGGCTCAGCGCGACGGCCGTGTCGCGGTCAAGGCGGATGGCCTTGCGCGTGGCAAAGGCGTGGTCGTCTGTACGAACGTCGGTGAGGCCACCGCGGCAATTGACGCGATGCTGGTGCAGGGCCGGTTCGGCCGCAGCGGGGCAACTGTGGTCGTCGAGGAGCTCCTCGAAGGCCCCGAGCTCTCCCTCCTTGCCGTGACCGACGGCACCGATGTCATCCCTTTGGCTCCGGCACGCGACTTCAAGCGGGCCCACGACGGCGACAAGGGGCCGAACACCGGCGGCATGGGCGCTTACTCGCCACCGCTGGGAGTCGATGACGCACTCGTGGCCGAGGTCGTCGACACAGTGCTGCGGCCGGCGGTGCGCGCGCTTGCCGCGTCAGGCGACGAGTTCCGCGGCGTCCTGTACGCCGGACTCATGCTCACCAAGTCCGGGATCCGGGCCATCGAGTTCAACGCCCGTTTTGGCGACCCGGAGGCGCAAGCGGTGCTGCCGCGCCTCCAGTCGGACCTCGTCGCCCTGGCGCTGGCCTCCTCGAAAGGCACGCTGGCGTCATTCCCGGACCTCAGCTGGAGCCCGCAGGCATCGGTCGCGATCGTCGTCGCCTCCGCCCACTACCCGGATGACGCAGCCATGACGCTTGGCCTGCAGATTCGAGGGCTGGCCGAGATTCCGCGCGGGGCGCTGATCTTCCACGCCGGCACCAAGTTCGAGCCGGGCAAGGGCCTGGTGACCGATGGCGGGCGTGTCGTGACATCCGCCGCACTGGGTGAAACTGTGGCGCAAGCCCGTGAAAAGGCGCTGGCGGGGGCCCGGCAGGTACGATTCCCAGGGGCCTTCTTTAGAACAGACATAGCTGAGGAGGCGGTTTAGTGCAGCCAGTTGTCGGCGTCATTCTCGGCTCCAAGTCAGACCTGCCTTTCATGGAGTCGTGCGTCAAAGTGCTCGACGAGCTTGGCCTCGCGCACGAGGTGAAAGTCTGCTCGGCTCACCGCAACCCCCGCGGGGTCATGGAATGGGCCACGTCTGCTCGCGACCGCGGCATCAAGGTAGTGATCGCGGCCGCCGGCGGCGCCGCCCATTTGCCCGGCGTAGTGGCGGCGTGGACGGACCTGCCGGTGATCGGCGTCCCGGTGCCGACCCAGCACCTGGGCGGAGTCGACTCTCTGTACTCGATCGTGCAGATGCCGGCCGGCATCCCTGTCGCCACCGTCGCCATCGGCGAGGGAGGCGCGAAGAACGCTGCGTGGCTCGCGGCGCGCATCATCGGTTTGAGCGACGGCACAGTGGAAGCGCGTCACCGTGAGAAGCGCGCCGCCCTGGCGGGACCGTAATGGCCAAAAAAACGCCGAGGCTGCGTTTGGTCGACACCACATTCAGAGACGCACAGCAATCCCTGCTCGGCGGGCACCTGCGCGGCGACGAGATCGTGCCCATCGCCGCGAAGATGGATGCGATCGGCTTTACCGCGATGGAAGCGTTCGGGGGCGCGACCTTCGAGACCCAGGTCCGCCGGCGCGAGAACCCGTGGGAGTACCTGCGCGATCTGGACGAGGCGACCCCGAACACGCCCATCCAGGCGCTGATCAGGGGCCAGAACCTGCTTGCGAACCGCAACTTTCCAGACGACGTGGTCGAGCTCTTCATCAAGCACGCTGCCAAATGTGGAGTCGACGTGTTTCGTGTTTTCGACCCGCTCAACGACCTCAGAAACATGGAGGCGACGGTCGGCGCTGCACTGAAGGCCAAAAAGAAGGTCCAGGGCGCGCTGAGCTACGCCATCTCGCCCGCGCACAACATCGAGCTGTGGTGCTCGCTCGCGAAAGGCCTGGTCAACATGGGCTGCCACGAGGTGGTGATCAAGGACACGTCAGGCCTTCTCAGCCCGCAGGCCACATGGGAGCTGGTCACCGCGCTCAAGGAGACGGTCACCGTCCCAATCGACGTGCACTCGCATTGTTCGAGCGGCATGGCGCCGATGGCGTACATGGCGGCGGTAGAAGCCGGCGCGGAGATCCTTGATGTTGCGATGTCGCCACTCGCCTGGGGCACGTCGCAGCCCGCGGTCGAGAGCGTGGTGGCAGCGCTGCGGGGCGGCGAGTACGACACAGGCCTCGACCTGGCGAAGATGTGGGACGCCCAGCACGACCTCGAGGTCCTGAAGCGCAAGCACATCGATGACCTGAGCCCGGTCGCCGATCGAGTAGACGCCAGCATCCTGCGCTACCAGATGCCTGGACAGATGCTCGAGGACGTGCACCGGCAGCTGGCCAATCGCAATGCCGCTGGCCGGCTGGCCGAGGTGCTGGAAGAGGCCAACCGCGTGAGAAAGGAGCTCGGCTATCCGCCGCTCGTGGCGCCGATCCGGCAGATGATCGCCACCCAGGCTGTCTACAACGTGATTGGCGGTGACCGCTACGCCACGGTGACCCAGGAGCTGAAGGATTACCTGCAAGGGCTCTACGGCCGGCCTCCGGTGCCTGCCGATCCCGAGCTGCGCCGGCTCGTCCTCGGCCGCGAAGAGCCCATCACCATCCGGCCCGCGGACCTTCTCGAGCCGCAGGTCCAGGCCGCCCGTATGCAGCTCAAGAAGCTGGGCTACGAGCCGACAGATGAATCCGTCCTCATCTACCTCTTGTTTCCAAATCTGGCTCCCGACTACCTGCGCGGTCCCGAGCCCGAGGCGAAGGCGCCCCAGGCTCCGGCCAAGGTCACCGCAGAGCCGCCCGCAACTGTGCCGGATCCGCCGCCCACGTCGCCGCCGCCTCCCGCTGCCTCCATCACCGCGGAGTTCGACGTGGAGGTGGAGGGCGAGGTCTTCAAGGTGCGCGTCAGCGGGGCTGGCATGACCGTTATTCCAGGCGTCGCCGCCGGCGCTGCGGCCGCGCAACCAGGCCCGCCCCGCACGGGCGACGGCACCGTCATCGCGCCGATGCAGGGTCTCATCGTCAAGCTGCCGGTGAAAGCCGGCGACGACGTGAAGCTGGGGGATGTGGTCGCCGTGCTCGAGGCGATGAAGATGCAGAACGACATCGTTACCACCGTTGCGGGCAAGGTGCGCGAGGTTTACGTCAAAGAGGGTGAGGTCGTCACCCCGAGCCAGCCGCTGCTGGCCGTCGGATGAAGCGGAAACTCTTCAAGAAGATCCTGGTCGCCAACCGTGGCGAGATCGCCATTCGTGTCATGCGCGCGTGCCGAGAGATGGGTATCGCGACGGCCGCCGTCTACTCGGACGCCGACCGCAACGCGATCCACACGCGCTACGCAGATGAGGCTCATCACATTGGCGGAGCGCCTCCGAGCGAGTCCTACCTGCAGCTCGAGCGAATTGTCAAAGTCGCCCACGACTGCGGCGCGGAGGCGATACATCCGGGATACGGATTCCTTTCGGAGAAAGCTGCATTTCCCGACGCGTGCGAGGCCGCCGGCATCCAGTTCATCGGCCCGCCGGGTTCGGCGATGCGCGCGCTCAGCTCCAAGGTGTCCGCGCGTCAGATGGCGGTCGCGAACGGTGTGCCCGTCACGCCAGGCAGCGGCGCGATCGCGAACCCGAAGGAGGCTGTCGCCGCGGCGAGGGAGATCGGTTTCCCGGTGATGGTGAAGCCGTCAGGTGGCGGCGGCGGCATCGGCATGAAGGTGGTGGAATCGGAGAGCGAGCTCGTGGCCGCGATCGAGAGCAGCGCCCAGGCGGCCCGGTCGGCGTTCGGGGACGGGACCGTCTACCTCGAGCGGTACGTTCGCAAGCCGCGCCACGTGGAGATCCAGGTCATCTGCGACAGCCATGGCAACGCAGTGCACCTGGGCGAGCGCGAGTGCTCGATCCAGCGGCGCCATCAAAAGATCATGGAAGAGACGCCTTCTCCAGTGGTGACGCCCGAGATCAGGTCCGCGATGGGCGAGGCCGCGATCCGCGCCGCCAGGGCGGCCGGCTACGTCAATGCCGGGACCGTCGAGTTCATCTTCAGCGACGGCGAGTTCTATTTCCTCGAGGTCAACGCCAGGCTGCAGGTCGAGCATCCGATCACGGAGGCCGTGACTGGAATCGATCTCGTCAAGGAGCAGATTCGAGTCGCAGCCGGCATGGAGCTGAGCTTCACACAGGACAATGTGACCTGGACCGGCCACGCGATCGAGATGCGCATCAACGCGGAGGACCCGCTGCGGAAGTTCATGCCGAACCCCAAGAGAATCGCGCGCTGGGTTGCGCCCGCAGGACCTGGAGTCCGCGTCGACTCGGGATTCGGCCCTGGCTCTGAGGTGCCACCCAACTACGACTCGTTGGTGGCGAAGCTCATCGTCCACGGCAGCGACCGCGCCGAGGCGATCGCTCGGGCGAGCCGCGCCCTGCGCGAGTTCGTGGTGGTCGGTCCGGCGACGACCATCAACTACCACCGCGCAATCCTGGACAGCGCTGACTTCCGTGCGGGCAAGCTGAGCACCCGCTTCATCGAGGAGCACCCCGAGCTTGTCGATCAGGCCAAGCGATACGCAAACGACACGTCGCCGTTCGACTATGGCGCAGACGCCAGGCACGTGGCAGCGGCCGCCGCGGCAGTGGCGATTGTGGTGCAGAAGCGCTGAGCAAGCTGCGCCATCCGGACAGCGGCCGGCCATTCGAGGTGGTGGCGACTTCCACCGCCGGGACCTCGGGCCCATTCACTCTCCGCGACGACGTGATCAAGTTTCCCGCCGGCCCGCAAGCGCGCTACACAGTTGTGGTCAACCCCGACTCCGCTTTCATAGTTCCGTTTTTCGAAAACGGCGACACGATGCTCGTGCGCCAGTGGCGCCATGCGTGGGACGCATCGTCGTGGGAGGTCCCGGCCGGTACGTTCAATGGCGACGAAGACCCGCTGGATTGCGCCAAGCGCGAGCTCGCCGAAGAGACTGGTCTCGTGGCCGCGCAATACAGCTCGCTTGGAATCGTGCACGGTGCGGCGTTCTTGACCGGCCGCGCGCACATGTTCCTGGCGCGGTCGCTGACGCAATCGAACAGGAGTCCCGAGGCTTACGAGCAGGATATGGAGGTGCTCCGCATTCCTTTCGCTGACGCGCTCGAAGCTGCGCTGGATGGGACGATCGTGCATTCTGGCTCGGTGACCGCTCTGTGTCGGGTCAGCCGAACGCTGAAGACAACTTAGGGGGTCGGCGTCGCCGTCGGAAGGCCGCCCGGAAATGGCGAGCGCCCAAGGAGCGGTGATGGCGTTGGGGCTGCGCTCAGGCCAGGATCTGGCGCCGCCGGACCGGCCAGGTTTGGGGCTACCGGCCCGAACGGTTCGAGGTCATACTCGGCACTCACTTCGCGGCCGCTGACGTCCTGCACCGTGGTTAACACCACCAGCTTGTAGTCAGCGCCTGGGGTCAGATTGAGCCCGGTGATGATGACCGTGCGGTTCGCGTACGTCGACTGGCCGCCCAGCCGCTTGCCGTTCTTGTCCAGCAGGATCACTCCATCGGCCACTGTGTTGGACACGAGGTCGCTGTCGAACACGATCCTCATGCTGCCGGTGGCAACGTCGACGCTAACGACTTCCGGGCCTCTGCCGAGCAGCCGCGTCGGACCGGCGCTCGCCTGGTCGATAAGGAACGGCTGGCTTGCCTGCGCTCGAACCAGCGTGAGCGTTTCGTCGTATTCGGAAACGTCGATCGGGCCTCTGCTCAGCACCAGCCGAACCACAAACCTGGCGGTCGCCGGGTCCTGTCCGGTCAGCTCCGCCATCACGATGTAGTCGCGCGAGAAGGTGGCAGCCCCGTTAATAACGAGGGGCAAGCCGCTGCTCGAGTACGCCTGCTTGCCATTGTCGTCCAGGAAGGTCGTGGCCACGTCCTGCTGCCTGGCCAGTCGGGCATTCATGAACTGGGTCACGACCGAGGCCGCCTGGTCGAGCGGCGAGATTTCAGGTGCAAGCGCAGGGCTGGTTGCGATCCAGAGGCCGCCACCGCGGACGTAGGCGAACGTGGAGCCGTTCGGGGCCCACACGGGATGCCGGTACGTTCCCGTGTTTAGCAGCGTGCTGCCCGAGCCATCGGGGTGGATCGCAGACACGCTGGTGTCGGAGCCGATGAGAACCACGTTCTGGCTCGACCAGCTGGCATCGCCGGCCGGCAGTGTCCCGATCGACGAGCCCTGGGTGCTGGCGACGGCTGTTCCCGTGTCTGTTGCGTACATCAGACGAGAGCCGTCTGGCGACCACCCGAGAAATGCGCTCGCTCCAGCCAGCGGTTGGCTCGTGTTCGCCACGAGGTCAACCACAGAAAACGCAGGCCCCGACTGGAAGACGGCGTGGGCGCCATCCGGCGCCATCGATACAACGGTAACGCCCGGTGAGACAGGGATCAGCTGCTCAGGACCGTTCGCTGCAGCTTTGAAGACTCCGCTGTCCGTCGCCCATAGCAGCTGGTCGCCTGCCCAGCTCAACGCGCTGACCTGAGAGACGGTCGCCAGGTCGGTGGTCGAGCCGTCGGCCAGCGTCATGACTTCGACATTGCCGCCCCGGACGTACGCGAGGCGGTCACCAGCCACCGTGATGGCGGGATACGAAACGCCATCTTTGACAAGCGTCTTTGGGTCGCCGCCGGCAGCGCTGACTGATTCGAGGGCGCCGTTGTCGCCCACGAAGTACACGGTGCTCGAGTCAGCTGACCACTGCGGCGCGTAGAAGGCTCCCGACGGCATAGCGGCCAGGCGGTGCTCACCAGTCAGCTGGGAGGCCGGCGTCGCGGTGGGAGTCGGCCTGGGCGACGGCTGTGGTGTCGGCGCGGGTCGCGTGACGAACGTGATGGTCGCGGGGCGAGTCAGCGGTTGGCCGGAGAGGGTCTTGGCGCTCGGACCGATGGTGACCTGGTATTGGGTGTTCGGAGCTAGCGTGCCACCCGACGGGTGCACCGCCAGCGTCTTCGAGTCCTGCCAGGAGAAGGTCACATAGGTGGCGGGCGTGATTTGCACTGCGGCCTCCGTCGCCGCGTGGTTCATCGGCTGGTTGAAGCTCACCAGGATCGGCTGCTGCAGCTGTACCGCATGCTCGTCCGCCATCGGGCTCGTGACGGTGAGCACATTGGTGCCCGGCCCCTGGTTCGCAGTGAAAACCACGACCGAGCCGATCAGCAGGATGCCCAATGCCGCCCCCGCCCAGGCCAGGGCCGGCGGTCCCGCCAAGCGCTGCCACCATGGCGTGCGGACCTCGCCCATGCCCCATGCGCGCTGCATGAGCTGGCGGCGCAACGCTGATCGGAAGGCGTCATCGAGCGGCGGCTCGGCCCTTCGCGTCGCCTTCAGCAAACCTGCCAGCCGGACGAGCTCCTCGTCCTGCAGGATGTCGTCGAGCTCGGGGTCGTGATTCATGCTCATTCGACTGGCCTCAGGGCATCCGCGTCTTCGCGCAAGCGGCTGACGCCGCGATGAATGAGGAGCTTGACCGCTCCGGCCGACTTACCCATCGCGACCGCGATGTCTTCGATCTTCATGTCCTCTTGGAACTTGAGGACGAGAGCCATCTTTTGCGGGGCCGGCAGCTGGTCGACCAGCGTCCAGATCCGGCGCAGCTCATCCCGGTGGGCGGCGAGGTCCTCCAGCGCGGGCCCCGCTACCGAGAGGTCGTGAAAGTCATCGAGGGACTGCGACGGTCGGAGCGTGCGGTATCGATCCGCGATGGCATTCACCGCGATCTGATAGAGCCAGGCAGCAAAAGGCCGCCCCGTGTCCTGGTATCGGGGCATTGCCTTCAGAGCCTTGATGAAGATCTCCGAAGTGACGTCTTCAGCTGCGCTTTGTTCCCTCACTCTTGAATACACGAACCTGTAAATCTGCTGAAAGTGCCGGTCGTAGAGCGCCCCGAACTGCCGGGGATCCCGCTTGGCGCGTTCGACGAGGTCTCGCTCGTCGTCGCGCACCGGGTCGCTCACTGGCCGATCAGCCGTGCACCTTCAAACGAGGGGTGCCTGAAGGTGGTTACGAGGGGAATGCATGGAGTCGACGGGGATTATGGGGGCGTGCGCCGATCCTCCCCAGACCCGGCTAGAGACACACATCATCTTGTGGGCGTCCAAACGGTACCCACTACATCTGCCTTGACGACCTGCGGCACGTATAATCTCGCTGTCCCCCATTCGTTAGTTGGGAGCCGGCGCCCTATTTGATCGAGCGATACTCTCCGCCCGCGATTCGGGCGGTATGGTCCGACCGGCACCGGCTAGATCTGTGGCTTCACATAGAGATTCTGGCGTGTGAGGCATGGGCGGCCCTCGGCCGAATACCGGCAGCGGCCCTGCCCAAAATTCGCAAGGCCACCTTCGACCCCGCCAGGATCGCGGAAGTCGAGGAGCGTGTCGGACACGACGTCGTCGCTTTCCTGACCGTCGTCAACGAGTCGATCGGCCAGCCCGAGGCTCGATACGTCCATCTTGGCATGACCAGCCAGGACCTCAACGACACCGCCACCGCCATCCAGCTCGGCGAGTCGGCCCGGATCATCGCCGGCGACCTCGCTGCCGTTCGCGACGCCGCAGCTGAGCTGGCGGTCCGGCACCGGCGCACGCTGATGGCCGGCCGGACCCACGGCGTGGTCGCGGAGCCCATCACGTTCGGCTTCAAGGTCGCCGGCTGGGTCGCCGAGCTCGACCGGGCGCAGGCCCGGCTGCACCTGGCCGCGGAAGAGGTGGCTGTGGGCAGAGTCAGCGGGGCCGTTGGCACCCACGCGACAGTCGACCCCCGGGTCGAGGAGCATGTCTGCAAGGAGCTCGGCTTGTCGCCTGACGCTGTGTCGACGCAGGTCATCGCGCGTGATCGCCACGCGAGCTTCATGGGCGCCCTCGCCTCCGTCGCGGGGACGCTGGAGCGGATCGCGACCGAGATCCGCCACCTCCAGCGAAGCGAGGTCGGCGAGGCGTTCGAGCCCTTCGGCAAAGAGCAGAAGGGGAGTTCGGCAATGCCCCACAAGCGCAACCCGGTTCTGACTGAGCGGGTCTGCGGATTGGCGCGCGTCGTGCGCGGCCACCTGGTCACGGCGCTCGAAAACACTGCGCTGTGGCATGAGCGCGACATCAGTCACTCGTCGGCTGAGCGGATCATCTTTCCGGATGCGTGCGCTGCCGTCGACTACATGGCGATTGAGATGACCAAGGTTTTGCGCGGTCTCGAGGTGAGGCCTGGGCGCATGCTTCGAAACCTGCAATTCGCCGGTGGCGTCGTGTTTTCACAGCGTGTCCTGCTCGCCCTCGTCGACAGCGGGATGTCGCGAGAGGAGGCCTATCTTGTCGTGCAGAAGCACGCGATGCAGGCGATGGGGGAGGATGGTCCAGGTTTTCGTTCAGCGCTGGAAAAGGACAATGAGGTTATGAGTCGAATCGGGACGCGGGTGGAGGAACTGTTCGATCCATGGGTCGGCCTCGAGCACACCGACCTCGCGTACGACAGGCTCGGCCTTGGCAGCGAGGCGCGGAAAAGTTGATTGCGGGCCCGGCCGTCACCACGACCGATCTGCCGCTGAAGCTCTTCGCTCGCGGCAAGGTCAGAGACACATACGAGCTGGACAACGACCGGCTGCTCATGGTGGCGACCGACCGGATATCGGCCTTCGACTACGTGCTGCCAAACGGAATTCCCGACCGCGGCAAGGTGCTGACCCAGCTCTCGATCTTCTGGTTCTCGCAGACCGATTTCTTCCAGGAAAACCACCTCGTGTCGGGCATGGTGCCGGACCTGCCGGCCGAGCTTCGGGACCGACGCGATGAGCTCGCAGGGCGCTTCATGATCGTGCGCAAGGCCAAGCGGATCGATTTCGAATGCGTCGTGCGTGGCTACCTGGCCGGCAGCGCATGGAACGAGTACCAGGAATCGCAGACTCTCGCGGGCGAGACGATGCCGCCAGGTTTGCGACAGAGCGAGCGGCTGGCGACTCCTGTCTTCTCGCCGGCAACCAAGGCCGAGAGCGGTCACGACGAGAACATCTCGTTCAATCAGATGAAAAAGGAGATCGGTGGCGACCTTGCGACCAAGCTCAAAGAGGCCAGCCTCGAGCTGTACCGGTTCGCCTCTGAGTTCGCGGGGCGACGCGGGCTGATCCTCGCGGACACGAAGTTCGAGTTCGGCACCATCGACGGCGAGCTCATCCTCATCGACGAGGCGCTGACTCCGGACAGCTCCCGCTTCTGGGAGGGTTCCACCTACGTGGTCGGCACGTCGCCGGACTCGTATGACAAGCAGTTCGTGCGCGACTGGCTGACCCACTCCGGCTGGGATAAGGAATCCGAGCCGCCTGCCCTCCCCGAGGCTGTCGTCGCCCAGACGCGGGACAGATATCTCACCGCATACCAGCGCCTGGTGGGAAAGCCGCTGTTCCACCGCAAGGCCCGCAACGAATGAGGTGTAAATGATCGCCCGCGTCGTCGTCACGCCGAAGCCGCTGGTCAACGACCCACAGGGCATCACCGTCAAAGCGGGCCTGGCCACTCTGGGCTTCAAGGAGGTGTCGGACGTCCGCATCGGCAAATACATCGAGGTGAGGCTCGACGCGGCCAGCGAGCACGAGGCAAAGCAGCGCGTCGAGGCGATGTGCAGGCAGCTGCTGGCGAACCACGTCATCGAGGACTTCCGTTTCGAGATCGAGACTGAGGCGTCTCCGAAACGATGAAGTTCGGGGTCGTGGTCTTCCCTGGGACGTGGTCCGATCGAGATTGCGGCTGGGTGATCGACCAGGTTCTCGGCGAGCAGCTTCAATACCTGTGGCACAAGGACGCAGACCTCAAGGGGTGCGATTGCGTCATCCTCCCGGGGGGCTTCGCCTACGGCGACCATCTGCGTACCGGAGCGATTGCGCGTTTCGCGCCGGTCATGGAGAAGGTGGGGGAGTTCGCAGATCGAGGCGGCCTCGTGTGGGGAATCTGCAACGGGTTCCAGATCTTGTGCGAGGCCGGCTTGCTGCCCGGTGCGTTGACTCGCAACTCATCGCTCGAATTTCGGTGTGCCTGGACGAACCTGTTGGTCGAGCGCAACGATCTGGCTTTCACCAAGCAGTGCTCGGATCGAGAGGTCATCAGCGTCCCCATCTCGCATGGCGAAGGCAGCTATTTCGCCGACCCCGCCACGCTGTCGCGCCTGGAGCAGAACGGCCAGGTCGTTTTCCGCTACTGTGATCCGGCGGGGAACGTCGTCGCCGGCGCCAACCCAAATGGGTCGCTGCACAACATCGCCGGCATCGTCAACAAGCGCGGCAACGTGCTGGGGATGATGCCTCACCCTGAACGCTGCTCGGAGGCCGAGCTCGGCGGCACCGACGGCCTCAAGCTCTTCCGCTCGGTCGCAGAGTCCGCGATGCGGGTCCTGGTGTCTTGAAGGTAGAAGAGATAGACGAGAAGCGGTTGCGCGAGGTTGCCCTCACAACTGAGGAGTACCGCGTCATCGTCGAACAGCTGAAGCGACAACCAAACGACGTCGAGCTGGGGATGCTCGGCGTGCTCTGGTCGGAGCACTGCTCGTACAAGACCTCCAAGGCGCTGTTGCGCCGCCTCCCGTCCAGCGGCGCCGGAGTGCTGCAGGGCCCGGGTGAGAACGCCGGCGCCATCGACGTGGGCCAGGGGTGGGCGGCCGTTTTCAAGATCGAGTCGCACAACCACCCTTCAGCCATCGAGCCCTACCAGGGGGCGGCCACCGGTGTCGGCGGCATCATCCGAGACGTCATCGCGATGGGCGCGCGCCCGATCGCGCTGCTCGACTCCCTGCGTTTCGGTCCGCTGCCCGCCTCCAGCCACCACTTCGAAGGTGTGGTCGCGGGCATCGGGGGTTACGGAAACTGCATGGGCATCCCCACCGTGGGCGGCGAGGTCTTTTTCGACGACTGCTACGCCCAGAACCCGCTGGTGAACGCGATGTGCGTCGGCCTCGTGCCCGTGCACAGGCTGATGCGGGCTCGCGCCGAGGGAACCGGCAACAGCCTTCTCTTGGTTGGCGCTGACACCGGCCGAGACGGCATCCACGGCGCTTCCTTCGCCTCGGTCGAGCTCGACGAGGCCAGCTCCGAGCGACGGCCGGCCGTCCAGGTGGGCAACCCGTTCCTCGAAAAGTGCCTCCTGGAGGCGTGCATGGACCTGGCACGCACCGACGCGGTGGTGGCAATCCAGGATCTCGGCGCTGCCGGGCTGACGTCATCAGTCGCGGAATGCGCAGGCCGCGTGGAAGGAGCGGGGGCCCGGATCGACGTGTCTCGCGTGCCCAGGCGCGAGAAGGGGATGACGCCCTATCACGTGATGCTCTCGGAGTCGCAGGAACGAATGCTGGTGGTCGTGCAGCGCGGGCGCGAGCCTGAGGTCGAGGCGATCTTCCGAGCCTGGGACCTAACTTCGGCTGTGATCGGAGAGGTCACCGACGATGGCTGCCTGACCGTAGTCGATGGGCGCAACGAGGTCGCGCGGCTGCCGATTGCGCTGTTGACCGACGGTGCTCCGCTGCGGCGCCTAACAGGGGTTGCTCCGGCGGCCAGGGCCTCGCTGGACCTCGACCAGCTGCCACCCCTGGTGGACGCTGGCGCCAGTTTGCTGCGCCTGCTGGCGAGCCCCAACTTGAGCAGCCGCCGCGGCGTGTTTCGCCGTTACGACCACATGGTCGGCGACTCCACCGTCATCCCGCCGGGGGGTGACGCGGCGATGTTGCGAGTCAAAGGCACGCGGCTCGGCATCGCGATGACCACCGATGGCAACAGCCGCTACTGCCACCTCGATCCGAACCTCGGCGCGCAGCTCGCGGTGGCGGAGGCCGCTCGCAACATCGTCGCCACCGGCGCGCGGCCGCTGGCGGTCACCGATTGCTTGAACCTGGCGAACCCCGACCGGCCCGAGGTTTATTGGGAGCTGGAGGAGACGATCGCGGGCCTCGCCCAGGCGTGCCGTGACCTTGAGCTTCCGATCGTGAGCGGCAACGTCAGCCTGTACAACGACGCCTCGGGCAGCTCGCCAATCCATCCGACGCCGGTGGTCGGGATGATCGGCCTGATCGACGATTACGGGCGCCGGCTCCAGGCGGGACTGCACCACGAAGGCGATTTCGTCCTCCTCGTCGGTTCCAGCCACAACGACCTGGGTGGCAGCGAATACCTCAAGGTCGAGCACGACCGTGTTGCCGGCCGGCCGCCGGCGCTAGACCTCGCCCGCGAGAAGGCGACCCACAAGCTCATGCTCGAGGCCGCGGGTGCCGACCTGCTGCGCTCCGCCCATGATTGCGCCGAGGGCGGGATGCTCGTCGCCCTGGCGGAGTGCTGCATGTTGGGCGGCGTCGGCGTCAGGTGCCCGGCGCTCAAGCCCGAGGCCCCTGTGCGTGTCGACGCGGCATTCTTCGGCGAGTCTCCGGGCCGCTTCATCGTGAGCGTGGCGTCTCGCGCAATGCCCGAGATGCAGACGCTGGCACGGCGACATCGTGTCGAGATCTCATTGATCGGCCTGGCCGGCGGCGACGTCATCGAGTTCGAAGGCCAGTTCCGGGTCTCGATCGCCGCGATGCGCCAAGCTTGGGAAGGGGATTTGATCTAAAGATGTGCGGAGTCTTCGGCATCTGCGCAGCGCGCGGAATCGATGTCGCCAACCTCACGTACTTCGGCCTTTTCTCACTGCAGCACCGCGGTCAGGAGTCGGCCGGGATCGCAGTCTCCGATGGCGCATCGGTGCGCGTGCACCGTGGCATGGGCTTGGTGGCGCAGGTGTTTTCGCCCGCGACCATCCAGGACATGGGTCCGGGCTCGATCCTTGCCCTGGGGCACACGCGCTACTCGACCACCGGCGCGAGTCGCGCGGAGAACGCGCACCCGCTTCCCTTCCATCACCCGCAACTCGGTCCTGGTGCGATCGCCCACAACGGCAACCTCTTGAACGCCGACGCGCTGCGCAAGCAGCTGGAGGAGGAGGGAGCCACATTCGAAAGCGGACTCGACACCGAGGTCATGGCCCGCCTCATCGAGCACACGCACGGCAAGACCTGGGAGGAGGTGATTCGCCGCAGCTTCGCACGCGTGGTCGGCGCCTACTCCTGCGGCATCATCACAGCGAACCAGCTGATCGCCCTCCGCGATCCGTTCGGCTTCCGGCCCCTCTGCATCGGCTACATACCGCTGCCCGGACAGCCGGCCCACGTGATTGCATCTGAGACCTGCGCTCTTGACACCGTCCACGCCACCTTCGTGCGCGAGGTGCAGGCGGGAGAGATGGTGGTCATGGATGAGCACGGCGTGCACAGCGTCAACTTTCAGACCTCGAACAAGCACGCGATGTGCGTTTTCGAGTTCATCTACTTCGCGCGGCCGGATTCGATCCTCAAGAACTGCGAGCTCGAAGAAGCCCGCATCCGGATGGGCAACGAGCTGGCGAAGGAAGCGCCCGTCGACGCGGACATGGTCATCGCATTCCCGGACTCGGGCACACCTGCGGCGATCGGCTACGCCGAGGCGGCCGGCATTCCGTTCCGCGAGGCGCTGATGAAAAGCCGGTACATCAACCGCACCTTCATCCAACCCGACCAGACCTTGCGCGAGGCCGGCGTGATGCTCAAGCTGAACGCCCTCCCCCGTTCGATCCGTGGCAAGCGGCTGATCGCTGTCGACGACTCGATCGTTCGCGGCACCACCTCGCGCCGCATCATCGAACGGTTGCGTGCCGCCGGCGCCAAGGAGATCCACATGCGGATCTCCAGCCCTCCGATGCGCTATCCGTGCTTCATGGGCGTGGACATCGGCTCCACGAAAGAGCTCATCGCTGCCAATCGATCGGTCGAGCAGGTGCGAGAGCACCTGGGTGCCGACAGCCTCCATTACCTGACCATCCCTGGACTCATGCGCGCCATCGGGCGCGGTCCTGCCCAAGAGTTCTGTCGCGCCTGCTTCGACGGCTCCTACCCGGTGCCGGTCCCGCAGCAGCTCGAGATGGACAAGATGCAGTTCGAAATGCCGCTGAAGTCTGATCACGTGCCGGGCCCACCCTCACTCCAGCTCGCCGAACCCAAGATTTCATGAGCGGCGAAGGTTTGTCGTACGCCGCCGCCGGCGTCGATATCGAGGCGTATCAGCGCGTCCTGGAGCGGGTCAAGCCGCTGATCGCGGCGACCCATGGGAGGGAGGTGGCGAGCGGAGTCGGGCCTTTCGCTGGCCTGTACGCGCTGCCCGGCGGGGGCCATCTCGCAGCGAGCGCTGATGGCGTCGGCACCAAGATCAAGGTCGCGATCGCCGCCGGCCACCACCTTGGAATCGGCGCCGACATCGTGAACCACTGCGTCAACGACATCGCCACCGCGGGCGCGCGGCCCCTCTTCTTCCTTGACTACTTCGCCACCGGGCGCCTGGACCCCGATGTCTTCGCCCAGCTGATCGAGGGTATGGCCGCGGCTTGCACGGCGGCTGGATGCGCCCTGCTGGGCGGAGAAACGGCCGAGATGCCCGGCGTGTATGCGCTTGGCGATTACGACCTGGCAGGCTTCATCGTCGGGTTGGTCGCGCCGGAACGGCGCCCGGACGCGAGCGCCATTCGCGCCGGCGACGTCATCGTCGGCCTGCCGTCGAGCGGCCTCCACACGAACGGCTTCTCGCTGGTGCGGAAGGTGTTCGAGGACGTGCCGCTCAGCCAGGTGTATCCCGAGCTCGGACGCCCACTCGGGGAGGAGCTGCTCGAGCCGCACCGCTCGTACCTGGAACCGCTGACCACGCTGCGTTGGAAAGGCGCCGCGCACATCACAGGTGGAGGCATCCTCGGCAACCTGCCCAGATGCCTACCCGATGGCCTTGGTGCCCGCCTCGAGCGCAAATCGTGGGTTGAGCCGCCGATCTTCGGACTCGTCCGCAAGCGAGGCAAGGTCTCCAACGACGAGATGCTGGGCACCTTCAACATGGGCCTGGGCATGGTCCTGGTGATGGATGGCAGCGACGTGCCACCCGGCGCGCAGGTGGTGGGCGAGGTGGTGCGCCATTCCGGGCCTGACCGGGTCATGATTCGCTGAAGCTTCACCGATGAGATTGGGGGTGGCGGTTTCCGGCGCCGGCTCGAACCTGCGCAACCTTGTCGAGCGGGGATTCGACGTGGTCGCGGTGGCGACCAACCGTCCAACCTGCGGCGCCGCCGCCTATGCGCGGGAGCGTGGAATTCCACTCGCCGAGCTGCCGCAGAAAAACTTCGCATCTGCCTCGGAGCGTGATGCCGCGATGCGCGACTTCTTCAAAGACGAGGGCGTCGAGCTGGTGGTCGATGCCGGCTACGATCGGATTCACTCGGACGCCTTCGTCGCGGCATTCAGGGATCGCGTCATCAACATCCATCCATCGCTGCTGCCGGCGTTTGGCGGCGCCATGGACGCGATCGAGCAGGCGCTGCGTGCGGGCGCGAGGAGAACCGGCGCCACCGTTCACGTGGTCACGTCTAACCTTGACGGCGGCCCCATCCTCATCCAGCAAGAGGTGCCGGTGCTGGACGGCGACACGCCGGAGACGCTGCGCGCGCGCGTCCACGAAGCTGAGCACCGAATACTTCCGCAGGCGATCCGTTTGATGGAGGCGCGACTTGCCAAGAGCCCTGCTGTCGGTTAGCGATAAAACTGGCCTGAGCGCCTTCGCGCGAGGCTTGCAGCGGCTGGGCTATGAGCTGTATGCAACCGGCAGCACTCTCAACGCGATCCTGGACGCCGCCGTCGACGCCAAGCCCGTCAGCGACCTCACGGGTTTCCCCGAGATGATGGACGGCCGCATCAAGACGTTGCATCCCGGTGTGCATGCGGGGCTGCTGGCCAGGCGCGACAAGCCCGAGCACATGGAGGCGCTTCGAGAACACGACCTCAAGGAGATCGAGCTGGTGTGCTGCAACCTGTATCCGTTTGTGGACACGGTGACGCGCCCCGGCGTCACCTTCGAGGAGGCCGTGGAGCAGATCGACATCGGCGGGCCGACCATGATCCGCGCGGCGGCCAAGAACAGCGACTCGGTGGTGGTGGTGGTGCGGCCGGAGCGCTACGCCGAGATTCTCGCGACGTTGCATGCCGGCGGCCCAGACGTGGCGATGCGTCGCCGTCTCGCCGCCGAGGCATTTGCCCACACCGCGGCTTACGACGCGTGGATCGCGGCCTATCTACACGACGACGATGCCGGCTTTCCCCAGGAGCTCCCATTTGCCGGGCACCTGGTGAGGCCGCTGAAATACGGCGAGAACGAGCACCAGCGCGCCGCGTTCTACCGGTTTGGGCCGGATCCTGGCGGGCTTGGCGGCGCTCAGCAGGTGCAGGGCAACGAGCTCGGCTTCAACAACATCCAGGACGCTGCCGCCGCGTTCCAGCTGGTCAGCGAGTACGACAAGCCGGCCGCCGCAATCATCAAGCACATGAATCCATGCGGCCTGGCGATCGCCGACGTGCTGTCACGGGCCTATGTGCGCGCCTTTGAATGCGACAGGACGTCGGCCTTCGGCGGCATTGTCGCGGTCAACCGGCCGCTGGATCGGACGACCGCCGAGCACATCGTCCAGATCGTGACTCATGTCGTGATCGCGCCGGAGATCCTGGACGAATCCATCGAAGTGCTCGCCCGCCGCAAGGGGATGATCGTCTTGGCGGTGCAACCGCCGCGTCGAGGTCTGTTCGATTACGACGTCAGGTCGGTCCCAGGCGGCTTCCTGGTCCAGGATTGGGACCGCGCTGGCTTCGACCGGGCAGCGTGCGCTGTCGCGACGAGGCGCTCCCCGACTGACGCCGAGTGGGAGCAGCTGCGGCTCGCGTGGATCGCCGTCAAGCACGTGAAGTCCAACGCGATCGTGCTCTTCAAGGACGGCGCCGCGGTCGGAGTGGGCGCGGGCCAGATGTCGCGGGTCGAGGCTGTGCAGATCGCGGTTCGCCGCGCGGGCAACGAGGCCCGCGGCTCGGTGATGGCCTCCGATGCGTTCTTTCCATTTCCAGACGGCCTGGAGGAGGGAATCCGCGCGGGCGTGACGGCTGTGATTCAGCCGGGCGGTTCGATGAAGGACAGCGATGTGGTGGCGGCTGCCGACGCGGCCGGCATAACGATGGTCATCACTGGACAGCGTCATTTCAAGCACTGATCAGCCGATGGGATTTCGATTTGGCGAAGCGGGTCGCCGGCTTTCCTATGGCTCATATCTAAAGATTCCCGATCTGCTCAATCTGCAGGAGGGACTCAGCGCCGAGCACGACGAGCTGCTGTTCATCGTCGCGCACCAGGTGTACGAGCTCTGGTTCAAGGTGGTGCTCGACGAGCTCGAGGCAGCCAGAGGTCGCATCGACTCCGACGACATCTTCTTCGCCCGCCATCACCTGCGCCGTGTCAGCGTGATCGAACGCTTGCTGATCGAGCAGATCGAGGTCCTCGAGACGATGTCTCCGCAGGACTTTCTCGCGTTCCGATCGCAACTGGCGCCGGCCAGCGGCTTCCAGTCCGTCCAGTTCCGCGAGATCGAGTTCCTGTCGGGCCTCAAAGAGCCGAACTACCTGGCGCGAATCGAGGCGTCTCCGGACGAGATGAGCCGGCTGCGGCGCCGCCTTGAAGAGCCATCGCTCGCCGACGCCCTCCACTCGCTGCTCGGGCGACGAGGCTCGCCCTCGCTGCTGGATGTCTTTCGAGATCGTGAGCGCTTCGGAGACCTATTCGACCTCTGCGAGGCGATGCTCGACCACGACGAGTCATTTGCCCACTGGCGCGCGCGCCACGTATTGATGGTCGAGCGGCAGATCGGCTCCAAGACGGGCACCGGCGGAAGCAGCGGAGCGCAGTACCTGCGCTCGACCCTTGGAAAGCGCTTCTTCCCCAATCTTTGGGAGGTGCGCTCACAACTGTGAAGGACGGATTCGCGGGCGAGCGCGACGAGCACCACATGAAGAAGACGCGCGTCGAGAACCCCCGCGTCACTTGCGGCACGTGCCGGATGTTCGACGGCACCGCCTGGTGCCGCCACTGGAACTTTCACACCACGGCGGAATCCCCGCCGTGCCGCTTTTACAAGAAAGCCGTCTAGCAGCCCGCCACATATTTCGCAGCCGGCACCCGCTTTGGGCGAGCAATCAACGCGCAGGTAGAGTCGGCGGCGCCGATCCGTCACCGCCCGAATACAAAGAGGGCGGCGCCCGCCAGCTTGCCGAAGACAGGGGCGCCGCGACCACGCCGAACTATGTGATTAAGGCTGGGCGGTCATGCCGCCTCGGCAAAACCCTCCGCCATCTCGGAACGGGGGATTGGCGCGTCCTGGTGCCTGCCGCGCGAGCGCAGGACGACCAGCACCACGAGCAGACCCACCGCGACGCATATTGCGGCGATGCCGAAGGCGAACTGATAGCCGCCGGTCAGAGCACTCGACAGTGCATAACCCTGGGCCGCCAGGGCGGCCGTGTGGCCAGACGAGATCGTCCCCAGCGCCGCCAACCCGATCGCTGCAGAAATTTGCATTGAGACGTTCGCTATTCCCGAAGCCAGGCCTGCGTCCTGGGCTGGAACCTCTGACATGGCGATGGTGATCAAGGGCATGAACGATGTTCCGGCGCCGATTCCGAATAGCGTGTACGCGCCGAGCAGCACGGGAAAGTAGCTCACGTTCTGGCCAGCGTTGGCCATCACTGCGAGGCTTGTGACGATCGCAAGCATCCCTGGAACGAGAACCCGTCGAGGACCGAAGCGGCGCATCAGGTTGGCTGTGATGCCCAGCGAGAGCACGCCGAGCGAAATGCTCCACGGCAGGAATGCCAGGCCGGTCTCGACGGCGCTGTAGCCCCTGACCTGCTGCAGGTAAAGCGTGCCGAGGAAGAAGGTTGCGAACATGCCCGTGGCGAGCATCGCGCGTGCGACGCTGGCGCCCACCAGGCTTCGAATCCTGAGTATGCGCAAGGGCATGATCGGATTCGCGATGCGTCCTTCGAGCACCAGGAACGATGCGAGGAGCCCGACAGCGCCCGCTCCAAAGCCGATGGTGTGAGCCGAAGCCCATCCGTATTGGGCGGCCGTCACTATCGAGTAGACCCCGAACACCATGGCCGCCGTGACGAGGATTGAGCCAACGACATCGACGCCCTGGCGAAGGCCGAGGCCCTCGGTCTCGTCGATGAGGATGGCGCCCAGCCAGAACGTGGCGACGCCTACCGGCAGGTTGATGAAGAAGATCCAGTGCCAGCTCACCAGCTGGGTAAGCACCCCGCCGGCCAGCAGGCCGAGCGACCCGCCGCCCGCGATCACGAACGTGAAGACGCTCATGGCTTGCGCGCGTTCCACCGGCCTGGGGAAGCCGGTGACGATCAAGGCCAGGATCACGCCAGATGACAGCGCTCCGCCGGCGCCCTGCAGGAAGCGGGCGGCGATCAAGGCGGCCGGGTTCTGAGCGAGGCCGCAAAGCACCGAGGCGGCGGTGAAAAGCACGACCCCGGCGAGGAAGACCTTCTTCCTGCCGATCAGGTCGCCGGCCCGGCCCGCCAGCAGCAAGAGGCTGCCGAAGGTGATGAGGTAGGCGTTGACCACCCAGGTCAGGTCGGCCTGGGTGAAGCGGAGGTCACGCTGAATCGAAGCCAGCGCGACGTTCACGATCGTCGAGTCCAGGACGATCATGAACTGGCCAAAGCAGATCACGACGAGCGCCAGCCAGCGCCGCCGGTTGCTCGCCGGGGTCGGGATTTCCAGGGTGTTCGTGTTCATACTGCCTCCAAGACGAACCAACTATCAGGACGATCACTATAACAGGATCATATAGATACTTATTGCATGGATTATCTGGAAGGTGGGAATGATTCTCATCTAGTGTTAGGATCAGGTGAGGAAGAGATGGAAAACGGTTCAGGTACGGGGCTCATCACCCTGCTGACGAGGGTCTCGAAGGCCCTGCACAAGCGCACGCCAGAGTCGGTGCTGGGGATGAAATGGCGGCAGTCTCAAGCGCTGGGCGTTCTCCTGAAGCACAACGGGGTCACGCAGCAAGAGCTCGGCGACGCGATGCTCATGGACAACAACACGGTGGTGTTGCTGCTCAACGAGCTCGAAGCGGCGGGGTTCTCAGTGCGCCGGCGCGACCCGGGGGATCGGCGGCGTCACATCGTCGAGATCACGCCGGCCGGCCGGCGCGCCATCGAGCGCAGCGAGAAGGCGCAGGAGGGCATTGAAGACCAGCTGCTCGGCGACCTCAGCCCGGACGAACGGGCGACGCTCGCCGCGCTGCTAAATCGAGTGATGGACGGCTTGCTCAAGGCTCCAGTCGAGCACTAGGTCCACGTCAGCAACTTCTGACTTCGCGGGAACGGAATTAGGCGCCCGCCCTCGCCGGTCCTAACCGAGGTGAACCCAACCCTCTCGGTTTGGAATCGGGTACAGTCCCGCTCCTCGGGGGCTTCCTGTTGTCTGGTCCTGATTGGTCGTCAATCGCTGCGGATGCCGGCGTCGGGAAGTCCAGAAGCCCCGCTCGCCGCCCGAGATGCCTGACCCGCCTGGGTCATGAGGATCGTCAGTTAAGGCGCTCCAGGATCATGGCCATTCCCTGGCCGCCGCCCACGCACATCGTCTCCAGCCCGAACGTCTTGTCTTTTTCTCTTAGGCCGTTGAGCAGGGTGCACAGGATGCGGGCGCCGGTCATCCCGAACGGATGGCCAAGCGCGATGGCGCCGCCGTGCGGGTTGAGCTTGTCGCTGAAGGGGTCGACCCCGATCCCGCGTGCCGAGGGGATGACCTGGGCGGCGAAGGCCTCGTTGATCTCGACGATGTCGATGTCATCGATGGTCATCTTGGCTCGCTTGAGCGCCTGTTTCGACGCTTCGATCGGCCCGAGCCCCATGAACTCGGGCTCCAAAGCGGTGAGGCCGGTCGAGACCACGCGCGCGAGGGGCTTGATGCCAAGCTCCTTCGCCCGGCGCTCGGACATGACCACGACCGCCGCCGCGCCGTCGTTCAGCGGGCACGCATTGCCCGCGGTGACGGTGCCGTTCTCGCGGAATGCAGGCTTGAGGGTCGCCAGCACCTCGACGGTCGTGCCAGGCCGGGGACTGTCGTCCTTGGTGAAGACCTCGCCGTTCGGGAGTGGGACCGGGATGATCTCGCGGTCGAAAAAGCCGTTGTCACGAGCTTTCACCGCTGCGTTTTGGCTTTTGACCGCGTAGCGGTCCTGCTCTTCACGGCTGATCTTCTCGCGCTCGGCCACGTTCTCAGCCGTCTCGCCCATCGTGATGTAGATATCGGGATATTCCTCGGGGTTACCACGCACTAGACGAGGGTTATACGTGTCGGGCGCGTCGGGGTAGCCGCTGCCGTACCTCGAAACGCATTCGACCCCGACCGAAAGAAACACATCGCCCTCGCCGGCTTCGATCGCGTGCGCAGCCATGCGCGTGGTCATCAGCGACGAGGAGCAGTACCGGTTCACGGTGACGCCGGGGACGTCGAGCCGCGCCAGGATCGAGACCACACGGCCGATGTTGTGACCCTGCTCCCCGCCGGGAAGTCCGCAACCACAGATCAGGTCCTCGATCTCTGAGCGGTCGAGCTGGGGCACCTGCGCCAGCACTTTCGTCACCACGTGCGCGGCCAGGTCGTCAGGTCGGATGTCGATGAGAGAGCCCTTGCGCGCCCTCCCGATGGCAGAGCGGCCGCAGGCAACGATCACAGCACTGTTCATATTTGAATTATGCGATCGGGCTAGCTGCCTCGCTGGCCTCGCTTCGCCGGCGTCGTTGATTTCGCGGCTGCCGCCTTGGGTTTGGCAGCCGCCACCTTGGGCTTGACGGCTGGGCTTGTGGCTTTCGGCGCTGCCTCCCGCTTACGCGGAGCCGGGGTTGTGGCTGGTTCGGGCTCTGCTTCGGTTTGCGCAACTTTGGTTTCGCCGGCTGCGTCGGGACCCGCGACCCCGATGGTGCTGGACAGGACCCGGTGGCAGCTCTCGCATGAGGTCACGGTCCGCACGAGGGCGCCCAGCTGCCGCTCCTCGCGCCGCAGGTTCCTCGTCCTGTCGCAAAACGAGCAGAAACCCGTCTCGACCGTCACCTTGATCTGCCCGGGCCGTTTGTTCACGTAGGTAAGGTACCGATTTCGCACGGCGCGAGAATCCGAGGGCCTGTAAAATGTGCAAGGCGGCGCAGTCGCGCCGGGTTCCTTTAAGTCCGGTCCCAGAGAGGCCGGGAAGGAGGATTTTTTATGGCCGTCGGTTCCCGCCTGACGCATGTGATCGAGAGCCAGCAGTTCACGCGCTCGTCGCTCGAAGAGCTGTTTGCTCGAACTGAAGAGATCAAGCGGGAGCCACATCGATTCATGGCCCGCCTGAACGGCCAAGTCATGGCAGCCCTCTTCTACGAGCCTTCGACCCGCACCCGCCTTTCGTTCGAAGCCGCGATGATGCGGCTCGGCGGCTGGACCATGGGCACCGACAACGCCCGCGAGTTCTCATCCACGGCCAAGGGCGAGACGCTGGAGGACACGATCCGCATCGTCAGCGGATACGCGGACGTCATCGTCCTGCGGCACAACGAGGAAGGCGCGGCGAAGCGCGCAGCCGCAGTCAGCACCGTCCCGATCATCAACGCCGGCGACGGCTCAGGGCAGCATCCCACCCAGGCACTCCTCGACATTTACACGATCAAGGACGAGCTCAACAAGATCGATGGAATCCGAGTGGCCATGGTCGGCGACCTGGCCAATGGCCGCACCGTGCGATCGCTGACCTACCTGCTGAGCAAGTTCAAAGACATCAAGATCTGGTTCGTGGCGCCGCCGCAGGTGGCAATGCGCGACGACATCAAGGCCCACCTCACCGAGCACCACATCCCGTGGGTCGAAACCGACGACCTCGACTCAGTCCTTCCCGAGGTGGACGTGGTCTACCAGACCAGGATCCAAAAAGAGCGCTTTGCCGACCCCGCGGACTACCAAGCGCTCAAGGGCATCTACCGGATCGACAAGAGATCGCTCGGGCTGATGAGGAAGTACGCGGTCGTGATGCACCCGCTGCCTCGCGTTGACGAGATCGCGGCGGAGGTCGATACCGACCCCCGCGCGGCCTACTTCCGCC